>WBZQ01001304.1_pt1 | contig 17576 bp, 10 predicted proteins | sample 5204251 | NCBI WGS metagenome assembly WBZQ01 (sample SAMN12412402, study PRJNA552823) | activated sludge metagenome | isolation source: activated sludge from nitrification reactor of wastewater treatment plant... | place: USA: Virginia | collected 2017-09 | reverse complement strand
GGACACCGGCATTCGAGCTCGTGACTTGCCACCCGCCTGGCGTGGACGCGGCCGTTTTGAGGGCAGACAGATCGCTTTGTGAGTAATACATCTGCGCGAGGACCAGCCCCGCGCTGACTCCAAGAGCCGCCCAACCAACCGGACCGGCCACCATGCGCACCGCCATTGAGGCTGCCGAGGGCGCGAGCGCGGCAGTGGCCACCTGATTTGCCAGGGCCGACCGTTGCGCGGCCAGATAGGCAATGCGTTCGGCTTGCGCGACCACCCTGGAATACTGCGTGGCGGTTTGTGCGAGGGATTCTCCAGGTGCCAGACAGAACGAGACCAACAGGCCCCAGATAAGTGAGAGATAACTGGTGAGTGAGAGCAGCTTCACAATCGTCCAACTCCAAGGCCGGTGAGGAAGGCCAGTAACAGGACCGCCACGAGAATGATGGTGAGATCCACCGGCCTTCCTCCCTATCCCCTACTTCACGACCTCAAGGCCCGTGAGATCGAAGAACGTTCGACCGGTTTGTTCAAACTTGCGGACTTCGATCGACGCCTTGGCCTGTTTACCTTCGGCCTGCTTACAGACCTCGATCAGCGACATCTGATCGTCCGGAATGCCCAACCGCAACACACCCGGGTCTTTGCCCTTCACATAAAAATCCACCGATCGGTAGACTTTGCCTTCCCGGCTCCTCCGTTCCACATACCCCTGGACCGCTCCCTCTGCTTTGACTTGCATCGTTCACCCCTCCTTCTTGTGAAAAGACTCTCGGATCAGCTCTGCGCCTGACCCACACGCCCCGGCCAGCGAGCCGGACTTTCGGCAGCAGTTGAAATTCAGAGCCACATGTCTGGCAGATCACAAAGAACTTCCCCTTTCGGAACTCCCCACAGGCTCCGGCGGCCTGGCAATGCGGATCTGGACAGGCACGGAGGTACACCACGTTAGGTCCGAGGTTTGAGATGAAGCACATAGGGCGTTCCCTTCCTTCGCTGCTTCAACAAGGCATAGTGCTTCTGCGTCCATCGCTTGGTGCCCGCATAGATCATTTCCATCAAAAACTGATCGCCGCGACAGGCCACGACGACGGCGAGCATGGGACTGATGGCGTTGGCCAGCCACGCGGCCACGTCATCCAACCGCTGTTGAATGCGTTCGACGACGAGCCGGCAGCGCATGAATCCCTCGGTGAGTGCTTTCCACCAACCCACCAATGGCGCGCGATACTTCTCATAGGATTCCGCTTCTCGCGTGGTCTCTCGAAAATCGACATAAGAACGCAGCACGCCAACCAAAAACGCCCGCCAATCCTCCGGATCGAGGGTGAGTAGCGCTTTCGCACAGGCCTGGGCTCGATCCTGTTTGAACTCCAGTTCCCATCGAACCCCGTACAAGCCTGCGTCTTCTCGACCTCTGGCCTGGAGTTCCAGCCGCTTGTCATAGACGCGCAGCATGCTTTGACTTTCTCGACTGCCAAAGTAGAGCGTTTCTCCCGTTCGAACGCCGTCACGATGATTCGAGGCTTGAATGACTTTGAATTGTTTCGAACGACTCACCAGCTGTCCGGCCTCCACCGCGAGGCGGACGGTCTCCACTGCGACAGACGCCTCCCGGTCGTCCAAGGCCACATCAATGCGGGTGACATGGCCCTTCTGGGCGAAGATCCAGGCCAGCACGGTCTTCAACTTAGTCTCGTCCCACTGGGAGACAATCCCGGCCGAGAGATCCACATGCACTTCTTTCGGATTGCGAGGCGCACCCGTCCCCAGTTTGCCGACCCCGTTCTTGCCTTCCGTCATGAGCTGAGCCACGGGATAGCCGCGAAACCCAGTCTCACTCTGGAACCAATCGCCACCAATCAGCGTAATCACGTCGGCCACTTCGGCCTTCGGGAGTGTAAAAGCCAGCCAATCGATGGTCTGGGTGAATCCTCCTGAACTCGTCATTTCTTCCTCCTTGGCTTGGTAGCGATAGACGCCCCCGTCTTACCAAGTCGGGGGCTGGGCCGCTGCGCGCGCCGCCGGCTGGCGCCGCCTTGCGCGCTGCGCTGTCCCCTCTTTCTCGTGGACACCACAAAGGACGGACTATGCCCCTTGGCCTTGGCCTGGAGGGCCTCTTTCACTCGTTCCAGGTCGAAGCGGACAAACCGGCAGAATCGCTCCACGGGAATATCGCCTTTGCGGTAGGCCCGGCGGATCGACTTCACGCTCACTTTGAGTTTGGCGGCTAATTCGTCCGCGGTAATCCAAAACTTTCGCATGGCATCTCCTCTCTCACGATGATGTCGCATCGCATCGCACGGCGCTGACCATACCGATGCGCGTGGTGATGGTGAAAGATCCCTGGAGGGGACACGAGGGGACAGGAGGGGACACTGGGGGACAGAAATTAAGGGCGGCGGGGCAATCAAGTTCACAGTCACTCACGAGCTATCCATCATGACTCAGCTCCTCTGGGCTCCGGCACGATGCACCTCGATCTGCACGACATCCGCGCCAGTCGCGATTATTCGAGAACCGCATCGCGCATGCGGGACACATTCAGCGTGATGCAATGTCTCGATCAGAAGCAGGCAGCCACGTGTCTGCGAGGCCACCGCGACACGTTTCCATAGAAAAAACGCGATAGGGCCGAAAAAGGGTGTGGCTAGGACCAAATGGCCCTAATGTGCTGTTATTTCAATCCAGCCACTCAGAATCGTCAGAGAAACGCTTAGGCGTGTTGCAAAGGAGGTGCGCGCGAAAAATTTTAATGAACGTTAGCTAATGGATAACAATAGGGCTAGTACGATGGCCATTCTGGATATCCGGAAGCAAAAAAAGTCTCCTGAGAGTCCAAAATGCGAAACGCATGGTCCGGGTACCTTTCGGCTCGAACCCCGTCCGGAACAGAAGTCTTGAAACGATAGGCTGTAAACGAAAAATCCGATCGGGTTGTACGACAGAGCCACGGGAAAGGTCGGCCCAACGCTCCTCACATAGATTCGCTCAAAATCTTCTCATTTAGACGGCATCCCTCTGAGATAGATGATTTCCTTGATGAAAACTAGTATTCTTCTGCTTCAAAATGCTCACTCCTTACCATGCAAAATACTTCGCATATGAGCTCACCAAACGGTGCCCCTCGGACAGCATAGAAAAACTCGCTGGTGCGGTTGCCAGCGCCCAAGTAGACTTGAATCCCCACCAGGTCGACGCCGCACTCTTTGCTTTTAACTCACCGTTCTCACGAGGCGCTTTATTGGCAGACGAAGTAGGCCTGGGGAAGACCATTGAGGCGGGGCTTGTCCTTTCGCAGAAGTGGGCGGAACGGAAGCGTCGCCTCTTAGTTATCACCCCTGCGAACCTCCGGAAGCAGTGGCATCAGGAACTAACGGAAAAGTTCTTCCTGCCTTGCAGGATATTGGAGACGAAGCCGTACAACGAGGCCATAAAGCAAGGAAATTTCCGCCCTTTCGAGGCGAAAGACCATATCCTCATCTGTTCCTATCAGTTTGCTCGCACAAAAGCTTCTGATGTTGCGACGACACCCTGGGACCTCGTGGTCATTGATGAGGCTCATCGGCTGCGCAACGTCTACAAGCCATCCAACATCATCGCCAATACGCTGAAGTTGGCCCTGGCTGAACGTCACAAGCTTCTACTCACTGCGACGCCATTGCAGAACTCACTCCTTGAGCTCTTCGGCCTTGTCAGCATCATTGACGAGCATGCTTTTGGTGATCTGAAGAGCTTTCGCGAGCAGTTTGCCAATCTGACACAGGAACAGGTTTTTCAGACGCTCAAGGCGCGTCTGAAACCAATGTGCCATCGCACGCTTCGGAGGCAGGTCACCGCGTATGTTCCCTTCACAAAGCGGCTGCCGCTTGTCGAAGAATTTACGCCAGAAGCGAGTGAAGACCGTCTCTACGACCTCGTCTCGGAATATCTGCGCCGTCCGAATCTACAGGCACTCCCTTCCAGTCAGCGTTCTTTGATGACATTGGTGCTGCGAAAACTACTTGCCTCCTCAAGTTTCGCCATCGCCGCTGCGCTTACCTCCATCTCGAACCGACTCAAGGCTAAGCTGAGGGAGCAGTGGTCTACTGAACAATTGGAAGAGGAACTCGACAAGGATTATGAAGCGCTGGACGAGACCGCTGAGGAATGGGGAGACGACCAAACCGGCGAACCGCTTTCACAAGCCGATCGAATAGCTCTCAATGCGGAAATCGCAGACCTTGATGAATTCGCCCGGCTCGCCACTTCTATTGAACACAATGCGAAGGGCAAGGCCTTGTTGAAGGCGCTCCATATCGCCATGAACAAGGCAATGGAACTCGGGGCAGAGCAAAAGGCTATCATTTTTACCGAATCGAGGAAAACGCAGAGCTATCTGCTGCGTGTGCTATCGGACAGCCCGTGGAAGGACGGTATCGTCCTCTTCAACGGCTCCAACACCGATGATCATTCCAAGGCCATCTACGCCGCTTGGCTAGATCGACATCAAGGAACCGACCACGTAACCGGCTCCAAATCTGCTGACATGCGTTCGGCTCTTGTCGATTACTTCCGCGAGCAAGGGCGGATCATGATTGCCACCGAAGCGGGCGCGGAAGGCATCAACATCCAGTTCTGCTCGCTGGTGGTGAACTACGATCTCCCGTGGAACCCCCAGCGCATCGAACAGCGAATCGGACGATGTCACCGCTACGGCCAGAAGCACGACGTGGTAGTCGTCAACTTTCTCAATCGGAAGAATGCGGCCGATCAGCGCGTCTTTGAACTCCTGTCCGAAAAGTTCAAACTCTTTGAAGGCGTCTTCGGCGCAAGCGACGAAGTGCTTGGCGCCATTGAATCTGGCGTCGATTTCGAGAGGCGCATCGCTGGCATCTATCAGCGCTGCCGTAAGACCGAGGAGATTAAGATCGCTTTTGACCAGCTCCAGCTCGAACTCAGTTTCGAGATCAATGAGGCGATGAACCAGACACGTCGCAAGCTGCTGGAAAATTTCGATGACGAAGTTCGCGAAAAGCTCCGCGTACAAGATGAAGCCTCCAAGGCCTTTCTGAGCCGCTTCGAGCAACTCCTAATGCGACTCACCCGCCATGAACTGAGCGCCAGCGGCGAGTTTCTGAACGACTCCTCATTTCGCCTACTACGGTCACCATTTGCCGGCGAGATTCCCACTGGTCTCTACGAGCTGCCGCGCCGGTCTGGAGAGGCGCACACTTACCGCCTAAACCACCCGCTGGCAGAGGCGGTGATTGCTCAGGCGAAGGGTCGCCAACTGTCCCCTGCTGAACTACAGTTCCAATACAACGACCATGAGGGCAAGATCAGTGTCCTAGAGCCGCTGCGCGGGCAATGCGGCTATCTAGCCCTATCTCTATTCTCAGTGGAGTCCCTCGATCAAGCTGAGGATTACCTCATCTTCGCGGGGATTACAGATAGCGGGAAGCCGTTGGACGAGGAAGCTGCTCGTCGTCTTCTCTCTCTGCCGGGTCGGATAGTAGAAGGGGCATTGCTGGCGCCTCCTGGTTGTCTCGATGAGATGACCAGGCGACATCAAGACCAAGTCCAGCTCACCATCTCTGAACGCAACGCCGGTTTCTTTGAGGCGGAGGCCGAAAAACTTGATGGCTGGGCGGATGACCTGAAGCTGGGCTTAGAACGCGAGATCAAGGAATACGATCGCCAGATCAAGGAGGCCCGCCGGGCTGCCACTGCAGCTCTGACACTGGAAGAAAAGCTGGCCGGTCAGAAGCAAATCAAGGCGTTGGAATCCCAGCGTAATGAGAAACGCCGCACGCTCTTCGATGCACAGGATAAAGTGGATAAACAGCGCGAAGATCTGATTGCGAACATTGAAGGGAAGCTTTCGCAGGAGGTTTCCTTGAGCCGCCTTTTCACGATCCGTTGGGTGATGCGCTAATCCTATGCCGACACGCGAAGAAAAAGTTATCCAGGTTGAGACTGCGCTCCGCCAGCGATTCTATACGAGTGTGCCTAAGGTCGTGACGCCGGAGCGTATCAGCTGGAGTGAGGAGCAGCACGATACTGATCGGCTCTCTCGTGCGCTTGCGGCCTATGCCTTGGTCGGATTATGTGACATAGACGATGCTACAGCTGCCAGCGCGATCACGGATGGAAAGAATGACGGCGGAATCGATGCTCTCTACTTCGATCGCCCGGTCAATCGACTCGTTTTCATTCAAGCGAAGTTCAAGCGCACGGGCACAGCCCCTTCTCAAGAGGAGGTCCTCAAGACGATCAATGGGATTAAAGCTCTTCAAGAACGACGCTTCGATGAGTTTAATGAAGCGTTCCGTAACCGTTTGGACGAGATTGAGGGCGCACTCGATACAGCGGGAGTGAAGATCTATTTGGTACTTGTGTTCCTAGGTGACAATCTTGGTGTGCACGTAATAAATGATCTGAATGCTCTTAAGGCGGAAATGAACCGTCTTATTGAGCGGATGATGTGGCAGCATGCAGGGGTTGCAGCCATATATGACTGGCTCCTTGCAGAGGAGACACCGACCAGTGTCAATGCGCAAGTAATCCTGGAGAATTGGGGGGCTATTACAGTTCCACGTAAAGCCGTTTATGGTCAAATCACAGCCGATGCTCTAGCACATTTGGTTGAGAGATATGGGAAGGCCCTATTTGAGCGCAACATTCGTCATTACTTGGGATCGGTTGGGGTGAACACCGCTATCGAAGATACAGTGCGCCACAGACCTGGTGATTTCTTCTATCTCAATAACGGCATCACCGCCGTTGCGGAATCGATTACCCAGGCGGTTGGCACCACCAGCCGATGCGCCTTTGGCGTTTCGAATATTTCTATCGTCAATGGCGCCCAAACTGCCGGAGCCATTGCCACGGCCGCCGTTTCTGGAGCCCTGTCTCCTGACGCGAAGCTGTTGATCACAATCATTGAAGTTGGAACGCCGGTTGACGATATCAGCCTTCGGATCACCCGAGCACGCAATCATCAGAACGTGGTTCGTGGTGTAGATTTTGCCGCCCTCGATCCGAATCAAGAACGACTACGGCAACAGTTGGCACTCGTAGGCATAACATATTACTATCGGCCCTCTGCAGAAGCTCGTACGCGGCGAGAGGATGCATTCACCCTGGAAGAGGCAGCGGTCGCCCTTGCTTGTCTTTCGATTCCAATCTTGTCCCATACCAGTCAGCAGGAACTTAGATCCCAGGGACGATCAACATTCAATGCAGTCGATTGCGTGGTCACTGCAAAGAAGGAAATCGGCCGGTTGTGGGATCAAGAAGGTACGTATTATCGTCAGCTATTTCCAGCCACAGTGTCTGGATTGCGCATTTGCCGCTGTGTGCACGTCTACCGATTCATCGACAAAATTCTTGCCGACACGGAGCGCTCAGAGGGTACCTACTCTAGACGGATGTTTTTCCGCCATGGACGTTACTTCATCATGGCGTGTGTCGCCCATCGTTCAGGGGACATCATCAGGCGGCCGGAACTGGCATTGTCTGTAGCCGGCCAAACGCTGCTTTCGCAGCGAACCAACGAATTGGCTGAGCTCATTTATGCACAGTCGCAGCCTCTACTTGCAGACAAGGGCTATTTGTCCATTTTTCGCAACTTAACTGATTCCCAATCGCTTGCAGATGGCGTCCTGCAACGCTTGGCCCAACAAGATGGCTCTCCCCCGCTTCCATCTGCTGAGCGAGCGAATGAGCATGTGAGCTCGCCAACCCAACAACCTCCGGGAACTTCTTGCGCATGACGAAGAAACAAAAGCTCGAACTAACTTGGATCGGTAAGGAGAATAGACCGAAGCTGGAACCACGGATCCTACTCGAAGATCCTGAGAATTCGCACCTCGCGCCCCATCGTGTAACCGACCACGACCTGTTCGATAACCGTCTCATATTCGGCGACAATCTTCTTGCCCTCAAGGCGCTCGAACAGGAGTTCACGGGCAAGATCAAGTGCATCTATATCGACCCTCCTTACAATACCGGTAACGCTTTTCAACATTACGACGACTCAGTGGAGCATTCGCTTTGGCTCAGTCTGATGAGGGATCGTCTTGAGCTGCTGAGCCGCCTGCTGCGCCCGGATGGTTTCATTTGCTGTCACATTGATGATTCTGAGGGCCCTTATCTGAAAGTATTGCTAGATGAGGTGTTTGGCAGGCCAAACTACCTTACGACATTCTACGTACAGGTGCGATACCCAGAGAAAACATTAAAGCAGGACATGGCCTTCCATAAAGAGATCGAGCAAATTCACATTTACAGACGCGAATATGGTGCTATACCGAACCTAAATAAAAGCGCCCCCTCCTTGGATAAATTTCGTTACTACATTCACGAAAAGACGCCGGGGCGGCGCATCACACTTGGCGGCAAGGAAGTAGTAGTGTTTAAGCAAGGTGAGTACGAAATCGTGGAGAGCGAGGGGTCGGAAAACGGACTCAAGGAAATCTGGGCGACCGGCACTATTCTTGATGGTAATTCCTCGGGGAGATTTTTTAGAGATTACCTTGCTGGCCGATCAGAAACGGAAGGCCTTGGTACCCTTTATAAGGTCTCTGGAATTGGAGATGACAAATTTGGATACCGATATTTCACTGGGCCTAAAAGGTCAGGAGCAACCAAGGGCAAGTACTACCAAGGCGTACCGACCTTTCAGCTTGAAAATCCCGAAGAAAAACAATTCACGCCAATTGAAAACTTCTACGATCTCGCTGGTCAGTTCGGCAATTGCCGCAGTGAAGGTGGGGTCGAGTTTCGAAGTGGGAAAAAACCTGAATACCTACTCGAGATAATCCTTAAACATTTTTCAAATCCTGGAGAATGGGTTTTAGATTCATTTGCTGGATCAGGAACAACAGGAGCCGTAGCTCACAAGATGGGTATGCATTGGATCATGGTTGAATTACGCGATCACTGTCATACACACATAATTCCTCGTCTAAAAAAAGTCATCAATGGCCTAGACGATACAGGGGTAACAGAAGCCGTTGGATGGAAGGGCGGCGGCGGGTTCCGCTACTACCACCTGGCGCCATCGCTTCTTGAGAAGGACAGGTGGGGCAACTGGGTCATCAGCCACGAGTTCAATGCAGCCATGTTGGCCGAGGCGGTGTGCAAACTGGAAGGCTTTACCTATCAACCCAATGATACCGTCTATTGGCAGCACGGCCGTTCAACGGAACGCGATTTCATCTATATCACGACAGCCAACTTGAGCCACGACCAGCTTCAGCAGTTGAGCGATGAGGTAGGTGGAGACCGGTCACTGTTGGTAGTATGCAGCGCATTTCGCGGCCTCAAGGATGGCTATACAAACCTCACCGTGAAGAAGATCCCTAAGACTGTCCTCTCCCGCTGCGAATGGGGCCATGACGATTACAGCCTGAAGGTAGAGAATCTGCCCAAGGCGCCGCCCAAGACTGGGCAGAAGTATTTGTTTCGCGAGGGGGAAGGAAGATAATGAACCGCAATGTTAACGTCATTGCCAGCCGCTTGAGCCTGCGCTTGCCGCAGCGCCGTTCGCTGGAGATTCTTGACCGAATCACGGAAATCGTGCCGCCCCAAAAAGGAACGGATGTGGTTTCAGCGCTGGCTGCGATTCACAGCGAATTTCCGTCGGTCACAGACTTCGAGCGCGATTTCCCTTCACTCTGCTTTGCTCTGGCCACCGGTGTTGGCAAGACGCGTCTGATGGGGGCCTTTATCAGCTATCTCCATCTCGCACATGGGATCAACAATTTTTTCGTCCTTGCACCGAATCTCACCATCTACAATAAGTTGATCAACGACTTTACCCCCAATAACTCGAAGTATGTGTTCAAGGGCATAGCGGAATTTGCCGTTAACCAGCCGGAACTGATTACTGGTGCCAATTATGAAGACAAGGCGGGCTCACTTTTTGACATCTTCACCCGCTGCAAGGTGAACATCTTCAATATTTCAAAGATCAACTCCGAAGTGCGAGGCGGAAAGTCACCCCGTATCAAGCGTCTGTCAGAATATATCGGTGAAAGTTACTTCGACTATCTGGCAGAACTGCCTGATCTGGTTCTCTTAATGGATGAGTCGCATCGCTACAGGGCCTCGGCTGGCGTACGGGCGATCAACGAACTCAAGCCCTTGATGGGCTTGGAACTAACCGCAACACCGTTTTTAGAAACAAGCAAAGGCTCGGTGGCGTTTAAGAACGTGGTGTTCGACTATCCGCTCGGGAAGGCGATGGAAGACGGTTTCGTAAAGGAACCGGCTGTCGTGACAAGGAAGAACTTTAGCCCTGCTGGCCTGACGGCGGAAGGGATCGAGCGGGTGAAGCTTGAAGATGGTGTGCGCCTGCACGAGCAGACTAAAGTGCAGCTGGAGACCTACGCCCGCGAGAGCCGCGAGCCCATCGTGAAGCCCTTCGTCCTGATCATTGCCAGGGACACGACCCACGCGGGCCAGCTCATGACGTTGATCCAGTCCGACGCCTTCTTCGAGGGGCGCTACAAAGACAAGATCATCCAGGTAGACTCCAGTAAGACCGGGGCCGAAGAAGAGGAAATGATAACACGCCTACTAAAGGTCGAGCACACTGAAGAGCCGACGGAAATCGTTATCCATGTCAACATGTTGAAAGAAGGTTGGGATGTCACCAACCTTTACACCATCGTCCCGCTGCGAGCAGCTAATGCGCGAATCCTGATCGAACAATCCATCGGACGGGGATTACGCCTCCCTTACGGCAAACGCACTGGTGTTCCCGCCGTGGACCGGCTCAGCATCGTGGCGCATGACAAGTTTCAGGAAATCGTCGACGAGGCGAACCGATCGGATTCTCCAATCCGACTCCAGGCCGTGGTGCTTACGCTAGAGGATCTTCTACAGAAGACTAAGACGGTCGTTTCACAGTCTACGCTGGCGAACAAACTGGGCATTCGACCTGAGCAAGCGACTCCGGCAACTGAGTTAGCCGGCGGCAATGAGCCGCAGCTATTTCAGACACCAGAGGAGCAAAAGGTTGCCCAGATCACCTACGAGGTGATCCGAAGACTGGAAAGCCAGCCGCAAAAACTGCCAAGCGTATCGTATCTCAACACGTCGGCGGTTCGGGCCGAGGTAATTCGGCAAGTGGAAGCTCAGTATCGCCCCTCCCAGTTGGAACTGGAGGGCATAACAAAGCAACCGGACATTGCCACCGTGGTAGCGAAGACATCAGACATAGTTATTCAACAAACAATTGATATTCCACGCATCCTCGTGGTGCCCAAAGGTGAGGTGCAATCCGGCTTCAAGCCGTTCACTCTGGAGCTCAGCACAATAAATTACCAGCCACCGTCCGAAGAACTGTGGATTCAATACCTCCGGACAGGTGGAACGGAAGTGGTAGGTCTGGGCAAAGGTAGTATCGAGGAAGCACGGCTGGAGGATTACATTGTTAGTGCTTTGGTTGACTTCGACGATGTGGCCTACGATAGCCACGCCGATCTCCTCTACGACTTAGCGGGGCAAACAGTTCAGCACTTCCAAGCCTATCTCTCGGAGGATGACACGCGCAAGGTGTTACGGCTTCATCAGCGGGAACTAGCAAAGTTCATCCATGTACAGATGCAGCAACACTACTGGGAGGAAGCGATTGACTATGAGGTGGTGGTGAGCAAAGGCTTCACCGAGTTGAAGTCGAGCGCCTACGCAACTTCTGCCACTGAGCCACCTTTAGATTTCCAGCAATCACCCGCCGACAAGGCCAACATGGCGAAGTATATTTTCTGTGGTTTCAAGCGGTGCCTCTTCCCAATTCAAAAGTTTCAGTCCGAGGCGGAGCGCATACTCGCTGTCACTCTCGATCGAGAAACAAAGAAGTGGTTCAAGCCTGCCAAAGGCCAGTTCCAAATATTCTACAAATCCGGTGCTGATCACCCAGAATATCAGCCGGACTTCGTCGCCGAGACCGACGACGCGATCTACATGCTAGAGCCGAAAGCCAAGAATCAGATGGAGGATGTTGACGTGCGTGCCAAGCGGGATGCTGCAGTGAAGTGGTGTCGGCATGCCAGCGCCCATGCTGCCACATACAACGGCAAACCCTGGAAGTACGCGCTGATACCCCATGATGTGATCGCCGCGAACATGACGCTGAACGGTTTAGTTAACCGATTCGTAGCTAAATAATGTTTGTAGATTGTATAGAATCCAAAGGGCTGAGTCGCCCGTCTGCCATCAAATTTCCGTATAAACTATGAGATTTCTTAGGCGAGACCGCAGTGATTTCAATGACCAACTTTCCCTAGATGCGACAGACGAGCTGCAGGCCATCGGAATCTGATAATCATTCCGTGACTGGAGGACGCATGCATCACTTAAATGTCAGGGTCGCATGGCACGACAACCGCTGGAATGGCACTATATGCAAGGACCCTGGTGCGAATTCTTATTGCATGGATTTGGAACGGATTCGAGCCGAGCGCAATGATGCACTAGAAATCAACCTTAAAGGCAAGTCGTTTTCTGAGATTGATGCGAGATCGCTGCCTCCTTGCCGCGCGGAATCTGCGGCTTTTCTGACCGATAAGGCATGGACAAGGATCGTTAACCATCCGTACGCCGATAACGCCAAAACGTCAAAGACGCATGGACATCTTCTGGAATCAAAGATTACCGTTAAGCCGCACTCCACTTTCGCAGTCCCCTTCTACTGGATGCTGCGTGCGCATCAAGAGGAGATCGAGAAAAGCGTACCAGATAGACTGCCACCGGATGAAGAGTCGCCGTTTTATTCTCCATGGGTCTTTTCACGACAGCGTCAGGAAGCGCTCTGTGAACTGTTCTTTGGCCGGCTTACGCCGAAGAAGTCTCTCGTATTCTTCTATACAAAGGGGGGTCATCCACTAGAAGAAGCTTATAGTCGGCTTGTTGTTGGTGTTGGAGTCATTGATTGGATCTCAGGGCTCTTGAAGTACGAGTCCTCAAAACCTGCAGAGACATATCCCCTTTGGGATCGGATGTTTTCTCACTCAATTCGCCCAGACAGCGAAAAGGGGTTCGTCCTCCCATATCACGACTACCTGCAGCCCACTGGCGACCCGGACGAAGATTCCAGGCGGAGAATACTTCTCGATAGTATTGCTGTCGTGCCAGAGGCAGTCGATGTGAAGGCGTTTTCGTACGCCGGCGAGCATGCGACCCCAGATGTAGCCCTTTCTACCCTCACAAAATGCCTTGATTCCGTGCGAAAGATCCGTGATCACGGAATAGCCGCTGGACCATGGGATAAACGTGAGGAATGGCTCAATAGACAAATTGAAGCGGCCTGGGGCGATAGAGGAGCTTTTCCTGGTGCGGGTGCGGCAATGGAAGCCCTTGGCATGCGCTTGGGAACATCCTTGGTCTGGGAGCTGATGTCGAAAGGAGACCTCGGACGAAAAGAGAATCCTTGGCCCGTGCTCGATGCGATTCTGCGTGGAACGAATTTGCCTCCACAGAAGGCCTATGCCGGTGACGTGAAAGAGGTTGCGAATACGTGGAAAGGACTCTCCGGCGAGCGTCGAACTCTTCTGAAATTACTTTCGCGCTTTAGCCTGAGTACTGCCCAAATGAAGCGGTGGTTCGACCCCGGACTGCGTGCAAAAGCAACGCGGCTTTCTGTACGCGACGCAGAGATTATTAAAAATCCATATCGCATTGCTGAGCTCGACTTAGGGGATGAAGACCATCCGGTATCCATTTCGACGATCGATCGTGGGCTCATGCCGGATTCCACCATAGCAGTAGCACATCCGGTTGAAATGCCCTCACGCGTCGAGTCTCCTTTAGACTGGAGGCGCGCACGTGCCGCCATCGTGACCGTATTGCGCGCTGCTGCATCATCGGGCGATTCGCTTCAAACCGAGGCCGAGACGTTGACCGCAATAGGCAAATTATCTCTCAGCCAACCATGTGTGATCACATCCGATTGGCTGAATGGCAACGAGGAAGTCATAGCAGAAGAGGTAACGCGTGTGGAAGTACTACTCGACCCTGCGACTGACGAAAATGCAAAATGCCTTCAGCTTGCTGACTTGGAAAAGCGTGAGCACAAACTACGCGACATTTTAAGTGCAAGGGCGAAGACGGATCTTCCGACTTTGGCTGAAAATTGGGCTGATCTTCTAATCCAGTCGGTCGAGGAGGGTGGGGCAAGGATCGATAAAACAGACAAGCGACACGCGTCGGCGCTGACAGAACAAGCGAGTGCCTTGGAAAAGATTACGACTCGCAAGTTAACCGTGCTCGTAGGGCGTGCCGGCACTGGTAAGACTACCGTCTTAGGTGCGTTATTAAGGTCTAAAAAGCTCCGTAAGGATGGGGTGCTGTTCCTGGCACCTACTGGCAAGGCACGCGTGCGACTAGCACAGAAGGCCAACGCCTCTGCTATGACCGTCGCACAGTTCCTTTATTCCGTGAAGCGGTATAACGGGTTCAGGCAAAGACCGTTGTTTGAGGGGAAAGAAGTGCGTCAGCAAGAGCGCACGGTGGTGATCGATGAATGTTCGATGCTTACGATGGACGATCTGCTCGCCACGCTATTAGCCCTCGATCTGGGTCATGTCAAGCGAGTCATATTGGTCGGAGATCCCAATCAACTTCCACCGATCGGTGTGGGTCGTCCTTTTGCTGACCTTGTTTCCTACCTTGATGAGATGGCAGATAAGAAGGAATCTGCTGGTAGAGCGTTGGCTAGGTTAACCGTTGAATTACGAACCTCCGCTGGAGGACCCTCCGACACTCTAAGGCTTGCCTCTTGGTTTACACGGGAGCCACAGCCTGTGGATGCAGATCGGGTCCTCAGCGATATCGAGCTAGGCATGAAGCTGAATGACCTGCAACTTTGTCATTGGACTACTCCCCGGGAGCTTTACGACCGCATGGCGGAGCAGTTTGTCAGGCGATTGGGTCTCAGCAATCCGGACGACGTTGTGAGCTTCAATCGCGCATTGGGTCTCACCCCCGAGGGGTGGGTTCCGTTTGCCGATCACAATGGCTGCGAGAAGTTTCAAATTCTCTCTCCTGTTAAGCATCATCTGCATGGTGTACACGAGCTGAATCGGTGGATTCAGCAGCGTTACCGCGCGACTCAACTGAAAGCAGCTCGCGAACCATGGGGCTTACGGCTGGGTGACGAGGAAATCGTGTGGAGCGATAAAGTGATCTTGACTCGGAACGGAGTCCGCGACGGCTGGAATGGCAAAGCAAAGGAGAAAATAGAAGAGTATCTCGCTAATGGAGAGATCGGGGTCGCGTGCCCCGCGCAAGGTGATGCGAAGAATAAGTTCCTCAATGTCGCATTTTCCGGTCATCCTGATGTCAGGTTTGGTTTTGGTAAGAAAAATTTCGGGGCTAATGCCAGCCCTCTTGAACTTGCCTACGTGCTTACTGTGCATAAAGCCCAAGGTAGCGAATTTGGGACCGTGTTTGTCGTCATTCCAAAACGAACCAAGTTCCTTTCGAGGGAATTATTGTATACGGCGTTAACTAGATCGCGAGATGCTTTGGTGCTCCTCATTGAAGGTAACGACGGTAGCGTGTTGTTCGAACTCTCGAAGCCCCAAAACTCCGAGACCGCGAGAAGAAATACAAACCTCTTCCGTCCTGGTGTTCGACGGGACTCTGATGATTTTCCATACGCCGCGCATCTTGTCCATCGTACGCCCCGAGGTGAGATGGTCCAAAGTAAGTCAGAACTTGCCATTGCGACATATTTTGAAAAGATTGATATGCCATATCGGTACAATAGACCCCTTGAGGGTACTGCTGCTCCAGGGCGTGTGCGGCCTGACTTTACCTTCACCAGTAATTCAGGGGAGCTGGTTGTTTGGGAGCACCTCGGGATGCTTGACCGAGACGACTACTTGAGCGGATGGGTGTGGAAGAAAGAATGGTATGCCAGGAACGGATTTGAGGTGGGCAAGAATCTCTTTACCTCTACGGAAGGGCCAGGTCTCGATATGTCTGTGGTGGCAACAGTGGCGGATGATGTTCGTCGAGCGTTAGAAGCTCTATAAGTCCGAAGCATGATAATGGGCCTTAGTAGAGGAGTACACATGGGAAACTTTGAAAGAGGCGTCGAAAAGAAGTTTAAGGGAGACAAGGCTAAAGGGAGAAAATATAAGGCTAATGTGAAGCAGGCTGCAAACCGACTCAGTCAAGCTGCCAAGTTACGCAAAAAGGCGTCGCAATAGAACAAGCAATGAGGTTATTCCCTATAAACCTCAACCCAGCCAACCATGTCGCTGGCATTCTCAAACAGCCAATACATGAAAGCACCCAAAAGCAAGTTTGATTTATCCGATATTTCAGCCCATGACAAACCATCATCTTTCTTTAGAGCGAGTTTGCCGTGTTTAGGATGCTGCCAGATATAAGAGGCCTTTTTTGTCTTGGCCTTTGTTGCATTTGCGCTGATGAAGCCAAACCGAGCATTACTTCTTAATCGGTCGTTAAGATCGTCGGCTGTGAATCCGTGTCGGAACGCGATAGAAACAATTGTCATGTGTTTTCCCTTCTGCGAATACTATCGGATCTCTGCGGAAGCCACTTCCTGGAGAAGAGGCCCAAATTCTGACCGCCGGATAAGTGAATATCCCTTCTGATACTTTCTCTTAGACCAATGAAGTTTGAACCACAATATCAGGCTACCATTAACTGCGCCTATATTTTTTACAATCCTGGCTCGCGCTATATATCTCAAAATATATGCTTCCCCTTGGGTTATCCATTGGGAACACCGACATTGCGGATAGACTCGATAGCCACGCATGGCGACGTGTCCGGCCAATATTATGTGCCGGTTTTAGAAGACGGTGATTGTCGTGACTGAAACCAGCGATATTCTCGCCCATCTCGACCAAAGCTATGACAAGGCCGCCTCGTGAAGAATCGGCCTAGCCCTTTGCACTGGATGCGTCATCAGTCGCCAGCCTGCCGGGCACAACCAACCAATTCAGCATCAGCGAAAGGATAGCGACGTGGAGGAATGGAGACGCATTCTTGCTCGAAGCGTGGTGAAGCCTAAAGACTTGGCCGATCGGCTCGGCGTCGACCCGAAAGAAGTCGAAGACATCGTGGATGACTATCCCATGCGGATTACTCCCACGGTGCTGGCCACCATCAAGGAAAGGGGCGATGCGATCTGGAAACAAGTCGTGCCCGATCGCGCGGAAATGGCCGATGCCGATGCGGAGGACGATCCGCTCGAAGAAGACCTGATGAGTCCGGTTCCCCACCTGGTGCACCGATACCCCGACCGCGTGTTGCTGATGGTCACCAACCAGTGCCCGATTTATTGCCGGTTTTGCACTCGTAAGCGGTTGGTCGGCAAACCGGGGTTCCTCAAGAAAGGGGAGCTGGACCGGGCCATCACGTACCTGCGCGAACATCAGGAGGTGCGGGATGTGATTTTGTCAGGGGGCGACCCGCTCCTGCTGCCGGATCATCTGTTGGAACGCATACTCAAATCCCTTCGCACCATTCCCCATTTGGAATTGATCAGGATCGGCACGCGAGTACCAGGCAGCCTGCCCGAACGCATCACGCCCAAACTCTGCGAGATCATCAAGAAATAT
>WBZQ01001303.1_pt1 | contig 17581 bp, 25 predicted proteins | sample 5204251 | NCBI WGS metagenome assembly WBZQ01 (sample SAMN12412402, study PRJNA552823) | activated sludge metagenome | isolation source: activated sludge from nitrification reactor of wastewater treatment plant... | place: USA: Virginia | collected 2017-09 | reverse complement strand
ATCCGCTTTGCAAACCCGGATGATCGCCAGCTTTTCGCCGTCAGTTAACGCACGTCCGGCCGCTTGGGTCGGCTTCTCGCCCCGGATGGCCTTGACATCGATGGCGCGTTGGTAGTCGCCGATTGTCATCAATTCCAAGCGCCAACACTCCTTCAGCGTACCGCGGAGGGCAGCCATTAGGCGGCGGCCAGTGGCCACACTGCGCTTGTCGACGAGCCAGGCGCGCACGGCGTTGACGTGTTGCCGGCGTAACTGCCACCAGGGCAGCGTGAGCGGGTTACATTGGCCAGCAGTGAGCACGGCGGCCACGACACACAGCCCCGCCCATTGGGTGCGCTGTGAGGACTTGCCCAGTCCGGCCAGGTAGGTCAGCACCGGTTGCTGGTCGGCTGGGAGGTTGACCACGGGCGCAAGCTGATTTTCGGGGCGAATATCGATATTCATGAATTCATCACCACACACGAACAGTTGTTCGTTGACGATAAACGTTAATTCTGTTACCATGAAGCGAAACCTCCCTCCAGGAGACAAAACCGGCGTGTACTTTACCAGGGTCAACGCCGGTTTTTTGTTGGGTAAAATAGCCTCTGAAAATCTAGGTTTTCGCGGGCTATTTAGCGATTTATAAGTAATCTACTTTCCCGCTCGCTTCTTAGGCCGGCCCGCCTTATGTAGCTTTTCGTCTGACAACCACTTAAAAAGCTTGTCGCGATCATAGCGCCAAGCCCTTTGTTTTTGTCCGGCAAACTCAATCGACTCAGCGCCGGGCAGTGTCCCCAGAATTGCTCGATTACGAATTAAATTCCTGGTCTTTATTGCATCCGTGTATTGATCTGGCAATAGAGTCAACGCCATATCGACGGCTTCTTTGATGTCGCACACCTTTGGATAATCTTTCACGGTCTTCACCCATGCCCCCTTGATATATGCTCAACAGTTTCATATAGAATAGCACAAGTGCAATGATTTGCGCCATACGATTCACCTACGATTTATTGCACAAGTGCTATTAATTTGTTTTAAAACGTAGGGTAAACGTACAGATTAATCATTGCACTTGTGCTACAATTACAGAGGGAAACAAGTGGTTTTCCAAACAAAAAACCCCAGCGGATGCCAACACATCCCTGAGGTATGGTTCAAAATCCAGTTCACGTTATGAAAGGAATCGAACATGAACAGTGTAGCAGTAAACCTAACGACCGTCAATTTGGTCTGGACCGTCGCCGAAAGCCCGGCCTATGCTTGGGGCCACCAGGACGCCACCGACCACAAAGACGCCCAAGGCAGCGCTTTCTTTGTCGGCGCGGATCTCGCCGCCTATAACGACGGCTATGCAGCCGGCTTGGCGGTCCGCAAGCAACTGGCTCCAGTCACCGAACTGGATGAGATTGCCTTTATGGAGCAGGCGCTGCAAACCCTGCGCAGTGGCCGGGTGCAGCCTATCGCACCGCTGACCGCTGAACAGGCCGAAGAAATCAGCGATGAAGCGATTGGCGAAATGTTCAGCACGCAACCGTATCTGTTCTAAACCAAGCCCTTCGCCCGGCTGGAGGTCAAACCGGGTAAGGTGAAATTATGGCTTTCAAGAAAATGGACAAAACGATTTTTCCGCTCCGCCAGTGGGCATTGGTGGGTTATCCCGAAGCCGGCAAGTCTACCTTCGCCGCCCAGATGCGTGGACCGCTCCTTCCCATTGACGCCGATCACCGGTTTGCGGAAGTGGCCTACCTGGCCGAGGGGGATGTCTTTGAACTGTCTGAAGATGCCGCCGATTACATGAACGCCGAGCGCATCGCAGCGCTGCTCAACGAAAACATGCAAGGCTCTGGCGTCAAAACCATCATTATCGACAGCTTGACCAGCATCATCACGCCGCTTGTCGTCGAGGCCATATTGGACAATGACGCTGGACGCAATAAGAACCGCGTGGCTTCTTTCAAAGACAAGGCGTTGGCCATGCGCTTGCTTCAGGATACGATCACCGGCTTTGGGGTGGATACACTTTGGATTTATCACCTGCGCAGCGGCCTGGACGCCGGCGCCCGGCAAGTCGAGAGCATGACGATTAGCACCGTCGAGCTGGCGCGCTTGCGGCGCTCTCTCAACATGCAACTGCGCATCATCGAGCAGGCCGGCAAGCGCGGGATTAAGGTGGACTGGGCACGCCGGGGGCGCAGCGGCATGACGTTGTGGGATGACACGGGCTGTTGGCGTGGGATGCCGGAAAAGATAGAGACGGCCGTCTATGGCGGTCTGACCACCGACCAAATGAACGCGCTGGAAAAGCAGACGCCAACCAGCTTTAGCGGCCCCGAAGAGGCCATTGCCTGGGGAGTTGAGCAAGGCGTTTTTCGTGACGCGGTTCATGCGAAGAACGCCTACGATAAGGTGAAGACCGAGCGCAAACCGCAGACCGCCGGCGAAATGTGGAGGCTCTGGGGTGAAGACGTTGAACGCCGCAAAGTCCAAAACATCTGATCAAAACCTGCTGTAAACCTGATCTACAAAGCCACTGGCAACGCTCGCCAGTGGCTTTGTTTTAATTTTTCTTCTGGCGCTGGCGTGGCGGCAGATGGCGAGTAGAGAAGCGAAGGATCTTCGCTTGACGCCAGCTCGGACAAATCCAGTTAAGGAAGTCAGTTGCATCCGCTTTCTGTGCCGGCGAGCCATGCTTCACATCGAGGAGCGCACGCCGGACCACCGAACCAAGTATTTGATGCGCATCATCAACACTTATAGTCAACACTTGCTTTTCTCCCTCCGCTCATTTATGATTATGCGAAACAGAATAAGCAAGACGACGCAAGAACGCTACCGCGGCCCACTCGGTAGCGTTCTGTTTTTTTACAACTGCACAACCGGCAGTTGCAAATTCACCTGTTGCGCCTGTTGCGCAGCGTAGCGCGCACGTCCGGCCCCAATTGCCAGCGTGCGCGCAGCGGCTGCGACCGCTGCGGCCGTCTCTGGTGCCTTGCGGACATTTTCCGGCATAACAGCACTGCGGACGGTCTGCACATGACGGAGGATGCGCTGGAGCACGTAGCTGTCATGCGGATTAGCCTTTGGTCCCAGGGCGGCAATGCGCGCCTTTACCACGTCACACGCTGCGGCCTTGGTAAGCGCGTCGCCAGTGGCCGCTACTTGGGCGAATAATTGTTCCAACTGCGCGGGGTTGGCGTTGGACCACTCAGTCAGTAGGGCGTCACGACTGGCCAGCACCGCACCGTGCGCTTTGTTGTCATTGGCAAACCACGCTGAGCAATCGGCGGCCTGTAACTGTGCCAGTGCCTGACTATGCGCCAACGCGCGTTGGGCGGTTTCTTTAGCGGCCTCATGGGTTGCTGGGTCGCTGGCAAGCGTCTGTTCGGCACTCTGTATTTCGTCTAACATGTTCTATCCTTTCTGCCGGTTGCCGGCATCTCAATTATTTTACTGCGAACCTTACGGCTAGTTCCGAAATTACCGGTTTGGGGCAGTTTGATTTTTAGGTTGTACTAAAACTGGGCTGAAACTAACAGGTTTTCCCGGGAAAACCTTAGCCGTTCGTTCATTCATTAACCGGCTGGTCGCCGTGCAGTTTGATGTCGAGATAGTCCAGCCAGGCTTGCGCTTGTTGGTTGCCGGCATGAGCATCGATCATCGCACTGGCGATAACCGCGCTGTAAAAGCGCTCAAGTGGCGTCAAGGTCTTCATTTGTGGCTCTGCAGCCTTGGCTTCCAGCGCTTGGAGTTCAGCCACAAGCTTTTCACCACGAGCTATAAGCTCCTCGTACTTGGCAAGCTTGTCTGGGCTAACTTGCTGCTTCTTAAAAAATCGTTTCATTATGGTGCTGTCCCCTGTAATTGCGCCTGTGTCTGGTTGTAGGCGTTGAACCGCGGCACAAGCTTGCTAAAGAGTAGATCGACCAGGGCCGTGGGCACATTGTTGCCGACCGTGTTCAGGAAACCACCCCCCCACACTTCACCGCTCGCCTCGCCGTTGCGCTTCATCCGCGCTACCAAGTCGTCGGATTTGAGCTGTGTCTCCAGCGAACTTATAAGCTTGTCGCCTGTGCCTGCAATCGAGTCGACCGCGGCCTTGCTGAACGCTGCCCCGCTCTGCGTGCCGGTCGTGCCAAAGGTCTGCACAGAGGCTTGGCCGGCTGCCGCCGCGGCCGCTTTCCCAAACGCTGCGCCCGCTTCGGTGCCACCAACGCCCGCCGTTGCGGCAGCGTCCTTGGCACTGCCCCCACCAATGCCAAACGCAGCCTTGGTCAACACTTCAATTTGGCTGGCGTCGCCGGCGCCCTCTTTGACCAACTCATCTGTGATCTCTTTGATCAGTTCGTTGGTTTTGGCTTCACCAAGGAGCATTTTGCGCACGCGCTCCTTGGCCTTATCCTTGTCTATAAGCTCCGGTTCCAGGCCGTCCTGGAAGTCTTTGAGCATTCGGGCCGCCGTGGCGCGTGGGTCGCCGGACTCTTCCAGGGCTTTGAACACATCGGGCACGGCCTCTTTGAACTTGCCGAGCCAGTCTTGGTTCTTAAGACCATTGACCGCGATATCGGCGAGACGCCGGGCGTTTTCGTTGATGTCCTCCTCGCGGGGTAAAAGGAATTGCTGTTTCTTGGGGTCCGTCTCTTTGGGGTCGCGCAGGATTTTGCTAGGGTCAACGCCGGCGACGTCTGACATCGCACCTTTGAGCACACTATCCACAGTGCTCTTTACATTCTCATAGGCGCGCTTGATGTCACTTTCAACAGCGTTAGCATAGCTCTTGGCGTCACTGGTCGCTTTGGCATAGCCGGCCTTCATATTGTCGAACCATTCGGTCGAGTTTCGATTGATTTCAGCCAGCGTCAACTGGTATTTTTCATAGTTCCCCGTTTTAGAGTATTCGTCAGCCGCCGCGGCAATGGCATCTTTGGTGCGCTTGACGGCACTTGTATATTGATCCTGCACTTCTGTTTTAGAAGCAAATTTTTCTACATCCGCTGCAGCGGCCGCCAGCCGGCTAATTGATGCGCCTTGCAAGCCGTCGATCTGGTCCTGTAACAGCGCCAGTTTGTTGCTGGTGGCCGTGGCCATGTCCTGCACAATTTGGAAACCGGGAACGGTGGCCAAGAGCGCCGCGTAAACCTTGGGCGTCGCAGCGGCCAAGCCAATCTGCGCATCCGCTGCGGTGATCGTTTGTTGTGTCAATCCTCCCATTGCACCGGAAAGGGCGGTGGCACTCTGAGTAGCATCGTTCGATTGCTCATCAAAATGACCGTAGAAATCAATATTTCCTGCTTTCTCCGCCCGTTCAAGTAGGGCTGTATATGTGTCAAGAATATAGGAAAGAATATTCGTGCCAGTGGTAACGCCTGGCGTCATTTCTTTTCCTATCGCAGCTCGGGCATTCTCTACACTGGTCGTAAAGTGCTCGAATTTGCCGGCTGCATCTAAGCCGGCCTTGCCAGCTTCTTCGATTTCACCCTTAGTCTCTCTGAGCACCTTGCCAAACAAGGCGGCATTGCGCTCGGCAGCCGAGAGTTCGGCCACTGTTTTACCAGCACTGGCCGCGTAATCCTCCAGGTCCTTTTGGGCACCCTTGAAGCCAAGATTGTCGCCGACTTGAACGCTACCTTTGCCGATGAAGTCGATCAAAAAGCCCAGCGCTTCTTGTGTGGTATAACCAAATTCAGCGCCGCGCACGCGGGCAACTTGCAATAGCGTTGAGAGCTTATCCACCGAATCGGCCACGCCTAGCACCTTGGCGCGGGTGGCGTCAAGTTCCAGGTCACGATCTGAGATCGTGCCTAAACTTGCTTTTTTGAGCGCGGCCAACATGGTATCACCATCCTGGCCCATGCTGGACGCCATGCGATTGAAGGCGCGCTCGGTGCGCTCGGCCTCAGCCCCAACTCTGGCAACTTCATAGGCAGTGCTGGCCAGCTTTACCACGCCCGCGAGGCCGGCCGCTGCGGCCATCGACTGAAGACCGCCAGCCGCAATGTTGGCATAGTCGCCTACCTCATTCAAATTGCTTTTCAGGCCATCTAAACCACTGGTGGCACTATCACCAGCGGTCCGCACGTCGAGGATTTCTTCTTTGACTTCGCCGATTGCTCCGGTCTCTTTCTTTGCCCGGAGTAAAATTCCAACAACTGAATCCGCCATACATCACCTCTTAGAAATTACTCGCCCGCGTAGCAAAGAGATCATTCACGCCTGGCGTGGCGAGACTATTCGTCGTCTCGATAAAGCGCCGCCGGCGATTGACACGATAGCCATAGGCTATGTTGGTTGCGACCGCCCCCGCCAAATCGTTGCCGTGCCATTCGGGATCGGCCATCTGGAACGAACCCGCCAGACCGCCCTTCACGACGGGCAGAATGCCTTGCTCATCCGGTGGCGTGCCTTCGCGCTTGAGACTCATAAGGGTTCTATGAACAAGGCCTTCCGCCAAGCGCATGGTCACCACCAGATCATTCGTAAGCCGGTCCGGATCTAGCCTAGCTATGATCTCCGCACACTCAACCTTAACTTCTACACTCACTTTGCTTACCTCCTATACAACAGTTGATAAGGATAAATATCGCGACCTATTCACCGCACTTTGGCCAGAAACTTAGGCCACAAACAAAGCCACTTAACTCCAAAACAAACCGCGCTACGCTCTACAATTTCGCCTACCACTGCGCCACGATGAAAGCCGCGCACTTGGAGCACAGCGCCACGAAAAGAAGAAGTCGGCATGGTATCGAGCACACGCACCAGGTCACCAATGGCAAAGGCTTTATTCACCCCCGAATTACCCCCGGATCTCCCCCGGATTCCCCGCCTGATGTGAGGATTGCACCAACATCCGCACACTGTAAAGGGTTCACCTCGACTTCTACCCGCGGGCTATGGCGATCACTGATTAAGTGAGCGTGCAGCTCCCGGATCTGGCTATGGTGCTCATAGTACACGCCGGCGCACGCATCCAGTACCGCTTTCACCCGGCCTAAGATGTCACCGCTGCGCCGCGCTCGGTAAATTCTAACTGTTACCGCAACCGGGCCACGCTGCACCGTTGTGCGATCATTCTTGGCCAGCATTTTGACCGCCTCTTTGTATTGGCCGGCCTGGTGGCGGTCCGTAGGCGGTAAAGGTAGTTCGCTCAATTGGCGTTTGCCTCCTGTTCATAAGGGCATTGTTCGCACTTCCCAAACCACGCCAGGCACAAGCGCTTGGCCATTAAGGCCGATGTGCGGTTTAGCGCACTGGCGCACAAGGTGGCGGCCATTTGCCGACGTCGGGCGAGCTGCGCCGGCGTCAACTTCGGAATTTCCGAAGCTGGGTCAGTGGCCACGGGCGCGGGCGAGGTTGCGATCACGCTGCACCGCCTAACTTAATTGCCCGCTTTGCTTCGCCGGGCGTGAATCCTGCGGTGGTCAACATACCGAACCACTCGCGCTTGGGCGTGTTGCTGGCCTTAAGTGCGGCGATATTTTCCGAGAGTAGCCGGGCCGTCTCCCATTGTGCTTTGTGGCGTTGCTCGGCTAAGTCCATTCGGGCTTGGCCATGCAACCGGTTCAGCTTGGCTTGAGCGGCTGGGTGTGGTCCGAACGGTAATGTGGGCGTGTAGGCGATGGCTTTAATCTCTTCTTGGGTGGCTTTGCCTTCCAGCAAACGCACCAGGTGGGGCAACCGCTGCGCTGCCAGCTTGGCTTTGCGCTGCTCCAGATGTTTGGCTTTTTCGGCGTCCTGGGCGGCTTTGGCCTGGGCAATGCCACGATCACACCATTGCTGGGCATCTCTTAGCCGCTTATTTTCCCGCTGGGCGTAGCTCCCAAAGGTGCGCAAATTCGGGGCGATTTCGTCTATCCGCTGCCATACATCTGGGGCGAGGCTATAGACCTTGGGACCGTGCGCCCCTTCCCGCTCGGCCTCGACAATGCCATGCTGCACCAGCTTGCGCAACGCGGTGCGGATGGAACTTACCTTCTTGCCGGTTTCGTTGGCCAGCTCGGCGGCCGTCATGTCGCCAGCGCGCAACATGGCATCAATCACCCGTAACCCGGATTCACCCAGACCACGAAAGGTATATTCTTCCTTCGCTCGGGCCGGTGGAATGTCCAAGGCCTTGGCAATCTCCTGGATGCGTTCGCGCACCAATTTGGACACACCAACGAGGAAAGGTTCATCAGCCATCCGCGAGCTATACGCATCTACTAAAGGCTTGGCATTGTCGTTTTTACTGAATTGATCCCCATTAAACACAATACAATCCTTAATATGGGGATCAATTTGCTCTAAACGACTCAGATCCAAGGTGATCTGCATCCCCTGTAGGGGATCACTTGTCACGACAAACAGCCAGCTTAGCCGGGCAAGGGCGGCCAGCACCGTGTTACAGCTCCCTATGCCGGCGAGCTTGGCCAGCCGCTTTTTCCCAATGTTGATGGTAAGGCGCTCACGTTCGCGCATTTCCATCAGGGCCGCGGTCGCGGTCTTTGTATCGTTCGGATCTGTGCGATATATGCCGTCGCTGGAGATAAGTTGCGGGTCAATGAATTTCTCTTTTGAGTGAGTGCGCACCCACAACATGAGATTGGTAAGGGTGGCGCGCACGTCGGGCCGGGGATGAGCTGCCACAAACGCTTGGGCTTTGCCGACGGTGCGCGCTAAATATTCCGGGCCGCGTTCGGCGTACTTTCCAGCCGTGCCTACGGGATGGTGCTGGAAGATGGCCAAAATATCGTCAGGCGTTGCGCCGGCGTAACACAGCGCTGTGCAAACCTTCATATCATTTTCGCTGCGCTGCCCTACGCACCCGGGCGCGTTGATAAGCTCTCGGATCTTCTTGGACAAACGCCAGCGCAGCAGATCGGGGCGTTCGGTGGTAATCGTGGTGAAGGTGGCCAGCGCCGCCGGCGTGCTGTTTTGGTGGGCGGTGTCCAGGATGGCGGCCAAGGAGACAGGTAGGGGCTTGGGTTCATACTCAAAAATGCTGTACCCATCTTCCCAAGCCCATTCATTCCTAGTGCGGCCAATGGACGGTGGCAACACAGACATACCACCCACGCCGCGAATGTCGATTCCTGGTGGCAATGTGTTGTTGGCGTTGGTGTAGGCTTTGCCTGCCGGCATTTGATAAATTAGGTGTTCACCACCACCTTGGCTTAATTCTGTCGTTGTCTGCTTATCGGTGAGGGTGAACAGATCATCACCACCATAGACATCTTTGTAGGTGTCCAAATCGAAGTCTACAAAGCCGCTTTTGCCTACTGCGTAGCCAATGTTCGCCGTGGGCCACTTCTGCCACCAGGTGCGGATCTGCTTTGGGTCTTTACTGGCCTGGGTTTCCCAATCAGCAAGCCTCGGATGTTTGCCGGGCGTCTTACATTGGTAATTCGGATTGAACTGTTGTTCCTTACCTTTGGAGCGCAACCAATCGCGATATCGGTTTGATCGCTTATAGGCTTCGCAGGTGCAGCCGCAATGGTTGCCGGCCTCATCAAAGAGGGGTTCATGTAGTGGAACAACGTAAAGTCCCAGCTCGGCATAGGCCAGGGCCGCGGCTAACAGTTCAGCAGGGCGGTTTGGGGTTGTCATTGCGCACCATCCCCGCCGGCGTCGGCCTGGTCATACTTGGCCGCAATCAACTCCAGGGAGATGGCCTTCCCTACGTCCAGCCAATAACGCCGTTGGGCCGGCGTCTTGGCTTTGGTGACCTTGCGCCGCTTGCCCTTGGCTAATTTTTGGCATGTATTTAATGTACTCTTCTTGACAGATTTGTTACTATGCGATAAGATAGCCATTGTCCGCCTACAATTGAATGCCCTGGTCCGTCGCCTGCTGCTGCTAACAGCGGGCATTTTTTTGCCCAGCGACGGAAAGAGAATAAAAGAAAACCCATCCTTGGTGGGCGGCAATGCACCAAGGATGGGCGTAGATCACAATTGGGCGATTGAATCCAATCTAATGGAAGGTTGAATCCAATCAGAATTTTCACATGGTCAATAATCCATTTTAATGTGATGTGCCGTTTGACTAGCGCCTCACGTTTATGTACTATGACCGCATAACCCATTTTTACTGTTACGCGAAGGTTTTGCCGCCGTGCGTAACTATTCGGTTTTATGAGAGCTTGGGATAGACGGTCCCAAGCTCTCACATTTTCTATCACCTAAATTGTAGTAAAAAACATTTGTTTAACAAGTTCACCACACTTGGTGATCGTTTTTTCTTCGCATAACCAAAAAAGTGCGCAAACTAATCCCGGTTAGGAATCGTTTGCGCACTTTGCGCTTCTCATATCGTAAGCCGCGCGCCATGCACAAGGATTCCTTGTCTGTTGGTTCTAACCAACTGGCGCCGGGCCCAGCTCCACCATTTACCGCCTGGGTTACAGAGGGGACCTCTGTATTGACCGAAGAATTAACTCCGGTAGGTGTTACTAGGAAAAGATTATCACACGATGTCATGATTTAGCAAAATCCCTTTGAACAGGTGTGCTACTACTTCAGGAATTGACTTATTTAATACTTTGTAATGATCCATGTCAAGTTCGCCAATCCACGTGTTTATACACCTGGTCTTTAGTATAAGAAATACTAAGTACTTCTCAGCATATCAGACCTGTCAACCCCAAAAATATAGCCGTTTTCTGGCTTGATTTAAGCTGAAAATAGCTTATGGTATTGCCGCTTATCAAACTCTACCACTGGTGCCAATGGCGAGCGGATCCGTTCCCGGATGTCATCAGCACCCATCAGCGTATAATGGGCGGTCATGCTATAAGATGCGTGTCCAAGTTGCCGGCGGATCATGTCCGCCCACATTGGGCTATCGGGATGCATCAGCCCCAAGATGGTGGCGAAGGCGCGCCGCAAGTCATGACAACCGCGGATAACATCAACCAACCCGGCGCGTTGGACGTTGCGCCGAACTACTTGGTAGACACCAGATTGGGCGAGCACTGCGTTGTGCTCATTCAGCCACACCGGGCCGGTGGTGATATGCTCCCACGCCAAGTGGGCGGCAAGGTAGCGGCCAGTGGATGCATCAAACCCCACGTTGCGCCGTCCGGTGGAATTGGCTTTGGTGCGCTTGCCGCGTACTGTTGCCGTCCCTGACTGGTCAGCCATAAACACCAGGTCAGCCACGGTTAATAAAGAAACTTCTTGCAATCGGCATCCAGTCCCGATGAAGAATGCCAAGATTGCTTGATCACGGGTCGGATAGCGCGAGTCAAGCGCGGCGGTCATGAGCCGGGCGAGCTGCTCGGCGGTCGCCGCCCGGCGTGTCGGTGCTGTGCCAACAACTTGCGGGAACCAGCCGGTAAAGTCGATTCCTACCACAATACCGGTCTGCTTTGCCCACTGCAAAACCTGCATAACATGGTTCACAACGCTTTTCCGTGTGTTGTAGGATAGCGCCTGACCTTGGCGGCGCTGGCTTTCCTTTTTGGCCAGCCAGTTGGAGAATCCTTGGAGCGCGCTCCGGGTCAAGCGCCAATTGTGCGCGGGGCCGGCCTGGGTCCACCATTCCACAAAGAAGGCTGTTTTCCCTTCATAGTTGGTCAAGGTCGCGGGGTCCAACTTGGGATTGGCCAGCAGCCATTGAGCGCGCATCCAGCGCAGATCATCAATGGATAGGGCAAGCGCCGCTTCTGTTGGTGTTCGGTCTATTTTTCCGTCCATAAATGAGTCCTCATCTGTCTAAGGTTTTCCTGGGAAAACCTTTAGTTTCCTCAAAGACAAGCCGGTCCGGATCGCTGCGCAACCGCCAGCCTAGCTCGAATGCCTGTTCGATGGCATCTACATAGAGCGAGCCGATCAACTGTTGAAGTTTGATGCTGGTCTCACGTGATAAATTCAGTGTGTCAAGGATAGCGTCGATCTCAGAAAACTCAGGTGGCATTGGTCCGAGCATACTATAGAGCCGGTCAGCCACCAGGTCATTGCTTAACATGGTTAGTCCTTCCATATCTTTCACAGATATTGCTGTACATCGCTGCATTAGGCCGCCTATCATGGATGTATCAACCGGCGCACCCCTGCGCAATAGCCCAAGCACATGGGCGCAATAGAGTGCGCACCCCCAAGCATCAGAGTGCGCACCCCTGCGCATTTATCGGGGCAGCTGCGCTTTGATGGCCAAGAAGTTCTTGGCGGTCAATGCTTCCCGATCCAGCCACGCCAGGGCGGCCGCTTCGTCGCCATAGCGCAGGGTATCTACGCACCAGCGCCGGGCCGCTGCGTTATAGAAGAACACCGGAAAACGCCGGTTCGCCTTCAGCCACATCAGCCAGGCGCGCACGACGGCGCGTTCGTCGCGGGTGAGCTGCGCTCGCAGCCCCACGGCCGTGCGTTGCTTGCCGGCATGGCCAAAGGGCGCATAGACGCCACGCGGGATAAAGGTATTGCCCGATAGATTGCAGTAGAAGCCGCCGGCGTCTTTCTGGTAGCAAAAGCGGATGAATAGCCCCAAGCTTTGCTTGATCAGTTCACAACGGGCCATAGCGATAGTTTCAGCATCCACATTGGCTGGCGCCGTCCCGGCCACGCCATAGGCGCCCACGAATTCAGCCGCCCGTGTTACAAATTGTTCGTTCATCGTTCATCCTCAAATTGATCAGGGTACATGGCGCGCAACCGGTGGTATTGCTCGGTCCGCATCATGTCGATGTAGGCTTTCATCTGCATGCGGTTCTGCGCTGCCGGCGTCTCTTTGTAATCGAGGATGGCCAGCAGACAGAACACCGCGATCCATTCCACGCTGGCCAGGGCGAGCCAAAGGAAGAACACCGCTAAGCCGGTCCAGTCCGTTGGATACCACTGTAGGACTAGCATCAACGCGCCGGTGAGGATGGCCAGGAAGAGCGTGACCTGGTGCACCTTCATGGTCATGGCTTTGGCGCGGGTTATAGGCGTCACGTCATAGCGCACAATGTTCTGCACCGTCTGGGGCATGGCGGCCGCATACGGGTCAACCGCGGCCGGCACACTGCGCACTGGTGGCAAGATTTCGGCCTTTGGTTCTGGCTGCACCATGTTTAACCCCTGATCGTAGCGGTTCGGGCGTTTTGTTTCGTTCATTGCATCTTCATTCCTGTAGCATTGGCGTACAGAATGACGCCAAACAATAGGATTAGCACAAACAAGATGACCAGCACCCCCAGCGCACCAAAGATACGCACGCACCCTAGGCCGGGGCTGGCGACGTCGGCCATCGATGGCTGCATGGCTTGGAGATTGGCACGGCCGCCTTTTGTGGCGCGGAGGATGGCCACGATCAGCGCAATGATGGATAGACCGCCGGTGAAGGGGATCCCCACGATAGAGCCTATGGCCAGCAACCAATTGATTGGGTCACGCATGCCGCGCTCTATGGTCTGTGTGCTCTCCTCGATGCGGTCCAGCTCCCCACGCGCCATGGCGCGCTGCTCGGCGATTTCGGCCATCCTCAAATCATAGCGACTGGCCACGATCAGACCTCCCCTCGTAGGATGCGGGCCAGCTCCTCGCCTTCGGGCGTCAATGCCCACGAATAGACGGTATCCGCTTCATTTAGGATGATGGCGCCGGTCAGCAAGTCTACAACGTTCCCCAAATCCTCTTGGCGGATGATGGTTTCAGGGTTATAGGGAAGGGTGATTCCTTCCGCTTCGGCCAGGTCCAAAAGCTCTTGAATGCGTGCATCTTGTCGCTTAGCCATGTTGCACCTTCCCTACTGGCATATGGCCGGCAATGATCGCTTCGGCTTCCGCCACGGCCTGCTGGGCTTCTGTCCGCGTCGCCACCAACAACTGCACTTGGTCTTCTGGCGTGCGTTTTGGGTGCCTGGTGTTCATGTGCTCAATTAAGCCCCAAGTGTTGTAACACTCTTCCCCGCAAACCGGGCAGTGCACATTGTTCATCTGTGGTGCTGGGCCGCCCGGTCGCCACGAAACATTGGTGATGGTGTTCATCGTTGCACCGCCTTCCGGGTCAACAGGCGAGCGGTGGCCAGGGCAATCACCAGGTGAAGCAGTTGATCCAACCATTTGGGGAGCTGCACCGAATCTATGGCGTAATGGGTGATGGCGTTGATGGCAACATACTCGGCGCGTTGGGCGTTGGGTACACCGTCACTGGTCAGCGCTGCGACGGCGTGACTGCCGGCCATAATGGCCACGTGCCGCGCTCGGTGACGCCAGCAATGTTGTTTGTGGATGGCTTGTGCGGTGGTTTGAAAGCTCCAGTCGGCACCCAAGTGCGCGCCGCCGGCTTTGACGTAGGGCCAGGGATTAACCTGGCGTGTTGAGGATAGAAACATTTTGCCCTCCGAGGCATAGATAGGTGAAGGGCAAAAATATGCCCATCACGGCTGATAAATACTGCTTGCCGATGATGGGCGTGCTATACTGGCGTATAGACATATGCCCGATGGTACATGCATCGGCTTATGTTTAGAGGCTGGCCAGTGTTACTGCACTGGTCAGTCTCGCGTCATAACAAAATTATTCGGGTTCGACCATGAGAATATTGATTCTCGTTTCTCCTACTTCATAGATAGTCACATGCCCTAATGCTCTAAGCTCATAACGGCCTGGCCGGCCTGGCACTGGTGTTGCGTTCGCCGGTGTGGGATTTGTCTCCAGTGCTCTCAGCAATTTCGTTAACTCGGCGGCCGCTCCACGTGGGATCAGATAAATTTCGCGCAATGCATCAGGGTGAATGTGGATCGTCCTACGCATCGACCAAACCCCGCTCTAACTGATCAAGCGATACAGCAAGATTGGGATTGTCCTTCAATTCCTGGGAGCGCTTGTCGGCTAAATCCTGCCGGCGCCAGCGCTGCGCATCTAAAGCCAATTGCTCATAGTCCTGCGCGCTAAGTACAACAGCAGAAACTTGACTACGTTGGGCCAGAAACACAGGTCCCTTTTCAAGCTTCTTGAAGACCGCTTTGTGATCTCTCGCTAACTTAGTGATTGATTCAACTTGTGGAATAAGCATTTTCGCCCCATAAGTCACATTTAAAAACACGAACTTTTGTGATAAGTTTACGCTTAATGTTACAATCTGTCAAGCCCCAATTTAGCGCACCATCCATGAAAGCAGGTATGAAACACCATGAAAGTAGCTATGAAATGTTTCATACCCTTTGCATGATTCAACCTTGAAGCTTTGCATGATTCATATGAAGCTAGGTATGAAATACCATGAAAGTAACCTTGAAACCGGCTGAAATCGCAGCACAGTGCAACGTTACCAGCAACAGCATCCGTAATTGGTCAAAGGAATTTCGTGAATATCTTAGCGAAGGTGCCAATGCCACGGAGCGTTACTATACTGAGCGCGATGCAACAGTGCTTCGCTACATTTCAACGTTGAAACAAGAGGGCATGAAAACCCCTGAAATCGCTGAAAGACTGGCTGAAATGAAATTTGGTGAGGCTGAAACGCTGGAAAGTCCAACGCATCAGGCTCTCACCGTTGATGCCGGCAACGCGCTAATAGCTCAGCCGTCCGTACAGGAATCGCCTAGCAACGATTTTGCGGCATTGATGGCACTGAATGACCTTAGAAGCGAAATAACCGCCAAATTTGCGGCTTTGGAGCAAACCAAGGAAGAAACCAAGCGCAACCGCCAACGTGACACCTTGTTCTTCGCGCTCGGTTTAACTGCCGGCATCGTGTTAGCCGTCGGGCTGCTGGCGGTGGCGGCCTTGCTCATGGGCCGCTAAAACACCCCAGAATTACCCCCGAATTACTTATCCTTTTGTGTTGCCCGCTGCGCCCTTTCCTGAGCCACGCTCTTGACCGACAGAGCCAATACCACACTCGCTTGGCTCTTAGGATCAATGAGGGGATACCCCTCAATAATGAGCTGATCTTCCCCATTCTTTTGGATGGAATCCTTGACTTTAGCCCATTGCTTGGTGGCGATGAACACCGCCCACGTTACCGCACTGTTCGCCGGCGGCGTGGGCAAGCCCTTGGGCAAACTGGGCGATTCTTTCCCTTTCATGGCCACGACCACGCAATTTGCTTGCTCGACCACTCTTCCCGGTCTACCTATCAGTGTGATTTTCACGGTTCTTGCTTCTCCTATACTTTGAATGGCTTGGCTGATCAGTTGCTTGGCATCTTCCCATGTGAGGGCGGGAAGGGGCGTGGGTTTGGCGTGGGGCTGTATTGGTGCTGCGTTTTGGCCAGGCGCTTTAGCCGTACGCACCACTGGCCAGATTTTCCGGCGCATGGGGCCGGGCATGGCCTTGCGTACCAGTTGGAAGAACACACCGCCCGGCGTGCGCCGCCGGCTGCCGTCCGCGGTCATCATCCCGCCAGCCGCTTCAATCTCCAAGGTAGCGGCTAGGTGCTGTTGTGCCTGCTCCGGGCCGATGGCGTCGATCACAATCCTAAGCAAGGCTATATTGCGTTCGCCCAAGGCCTTGGCGATGGCGTCGGCCAGCTCATTCCCCTCGGCAATACTTGTGCTTGGCTCGCTCATAATATCCCCCATTCCCTGATTAAGGCTTCTTTTGTAAAAATCCCCAGTAATATAAAAGCTCTAAAACAACCCATAGTACAGGGATTATTGTGATCAGCGCACCCACAATACCTTGCCCAACATATTTCCAGCCGGGCCAGTATCTATAAAAAAATTTGCCTATTTTGCTTTTGCGATTATATCTAGCCCATTCATAGGCCAGATTGGTCAATAAGATTGTACCTTCCTGCTCTTTTTCATTCCTATAAAAGACCTTGAGTAAGCCTAATGCCTCAAGGGCCATTAGTGGTGTTTCGGAAATTTGGCCAAAGTCTTTGATTTCCTTCCCTGCCATAAAGTCATAAGAGATCCACTCCCGCTCCATTGAAACCCTGCACCACCAAAGGATGGTCATAACTTGATTTTTTTCAGCCATTTCTAAGACAGACATCAACATCTCGGTGACTCTAGGTGGCAACTTGATTTCATATACGGGTAAATCGGACATTAGTATCTACGCTCCCATGCCATGTGTAACTTGTTCACAGCGCTGCGCTTGGCGCGCTCCCCACGGCGATCATACCCTGCCGTCGTGTTGGCGTCACTGTGGCCCATGAGCTTTTGGACAATCGCGATATCGGCACCCGCGTCCATTAAATCGCCGGCGAAGGTGCGCCGCAAGTCGTGGGGGGAGAACTTCTTCACACCCGCATCGGCTGCTCGCTTGGCCAAGGCATCATAGACCGCGGCGTCGGAGATCCCTTCCTTACGGATGCGCCCGCCCTTGTTAATGGCCAGGAAAAGCGGTCCAGCCTGGTCGCCGCGCACGTGGAGCCAATCGGCCAGGGCATCATCCACACCGGGCGCAATGTGGACCGTGCGCGTTTTATTGCCTTTTCCATGAACTAAAAGCACACCGGTATTTTGATCATAATCATCGAGCTGTAATCCTGCCAGCTCGGCGCGCCGCAAGCCTCCAAAACAACCCAGCCCAAAGATCGCTGCATCCCGCGCGCCTGCCGGCGTAGCATCCGCTTTGCAAACCCGGATGATCGCCAGCTTTTCGCCGTCAGTTAACGCACGTCCGGCCGCTTGGGTCGGCTTCTCGCCCCGGATGGCCTTGACATCGATGGCGCGTTGGTAGTCG
>WBZQ01000265.1_pt1 | contig 17593 bp, 9 predicted proteins | sample 5204251 | NCBI WGS metagenome assembly WBZQ01 (sample SAMN12412402, study PRJNA552823) | activated sludge metagenome | isolation source: activated sludge from nitrification reactor of wastewater treatment plant... | place: USA: Virginia | collected 2017-09 | reverse complement strand
AGTACCGGTTCGTCAACCGCTCGCCCGGAGCGTACACGCTGACCTACTCGCTCTCGGGCTTCGCGACGGTCAAGCGGACCGACGTGCCCGTCTCGATCGGCCAGAACACGGCCACGACGACGGTCATGAAGCTCGCCAAGGTGGAGGCCGCTCTGGTCGTCACCGGCGACGCCGCGGTCCTCGACACCCGGCGCGTCGCGACCGGCGCCCTCATCGACCAGGCCCAGCTGACCAGCATCCCGACCTCGCGCGACCCGTGGGCCGTCCTGAACACGGTCCCGGGCGTTCAGACCGACCGCGTGAACGTGGGCGGCAACGAGAGCGGCCAGCAGTCGCAGTACACGGGCAAGGGCACCGTCACCCAGCAGAACGTCTGGAACATCGACGGGGTCACGATCACCGACATGGCCGCGACCGGCTCCTCGAACTTCTACTACGACTTTGATTCGATCGAGGAGTTCAGCGCGACGACGGGCGGATCGGACATCACCACCATCACCCCCGGCGTCCAGCTGAACCTCGTGACCAAGCGCGGCACCAACGACGTGCACGGCTCGGCCCGCGTGCTTCTGACCGACCAGGATTGGCAATCCGACAACCTCTCGGACGAGGCACGGGCGGCCGGCTTCCTCCAGGGCAACAAGATCGACCAGGTGCAGGACTACGGCATTGAGGTCGGGGGCCCGCTCCTCAAGGATCACCTTTGGGGCTGGTTCTCGTACGGTCGCAACCAGATCGACCTCTTCACGCCCAACGGGGCCTCGGACAAGACCACGCTCGAGGACCTCAACGGAAAGCTCAACGCTCAGTACGAGGGCACGTCCGGAGCCGTCACCTACAACTCCTCGGACAAGATCAAGATCGGGCGCGACGCCAGCCTGACCCGGCCCCCCGAGACCAGCTGGAACCAGCGCGGCATCGGCGACCGGCCGACCTTCCTGTGGAAGGGCGAGCTCAACCAGGTCGCCTCGTCCACTCTGTTTGCGACGGCCCAGTACTCGTACGTCAAGGCCGGTTTCGAGCTCGTCCCGCAGGGCGGCTTGGCTCCGACCAACGTCTACCAGGACGAGCGGAGCGTGTGGCACAACAGCTACCGCAAGTACGAAACGGCGAGGCCACAGCACCAGATCGGCGCCAACGGGTCTTACTTCCTCACGACCGGCAAGATCGGCCACGAGTTCAAGGTCGGCTTCAACTACCGCACCGCGAGCGTGCAGTCGACCACGACATGGCCCGGCAACGGCAACATCGTCTTCATCAACCCCAACGGCAACAACCGGGACCTCGTGAGGCTCACCCGCTCCGGAACGCTCTCGAGCGACCAGAAGTACACCAGCGTGTTCCTGAGCGACACGCTGACCACGGGTCGCCTGACCATCGCCGCGGGCATCCGGTATGACCTCCAGAGGGGCAACAACCTCGGCTCCGTGGGCGGCGCCAACCCGACGGCGCCAGACGTCCTTCCCGCGATCAACGGCGTGGACGGCGGCGAGGACTTCCAGTGGAAGGACTTCTCCCCGCGCCTGGGAATCACCTATGCGCTCGGCCCGCAGAACAAGGTCGTCCTCAAGGCCAGCTATGCGCGCTTCGTCGACCAGCTGGGCTCCGGCCTTGTATCCTCCAACAACGCCAGCCAGCTCGCGAGCGTCGATTACTACCTCAAGAACCGCTACACCATCAACGGGACCATCACGCGCGACCAGATCGACTTCGCCTCGGGCGTTCAGGGCTTCGCCGGCTTCAACCCGGCCGATCCGACGGCCGTCGTCTCCAGCAACCGGATCGACTCGAACTTCAAGTCCGGAAAGACCGACGAGATCGTCGTCGGCGGCGGCTACGAGCTGCTGCAGGGGCTGGGCGTCGAGCTCAACTACACCTATCGCCACTACACCGACGCCCCCGACCAGTTCATCCCGATCGTGAACGGGCGCGCCGCTACGGACGCGGACTTCGAGTTCAAGCGCAACGTCACGGGTACGCTCAAGGACGGCACCGCGTTCAGCGTGCCGCTTTACGGCCTGAAGACGGGCCTTCGGTCCACGGGAACCCTCCTCTCCAACCGCCAGGACTTCAGCTCCAACTACCACGGCGTCGACCTGAACTTCCAGAAGCGCCTGGCCGACAAGTGGATGGTCCGTGGAAGCCTCGGCTTCGTGCGCTGGACCCAGAACGTCGGAGCCAACAGCTGCGCGGGCATCGACCCCACGAACCAGCGCATCACCACCGCGGGCTTCACGGCCTCGTGCAAGGACGGCGACATCATCGCCCCCCGTTCCTCCGGCAGCGGCGCCAAGGGCAACGTCTTCATCAACTCCAACTGGCAGTTCAGCCTGAGCGGCCTCTACCAGCTGCCCCTGGGCTTCAACATCGGCGCGAACGTCTTCGGGCGCCAGGGCTATCCGCAGGTGAACTGGATCAGCGCGAACCCCGGCGACGGGCTCGGCTCGCGGCTCATCATCATCGGCGACCTCGACAGCTACCGTCTCGACAACGTGTACAACGTCGACTTGCGCCTCGACAAGGTGGTCGACCTCAAGGCGCTCCGCGTGACCCTGTCCGCGGAGGTCTTCAACCTCTTCAACGGCAACACCGCGCTCCAGCGCCAGGGTGCCGTCCAGACCCCAACCAACCCCGGAACCAACCAGAGCATCCAGGAGATCCAGAGCCCCCGCGTCGCCCGGTTCGGCGCGCGCATCTCGTTCTAAGATCCCTCTCCATGGAACCCAAGCCCCGGCGGCCCCAAACCGCCGGGGCTTTTCTTTTGCTCGGCTTCGTTGCGTTTGGGTGCGGTGGCGGCCCCGTGTCACCCAACGCGCCGGTGTTCCTGATCGTGGTCGACACGCTTCGCGCGGACCACCTTCCGGCCTACGGCTACCGGGGGGTGGAAACACCCAACCTGGACGCCCTTCGGGGCGACGCAATGCTCTTCGCCAACGCCTACACGCACGCGCCGCTGACGCTGGTATCGCACGCCTCGCTGTTCACCGGCCTGCTGCCGCCGCGGACCCATGTCCGGGACAACTTCGGATACAACCTCCCCGAGGCGCTTCCGACCCTCGCCGGGCTCCTCAAGAGCCACGGATATGCGACTTACGCCTCGGTGTCGTCGACGGTCTTAGCGCAATCGACCGGCATCGCCCGGGGTTTTGACGCCTACGACGAACCCTCGGAGCCTGAGCGCGACGGACGCGAGACCGTCTCGAAGCTCCTGGAGTGGTTGAGGCCCTTGGCCAAGGACCCAAACGCGAGGCCCTTCGCGTTCCTGCATCTCTTCGAGCCACACGCCCCGTACACGCCACCGGAACCGCACAAGAGCCGTTGGAAGCTCCCCTACGACGGCGAGATCGCACGCGCGGATGAGCTTGTCGGGGAGTTCGTGGCCGCGCTTCGGGAGCTGGGGCTTTACGACCGGGCGTTGGTCTTCTTTCTGTCCGATCACGGCGAGGGCCTTGGGAATCATGGCGAGGCCGAGCACGGCGTCCTTCTCTACCGCGAGGCCATTCGCGTTCCCCTCTTGGTCAAGTTGCCAAAGGGATCCCGCGCGGGCGAGACCGTCACCGATCCGGTCGCCCTGACCGACGTTTTTCCAACGATTTGCCAGGTTGTGGGCCAGCCACGGCCCGGCGGCCTGGACGGCCGTTCGCTCCTCGCGCCCTCGCCCAAGGGCGAAGCGGCCTCCAGGAGGATCTACAGCGAGACGCTCTACCCCCGGCTCCGTCTGGGGTGGAGCGATCTCGCCTCGCTTGTGGACTCCTCGCACCAGTTCATTGAAGCCCCAAGGCCGGAGCTCTACGACCTGATGCGGGATCCCGCTCAACGGCACAACATCGCAGGCCAGACCCCGCCGCACCCGGCCTTCCGGGCGCTCCGGGTCGCGCTCGCGCGAATTCCCCGGGACCTCGCGCCGCCAGGATCGGCGACGGACCCCGAGCGGGCCAGGCGGCTCGCGTCGCTTGGGTACCTGACGACCTCCTCACCCGCCGCTGACAACGCGACCCTTCCCGACCCCAAGGACCGCATCGGCGAGCTTGCGGACTCCGCCAACCTGGGCGCGCTTCTCGGCCAGGGACGCGATGCCGAGCTCATCGAAGCGTGCCGGCGCGCGTTGTCGAGAAACCCGCCCCAAATCGAGATCTGGAGGCTCTTGGCCGAAGCTCTGGAGCGACTCGGCAAGCATGAGGAGGCGATTCGCGCCCTTCAGGATGGGCTGTTGGCGGCGTCCAAGACCGCACCCTTGGCGGCCCTGAACCAAGCGGTGGAGCGCCTCGCCGTTCTCCTCGTGAAAGCGGGCCGCGGCAAGGACGCAAGCCGAAGCCTTCAGGCCGCGGGGCTTGTCGATCCCTCCGGCTTCACGACCCCGGATGGGCTCTTGGCCGCGGCCAACGGTCTTCTCGAAGCGGGCCGAATCGAGGAGGCCGCGCCCTATCTGGAAAGGGCCGTCGCGCTGGACCCCGGCCACGCGGGCGCACGCCTCCGGCTTGGCCTTCTGCGGCTTGAGCAAGGCGAAGCCGCGCGAGCCGTGTCGGACCTCTCCGAGGCGGTGAGGCTCGCGCCGTCCTCGGGCGCCGCCTGGAACGCCTTGGGAAGAGCACAGGCTCGGCAAGGCGATGACGTGGCGGCGGCCCGGGCGTTTCGAGCGGCCGCGGACCTGGATCCGCGCGATGCCGAGGCGCTCTTCAACCTGGGAATCGCCCTCGGCAAGTCAGGGGATCTGGCCGGCGCGCAAAGGGCGCTGGAAGAGTTCCTCGCGAAGGCCCCAAGGGCAAGCTACGCGGCCCAGAAGGCCGAAGCCAAGAGGCTGCTCCGCGCGACGCGGTGAGGGCCTACGTCGCCAGTCAAAGCGCCTTGAACCGCGGAGCCCGTTCACTTCCAAGTCGCGGCAACAAGCCAAGCGAAGAACGCCAGAGACACCACCCACGACGCAACTCCGTGACGCCTGAGGAAGCCCGCGAACGCGGGCCTCTGCGAAGCGACGACCCGAACCGTGCCGGCCAGGCAGATCGCGACGCCCAATACCCAAACCGGGGGGCCGTGCTTGGCGCCGCTTCCCGCCGTAACCAAGACCAAATTGGGAAAGTAGACAAGGGCGACTCCGAAGACGCCGGCACCCAGGAGGGCCGCAAAGAGACCCTCTTTTAGGCCGCCCGAGGCGGACCGGGTCTCCAGGTTCACGGACCGCCCCGAGGCCTTCGCGCGGAGGGCCGCCTCTCGCAGCACGTCCAGAAGTGGCCGCCCGTCGACGGCGACGAAATAGGTTGCCAGGCTGCTCGCGGCGTGGTTGACCGGGATCAAGGACGCCGACACCTTGGCAAGATCGGACAGGCTCGCAACCGCAAGGTCCGGCGCCAAGGCCTCGAGCTCGGTACCCAGTCTCGCAAGCTCGGTGACGGCCGCGTCCGCCTGCTCCGGCGTCAGGCGCCCGGCCAGCAAGTGGTCGAGGACGATCGGGAAGCGGGTTGCCCAACCGCCGGGTTCCAACCGGTAGCTGACAGTCGCGGCGAAGGCGTCCAGGACCTCGGCCGTGGCGATCTCAGCGGGCCGCGACAGGAGAAGCTCCCAGGTTCGCGCAAACCCGCCCGGCCAGCATCTCGTTCCGCCGCCGCTGCGGCGCCGCGAGAAGCGCACCGAACGAGACCCCGAAGACGATCGCGATGCCCAACCCCGTCAAAAGCAGACAAACGGCCCTCACAATCATCGCCGTGGGAGCCCGCGCAGGGACGATCCAGCGCGACGCCAGGATCGTCGCCGTCTGAAGGTCCGGAACCTTGGTCTTGATCGCCGCGAGCGTCGCCCCAAGCCCGAGGCTCTCCGGAGCCAGCACCGCCGCATAGCCAATATCGATCCCGGCCCGGGTCTCATACGTTCGGGACGGGATCAAGACCGCGCGATGCCCACCCGCGGCCTTGAGCCATCCAATCGACCATGACCGGCCCCCCGCCCTCGCGACCTCGTCCGGGATCGGAAGCGAGGCCGGAGCCGGCTCGCGTCCCACGAGCGGGACCAGTCCCTGAACGATGCAGGACTCGCCCGGCGCGAGGTGCGCCTTCAGGAAATCCGGCACCGAAAGCCTGAGCGGTCGCGAAGCCGAGGCCGCCCGCAAGGCCACGGGGGAGACCGCCCAAAGACCCAACCCGCCGATCACCGCAAGCGCGGCACCGACCGCGCCCATTTTCCCCACCAGCTTCTTCGGCGGGGTTCGATAGTCCCTCTTCGCAAGCTCCGGCTCAATCCCATGAAGCGCCAAGGGAAGCCGCTCGGCCGCCACGGACCCCGAGAGCCATTGCTCCGCGAGAAACGTTGGCAACATCCGAACCGCGCCATCGATCTCAGAGCGGAGACCATACCGGTCGGGCGTACCCCAGGTGTGAAGCGTCCCTTCACGGAAGTCGCGCGGATCCTGGATGTGCTCGGGCAGCATCTTGTAGAGATCCAGCGAGAACCTCGATGGCGAGCCGCCGTTCCAGGGATCCGCGGACTCAAACGTCGAGACGGTTCGAATGCGGCGGGCGATCAGCTTGACCTTGATAAACATGCCAAATCCTAAAGCAGATACGAAGGGCGGGGGAAGAGGGGGTCGCTCGTGAGGGTCCGCTCGACCGGCCCAGTCCACGCCGTCTGGCCTCATACTCGCGGCCTGCTGCGCGTGGCTTCGTCGTACCGCCGCCCACTCTACGCACGGCTCGTCCTGAGCCTCGGCACCGCCCTCGCCGCGCTGTTTCTCTTCGCCGGGTTTGTCGTCTTCAAGTACCGCGATGTTCTCAAGGTCACCGGGTTCTCGACCGAGTACCGCGCTGGCGCCTTCTTCGTTTCGAGGATCCTTGCGGGCGGCCCCTCCGACGGACGCCTCAAGGTCGGCGATCGCCTGCTTGCGATCGACGGCGACCCGCGCGCCGAGCGCGTGGGCCCGGCCTTTCGGATTCGGCAGCTTCCCGGCGGCTCTAGCTACGAGCTTCTCGTCGGGCGCGGCCAGGAACGGCTTGCCGTGAGGCTCCGACTGGAAAACGCGCCGCGGCCGCCCGGGGACGCGCCCTACTACCTTTCGATTCTGGCCGTCGGCCTGGCCTTCGTCGTCACGGGCCTTGTGATCGGCGCGGCGCGGCCCGAGGAGGGCATCGCGCGCGTGGGCACCGCCGCGCTGATGCTCTCGGCGTTGACGATCCTGAGATCGGGAGTAGCCGGGTTCGTCAACCTGCTCCAGGGCGCCGAGACGATTCTGTCCCCGTGGGTTCCGGTCATGAGTCCCCTCCACATGGCCGCAGCGTTTGCGTTCTTTGTGGGCTTTCCCGCGGGGGTCACGGTCGGGAGATTCGGGTCCTCCCTTCGTTGGGCTCTCTATGCGCTGTCGACCATGGAGTGGATCGCGCAGGAGATCCGGGCCCGGTGCCTTGCCCAAGCGGGCCTTCCGTTCCTGGACTTCTTCGGGCATCTGTTTCCAATGGCGGCCGCGATCGCGAAGACGTTCAACGCGTTCTCGATCGTGGCGTTCTCCGCCTGCATCTTCGCGGTCGCGCGGAACTATCGGAATGTGCGGGAGGCCGACGCGATCCGCCGGATGCGGTGGATCACGTTCGGCTCGATCGCGGGGATGAGCCCCTGGCTTCTCTTTCTGATCGCCACCAGCGCCGCCCCCGGAGTCGATTGGGGATGGCTGAATCGCGTCGCCAATGTGGCGCTGATCCTGGTCCCGGTGACGACAGGCTATGCGATTGTCAAACATCGGCTCTTCGACATTCGCGTGGTCCTTCGGAGCGGCTTGCGCTATCTCCTGGCGAGACGCTTTCTGACCGCCGCGCTCGCCGCGCCGATTGTCGGGCTCACCATCACGATCTATCTCAGCCGCCACAAGACCCTGGGCGAGATCGTGTTTGGGAACACGGTCTATTTCTACGTCTTCGGCCTGTCCGCGATCTCGCTGGCCTTTCGCAAGAGGCTTCTCCTAGGCCTCGACCGCATGTTCTTCCGCGAGGCCTACGACCGCGAGCAGCTGCTCCTGAACCTCGCCGGGGAAGTTCCCAAGCTCGGCTCGCTGTCTGAGGTGTCGCGGGTTGTGCACCGAGAGCTCGCGGCGGCTCTCCATCCCAAGTCGCTCCACGTCTTCCACCGCGAGAAGGGCTCGGCGCCGGTCCTGGTCTTCTCGTTTTCGTCACACGGATCCCAGCCCTCGATCGACATCCCGGACGACTCGGAGCTGCTCCGCCTGGTCGCGGCGACCGGGAAGGCCGACTGCCTCGACTATCCCCTGGCGCCCGGGAATCCGTTGCCTGAGGCCGAGCGCGCGTGGCTGTCCCAGCTCGGCGTGAACCTCATCGTGCCCCTGACCGCGGGAGAGGGGAACCTCCTCGGCCTCATCCTGCTTGGGGAAAAGCAATCCGAGGAGCCCTACGGCGCGAGCGACCGCACGCTCCTTCAGGCCATCGCCGCCCAAATGGCGATCGTCCACGAGCGCAGCGCGCTGATGGAGCGGGTTGACAAGGACCGCCGCTACGCGCGCGAGGTGCTCTCGCGCCTCACGGATCCCAGCTCCTATGTCAAGGAGTGCCCACGCTGCAACACGTGCTACGACGGGACCGACTCACAATGCGAAGAGGACGGCGCCGAACTCTTCGTGTCCCTGCCGGTCCCGCGCGCGTTGGAGGGTCGTTACGAGCTTCGGCGTCTCCTCGGCCGCGGCGGCATGGGCGCCGTCTACGAGGCTCATGACCAAAGGCTCAACCGGCCGGTGGCCGTCAAGATCCTGATGGGCTCCCTTTTCGACAACGAGCTCGCGCTCCGGCGTTTCGAGCGCGAGGCGCAGACCTCCGCGCGCCTCAACCACCCAAACATCATCGCGGTCTACGACTTTGGCACGCTGAAGGGCGGCGGCGCGTTTCTGGTCATGGAGCTGATGCCGGGCCGCACGCTGCGCGACGAGCTCCGGTCCAAGCGGCGCCTCTCCCCTCCCGCGAGCGTTCCGCTCTTTGCGCAGATCCTCCAAGGAGCCAAGTCCGCGCACGACTCCGGCGTCGTGCACCGGGATCTCAAGCCCGAGAACGTGCTGATCGGACGCGGAACCGGCAGCACCGCCTCGGCCCCCGCGGGCTTCCCGGTTGTCAAGATCCTGGACTTCGGGCTCGCGAAGACGACGCTGCTCGATTTCAGCAAGCCCGACACGTTGACGCTGCCCGGCGCCGTGCTTGGGTCGTTGGGCTACATGTCGCCCGAGCAGTTCTCGGGCGCGGCCATCGATCTTCGGACCGACGTCTTCTCGCTCGGCATCCTGGTCGCCGAGACCGTCACGGGCCGAGCGCCGTTTCAGGGCTCGACCTTTCGGGAGGTGATGCTGGCGACGCTTACGCACAGCTGGCATCTCATTGGAAACGAGCCGGGACACAAGAGGCTCGACGCGGTTCTCCAGACTTGCCTGACCAAGAGCCCAAGCGACCGGTACGCAAGCGTGGAGGCTCTGGAGCGGGAGCTTCTTCCGGCTCTTCTGAACTGCCCTCCGCTGCCCGTCGGGTGGAGCGCGGCAGGATCGGAAGAGGTGAAGACCCATGAGATGTCCCCGGGACGGCCCGAGTCTGGGTAGGTTGGGCCCTCACCTCAATCCTCGGGCAAGCCCAACCCAAGTGCCTCTCCGGCCCGGCGCAGCCCCGCCGCCGGCTCCATAGTTGATATCGCCTCAAAGAGCGCCTCCTGCGGCTCTTCGAAGTCCGGCGAAAGGCCCAACAGACGGGCCAGCTCTACCAGCCCGACGACCTCCTCGGCCTCCTCGAGAAGATTGGTCTCGATCGCTTCCTGGACGGCCGACAGAACGATCTTCGAGATGCGCTCTTTCGCTTCGCGGCGATCGAGGTCGTAGCCGTGACGAGCGGCCTCCGCCGCGATGCGAATGGCCTCCTCGTACCGCTTGCGGTCGTGGCTGCCGTTCTGTCTTTCGATCTCGGCGAGAAACCGCTTGCTCAGCGTGAACTCCGCGGCGGCCTTGAGCACCTGCGGAATCTCGAAGCCCGCGCTTGTGAACACGTCGAGAAGCCTGCGGTTGTCGTCGTAGAGGTGGGCAAACTGGTCCGAGAAGCGCTCGACGAGATCGCCGAAGACGCGATCGAAGATCTCCCGCCGGCCCTCGGAAAGGACATGCGCGAGGCCGAACGCGCCGTATTTCGGATCGTCAAACTCCTCGTCCAACGCGCGCAGCACCGCCGGCAGAGAGGCCGCTGTGAAGCGTTTCCAAAACCGGTCTGTCGACTTTGCGAACTCCTCCTCGCCCGGGTCCTCCTTGAGCACCACGTGGAAATCGACACCACCCAAATGCATGGTTCCGACGGCAAACTCTAAGGGCCTCGTGGTCGCGAGATCGGCGAGACGGAGTCGCCCGGTGGCCGCTCGCAGACGCTCCCTCTTCTCCCGCCGAACGCCGTGAAAAGCGAAGGAGAAGCCCGCGAGGCGGCCTTCGTCGGGCAGGTGATCGACGAGCTTGGTCATCGCGAGATGAGCCGCGACGCTCGCGGGCGTGACCCGGCACGGCTCGACCAGCTTGTGATAAACGTCCGCGCCGTTGCCCATCGCGGGGAGGTTGCTTCTTGCTTCGGCGAGGATCTCGAGAAAGCGATCGGTCCGGGGCTCTTGCCCAAGCTCGGCAAGGCTATCGAGGACCCGCCCGCCGTACTTCAGAATTTGAACGCTTTCCAAACCCGAAATGTCTGAGAAGAAGTATCCGCAGCTTGTGTCCGTGAGAAGCGCGTGCCGCGCGAGCTCCAGAAGCCCAAGTGCCCTTTCGGAGTCGCGCGCCGACAATGGCTTCTTCGCCTGAGAACGAAGAAAGACAAGCGGATCGGCCTCGTTCCCGCCCACCTCCTCGGTCGGACCGTTACGCGCCGCGAGAAGGGCCCCGTAAGCATCGCGGGCCGCCCATGGGTCCTTGAAGAGGTCCGCTCCGGCGTCCTCGAACAAGCGCGCGGCCTCGTCCCTCAAGAACGTCAGCGCCTCGCGCAAAGGAACGCGCCAAGCCTGGCTCCAATCGTCCTTGCCTCCGGTCTGACAGCCGCAATCGCTCCGCCATCTTTCAATCCCGTGCGCGCAGCTCCACGAAGTTCCCAAGCCGTCCGCGCCTTCGCTCAACAGGACCTCGTGCGTGGGCTCCACCCGATCCAGAAACTCCGCGTAGTTCGTCACACGAAACCCGCGCCGCGGCGCCTCGACCGCGAGCGTGAAGGCCAGACAGCGGTCGCCGAACCGCGAATGGTGTCCGTAGCTTTCGCCGTCCGTGGCAAAGTGTACAAGCCCGGCGCCCTCGTTCCCGCGGCCGTTGGCTTTCGCGGCGCGCTCGAAGCGGTCCACGAGCCGCGCGCTCGAGGCCAGCGCGCCCTCAAAGGCGACGCCCTTCGCAAGCTCCCCGTCGTAGAAAAAGAGCGCGATCGAACGCTTTGGGTCTTGCCGATGCCGGAAAAAATAGGGCCTCGACGTGTCGAGCCTCTCGTTCGAGGCCTTGGGTGACACGCTGCCGGGCGCCTCCTCCGAAGTGCCCCTCCGCGCGTTCGCTGTAGGACCACGGACCTCCGCGATCTCTCTCACGCTCGCGGCCTGGTGCGGAGCCAGGATCGCGTACCGAAGGCCCTCGTCCATCAGCGCCTCGAGCACGGACTCGTTACAGGCCGTCTCCGGAAGCCAAAGCGCCTCAGCTTCCCGGCCAAATCGGGCGCGGAAATCGGCCAGACCCCACTTGATCTGCGTCCGAAGATCGCGCGGCGACGCCAGCGGGAGGATCGGGTGGCCGTACGCTTGGGCAATCGCGTTGCCGTGTCCAAGCCGCCTCACGCTGCCGCGATCGGCGTCGACGATGCGGCGCCAGGTCCGGGGATGATGGCGGGCAAGCCACCCGACGAGGGTCGGACCGAAATTGAAGCTGAGGCGGGAATAGTTGTTGGCGATGCTCGCCACGCGCCCATGCCGATCGTGGATCCGCGCGAACGCGTTGGCGCGATAGCACTCCGCGTGGATTCTCTCGTTCCAATCGTGAAACGGCTGCGCGCCCGCCTCCCGCTCGACAAACCCGGTCCACGGGTTCTCGCGCGGCGGCTGATAGAAATGGCCGTGGATGACGAGGGAGATCATGCGCGAAGCTTAGCCGTTGCAGGTTCCCGCGGAACCCGCGCGGCACTGGGATCCCCGGTCCGTGCATCGCTCGACCCTCGCCGATGCGCATGGCGAAATCGGACACCCTCGTAGGGGCGGCCCCCCGTGGCCGCCCTCTTTCCTGTTGCCGCGTTCGAGCCGCTCAAAGCGCTCGCGGTCACGGGAGACCGTCGCGGCCGGCCTCGCCTCAAAGCAAAAAAAGTCGTGACATTTTTTGCTTTGACGCAAAAAATGTCAGGCCCTTCCACCGCCGAGGGCACCCCTCGCCATCCGCCTCAACCCCTTCAGGAACCGCTCCGTCAGCGTGCCGAAGGGCTGATCGGTCACGAGGTAGGTCCAGGTCGAGGACGGCGCCGCCAGGCCCTCCTTTCCGAGATCGATTCCGGCCTCGGTGATCTCCGCCCTCTCGAACGTCTTGACGATCTCCTCGTCCAGGCGCTTCGGGAGGTCGTCGAACATCCCCACGATCGCCCTCTGAAACTCGCCAAGCACGTCCCCGGCGGCGAGAGAGCGCAGGTGGATGCCTTCGCGGAGCTCCGCGACGTCTTCGAGGTGATCGGCCCAAAGCCGGTCGATGTGGGCGAGCGTGATCTCGCGCTCGACCCGATAAAGAAGCGCTTCGCCGTACTTCGCCGAGAGACTCTCCCAACGCTCCTTCGACGCCTCGCGAAGCAGGCCTGGGAACTCGCCGGCCTCGTCGATCTCGGCTCCCAAGAGCGTCTCCTGGCGCCCTTGAAACAGAGCCTGGCGCTGCCTCTCCAACAGCAGGTCGTACCGGTAGAGGTTTCGCCGAATGTCGAGATTCTGCCCCTCCAGAATCCGCTGCGACCGGTCGATCTCCCGACCCACTCTTGGGTCTTTCAACGGGCCGTCCTGCCGGGCTTTTTGGATCGCCTCGGGAATCGCGCTCGCGACGCCGTGGCGCGTGAAAAGATCGTCCTCCAGGCTGATGAAGAACCGGGTCTCGCCCGGATCTCCCTGGCGGCCGGCTCGCCCGCGGAGCTGGTTGTCGATGCGGCGGTTCTCGTGCCGGTTGGTTCCGAGGACGAAGAGCCCACCCATGTTCTTGACGCGTGTGGCGTTCTCCGCCGCCTTGGCTCCCGCGCCGCTCCCCCCGAGACGGATGTCCACGCCGCGGCCCGCCATGTTGGTCGAGATGGTGATCGCGAAGGGCGCGCCGGCCTCGGCGATGATCGCGGCTTCCCTCTCGTCGTTTCGCGCGTTGAGCACCTGGCAGGAAAGACCCAAATCGCCAAGACGCGAAGCGAGGCTCTCCGATTCCTCGACGCTGGCGGTCCCGACCAGAACGGGACGCCCGCTCTCGTGCAACCGGCGAATCTCCTCGACCACGGCCGCCTCCTTCGCCTCACGATGGCTGAACACGAGGTCCGGATGGTCGATTCTCACGCACGGCCTGTTGGGAGGAATCTCGACCACCGAGAGCCCGTAGATCGATCGGAACTCCGCGGCTTGCGTGATCGCCGTGCCGGTCATGCCCGAGACCTTGGGATAGAGCGCCACCAGGCTTTGCAGCGTGATCGAGCCCAACACGCGCCCATCGCGGGTGAGCGGCAGGCCCTCCTGAGCCTCCAGCGCCGTATGAATTCCGTCCGGCCAACGCCGCCGGTCCGCGATGCGGCCCTTGAACTCATCGACCAAGCGGACCGCGCCGCCCTTGATCACATAGTCCACATCCCGCCGCAAGAAGGCCCGGGCGTGGAGCGCGACATTCACGGCCGTCAAGAGGCCGAGATTGGCCTCGTCGAAGAGACTCCCGCACCCGAGCCGCCCCTCCACCTCGGCGATGCCCACGTCGGTCAGGGCGACGTTGCGCGCCAGGTCGTCGAGTTGGTAATGCACGCCGGGCCGTAGATGCGAGGCGAGCTCCGCAAGCCGGTACGCCTGATCGCCCGGCTGAGCGACTCCTCCCGCGATCACCAGCGGGATGCGCGCCTCGTCGATCAGGATCGAATCCACCTCGTCGATCAGGACCGTGTGACAGGGACCGCCGGCGACGTCCTCGACCCGCCTCGCCAGGCTGTCCCTCAGGAAGTCGAACCCCGCCTCGTTCGCTGTCAAATAGGTCACATCGGCTCGATAGGCAAGCCTGCGTTCGCCAGGCGGGGTCGTTTGGGAGATCGCCGCGACGCGGAGCCCAAGGGCCTCGTAGAGAGGAGCCATCCACCGCGCGTCGCGGCCGGCCAGATAGTCATTGACCGTCCAGACTTGCACACCGCGGCCCGTCAGAGCCGCGAGGCTCGCGGGGAAGACCGCGACCAGCGTCTTGCCTTCGCCAGTCGCCATCTCGACCACATGACCGCGATGCAAGGCGGAGGCTCCCAGAAGCTGCACGTCGAACGCCGAAAGCCCAAGCACACGCCTCGCGGTCTCACGAACCAGCGCGAACCACTCGGCAAGAACCTCGTTCAGAACCCCCTCGAAAGGATCGATCGGAGCAGCCTCGCCGTCCTCGTCCAGATCCTGCGCCTCAATCCGAACACGCTCGCCCGCGACCCGGACCGCGCTTCGGATCTCGACGGCACGGCGACGGAGCTCGGCATCCGAGCGCTGAATCAGCCCTCCCGAGAACGCCTGCACTCGATCGATCAATGGCTCGAGTTCCTCTGCCTGAAGACCGCCGTCGCGTGCCGCGAGCCGAGTCATGGCCCGCAAAATCCGTCGAATCACGGCCGCATTGTCTCCCGGCACCGATTGGCGTGCGGTACCCTATCTATTTTATCGTAGGCCCACCACAACCGATGCAGGAGTAGAATCGCGACGCGTTCGATGCGCCGCGCTCTCTCCATCGTGATTGCCCTTTCGCTCTCAGCGATCGTCTCCAGCCGGACAAACGCCCAACAGAGAAGCGCACAAGATCGCGTGGCCATTCTGGTCGCGGCCGCTCTGCAGCAGACGAAGGAGACGGTCCTCTACGACCCCTCTTACGTGAAACTGCGCTACCCGGGCGGCGACCCGCCGCGCGATCGCGGTGTCTGCAGCGACGTCATCGTGCGCGCGTTTCGAAGCGTGGGCATCGATCTTCAGGTCCGCGTTCACGAGGACATGAGGGCTCACTTCCGCGAGTACCCAAGGACGTGGAGCCTCAACGCGCCGGATCCCAACATCGACCACCGCCGCGTCCTGAACCTCATGACGTATTTCAGGCGCCAGGGAAAGGCACGGCCGGTCACCAATTCCGCGGCGGACTACCAACCGGCCGACATCGTGGCCTGGACGCTTCCCGGAAACCTGCCTCACATCGGCCTTGTCGTCAACAGCAGGACGCTCGCGGGGCGGCCCAAGATCGTCCACAACGTCGGAGCGGGAGCGGCGCTCGAAGACGTGCTGTTCGAGTACCCAATCATCGGCCACTACCGCTATTTCTGAGATTGCCGCCGGAGCGTGCCCATCCACCTTTCTCAGCACGAGCGCGTCGGCGTCGTGACCATGGACATGCCAAGAGCCAACACCATCGGCCGTGCCTTCGTGGCCCAGATGAACGAGATCCTGGACGAAATCGAGGCCGATCCAAGGACCTCGGCGGCCGTCCTGACCGGGCGCGGCCGCGCATTTTCGACGGGCCTCGACCTCGCGGAGGTCTCTGGCATGGACCGGCCGGCCATGACCCGATTCACAGACGACTTCGACAATATGCTCGCCATGGTCTTCACGTTTCCCAAACCCGTGGTCGCGGCGCTGAACGGCCACGCGGTCGCCGGTGGTTTCCTTCTCGCATGCGCCACGCACGGACGTCTCGCGGCCAATGGTGCCTTCAAGGTCGGCCTGACACCAATCCTCGACGGCCTGCCCTTTCCACCGGTGGCCTACGCCATAGCACGGCACGCCGGCTGGCCGCCAGCTGAGGTGGCAGGCGGTTTGGCAAGTCGGCTCCTCACCCCGAAGGAGGCCGCGGCAGACGGACTCGTCAAGCTCGCGGAGGTGGGAAATGCCGACTCATTGGCCGCGAGGGCGATCGACATGGCGCAAGGGCTCGCGCTTCAGGCCGAGGTCCTACGTCGCGAAGGGCACCTTGCGAAGGTCGATCTCGCCAGCGGGCGCGGGCGCTTTGTAGACGCATGGTTGTCGCCCGTCGCCAGCGGACGTGTTCTGGAGGCAAGACGGAAGCTCTATGAGACCTCTCCAGAAAACGCAGCGACGCCTCTTGAGTCACAGCAAGATTAAATCGGCATGGATCCTCAGTTCAGGTCTGACGCCGTGGCCCATGTTCGCCAGGTACACCTTCAAACCCTCACGCCTCGCAAACTTCATCGCCGGCGCGAAGTCTGAATCGCCGGTTACGAGCACAAGGACGGTCGCCAGCTGCTTGAGCGAAATCCACGCGATGTCGAGGCCGATCTTGATGTCAACGCCCTTCTGCCTGAGGTCCGGAACAAAGTCGCCGGGCTGTATTGGGCGGCTGCCTTTGGATAGCTCGGGAAAAGCTGCTTACCCCAGCTTCCAGCCGTTGTGGACGAGGCTACCGCGGCGAACCGCGAGGTCGGGCTTGAGGTCGAGTTCGTCGAGCAACGCGCGATTCTCTGTCGCCGTTGATCTCGACGAAGCCGCCATCCAGCAGGATCGCGACGTTCTCCGTTAGAGGAGCAGGCGACCGGATCAAGAAGAGACCCCGCCCTCACGCGAGACCTTGCGGTCTGCTTGGATCATGGGCGTAAAGGCGGGGCGTTTCGTGGTGCATACGCTAGCGGTCCGAAAAGGCTCCGTCAAGAGGCTTGAGAGAGGGCTTCTCTACCACCTCACCCTTAGCCCCAGCTGCGCCTGCCTGGGCTCGCCCAGGCCGCTCTGCACGGTTCCGTCGAAGTTGAATATCAGGCTTGTCACTTCGGGCTTGCGGATGTTCTTGCTGCCGGTGAGATTGAAGACCTCGGCGATGGGCTCGATCGCGAAAGCGCCCACCTGGAAGACGCGCGAGAAGCGAAGGTCCAGCGATGAGAACTCGTTGTCCTTGCGGCCCAGGTTTCGTTGCGTGACCGAGCCATCCGCGTTGATGCGGTCCTGCGGGGTCTCCGCGTCCCGGCCTGTGGCCGTGATGGACTTGGGTTGCGCGGAGCGGTACGAATAGCGCACGTTGACATCGATGCCGAGCGGCGCCGACCACAGAAACACGCCGTTCAGGCGGTGGCGCTGGTCGCGGTCGGAGTAGCCGTATTCCGCATCGAGGTTCGTGACCTTGGCATAGCGGAACGAGAACGGATCGCGCTCGTTGTCGTCGTCCGACTTGTCCCACGAGAGCGTGTAGTTCAGCTGGAATTGGGTGTTGTGCGACCACTTCTTGGCAAGGCCGAGCGTCAAGCCGTGGTAGAGGCTCTTGGCGGACGACTCGACCGTGGTCAGCGTGTTGATGCCGTTCGCGCCGCCGGGAGCCAGACCGCGGCCCCAGGGCGAACCGAGCAAGGGGTCGTTTCGGTTCACGAAGCGGGTGAGGTGCTCGCCCTTGGCGTAGTTGTACTTGAAAAGCACGCTG
>WBZQ01000311.1_pt1 | contig 17622 bp, 15 predicted proteins | sample 5204251 | NCBI WGS metagenome assembly WBZQ01 (sample SAMN12412402, study PRJNA552823) | activated sludge metagenome | isolation source: activated sludge from nitrification reactor of wastewater treatment plant... | place: USA: Virginia | collected 2017-09 | reverse complement strand
GTCTGCTCGTTCCCGTCATACGGCAGGCTGATCGGAAGGGCCTGAATCAACTCGCACATGAAATTGCGGACCTGGCGGAGCGAGCCAGAACCAAACGATTGACGCCGCCTGAAGTCCAAGACGGCACGTTTACGATCACGAACCACGGCGGATTCGGCAGCCTCTTCAGCACACCGATCATCAACCAACCTCAAGCCGCCATCCTCGGTGTGGGCTCGGTGCAGAAGCGCGCCGTCGTGATCGACGACGCCATCGCCATCCGTCCCATGTGTTACCTGAGCTTGTCATTCGACCACCGGATCATCGACGGCGCCACCGCGGATCGATTCATGAGCAAGGTGAAACAACATCTCCAACAGAGCGATTGGGAGACATTCCTGTGACCACCAGACAACGTGCCGTCATTGTGAGCGCAGTTCGAACCCCGATGGGCAGCTTTAACGGAGGCTTCAGTTCGCTACCATCAACGAAGTTGGGCAGCCTCGCGATCGCCGACGCCGTGAAGCGCATCGGGTTGCCGGGCGAGCAGATCGACGAAGTGCTGATGGGATGCGTCCTCAGCGCCGGGCTCGGCCAGGCCCCTGCAAGGCAGGCGGCGATCGGCGCGGGACTTCCCCACAAGGTCGGTGCCGTCACCGTGAACAAAGTCTGTGGATCCAGCCTGCAGACTCTGATCATGGCGGCCAGAGCCATCGCGCTGGGCGAAGCGCGCGTGATGGTCGCCGGCGGAATGGAAAACATGACCCGGGCCCCCTTTCTGCTGGAAAAGGCCAGGCAGGGATACCGGCTGGGCCATGGAGAATTGACGGACAGTCTGATCAAGGACGGACTGTGGGATGTGTACAACCAGTTTCACATGGGCAAGGCGGGAGAACTCTGCGCCGCCAAGTACCAATTCTCCCGGCAGGAAGTCGATGATTTTGCCCTGGAAAGTTACAGCCGCGCGCGTGAGGCCATCACCGCGGGCGTATTCACCAGAGAGATTGTCCCGGTCGAGGTGCCGCAAAAGAAAGGCGCACCCCTCATTGTCTCGGACGATGAGGAACCGAACCGGGTCGATCTCTCAAGGCTGCGAGAGTTGAAGCCAGTCTTTCAGGACGACGGGGTCCTAACAGTGGGCAACTCCCCTTCCTGCAATGACGGCGCGGCGGCACTAGTGATCATGGCGGAAGAGGAGGCACACCGGCTGGGCCTCGCACCGATGGCTTACATCGCTGGATATGCCGGGGCCGCACTCGCACCGGAGTGGTTCACCGTCGCACCCATCGAGGCCATCCGCCGACTCCTCAAGCAGACCGGGCTTTCCGTCAACGATATCGACTTGTTCGAAATCAACGAAGCCTTTTCGGCCGTGTCACTGGCCATCAACCGCGAACTCGGGTTGGATGCCAAGAAGGTCAATGTCAACGGCGGCGCGGTGGCCCTGGGCCATCCCATCGGCGCGACCGGAGCCAGGATCGTGACCACGTTGCTCCATGCAATGCAGGCCCGTGATGCCCGACGAGGGCTGGCCAGCCTCTGTATCGGGGGCGGAGAAGCGCTGGCCCTGCTCGTGGAGCGGGGTTCAGAGAGATGAGTTGTGAGGCGGGAGTTCCGGGCGATGACGAGTGACGACATCAAGACGATCGGAGTGGTCGGCGCGGGACAGATGGGGCGCGGCATCACCCAGGTGCTGGCTACAGCAGGCTGGAACGTGCTGTTGGTCGACGTGACCGAGGAGGCGTTGGAGGAGGCGACCAAAAAAATCTGGCAGGGCGTCACGAGAGCAGTGGAAAAAGGCTCGCTGCGGGGTGATCAGGCTGGATCGGCTATGGCGATCATTCACCCGATGAAGCACATGCAACGGCTGCGCGAGGCCCAGATGGTGATCGAAGCGATCCCGGAGGATCCCGAGATGAAACGGGCTCTGTTCGCCCAACTGGGGCAGATCTGCGAACCCTCTACGCTGCTGGCCAGCAATACCTCCTCGATTTCAATCACCAGCCTGGGTATGGCCTCCGGGCGTCCCGATCGCGTCATCGGCATCCATTTCATGAACCCGGTCCCGGTCATGCGCTTAGTCGAAGTGGTGCGCGGCATCGAAACCTCCGAACAGACCGTGCGCTTGGCGCTTGAGGTCGTCCGCCATGCGGGAAAAACCGCGGTGATCTGCAAGGATTTTCCCGGCTTCATCGTTAACCGGGTTCTCATTCCCATGATTAACGAAGCCATCTTTGCGTTGGAGGACGGGGTGGCCACGGCGGAAGCGATCGACCTGGCGATGGTAGAAGGGACCAACCATCCTGTCGGCCCCCTGGCCTTGGCGGACCGTATCGGTCTGGATACGGTGCTCGCCATCTGTGAGGTGCTGCATCAAGACCTGGGTGATCCGAAGTTCCGCCCCTGTCCCCTGCTGAGAAAGTATGTTGAAGCCGGGTGGCTCGGGCGAAAGAGCGGGCATGGATTTTATCTCTATGGCGATCAGCCGGTGATGCATGTGACCTGACGTTCTGCTTCCGTTGCTGGAGGGTTGCGTCATGAACGAGCGGAAATCCCGTTTCACCTCCCTCTCCGGGTTAGACATCGAACGGGTCTACAGCGCCGATCACCTCAAGGGCTGGAGCGCCGAGCAGGATCTCGGGCAACCGGGCGAATTTCCCTACACACGCGGCGTCTATCCCACCATGTATCGTAGCCGGCTCTGGACCATGCGGCAATTCGCCGGGTTCGGCTCGGCGGACGACACGAATACCCGGTTCAAGTATCTGTTGGACCACGGGCAAACCGGACTCAGCGTCGCCTTCGACCTGCCGACGCTCATGGGCCTCGACTCGGATCATCCCATGGCGCGGGGCGAAGTGGGGTACTGTGGAGTAGCGATCTCGTCCCTCGCCGACATGGAGCGCCTCTTCGAAGGCATCCCGCTCGAGCAGGTCACCACATCCATGACCATCAACGGGCCGGCCGCGGTGCTCTTCGCCATGTATCTCGCCATGGCGGAGAAACGCGGCATCCCGTTCGACCGGCTCGGCGGTACGATTCAAAACGACATCCTCAAGGAGTATATCGCCCAGAAGGAGTGGCTCTTCCCGCCGGAACCGCACATCGCGTTGATCGTCGATACCATGGCCTATTGCGCCGCCCATGTTCCGAAATGGCACCCCATCAGCATCAGCGGCTACCACATCCGGGAGGCAGGCTCGACGGCAATTCAAGAACTGGCCTTCACGCTCTACGACGGGCTGACCTACGTAGAGGCGGCCGTGAAATCCGGGCTCGATGTGGATGCGTTCGCGCCGCAATTGTCGTTCTTCTTCAACGTGCACAATGACTTCTTTGAGGAGATTGCCAAGTTTCGCGCGGCCCGGCGGCTCTGGGCCCGTGAAATGGAACGGCGCTACCACCCCAAGAACCCCCGCTCGCTCCAGCTGCGCTGCCACGCCCAGACCGCCGGTTGCTCCCTGACCGCCCAACAGCCGATGAACAATGTGGTCCGAACGACGCTGCAGGCCCTTGCCGCTGTGCTCGGCGGCACGCAATCGCTCCACACCAATTCCATGGACGAAACGCTGGCCCTGCCGACGGAAGAAGCCGTGAAACTGGCGCTGAGGACACAGCAGATCATTGCGGGCGAGAGTGGGACGGTCAACTGCGTCGATCCGTTGGGTGGATCCTATTTCGTGGAGTCGCTGACGAACCGCTTGGAGGAAGGAGCGCAGGAATACTTTCGCACATTGGACGGAATGGGCGGCATGGTCTGCGCGATCGAGCGCGGGTTTCCGCAGCGGGAAATCCTCGATGCGTCACAACGGTATCAGCGTGACATCGAAGAACGGGAACGGAGCATTGTCGGCGTGACGGAGCATGTGGAACCACCATCCCGATCGATTCCCATCATGAGGATCGGGCCGGAGGTGGAACAGGAACAGGTCGCAAGGCTGTCCGATCTCAGGAAATCACGCGATCCGTTCAAGATGGCCGGCGCGTTGGAAGAGTTGCAGGAAATGGCCGCCTGTCATCAAAACCTCATGCCGCCGTTGATTGAGGCCGTGAAAGCGAAAGCGACGCTGGGAGAGATTTGCGCCGCGTTAAAGGAAGTGTACGGCACCTATCGAGAGCCGGTGGTGTTATGAAGCTCGGAGCCTTTGATATTTACCCGGTGACCGACGGCCGATTCCGGCTGGACGGCGGCGCCATGTTCGGCGTGGTACCGAAAGCCCTCTGGCAACAATGTTGTCCGGCGGATGAATTGAATCGCATTCCGCTCAGCCTGACCTGCCTCTTGATCCGAGCCCACGGCAAGAATGTGCTGGTGGATACGGGACTCGGCGACAAGGAGGATACGAAGTTTCAGTCGATGTTTGGGGTCGAACGGATGCCGACCCTGCAAGAGTCCCTCCGGCAACATGGTCTGAGCCGCGACGACATCCACATGGTCATCAATACACATCTGCATTTCGACCACGCGGGCGGCAACACGGTTACCAACGGGAGCAGAGGACTGCTACCTGCTTTTCCCAAGGCCACCTACTACGTGCAACGGGGGGAATACGAGGACGCGATGCAGGCGAATGAGCGCACGAGGGCCAGCTATCGCCGCGACAATTTCACCTCCCTTGCGCAGGTGAATCAGTGGGCCTTCCTGGATGGTGACAGGGAACTCATGCCTGGCGTGACGGCCGTCGTTACATCCGGGCATACGCGTTGGCATCAAAGCGTCAAAATCGAATCGGAAGGCCGGGTGGCGTTCTTTCTGGGCGATCTCATTCCCACGGTGGCCCATCTTCCGCTGCCGTACATCATGGGGTACGACCTCGATCCGGTTCAGACACTCGACAGCAAACGATGGGTCTTGGAGCGGGCGTTTGAGGAACAGTGGCTCTTGGTCTTCGAGCATGACCCCCAGGTTCAAGCCGGGCACGTCAGCAGGAATGCGGACGGGAAATACGTCTTCCGGGAGGTGAACCTATGGCAGTAGCGGCAACACCCCTGCGCATTCTGATCGGCAAGGTGGGATTGGATGGACACGACCGGGGCGTGAAGCTCGTCGCCCGGGCGCTCCGTGATGCGGGAATGGAAATCATTTATACGGGTCTCCACCAAAGTCCTGAGCAAATCGTGACGACGGCCATTCAGGAAGATGTGCAGGCCATCGGCCTCAGCATCCACTCTGGTGCCCACAATTCATTGTTCCCCCGCGTGCTGGAACTCCTGCGGGAGCAGGGCGCAGGAGAGATCGCGCTCTTCGGTGGAGGCATCATTCCCGATGAGGATGTGCCGCGATTGAAGGCGGCAGGTGTGCAGATGTTGTTCCGGCCCGCCACTCCCATGCATGACATCGTGGAGTTTGTGAAAGGGCTGCGAATCGACCGGTGAGAGGATTTTGGCCATGCGCGTCCTGAAGAGTGCGGTGGTACGAGAATCGGAAGAGGTTCGTCGGGACCATTCCCATTACGAAGGTCTGATGGCCGATCTGAAGAAGCACCTCGCTCTGGCGCAGGCAGGCGGTTCAACGGAAACGGTCGCGCTCCATAAGCAACGCGGAAAACTGACGGCGCGCGAGCGTATCGCCGCGCTGCTCGATCCCGGCTCGCCCTGGTTAGAACTCAGTCCGCTCGCCGCGTTCGGGCTGTATGACAATCAGGTTCCATCGGCCGGACTGATCACCGGCATCGGCTCCGTGTCCGGACGCTTCTGTGTGATCGTCGCCAACGATGCCACGGTCAAGGGCGGCACCTACTTTCCCATGACCATTAAGAAACACCTGCGGGCCCAGGAGATCGCGCTGGAGAACCGTCTGCCGACGATCTACCTCGTGGATTCCGGCGGAGTGTTCCTGCCGATGCAAGCCGAGGTCTTTGCCGACAAGGAGCATTTCGGGCGGATCTTCTTCAATCAGGCGCGCATGTCCGCGGCGGGCATTCCTCAAATCGCCGTCGTCATGGGCATGTGCACGGCCGGTGGAGCCTATGTCCCCGCGATGTGCGATGAGAATGTCATTGTGAAAGGAACCGGCACGATTTATCTGGCCGGACCACCTTTGGTCAAGGCTGCCACCGGCGAAGAGGTGACCAGCGAAGAACTGGGCGGCGCCGATCTGCACACGCGACTTTCAGGTGTCAGCGACCATCTCGCGGAAGACGATGATGATGCCCTGCAAATCTGCCGTTCAATCATTGCCACGTTGGGGCGACGACCTCCGAAGCTTCGGCGGGAGAAGATCGACAACCCGCTCTACCCTGCCGAAGACTTGTATGGAATCATTCCTGCCAATCCACGCCGCAAGTGGGACGCCCGGGAAGTGATCGCGCGACTCGTAGACGGCAGCCGCTTTCATGAATTCAAGGCGCGGTACGGAGCGACGCTGGTCTGCGGCTTTGCCTATTGGATGGGCCACCTGGTCGGCATCGTCGCCAACAATGGGGTGTTGCTCTCGGAGTCGGCGCTGAAGGGCGCACACTTCGTCCAGCTCTGTGCGCAGCGACGCGTGCCGCTGTTGTTTCTGCAGAACATCACCGGCTTCATGGTCGGGAAGGATTATGAGAGCAGAGGCATCATCAAAGACGGCGCCAAGATGGTCCAGGCGGTTGCCACAGCAAATGTTCCCAAATTCACGGTCCTGATCGGCGCCTCCCACGGAGCGGGGAACTATGCCATGTGCGGGCGCGGATACAGTCCTCGGTTCCTCTTCACCTGGCCCAATGCCCGCATCTCGGTCATGGGCGCGCAGCAGGCTGCGCAGGTGTTGGTCACCGTGAAGGAACAACAACGAGCCCGTGAACATGGAGCGCTGTCAGACGACGAACGCCGGCGGATCACCGAAGCCACCCTGCGGCAATACGAGCAGGAAGGGAGTCCCTACTACAGCAGCGCACGGCTGTGGGATGACGGGATTCTGGATCCCATGGATACGCGCAGGGTCCTGGGTCTCTGCCTGGATCTCGCGGCCTTGTCCCCCGTCAAGGAGAGTCATGCGCCGGTGTTTCGCATGTAACGGGCACATCGGGTAAGGAGGTCACCATGCGTCGGTTTACGACCCTGACTGTGGAATGGGACGGTGCCATTGCCCGTGTGACGCTCAATCGGCCGGAACGCCGGAACGCGTTCGATGACCGGATGGTCACGGAACTCAGAGAGGCCTTTGAAGACCTGGCGCACGAGCCGTCGTTGAGAGGAATTATATTGACCGCTGCCGGGCCGGTTTTCTGTGCCGGGGCCGACTTGCAATCGATGCAGTCGGCCATGCCGATCCTGGAAACTCCGGCGATGCGCGATGCCCATCACCTCACTCGCATGCTTCGCACTATCGACGAATCCCCTTGTCCGGTCATCGCCCGGGTACAGGGACCTGCCTTCGGAGGCGGGCTCGGTTTGATGGCGGTCTGCGACATCGTGGTGGCGGCAGACGATGCAACGTTTGCGCTCAGCGAAACCAGACTCGGATTGATTCCAGCCGTCATTGCTCCCTTTCTTCTGCGCAAAGCAGGCGAATCGTTTCTCCGGCGGTATGGCCTGAGCGGCGAGACGTTCTGCGCATCGACCGCCCAGCGTTTCAACCTCATCCATGATGTCGTGCCGCAAAGCGATCTGGACGACCGCATTGCGGAATTGACGGACGCCATCATGCGCCTGGCTCCCTGCGCCACCAGGGAGAGTAAATCGTTCTTTCACCGGATGATTCTCTTGTCTGACAAAGAGCGCATGGCACTGGGCCCTGAAAGCAATGCCCGCGCTCGTTGTGCTCCAGAAGCCGCGGAAGGACTCCTGGCATTTGTTGAGAAACGGTTGCCGTCGTGGGCCAGGCCACGCGCGCAGAAACAGGAACAGGAGGCGCTCACGTCCGACGATGTTGTCCTCCGCCGCACATGACTCACGCAGGTTGCCTGTCCGCATCATTGAAGTGTCGCCCCGTGACGGACTGCAACATGAAGCCGTCTTCGTGCCGACGGCGCGCAAGATTGCCCTGATCAATGCGCTGTCGCGGACCGGCGTGGCGGAAATCGAGGCCGGCTCCTTCGTGTCCCCGGCTGCCATCCCGCAGCTGGCTGATTCGGACGAGGTCTTCCGTGCCATCGACCGGATCCCGGGCGTCACCTATTCCGCCCTCGTGCCGAACGAACGAGGCTTTGAACGGGCCAGAGCAGCGGCGGTGAAGAAGATCGCCGTCTTCACGGCGGCCTCGGACAGCTTCGCCATCCACAACATCAAGGCGACCGTCTCCGAGTCACTCGCCCGCTTCAGACCGATTGTCCTGGCGGCCAAACGGGACGGCATGCTGGTGCGAGGCTATATCTCCACCGCCGTATTTTGTCCGTATGAAGGGCGCATCTCGCCGATGCCGGTGCTCGACGTCATGATGCGGCTGCTTGATCTCGGCGTGGATGAAGTCTCGCTCGGCGAGACAATCGGAAAGGCCTCACCCTCTGAGATACGCGCCTTACTTGATCTTCTTCTGACACGGATCGAACCGGCCCGCCTGTCGCTCCATGTGCATGACACATACGGCATGGCCATCGCCAACGTGCTCACGGCCTGGTGGGACTATGGCATCACGGCCTTCGATTGTTCAGCGGGCGGTTTGGGAGGCTGTCCGTACGCCCCTGGCGCATCAGGCAATGTGGCAACCGAAGATGTGGTGTTCGCCCTCAAAGCATCCGGAGCCCTTGTACCAGTGGATGAGAAATTGGTGGTCCACTGTGCGCAACAGCTCAGTGTGCTAGTCCGGCATCCGCTGAACTCGCGATTCTCGCGGATACAGGAAGATCGTGCCACGCAACCGACGGTGAAGGTGTGATGTGAACCCGACCTGGATCGATCGATTATCACGGCGTGATGAGGCAGCGACCCTGGCGAAGCAGGTCGAGGCCGGCATGGTCAGGGCCGTGGCGCGCGTCATCAGTCTGCTCGAAAATCGGGACCCGGTTGGAACGGCCGTGCTGGCGCAACTTGCCCCCACTCTGAAGCCCGCCATCGTGATCGGCATCACCGGCTATCCCGGCGCAGGCAAGAGCACGTTGATCGATCAGCTCATCAGCGCCTACCGGCGCCTGCAGCAGAAGGTGGGCGTCCTGGCGGTCGATATCAGCAGCCCTGTCACGGGCGGCGCAGTCCTCGGCGATCGCATCAGGATGCAGCGGCATACGGACGATCCACACGTCTACATCCGCAGCATGGCGACACGCGGTCAGCAGGGCGGCCTTGCGCGCGCGACGCGGGAGGCGGCACTGATCCTGGAAGCGGCTGGTTATGGCGTCGTTCTGATCGAGACGGTCGGCGTCGGGCAGAGTGAGGTCGATATCATGCAGGTCGCCCATACGGTGGTGGCGCTGGTCGCGCCGGGGCTCGGCGACGACATCCAGGCCATGAAAGCGGGACTGCTGGAAGTTGCAGACATCGTGGTGGTGAACAAGGGCGACCGCGACGGCGCCGATGCGGCCCTGCGGGATTTGCGGGAATGGTGTAAGACGGTGATCCGCACCGTGGCCGTGAAGGGTGAGGGAATCGTCGAACTGATTGCAGTCATCGCTGAGCATGAACGAATGCGAGACCTGGACAGGCCGGAATTGCACAAGCGTACCGGCTCTTTTCTCGACCGGGCCTCGCGGGGAGGGTGACATGCCGCATCAATTCTTGACCATCGCGCACCATGTCGCGCGTATCTCGCTCCACAACCCGCCGGCCAATGTCGTGAATTCCGCCCTGCTGGCCGAACTGGAGCGGACATGGAACGAGGTCGAACAGGATCCCTACGTCAGGGTTGTGCTCATCACCGGATCCGGGCGATTTTTCTGCGCAGGCGCGGACATTCATGAGTTGACACATCTCAACACCATCCATGCAGGCACCGAGTTTTCCCAGCGGGGACAAACCTTGCTGAACCGTATCGAACGTTCGGATAAACCGGTGCTGGCGGTGATCAACGGAACCTGCCTGGGAGGCGGCCTGGAATTGGCCCTGGCCTGCCACATGAGAATCGCCGCAGACGGAGTTCTGTTGGGTCTGCCAGAAATCAGGCTCGGGCTCATCCCCGGATTCGGCGGCACCCAACGCCTGCCGCGAGTGGTCGGACCATCCAAAGCCGCGGAATTGATTCTGACCGGACGAACCCTCACGGCGGAAGAGGCACTGGCGATCGGACTGGTCAGCAGGGTTGTTCCGGCGCAACAGTTATGGACCGAAGCGGATGCGCTCGGAAGCCTGATGACCGCCAACGGCATTCCCGCCACCCAGGCCGCGCTCCATGCGATCAGAGGAGGGATTGATATTCCCCTTGCGGAAGGACTCGCCAGAGAGGCGGAATTGTTCGGGCATCTGTGCGTGACCAAAGAAATGAAGGCGGCGACTCAGGCGTTTTTGGACAAACGACAACCCCGAATGGCAGGGACGGAGGCCTGACGCACGAGGTCATCCTCAGCCGCTGTCCGCGGGAGGTCTTACATGTTGGCCGATCGACTGGCTCACTATACGCAGTCTCTCCGGTATGAAGACCTGCCCGAAGCGGTCGTGCATGAGGTCAAGCGCCGCATTCTGGACAGCCTCGCCTGCGCATTCGGCGCCTGGACTGCGCCTCCCTGCAGGATCGCCCGCGAGATGGCACTCGCGGTGAAAGTTCCCGGCGGCGCGACGGTCTGGGGAACGACTCACAAGACCCTCCCCGATCTCGCAACCTTCGCCAACGGGGCGATGGTCCGCTACCTCGATTTCAACGATACGTACCTGTCCAAAGAACCGGCTCATCCCTCGGACAATCTTGCCGCAGTGCTCGCAGCGGCAGAAACAGCCCATGCACCAGGTAAACTCGTCATCCAGGCCATAACTCTGGCCTATGAAATCCAATGCCGCCTCTGCGACGCAGCCGCCTTGCGGCCCCGTGGCTGGGACCATGTCACCTATGGGCCAATCTCGTCTGCGCTTGGCGTCGCCAAGAGCCTCCAGCTTACGGAAGCGCAGACCCGGCAGGCCGTCAATCTGGCCGGCGTGGCGAACGTCGCGTTACGGCAAACCAGAGTCGGTGACCTGTCCATGTGGAAGGCCTGCGCCTTTTCCAACGCTGCGCGCAACGGCATGTTTGCGGCCCAACTCGCCAGGCGGGGCATGACGGGACCGGCTCCGATTTTTGAAGGCGACAAAGGCTTCATGAAACTGGTTTCGGGCTCCTTCGAACTACCGATGCTGGGCGGACAGGCCATGCCGGGCGGAGAGCCGGTTCCCTTCAAAATCCTCGCGACCTACATCAAACATTTTCCCGTGGAATACCACGCGCAGACCGCGGTTGAGGCCGCCTTGGCATTGCGGGCGGAGCTGATCGCCACGGAAGGACTTCGCGGACTCGACAATTTGGCCGATGTGGAGATCGGCAGTTACGACGTGGCCATCGAAATTATCGGACGTGATCCGGAAAAGTGGCAGCCCACCACAAGGGAAACAGCCGACCACAGCTTTCCCTACTGTGTGGCCGTCGCGCTGGTCGATGGCCGTGTCACCATGAATTCGTTCAGCCCGAAGCGGCTGCAAGACCCGGCACTGCACGCGTTGATGAAGAACATTCATGTCGTGAATGTTCCGGAGTTTGAGCGGCGATATCCGACCACCATGCCGACCCGGATCACGGTACGGACCACGAAAGGAGCCGTGTACAGCCGGCAGGTGGAGCAACCACTGGGCCATCCAGGGCATCCCATGTCAGACCGGGAAGTGGAAGACAAACTCCGGCGCCTGGCTGCAAGACGAGTCGATCGCGCACAACTGAACAGACTCATTGATTGCGTTTGGAACCTGGAACAAGAGAAAGACATGGCCGCGTTGATGCCGCTGTTGAAGGTACGATCATGACATCTGATCAATCGAGCATCTCCAAAGCACAACGGCTGCGCCTGTTGTTGGCTACGCGCACCGTGGCAGTCCCGGGCGCCTGCAATGCATTGACGGCGCTGCAAATCGAACAGGCCGGTTATGAAGCCGTCTACGTCTCGGGAGCCGCCGTCTCTGCCGCGCGCGGCCTGCCGGACATTGGACTCATCTCATTGGCGGAGATGGCGGCGGAAGCAGGGACTATCGCCAGGGCCGTCGCCATTCCCACTCTCGTCGATGCGGATACTGGATACGGCCCGCCTTCGGCCGTCATGGAAGCCGTGCGGGCATTCGAGCAAGCCGGGGTCGCCGGCATGCAGATCGAAGACCAGGATGCGGCTAAAAAGTGCGGACATCTGTCGGGAAAGCGCCTCATCCCGGTTGAGGAGATGGTCGCGAAGATCGCAGCGGCCGTGGATGCCAGGCGCAATCGGGATTTTGTGATCGTGGCGCGCACCGATGCGCGATCCGTCGAGGGGCTGGAAGCTGCGATTCAACGGGCCCGGGCCTATGTGGAGGCCGGCGCGGACGTGCTGTTTCCCGAAGCGCTGTTGTCGGCTGAAGAGTTCGGATCTTTTTCCACGGAGATGCGGAAGGGAGCGATTTCAGTGCCGTTGATCGCCAACATGACGGAGTTTGGAAAAACGCCCTATCTCAGCGTGGGCGAATTCGACGCCTTGGGGTATCGCGCGGTGTTGTTTCCAGTCAGCACCTTACGAGTCGCGGCACGCGCGGTGGAGAAGTTGCTGATGGAAATGAAGTTCTTCGGCTCCCAGCGGAATTGGCTCGACCACATGATGACCAGACAAGAACTCTACGACCTGCTTCGATACGAACCTGACGGAGAACCGATGCGGAGGTCCTATGAACCAAGCGCTACAAGAACAACCCGCAGCCAAGGCGCCGGATCATCATGAATACAGTCCGGGCCTGGAAGGCGTAATTGCCGGAGAATCGGCGATCTGCCAGGTGGATGAGGGCGAAGCGGGATTGCGCTATCGAGGCTATGCGATCGGCGACCTCGCCGATCGGAGTAGCTTCGAAGACGTCGCCTATCTCCTGCTCTACGGCCACTTGCCTACAGAACCGGAGCTGAAAGAGTTCTCCGCCCGGTTGATCGATAATCGGCAACTCCCTGAGCACGTACGGCAATTTGTGGAGAGCCTGCGTCCCGGGATGCATCCAATGGATGTGTTGCGAACCGGCATTTCACTGCTGGGCCTGAGCGATCCGGACGCGCAGGACGGGTCCCGCGCAGCGAACCTTCGCAAATCCGTGCGGTTGCTCGCTCAGATTCCCCGGCTCGTTGCAGACAGCTATCACGTCATGGCGAGTCAACAACCTCCAAGCCCTGATCAACAAGGGACTTTCGCGGAGCACCTCTTGAACCTGATCGCAGGGCACACCCATGGCGAAGTAGGCATAGCCATGGCGCAGGCGTTGAACGTGTCCCTGATTCTCTATGCAGAACATGAATTCAATGCCTCCACCTTTTCCGCCCGGGTCACCGCCTCCACCCTCACCGACCTTCATGGCGCCATCACGGCGGCGGTGGCCACGTTGAAAGGTCCGCTTCATGGCGGCGCCAACGAGGCGGTGGCCGCGATGCTCCTCGAAATCGGCCGCCCGGAACGGGCAGAACTCTGGCTACGCGCGGCCCTCGCCAGCAAACAGCGGGTGATGGGATTCGGCCATCGTGTCCTCCGGCAAGGCGATGCCCGCTCGACCATCATCCAGCGCCATGCCGAGCGATTGAGCCGGCTCTGCGGCGACCATCGCTGGTATGACATCGCCGCCACGATCGATCGCATCATGCTGGAGGAAAAGGGACTGCGCCCCAATCTCGATTTTTACACGGCCGTGGCCTACTTGGTGATGGGCATCCCGCGTGAACTGTCCACGCCCCTGTTCGTCTGTTCACGCATCACCGGCTGGTGCGCGCATGTCATCGAGCAGCAGGATCACAATCGGCTGATCAGACCACGGGCCCGGTACACGGGACCAGCACCGAGGACCTATGAGCCTCTTGAGCGGCGTGCATGACACTATCGAGCAGGCTCGGGATTCAGGGCGCGCAACAGAACTGCCCTGGACTTCTTTCGCCGAATTCTTTCGATCCCGTGTGTACGATCCCCATCTCGTAACCAGAAACTTCCTGACGTATTGCGACGATGAGCGCCATCTTCGCCGGACGTACACCTATGCGGAATTGGGTACGATCGTCGAAGGCCTGGCTCAGTTGTTCCATACCAGGCTCGGCCTGACTCGCGGCGACCGCATCGCCACCCTCCTCTTCAACCACGATGTGACGGTGCTGACCTACTTCGCGGCCTGGACGCTCGGCATCGCCGTCGTGCCGATCAATATCGAAGAACCGCCCGAGAAAAAACGGTACATCCTCGAGCATTCGGAAGTGTCGGTCGTCCTCTGCTGGCAGGACGTGTATGACGAAATCAAAGCTCTTCAAACGGACCTCCCGAACCTCCGCGAGGTCGTGGCCCTGGGAGACAGCGGCCTGCTCGACGGCAAGCGATCCGCAGCAAAAACCGCTCAGAGAGGAGCCAGCAAGCCACTTCGCCTGCCGCCTTCAACCTCACGGCTCGACGACCATGCGCTGATCGTCTACACATCCGGCACGACCGGTCCGCCCAAGGGCGTAATCCTGACCGTGGCCAATCTCCTGATCGATGCGGATGCCATCGCGAGCTGGCACGGCTTCGGCATCAACGATCGTGTGATGTGCGTGCTCCCCATCCATCATGTGAACGGCATCGTCGTCACGCTGATCACCCCGTTGTACTGCAAAGGCAGTCTGGTGCTGAACCGGAGGTTTAAAACCGGCAGCTTCTGGCGACGACTCCACGAAGAAGACGTCACCTCCGTCAGCGTCGTCCCCACCCTGCTCGAATTTCTCCTCGACACCGATGAAGACATCACCGCCTATCGCCTGGACCGCTTCGGCGGAGTGATCTGCGGCGCCGGGCCCTTGCTGAAAGACACCGCCGCACGGTTCGAAGACCGGTTCGGCTTTCGGATCCGCCACGGATATGGCCTGTCGGAGACGACCTGCTACTCCTCGTTTCTGCCCAACGAGCTCACGCAGGAGCAGCACCGCCACTGGCTCACCGGCTACGAGTTCCCCTCGATCGGATTACCGCTACGCCACAATATGATGGCGATTCTCGACGACCGGGGGAGGTCCCTGCCTGAGGCCGTTCGTGGGGAAATCTGCATTCGCGGGCGCACCGTCTGTGCCGGTTATTTCAAACGGGAGGATGCCAACGAAGCCGCGTTCCAATGGGGATGGTTCCGCTCGGGAGATGAAGGATTCTATGTCGCCGATGAACGGGGGCGACCGTTCTTTTTCATTTCAGGCCGCTTGAAAGAACTCATCATTCGCGGCGGCGTCAACATCTCTCCCCTGGAAATCGATGACGTGCTGAAAACGCACCAGGCCGTGAGGTTTGCGATGGCCCTGCCCTTTGAGAACCGCTACTACGGCGAAGAAATCGCGGCCTATGTGGTCCCCAAAGATCCCGCGGCTCCCCCGAGCGAAGCGGACGTCCTGGCCCATTGCCGCATGAGACTGCCGTTTGCGAAACAACCCAAGGTCGTACTAATGGGCGATGACATGCCGTACACCTCCACGGGAAAACCCAAGCGACTGGAATTGAAGGCCAGGCTAGCCGCCACTCTGGCGCAGTATCGTGACAGGCAGTTCAGGGACCATGCATGAACAGACCGGGTGAGGCGACACATGAGCACCCTCTTCAAAGGTTTCGAACGAATCGAAGACGCGCGCGAGCGGTTGTCCGGGCTAAGTTTCCTGGCCGGTTTGTATGATGGCCGGCCTGATTTCGAGCTGCTGCTGACGCCTCCTGAGCCTCCCGCTGAACAAGCGGCCGGCGATGCCTTCTGCAATCAGGTCGAGGCATTTCTGCGACACGAGGTAGATCCGGAGGAGATCGAACGTCAGGCGAAAATTCCCGAGTCCGTGATTCGAGGCCTGTTCAGACTCGGGGCTTTCGGCATGAAAATTCCCAAACCATACGGCGGCCTCGGTTTCTCCTATACCAATTACGGCCGCGTCCTGACATTGATCGCAAGCTGGAGCAACATTCTCGCCCTCACCGTGGCGGTGCCGCAATCCATCGGCATTGCCATGCCGATCCTCCTATTCGGGAGCGAAGACCAGAGGCACAAGTATCTTCCGCTGGCGGCGAGGGAAGCCCTCTCCGCATTTGCCCTCACGGAACCGATGACCGGCTCCGATGCCGCCAATGTGCGAACGGAAGCAGTCCTCGACCGCACCGGCAGCCACTTCATCGTGAACGGCGAAAAACTCTGGTGCACGAATGGACCGATCGCCCGCTATGCCACGCTCATCGCCCGCGTCCCGGCACGACGGGTATCACGAGATGGACTGACAGAATGGATTCCAGTCCCCGAAGGGCATGGGGCGGACGACCGGGTCCACACGGCCTTTATCCTGGACATGTCGGCACCGGGCGTCCAAGTCCGTCAACGCTGTCAGTTCGAAGGGTGCCGCGGAATCGAGAATGCCCACATGACGATGACGCAGGTCCAGGTCCCGTTTGAGAACGTGATCGGCGAGGTAGGAAAAGGATTGAAATATGCCCTGACCATTCTCAACGTGGGACGCGGCGTCAGCATTCCGGCCATCTGCCTCGGCATGGCGAAACAGGCCTGGCAGCCGACCCTGGATCGAGCCAACGCCAGGGTCACGTTTCACAAACCGCTGGCGGAGCGGCAGACACAGCAGATCCGCATCGGTGACATGGCCGGCCATCTGTTCGCAATGGAAGCCCTCTCGAGGCTGATCTGGCGGCTGGCCGATCAACACCGGTATGACATTCGCATCGAAGCTGCCGTCGCCAAGATTTTCTGCTCCGAGCACACGATTCGGTTCCTGAGGGACGCCCAGATCCTATTCGGCGGCATGGGGTACGAAACCGCTGCCTCCAAAATGGCGCGCGGCGAAGCGGCTTTCGGGATCGAGCAGCTTGTGCGAGACGCGGAAATGTATCGCATCGGTGAAGGCGCGACGGACATACTCCGCCCCTTCATCGTGCGCGAAGGATTGAGCCAGCATCTGGATCGCGCCAAGGCCTTTTATTCCGGAGAGCTCTCGATTCTCGACCAGGCGCGTCAGGCCATGAAATTGGCGGGCTTTTATTTCCCCTGGTATTTGCGGCAATGGCTGAAACGATCGTTGCCCGCCCGCCACGAGCTGGCTCACCCCCAGGCCGAGCCAGTGATCAAGTTCATCGAACGGATCAGTCGGCGCCTGGCGCGGGAAATCTTTTACGCGATGGTGCGATTCCAGGCCTCGTTTCAAGACGAGCAGCGGGTGCAGAACCGGATCGAATCCGTTGGAGAAGACCTGCTGGCGATGCTGGCCACAGTTCTGTATGCCGAGCAGCAGACCAGGCTCGAGGGACGGACTACCGTGTGGGAGCTGGCCGATGCGTTTTGTGATTCTGCGAAGCAGCGGGTGACGCAACGGCTCACTGAATTCAGGCACCACCGGGACTACCTCACGGCGACCACGGGAACGCAGGCGCTGAAAGGCTATTACCCAAGCCTATCGCAAGGCATCATTCATCGGCGGTTGGAGGACTACCGTCGCAACAGTCACGCATCAGGAGAGAGTGCCGCGATACTCGAAGCATCCGGGGCAGTCAATGCAATTGGGGATCGGCCGACGCTGACAAGGAGGATCGACGCAGCGGTCTGGTCGGTTTCCACACTACCCTCGCAGGATGCCGGACC
>WBZQ01000964.1_pt1 | contig 17647 bp, 15 predicted proteins | sample 5204251 | NCBI WGS metagenome assembly WBZQ01 (sample SAMN12412402, study PRJNA552823) | activated sludge metagenome | isolation source: activated sludge from nitrification reactor of wastewater treatment plant... | place: USA: Virginia | collected 2017-09 | reverse complement strand
ACCAGCGTGCACCGCGTGGAAAACGGATTCCCCGGTTGTCCATGCTTTCTCCTCCATTCAGCATGGAAAAGGAAAAAAGGGCCGAACGGCCATGATATTGGTTATTGGGCCCCAACCATTTGTGAATGGCTCCGGTAAGGCGGCGTTGATAATTGTAAGACAAAATTTGCCGCGATGGGTTGGTAGTAAGATGTATCCGCATGGTTTATTGAAACTGCATGGATGATAATAAATAATGGTGTGAAATGGAATGGTAATGCAAAGATTATACGCACCCCTCCGGCATATTCTCCCTACCCCCCCTTTGCCGGGCGATATTTTTCCTGAATTGTCAAACTTCGGAAGGGCCGAGGCGCCGGTGGCTCAAAACCGCATTTTTCCGATCACCGCGCGCAAATAATCGCGCAGGGAGTCCGGCTGAACGATCTCGATGCCCTGGTGGTAAAAGCCCAGAATGAAATTGCTGAGTCCCAGGAATTTATCGTTTACCAGACCCTGAAAATCATACAGGCCGGCCTCTTCCGCCGGCTCGATGGAGCCTTTGGTCAAGGGGAACCGCTCGGTGAGTTCGTTGCAGGCGCCTACGCTCAGGCGCAGGTGCACCATCACCTGCTCGCTGCTGACAATGCGGAAAGGGTCGGTCGGCCGGATGTTGTGCCAGCCTTCGTATTGCCAGGGGGTATCCAGCACCCGGACCCGCACGAACCGGGAAAGCCGGAAATGGTTGACCTTGTTTTTACTGATTTCAAAGGTCTGAACGATGTCTTCGGCCGGGCTGACGTGAAAAGGCTCCACCAGGCGGTCGCTGATGGTATTGCTGTTGGACGAGCGGTAAGATTCGAGAATGACCTGTTTTTTCTCGCGCTGGGCTTGTTCGAGCGCATCCACCTTGGCCAGGTAGGGCTTGCGTAGATAGGCGTGACCCAGCCGGCCATAGTCGTACAACGAACCGAGTTTGGCCTTGAGTTTCCGGGCATGTTCGGTATGGCCCGGCAGGTTGTCGATGGCCTGGTAAAGCAACGCCTGGTCCTCGGCGGAAAAGTGAAGCAGGTCTTTGAGTTGACGGAAAGGTTTCTCCACTACAAAGGCATAGCGGTACTTCTCATCGGGCATGATCTGAAAGCCATGGCTCTGAATGGCCAGAAAATCGTCTTTGACGGTGTCCGCACTTACCCCAAGTCTTGTCGCCAATTCCTTTAAGGTGAAGCGGTTGGGCTGTTCCAGCAAAATGCGGAAAATATGTGCAATTCGGGCGCGGGGCGTTTCGTCGTTTTCTTTCGGCATAGACAAAAAATATTTTTTACTTAATGGAAATAGGGTAGAGATACAAATGATATTACCAAGACCTGCCAGGTTATTACGGCTTTTCCAAGGGGCTGTGTCAAAAATCCGGCAATGAAGATTGGTGGAAAACAATGTTATGTTTTTGCTCCGAAAGAGGCTGTCTCATAAGCAGGATCAAGAAATACCTGTCCAAAGATTATTCGTTTTGCCGGGCTTAGACCTTCCAGGTTTTTAAAACCTGGAAGGTCTAAGAGCGTGTTCGGGATTTTAAGTTCGGGCTCCAAGCGGCAAATTTTCTTTCACTGTTCGTTAAAATTTTCGCCGTAGGCGCCCGGCTACGGCTGCAAATTTTGCCTTCATTGAAAGAAAATTTGCTCGCTTTCGCCACGAACCCAAATCCCGAACACGCTCTAAGCAAAAAAGCCCAACCTTATTTGGAAAGATTTCCGTTTCTTTTCCTTTTGATACAGCCTCTTTAATCCCGGAGAAACCAACCGATCTATGGTTCCAGATTTTTTTAACGCCTTTTAATACATCCCCGTCTAAGCCTGGCAAAACGAAATAATCTATTGTCGAATATTCTCCGACCTTCACGAGCAAGTAGAAAGCCCGGCAAAATTATACTACGATCTCCCCGTCTATCCCTTCCAACCTTTCCCGCAGCGCCGTATACCGCTCGTTGAACCGCGCGATCTGCCCCTCCTCGTTCTCCAGCAGCGCGTCCAGTTCGGTGAAGTTACTTTCGATGCGTCCTTTGATGGTCCGCACGTAGCCATTCAGTTTCGTCTCCAGTTCTTCCAGCATCCGGGCCCGGCCTTTGGCGATCTCCTCCTCGTACCCGCGGATGATCTTGCGCCGCTGGATGCCGGCCGTCACGCCGGCGAAGACCAGTCCGATGCTGGTGATGATGCCGCCGGTTACGTCGAATACGGCCACCTTGGTGACGCCGGCCAGGATGATGCCCACTACGGCGATGCCGCTGCCGGCGGCGATACCGGGAGACACACTGGCGTCCTCGGGGAAAAGCCGGGCGTCGGCGAAATTTTCGGAACGCGACATAAAACGGGCGAAGGCGTCCTGCAATTCCCGGAGCACGGCGGCCCGTTTGTCGGCGATGTCCTCAAAAATATAGGAGTCGCTTTTCACCACCGTACTGCCGGCCCGGATCTTCAGGTCGATCATTTTGGCCATCTGCTGCACGGTATCGGCCAGGTCCACCACACCTTCGTTGAGTTTGATCTTCAGCTCGCCGTTGAGTTGCAGTTCGAGTTTTTGGGCCAGTTCGTCCAAACGGCCCTTGATGGAGGCCTGTTTGCGGAAAATGCCCCGGAACGAACGGACCAGCAGCGAGGGGAACGACAGTTCGTCGGACAGTTCATTGCCGATGCCCTTCGTGATGCGGTCGTAGCCGTTCAGCAGGTTTTCGATCAGCAGCCCGGCCTGGTGTTTCGATTTGCGCTCCTGGTTGTCCAGGGTTTCGCGGATGTCGGCCCGGAAGGCCAGGTCGGCCCGGTATTGCTCGGCGCGGGTATCCAGGTCGGTGCGGATGCGGTCCAGGATGCCGCGTGAGGTGGTGAGGTTGTTGCGCAGTTTGAGCGCCGCTCCGCGCCCGCCGGTCACGTGGGTGCGGATGTAGTCGCGCACCGCGGAAAAGCCGCTTGCATCGTACCGGCCTTCCTGCTCGGCTTTGGCGCTGGTGCTGAAAATGACCGGTTCTTCGGCGCCTTTCTTTTTGGCGTAGTCGAACAAGCCGCGGGCATTGACGGCCAGATCCTGCTCAGACAGCAGGTCTTTCTGTTGTAAAACGAAGATGATCTTTTTGTGCCAGTCGCGGTGGATGAAGTCAAAAAAGTCCCAGGCCGACTGCCGGTAGGGGTTTTTGGCCTCGAACACGAAGATGACCAGGTCGCTGGCCGGGATGAAGTTTTCGGTGATCTCCTGGTGGCGCTCCACGATACTGTTGGTGCCGGGCGTGTCCACAATGGCAATATCGCGCAGGATATCCACCGGCAGCAGCACTTTTTTCAGGTAGGGGTTCACCACGATCGTCTCCTCTTTTTCCCCGTAGAGGATCTGTTGGATGGTGTCGGTCATGGGCTGGGGCGCCACGGGACAGATCTCCCGGCCGGCGGCAAGCAGGGCGTTCACAAAACTGCTTTTGCCGGCCTTTACTTCGCCGACGATGACGAACATGTAGGGTTCGCTCATGCGGTTGCGCAGTTCGCCGACCGTGGCGGCGAGTTCCTTGTGGCCGGTCTCCTGGCTCAGGTTCTGCAGGTCTTTCACCAGGTCCTCCACCTGGGCGCGCAGGGCTTGGGTGCGTTGGTTGAGCATCATGGAGCAAACGTACCGTTTTTACCGCAATAGTAAAAAACGATGACCTGAACGGAGAGGCGATAGCCACCTTTGCACTACTTTGTCGTTCTGACGGAATCCGTCCACGCTACGGGTGCCTTCCAGTTTTCCCTTCGTAGAGCGGACGGATTCCGTCAGAACGACAAAGTAGCATCTGCCCTGTTATTCGTCCGACGACAAATTCGTCGGACGAAGATTCCGGCAGAAGCATCCTGAACCAACAGCGTATTTTAGCACCTCGATTAATACCTGACATAGGATGAAAACCCTTCTCTTCGGCTGTCTTTTTCTTCTAACGGGACCTGTTTTCGGCCAAAAGTTCCACGAAACGAAAGGAGATGTGGTGTTCTCCTTTTTTAAGGGGGCGCAACTATCCTATGAATATATCCCGAAAGGCGTGATCGGTATATCGCCTGGAACCACCTCGTTCTGGAGGCGTCCATGGCCTTCGACGTGAATGTAGGCACGGCCTTCCGGTCGAAAAACCGCGATTTCGACTGGATGGGCATTCCCGCCTTCAAAGCCGGTTACCGGTTTTAAGCCGCTTCCTTTTTACCGAATTTCATTCGCAGAAATTCCACCACGATCGGCAGCACCGAGATGCCGATGATGCCGAAAACCACGATCTCGAAGTTGTTTTTCACGATGGGGATTTGCCCGAAAAAATAACCGGCCAGGGTGAGCAGCGACACCCACAGAATGCCCCCGCCGATGCAAAAGCCGATGAAGCGCTGGTAGGCCATTTGCCCGACGCCGGCCACGAATGGAGCGAACGTACGCACGATGGGCACGAAGCGGGCGATCACCAGCGTGCGGCCGCCGTACTTCTCGTAGAATTCCTGGGTTTTGTCAATGTATTTTCTTTTCAGAAACCAATAGTCTTTGGTGAAAACGCGGTGCCCCAGGTAACGGCCGAAGAAGTAATTGGTGTTGTCGCCCAGAATGGCCGCGCAAAAAAGGAGGGGGATCAGCAGCCAGACGTTCAGAATGCCCGTTTTGGCCGTGATGGCGCCGGCGGCGAACAACAGCGAATCTCCGGGCAGGAACGGCGTTACCACCAGGCCGGTTTCGCAAAAAATGATCAGCGCCAGGATCAGGTAAGTCATCACCTCGTATTCCCGCATGATGTTTTCCAGGTGTACGTCGAGGTGGCGGATGAAATCAAGGAATTGGGTGAAAAATTCGATCATTCGTGTTTGTGTTGGTAAAAGCGGGGGCGAAGGTAAGCAAATAAGTAGCAGTCGGCAGTTGCAGTCGGCAGCAGCAGTTGGCAGCAGGCGAAAACCGGACCATTTGCACCGACCCGGGCCTGAAACCCGTTCATCCGCCCCTTGATTTTTTCCTGCGAAATATTGTTGCCCGGAATAATCAGGGTCGACATATATTTACCCGCTCCGGCGAATACGTTTACGAAACCTCCGAGGTTTCGTAAACGTATTCGCCGGAGTTTCACCGTAAAAATTTTGTTTGTCTTGTGAAACCGACCGACATAAAAGATCCGGAATATTTCCACAAAGTCGTTGATTGTCAATACGCTTGCCCTGCCCACACCCCGGTACCGGAGTACATCCGGCTGATCGCGGCCGAACGGTATACCGAAGCCTACATGATCAACTGGGAATCCAACGTGTTTCCCGGCGTGCTGGGTCGCACCTGCGACCGCCCCTGCGAACCGGCCTGCCGGCGGGGCAGGGTAGAGGAGGAGCCGGTGGCCATCTGCCGCCTCAAGCGGGTCGCCGCCGATTTCAAGGGAGAGGTAAGATCGCTGATGCCGCAGGGCCCTTTCCCGCCCAACGGTAAAAAGATAGCGCTTATCGGCGGCGGTCCGGCCTCGCTCACCGTGGCCCGCGACCTGGCGCCGCTGGGCTACGAAATACACCTGTACGACGAGCAGCCGGCCGGCGGCGGTATGATGCGCAGCCAGATCCCGTCCTTCCGCCTGCCCGAAAGCGTGCTGGACGAAGAGGTGGGCTTCATTCTGGATATGGGCATTCATACCCAGTTCCTGACTTACGTCTCCAGCCTGAAAGAAATGCTGAGCAAGGACTACGACGCCATATTTGTCGGTACCGGCGCTCCCCGCGGGCGCGACCTGAGCGATCTGCCCGGCCGGCAGGAAGCCGCCGCCAACATCCAGATCGGCATCGAGTTCCTGGCCAATGTGGCCTTTGAACACACCACCAAAATTGGCAAAAAAGTCATAGTCCTCGGCGGGGGCAACACCGCCATGGACTGCTGCCGCACCTCCCGGCGTCTCGGCGGCGAAGACGTGAAAGTCGTCGTGCGCAGCCCCCGGGCTGAAATGAAAGCCTCGCCCTGGGAGATCGAGGATGCCGTGCACGAGGACATTCCCATTTACGAGAACCACGTGCCCAAATCATTCGTGGTGGAGGACGGCCGGCTGACCGGCATGACCTTCGAAAAAGTAAAGGCCGTGTACGACGAAAAGGGCAAACGCTCGCTGGTGCCCACCGGTGAACCCGACGTCTTCTTCGAGGCGGACGATGTGCTCATCGCCGTAGGCCAGGAAAACGCCTTCCCCTGGATCGAGCGGGACCTGGGCATCCAGTTCGACCGCTGGGAAGTGCCCGTGCTGGACAAAACGACCTTCCAGTCCACCCTGCCGCAGGTCTTCTTCGGCGGCGATGCGGCTATGGGCCCGAAAAACGTCATCACCGCCGTCGCCCAGGGACACCAGGCTGCCATGTCCATCGACCTGTACTGCTCGGGCAAAGACCTCGTTGGCGACCGCCTGCCGCCCATGACCAACCTGATCCACCAGAAAATGGGCATCCACGAGTGGATGTACGACAGCGCCGTGGCGGCCGACCTGCGCTATAAGGTGCCCCATGCGGACAAAACCCGTTCGCTCCAGGACCGCCTGATGGAGGTGGAACTGGGCTTCAACCCCGATACCGCTTTCAAGGAAGCCCAGCGTTGCCTGAACTGCGACGTGCAAACCGTATTTACCACCAACCGCTGCATCGAGTGCGATGCCTGCGTCGATATTTGCCCGACTTCCTGTATCACCTTCACCGTGAACGGGGAAGAGGAAGAACTCCGCACCCGCCTGAATGCACCGGCCCACGAACTTTCGCAGGATTTGTACGTATCGGATAGTTTGCCGACCGCGCGGGTAATGGTTAAAGATGAAAACGTGTGCCTGCACTGCGGCCTTTGCGCCGAGCGCTGCCCGACGGCCGCCTGGGATATGCAAAAATACCTGTACAATACCGCAAAAGCTGGCGGCAAGATATATTCCTGAATGGTACGTTTTTTTTGGGAAACAAAAACAAAAGCAAAACACGCGCATGGTTCACCCGGATACCTTCGTGCAGCCCACCGGCAAAGGCTTGGGTTTGTTCGCCAAACGCCCTTTTAAACGCGGAGAAATACTTTGGATCGCCGACGATTTCGATTTGAAAATTCCGGTTGAGGAGTATCTGAACATTGAAGAAAAGCAACTCCGGATCCTCAACGTGTACAGTTACCTGGACTACCGGAACCGGGTCATCGTGCCCTGGGATGCCGGCAAATACGTCAACCATTCCTGTGCCCCCAACTCCACCGGCCTGCTCGAATTCGACAACGTCAGCATCGCCCTGCGCGACATCCAGGCCGGCGAAGAGATCGTGGAGGACTACTGTTGCTACTACGGCCACTTCGAAACCTTTACCTGCCTGTGCGGATCGCCCAACTGCCGGGGCGTGATCGGCAACGACGATTCCTACGACCCGCAACTCAGGCTCCACCTGAAAGACATTGCCCCGGACATGCTGGCCGTCGACCAGCACCTGCTCGGCATAACCTCCGACGAGAACACGGACTTTCTGGAAATCCTGTCACGCTACCGGCAGAACGGCCACCGGGAAAAACCGGAGGTTTCCATGAACGGCCGCTCGCCGAAAAGAGCGGCTTCCCTGAAATAATTCCACCCGGTCCGCGTTGCTGTCCAACCATCCAACCATCCAACCATCCAACCCTCCAACCCTCCAACCATCCAACCATCCAATGTCCGGAAAAATTCTTCGTTTTGCCGCCATCCTGCTCCTCGTCTCCATCAACATCGGCTGCGACCAAGTCTCCAAATTTGCGGTGCGCAACAACCTGGACTACCACGAGAACATCTCCCTGCTCGACGACAACGTGGTGCTGACCAAGGTGGAGAATTCCGGCGCTTTTCTGAGTCTCGGCGATTCGCTCTCGCCCCTCGCCAAAAGCCTGCTGCTGACCCTGCTGCCCACCCTGACCCTGACGTTGCTGCTGGTATGGCTATTCCGCAACAACCCCGGCCGCTGGGCTCTGTTCGGCCTGTGCTGCATCGTGGGCGGCGGCATCGGCAACATCTACGACCGGATCGCCTACGGATCGGTGACCGATTTTCTGTATATCGAATACGGTTTTTTCCGCACGGGCATTTTCAATATGGCCGATGTGTCGATTACGGCGGGGACGTTGGTGGTGGTGCTGAGCGAAGCGTTTAGAAGCCTAAAAATCGAATGATTGTCTTTAAATAATAGTATATTTGTAACCTAAATACCCTTCATATGATTGCAACCCATTCACCAAGTGCGCCTTATTTCTCTGGAAAAAATTTGATCTTGTTTTTTTGGCTGCGATTTTGCTCCTTTACAGCGCCTACACCTACCAGGACTGGCAACGGTATCGTGAACAGAATAGAGTTGAGATGAAATCAAGAGGGAAAACCGGAAAGCACGCTAACCCCAAGGCGAAGCAATCCGCAGAGGAAAAATACCAGGAAGCCAAAATCGAATTTGAAAAACTTCACACAAAGGCAAACAAAACGCCTGAAGAAAAAGCCGCTTTGGAAAAATTACGTACCCAAATGAAGCACTGGCAGAAGAAAAAAGATTGGGGAGGCGAACAACACTCACAAAATAATAAAGGCAACTGAAATGAACACTTACACCTTCATAGCCGAATATAAAGGCGGGACTTATATTAGCCAGATTAAAGGTGCTGCAAGTGACGATGCGTGCTTGGCTTGGGCGCGGCATGTGGCTCAAAGTGGTGACATTCCGCTCAAAAATAAGACATCTTTTACAAAAACATTACAAAGCGATCTTGAGGAAATCCCCCCTGTGTGTTTGGATAACTTGTTGAATGTATGGTATTTTATTGCGGATGCGGGAAAAGGGTATATACATGTAAATATGGTAAAGACAGATTTGCAGATAACGGATTCGCGGCTGCAACTAGATGCTGAAGAAGTATCTGCAGATGCTATATAACAAGTTATAATGATATAGAATAATTGGCTGACTAATAATGGCATAAAGATTGGTTAGATTTGTTTGTTAGTATGTGGTTTCATCTAAATAATAACTATAAAATCGTTTTTATGAGTATATATCAAACTCCGAATACTATAATGAAGAAAATTACACTAACGATTCATTTTGGGATGCTGGAGAGGTGGAGGTGCGTTCATGGGACCGAGATTATCCCGGTTGGGATTGGGGGCGAGGCGGATAACCATATGTGCCTCTGTTTGCGCGAGGCTGTGTCCTGCGTTTTTTGTTTCCCGGGCTCCGCCCGGCTCATCACCCGGCCTTAAAAGCGTCATAAAATTCCCTTTTCCCGTAATACTTTTTTGACCTGTTGCGTTTGGCTACGACGCCGGTCGGCCCCGGCCCGCACGTTCGACACACTGCTAATCAAACCGCAACACTCCGCTATGTCCGATTCGGGAAAAAAATCCCCCAATCACTACGATTCGCTGATGGAAAGAGCCAAAAGCAGCTGGCTCATCTCCATTCTCCTGGTATCCTTCGCCCTGCTGAGCAGCGCCAAAGGGGTGCTGGAAAGCATCGACTACTTTTCCCAGAAATTTTTTAACCAAAAAGACCAGCCCGCCGAAAAGGCCGCGGCCATTACAACTGCGGCCAGCCCAGACAGCGCCCGCACCAAAGTCGCCGACGCTGCCACTGCGGCCTCGGTCAGGGAACCGGCGCCGGCCAAAAAGACTTCCGCCCCGGCGCTGCGCGACGAAAAGCCCGCCGAAAAAAATGCCTTCAACCTGTTCCGTACCCAAAGCGAACTGAACGCCCTGTTCCGCCGGAAAGGCCAGGCCGCCCGCGTGGAAATGGACGAAGCCGGCCAGGTGAGCATCCTGCAGCAGAACGGCGCCTACGCGAAATTTATGATCCAGCACATCCGCCTGGAGTGGAACTCGGTGGACAAAACCGTGGGGCTGGTTTCCGACAAAAAATCCATCGTCTGGCGCGGGATCGACACTTTTCCCGACGGGTCGCGGGGCTGGGCTACCGCCCGGATCGCCGGCGTGATGTACTATTTTTCCAAAAGCGACTTTGAAACGATCAAGCAACTTCTGGCCCAATATCGTAAGTGCATTTCGGAGAGAAAAAAATGAAAACCTTGTCGTTCTTTTGCTCTCCGGAAAACAGATATTTGAATCCTCCAGGAGATGCAGCAACTTACCGCACTCAACGACTTCGTCGTCCGTTTCGCCAACGTTAACGGCACCGGATCGGCCAGCGCGAACGAAATGTTCGCCAAGGCTATCTTCCGCATGGGCATTCCCGTTTCGCCCAAGAACATCTTTCCGTCCAACATCCAGGGCCTGCCCACCTGGTACGAGGTACGCATCAGCGAAAAAGGCTACCTCGGACGCCGGGAAGGCATCGACCTGCTGGTTAGCGTGAACCCGCAATCCATGCCCAAGGATATTGCCACCGTGAAGCCCGGCGGGTATTTCATGTACGACAGCACCAAGGAACTGCACAAGGAGTTCATCCGCGACGACATCCACTACCTCGGCGTACCGATGATGCAGATGTGCATGGACAAATTCGCCGACCCCCGCCAGCGCCAGTTGCTGAAAAACATGATCTATGTAGGTGCCCTGGCCGCCCTGCTCGACATCGAGGTGCCGGTGATCCAGCAGATCATCATCGAAAAGTTCAAAAACAAGGAAAAACTGGTTACCGCCAACTTCGAAGCCCTGGACATGGGGGTGCAGTATGCCCGCGAACACTTCCAGTGCCCGCTCGGCCTGCGCCTGGAGCGCCGCGACAAGGTGGGCGACTGGATCATGCTCGACGGCAACAGCGCCTGCGGCCTCGGCGCGGTCTACGCCGGCGCCACCGTGCTGGCCTGGTACCCGATCACCCCTTCCACTTCCCTGGCCGACGCTTTCGGCAAGTACGCCCGCAAATTCCGGGTGGATCCTGAAACCGGCAAAAACAAATTCGCCATCGTGCAGGCGGAGGACGAACTGGCCGCCATCGGGGTGGTGATCGGCGCCAACTGGAACGGCGCCCGCTCCTTCACTGCGACCAGCGGCCCGGGCGTTTCGTTGATGAGCGAGTTTCTCGGCCTGGCCTATTTTGCGGAAATCCCTACGGTACTCATCGACGTGCAGCGCGGCGGCCCTTCCACCGGGATGCCGACCCGCACCCAGCAGTCCGACCTGATCAGCGCCGCCTACGCCTCGCACGGCGACACCAAACACGTCCTGCTGTTCCCCAGCACTCCGGCCGAATGCTTCTCCATGACCGCCGATGCCTTCGACCTGGCCGAGCGCCTGCAAACGCCCATCCTCGTCATGACCGACCTCGACCTGGGCATGAACGAGAACATGTCGCCGCCGCTGCAATGGGACGACAGCCGCGTGTACGACCGCGGCAAGGTACTGAGTGCCGAAGTCCTGGAAAAAATGACCGACCGCTACGGCCGCTACCTCGACGTGGATGGCGACGGCATTACCTGGCGCACCATCCCGGGCACACACCCGACCAAAGGCTCGTTCTTCACCCGCGGCACCTCGCGCGACGAATACGCCGCTTATACCGAAGAAGGTCCGGCCTACGTACGCAACATGGACCGGCTGATTAAAAAATGGGAAACGGCCAAGCAGTACGTGCCGGCACCGGAGGTGTACCAGGCGGAAAACCGCAACCTGTACGGCGTCATCTTTTTCGGTACCACCACCTATGCCGCGCTGGAAGCCCAGGAGCTGCTGGCCGAGCAGGGGGTCACCCTCGACGCCCTGCGGGTGAAGGCTTTCCCCTTCAACGAAACGGTGAACAAATTCATCCAGGACCACGAGCGCGTATACGTGGTGGAACAAAACCGGGATGCCCAGTTCCGCAGCCTGCTGATCAATGAACTGGACATCAACCCGGCCAAACTGGTGCCCGTGCTCAACTACGACGGGTTCCCCATCACGGCGGAAGCCATCCGTAAGCAGATCTACAAAAACCTGATCGGAAAACTGAACCCGGCCTTCGCCGAACACAAGGCGGCGCCGCCGAGCGATTCGGAGGTGGAGGAGTAGTAAAAACTTTGACCTTGACTTTTATGGCACATAGGGTATGCTGCTGCCTGAATCAAATATGCTGCTATGACCCCTAACCGTCAATAACCAAATCCCCAAATCAACACATCCACAACAAAAATGACATTCGTTCGACCCACCTTCCGCCACCCCGAATCCCCCAAAAATGCCCTGGGCTATACCCGGAAGTTCTATGAAGGCGCCCTGTCCACCCTCTGCGCCGGTTGCGGCCACGACTCGGTGAGCGGCGCCATCATCCAGGCCTGCTTCGAAATGGCCGTCGAGCCGCACAAGGTGGCCAAACTTTCCGGTATCGGCTGTTCCTCCAAGACGCCGACGTATTTCCTGTCCAATTCGCACGGATTCAACTCGGTGCACGGCCGGATGCCCTCGGTAGCCACCGGCGCCAACCTGGCCAACCGCGACCTGATGTACATCGGCGTGTCCGGCGACGGCGATTCGGCCTCGATCGGGATGGGACAATTCGTGCACTGCATCCGCCGCAACCTGAACGTGACCTACATCATCATGAACAACGGTTGCTACGGACTCACCAAAGGCCAGGACTCGGCCACGGCCGACGTCGGTTCCATCAGCAAATCCGGGATGCCCAACATGTACGCGGCCATCGATATGGCCGGGCTGGCCCTGGAATTGGGCGCCACCTTCATCGCCCGCAGTTTCTCCGGCGACAAGGACCAGTTGATCCCACTGATCAAGGCGGCCATGTCGCACCCCGGCTTCGCGCTCATCGACGTGGTGTCGCCCTGCGTGACCTTCAACAACAACCCCGGCTCCACCAAGTCGTACGATTATACCCGCGAGCACATCGAAACCACAGCCGCCGTGGATTTTGTACCGTACATGCCGGAGATCACCACCCAGTACGCCGAAGGTGAATCGGTGGCGGTACCCCTGCACGACGGCTCGCTGATCTACCTGCAAAAACTGGCCAAAGACTGGAATCCGCTGGACCGCCACTCGGCCATGAACCGCCTGTACCAGGCCAAGACCACCGGCGAGATCCTGACCGGTCTGATCTTTATCGATACGCACGCCCCCGAACTGCACGGCATTCTGAAAACGGTGGACAAGCCGCTCAACACGCTGCAGGAGCGTGAATTGTGTCCCGGCTCCGCCGTGCTGGAAAGCATCAATGCCAGTTGCCGGTAATTGGACTGCTGGACGTTGGATTGTTGGACGTTTGACTTGCACCCAACGACAGTCCAACAGTCCAACGTCCAACAGTCCAACGTCCAACAAACAGTCCAACATCCAGCAATCCAACCGCTCTTGAAACGCCCCCTGGTAATTATTCTCCTGATCGACGGCGCGCGCCCCGATGTGATGCAGGAACTGGTGGAGTCGGGTGATCTGCCCCACATCAAAAAAGAGATCCTGGGGCGCGGCACCTTCCGTACGGCCACGTCCTGTTTCCCTTCCACCACCGGCCCGGCCTACCTGCCGTTTCTGACCGGCAGTTTTCCCGGTACCAGCAACATTCCCGGCATCCGCTGGCTCGACAAGGCCGAATTTCACCGCAAACGCTGGGGGCGCGACAGTTTCCGCAGTTATTGCGGCTATGAAGCGCCATATTTCAACGACGATCTGCCCAAAGAGCGGCCGACCCTGCACGAACTGTTCGAGCGGCCGTTCAACGTGTTTTCCATGATTACCCGGGGACTGCCCGACGGCCACGACCTGACCGCCAAGGTAAAGCCCGGACTGTACCTGCGCGCGCATCTGAGCCACAAGTGGCAAAAGGTGGATCAGGCCTCGTACGACCACCTGATGCTGGGCCTCGACCGCGACCCGGAGTTTATGTTCGTGGTGTTCCCCGGGGTGGATTCCAATTCACACCTGTTTCACCCGCACCACGAAAACACCATCCGGGCTTACAAGCACGTAGACTACAGCGTAGGCAAGGCCGTAGAAAAACTCAAACGCCTCGGCCGCTGGGACGAAACCCTGATGATCCTTATTTCCGATCACGGGCTTACCGCTACCCATACCCACCTCGACCTGGCCCATTTTTTTAAACGTAAAAAGATCAGGACGCTGGAATACCCGGTCATCTGGACCCGGAACCCTGAAATGTCGGTCATGATCTCGGGTAACGCGGCGGGGCAGGTCTATTGCCTGCACCGCGGCAACAGCGCGCCTTTTTACGGAGAAGACATCCGCCGGCAACTCGGCGACGCCTGGCCCGAACTGCTGCACCGGGAGGAGGTGGATTTCGTGCTGTGGCGGCACGACGAACATACCTACGCGGTAGGGTCGGCGGCCGGGGAGGCCCATATCGTAAAAAAACCGAATGGATTGACCTATTTGCCGCAAACCGGCGACCCGCTGGGGCTGGGGCGGCTGGATACCCCGATGGACCGCCGGCAAAGCCTGGCCGCGACTTTCGATTCGCAGTATCCCGATGCGCTGGTTCAGATCGACCAGGTCTTTTCGTGCGGGCGAACCGGCGATTTTATCGTGACTTCCAAAAAAGGCTGCGACCTGCGGGAAGTATGGGAGTGGCCGGAACACCACGGTTCGCACGGCTCCCTGCACCGCGAGCACATGATGGTGCCCCTGATCTACAACCAGACCGGCTGGGATCCGCGTCCGGCCCGCACCACCGATATTTTCAACACCGTCCTGAAATGGGCCGGCAAACCTGTCCTGGACAACACCGATGGAGAGTCGCTCTTTTGACATGTCCTCCCTGCCTTCGCCCCGGGCCATCCGAAGCGGCGCGCAGATGTTTATCGGCCTCTCGCTGACCGGTATGCTGGCGAGCATGTGGTGGAAACAACCGATGGGCCTGGGCGAGTTTTTGACCCGGATGCACTGGATGTACGTACCGCTGATCCTGCCCCTGCTGGCCATCGACTATTTTCTGGGCGGTTTTCGCTACCGGCTTTTTTTCAACGGCAAACAGTTGCCTTTCGTTTCGCAGTGGGACTGCATGCGCTCCAACTGGGCCAATATTTCCATGGGTGCGGTCACACCTTTTCACTCCGGCGCCGGTCCGGCCCAACTGTACATCTGGTGGCGCAAGGGCGCATCCCTTACCGACGGAATGCTGGTGACCATGATCAATTTCGTGGCCACGCTGGTGTTTTTTATGCTGTCGAGTATCGCCGCATTGATCTGGTTGCCGGAGAACCTGTTCGGAGATAACTTTACGGTGGTTTTTCGGACCGGATTCAGCGTGGTAGTGCTGGTGGTCACTGTTTCCATCCTGATCATGCTGTTCCCGCAAGCCGGCCTGGGCCTGATCCGGAATTTTCTGGCCATCCTGCCGCTGGGCGAGGTGCGCCGGCAAAAGATATTGCTGAAGGCTGAAGGTGAACTGCGGCGTTTTCACGACGGCTTCCGTAATATCCTGCGGGAGAACAAACGTGGCCTGGTGCTGACCGTGCTGGCCACGATCTGGCTGTATTTCAACAAGTACGTGATCGGGTTTACCATCGTCACGGCCATGGGCCTGAACGTGCCGTTCGACGTGTTCGTCGGCCTGCAGATCATTCAGTTGCTGCTGTTGTATTTCGCCCCGACACCGGGTGCATCGGGCCTGGCCGAACTTTCCACCGTGTGGCTGATGGAAAAACTGATGCCGCAGTCCATGCTGCTGATCTACGCCGTATTCTGGCGTTTGACGCTGACCATCCTGCCGGCCGTTATCGGCGGTTTCGTGATGTTTTTCGAGTTTCAGGCCATGAGCCGGGAAAGCGGATTGAAGCCGGCTACCGTATCGGAAAAACCTTGATCGCCCCCCGGGCATAGCGCGTTTCGTTGCGCAGTTCCACCGTCAGGATGCTGAGTTGGCGGGCGGCAGCAGGTGCTCCCAGTGCAAATTCAAAAGCCCCCTGCGCGGCTTCAGGTATTTCCCATTGCCCTAATTTCTGGCCCGTGGCCGAAATGAGACGGATCCGCAAGGTGCCGGAGAAAGGCAGCCGCACGGCGAGCGTCCCCGAGCCGGTAAAGGGATTGGGCGTCAGTTTCAATCCGGTAAGATCGAGAACCGGCCCGGTTACGGAAACATTCGAGCAGGCGGGCGCCACTTCCGGACACCAGGTCCGGTAGGCCAGTGTACAGTCGAGGATGAACGGGTTGGGTTTGTTCTCCTGGTAAGGGGCGATGCGCCAGGTTTTTACCAGTTCCGCCGAATCGGCCGGATCCTGTTCGTTCCATTGGCAGAGGGTAGCGCGCTGGGTGGCAAAATAATTGGGGTCCGCCGCATTGGCCTGACTGCGGTACATGGTATAAAAATAAAACACGGCCCGGGCCAGGTCGCCTTTCACTTTTTCCCGGGGCTCGAAAACGCCGTTTTTCCATTCCGAATACTGGTCCTTGTTCTGGGCCGGCGTGCTGAACAATACCTGGGCGCCGCGAAACCACCTTTCGGTCTGGGCGTCGGAAATTTCTCCATAAGGCACGTCGCCCCGGGCTTCGTTCACCGGAATACGGGCCGGGAACAGGTGATGCATGTCGCTGCGGGCGTTGCCGTCGGCGGCACCTTTGCTTTGCGGGTAGGCGTGTTCGGTATTCATGCCGAGCGTGGTGCCGTTGAGGTACACGTACTGGGTCGGGTCCTGGTTCGGATCGAGGTACAGGGTGTGGCCCGAGTAGATGCAGCGCAGACTATCGTCGTCGAAGGCCAGCACCTTGGCGTAGAGAGTGTCGCGGGCATTGGCATAGTCCAGCACCACGGCCGGGCGGTAGTGCGTAGCGAGACTGTCCAGCAAGGCTTGACCGCTTTCTCCGGGAAAAACGGGTTCGAAGGTCTGGGCAAGGGCGGAAGTTCCGGCGACAGCGAGCAGGATCGGAAGGAGGTAAAAACTTTTCACGAACGGATATTTACGCCGCCAAGATACGGCGTATTCCGGCGATCCGGCCGTCTCTTTCAATGGCACGGGTTTTTGACCTTTTTACCCCAAAATTACGCTATGGAAAAACACAAAAATCCGACCCGCCAGCCGCTCGAAACCCACAACGATCCGGAGCACAACCGCCTGAACCAGGAGCGCAACTACCCCGGTTACCCGCATTATCCGGCCCGGGAAGACGTCCTGGACCCGGATAGCGAACAGGAGAAAGTGGCGGCGGACCCCGACGGCTTTTCCCGCCATACCTGGACGGCCGCGCGGGACGCGGCGGCCCGGCGCCCCGGGTCGAAAAATAGCGCACAAACAGTCACCGGCGAGGCTACCCCCGATGAATTGCTGTCCGAAGAAAATGACCCTGACGAGGAAGATCTGGCTTCCGTGCTCGATCCGAATGCCGATGTGACCGACGAAGACCTGGCGTTACTGGGCGATCCGGAACGGGATCCGGACGGGCTGGACGACGAGGAACTCGACAACTACGAAGGGCTGGATGACACCGACCTGGACGGCGATCCGCTCAATGAACGGGCGGCAGACTTTTTTTGAATGAAGTAAAGCGAAGTATTACGGTCCTTTTAAAAAATCAACGGTTCCCATGAATGGCTTCGTTCAGTTTTTTGAACAGTTCGCCCGTCAGATTTCCCTTCAGGCCGGCCGGCCGCTTACTTTTTTTATTGCCTGCCTGATGATCGTGATCTGGGCGCTCACCGGCCCCATTTTCCACTATTCCGATACCTGGCAACTGGTGATCAATACCGGCACCACGATCATCACTTTTCTGATGATCTTCCTGGTGCAGTCGGCCCAA
>WBZQ01001302.1_pt1 | contig 17656 bp, 16 predicted proteins | sample 5204251 | NCBI WGS metagenome assembly WBZQ01 (sample SAMN12412402, study PRJNA552823) | activated sludge metagenome | isolation source: activated sludge from nitrification reactor of wastewater treatment plant... | place: USA: Virginia | collected 2017-09 | reverse complement strand
GCACGCTACAGCGCACCGGAGGCACCCGCGGTTGCGCAGTATCGCAAGCTTGTTTTCGCCTATCTCAGCGACGGTCCGCTGACTGACGGAGCCCGTGAGGATCTGGAAGCGGAACGCGCACGGCTGCGGGTCGAGCTCGAACTCGGCTTCGTAGAGCCACACCTTGCCGCCAGAGGTGATCTCGGAAGCCCGGCCGAGATACATGTCGTCGCGGCGCTCGCGCGCGGTGCGACCGTCAGCGGGGCCGCCGCCGATGAACTCGACGTCGATCAGGTCAGCCATGGGAGCTCCATGCGCCGCACGCGTTGCAGACGAGACGCAGCGTGCCGGTGCGGCCGGACTCGGCGCGGTAGCGGCCCAGCGTGGCCAGCAGGGTGTCGAGTTCCTCGGCGCCGCCGCCGCCGTGCATCCAGCCGTCGTTGCGGGCCGCGCGGCGCAGCGCGGCGTCGGCGTGCCCGCCGATCAGAATCGGGATCGGCCGGCTGGGCGCCGGGCTCATCTTGGTCTTGGCGATGTCGTAGAACTCGCCGTGGTATTCGAAGTACTCCCCGGTGGTCAGGCCGCGGATGATGTCGATGCACTCGTCCATCCGCTTGCCGCGGCGGGCGAACGGCACGCCCATCAGGTCGTAGTCCTCGGGCCACGGGCTGGTGCCCACACCCAGGCCCAGCCGGTTGCCGAACATCGCGGCCACCGATCCGGCCTGCTTGGCGACCAGGGCCGGCGGGCGGATCGGCAGCTTGAGGACGAAGAAGTTCAGCCGCAGCGTGCTGGTCACCGCCGAGAGTGCCGAGGCCAGCACGAACGCCTCGGGCATCTCCTTGTCGTCGAGGAACTCGCGGTTCCCGTCGGGCGTGTAGGGGTAGGTGGCGTCGGATTCGGAGGGATAGGCGACGCTGTCGGCGATGGTCATGCCGTGGTAACCGGCCGCCTCGGCCGCCTGCGCCAACGGGATGTAGTAGGCCGGATCGGTCATGGACTCGGCGAAAGTGAAACGCATGGGTTGATATTAGAACACGTTCTAGTTTGTGTCCGCGGCATGAGGAAACCACCTCCGGCATGATGGGTCGGTGCGCGGCTGGCTCACCCGCAACGTCCGGGTCCTCTCCGGCGTTTCGCTGTTGCAGGATGTCGCCAGCGAACTGCTGTATCCGTTGCTGCCGATCTACCTGACGGTCACCCTCGGGGCGCCGCCGTCGGTGGTGGGGGCGATCGAGGGCGCGGCCGGCGGCGCGGCCGCGATCACCAACATGGCGGTCGGGCCGCTCGGTGACCGCTATTCGCAGCGGCCGCTGATCGCCACCGGGTACGGCATGGCCGCCCTCGGCAAGGTGATGGTGGCGGCGTTCGCCCTGTGGCCCGGGGTGCTGGCCGGCCGGGTGGTGGACCGACTTGGCAAGGGCATCCGCGGCGCGCCGCGCGACGCGCTGCTGGTCGCCGGCGTCGCACCGGAGAACCGCGGCAAGGTCTTCGGATTCCACCGCGCGCTGGACACCCTCGGCGCGGTCATCGGCCCGCTGCTCGGCCTGCTCGGCTATGAACTGCTCGACCACCGCATCGCGCCGCTGCTGTGGGTCGCGGTGGTGCCCGCCGTGCTGAGCGTCGCGCTGGTGTTCGCGGTGTCCGAACCGCGCCGCCGACAGCGGGCGGTGACGCCACAGCGGGTCCGTCGCCGGCCGCGGGAGGTCCTCGCATCGCTGTGGGTCCGGGTGCGGACACTGCCGGCGCGGTACTGGCGGCTGACCGCGGCGCTGGTGGTGTTCGCCCTGATCAACTTCCCCGACGCGCTGCTGCTGTTGCGGCTCAACGAAATCGGCTTCTCCGTCGTCGAGGTGATCGCCGCCTACATCTGCTACAACGCCGTCTACGCGCTGGCCAGTTTCCCGGCCGGCGCGCTGGCCGACCGGATCGGCCGGGCGCCGGTCTTCGCCGTCGGCGTCGGCTTCTTCGCGGTCGGTTACGCCGGGTTGGGCATGACGACCGACCACACGCTGGCCTGGGTGCTGATCGCGGCCTACGGAATGTTCACCGGGTGTACCGACGGCGTCGGGAAGGCCTGGGTATCCTCGCTGGTCGACGCCGACCGGCAGGGCAGCGCCCAGGGCGTCTTCCAGGGACTGTCCGGTCTGGCGGTGCTGTGCGCCGGGCTGTGGGCGGGCCTGTGGTGGGGCGCCGACGGCACTCTGCCGCTGCTGGTCTCCGGCACCGTCGCCGGGGTGTTCGCGGTGGGCCTGATCGGGGTGGCGGCGGTGTCCGCCGTCACCGGCCGGCCGCGAGCGGTTCGGCAACCAGTGGATACGGCGGGGGACCCGAGCCGACGATCATGAACATGCCCTGGGCGGTGCGTTCGGTCAGCTTGGCATCGACGGTGTTCTCGCCGATGGTCAGCCGCACGGGTCCGGCGCGGTCGATGCCCGTCGTATCGAAAACGCTTCCCTGCCAATGGAACCGACCGTCGACGGGGTGCAGGTGGCCGGTCAGCCGGATCCGGGTGGAGATCTCCCGGTCGGCCAGCGTGAGGGTCGCGGGCCCGTCGTACACCTCGTCCTCGACGGTTTCGGTGCCGGTCAGGTAGAAACGCCGGGCCAGCCCGCCCGGGTACCAGCGCCGGGCCCGGATCCGCGAGCGGGCTTCGATCCGGCCGATACCGCTGCGCTCGACGAGGTCCAGGCAGCGCGCCACCACCCGGGTCTGCGCCGCGGTGTCCGGCCCCGGGATGCGGAACCAGTTGGGCAGCGCGTGCACGGCGATCGCCGGATCGTCACCGGCCCTGGCGTCGACCACCAGGGCGGCGGTGACCACCCGCCCGTCGGGCAGCGTCGCCGACCAGGTGTCGGTGGCGTTGTCGAACCGCGGCCGGTCGGTGCCGTCGAGGATCGCCACCGGCTCACCGGGCAGCCCGGCCGGCGGCGCCGCGCCGATCAGCAGATAACTCACAGAAAACCGGCCCGTCGCCACATCCGCCGGCTCAGCCGGCCCATCAGGCCGATCTCGGTGAAGAAATCGGTCAGCGGTTCTGCGGCCCTGCGGCAGGACTGCCGGAAACGGGGGTTGGCGCGGGCGATCCGGCGGGCTTCCCGGGGTTCCAACCCGGCCCGGACATAGATGGCCGGGTGGGTGAACAGGAAGCGGTAGAACGGGCCGCCGACGCCGTGCAGGTTGGCCACCAGGATCCGCCGGTACCACGGCATCGCCGGTGCGGTCTTGCGCAGATCGTCGCGGGCGAACTGGATGTGGCGGGCTTCCTCGGTGACATGGATGCGCATGAGCCGCAACACGATCGGCTGCACGTCGGCGCCGTCGAGGATCTGGCGCTGCAGGGCGTCGAAGATCTCCTCGCCGACCAGCGCCGCGCCCCACAGGATCGGGCCGCGGAAGGCCAGCGGCAGCAGGTTGATGATCATCCGCTGGTACAGCCGCGGCCGCACCGGCACGCCGCCGATGCGGTCGATGGTCTTGCCGAACATCACCATGTGCCGGGTCTCGTCGCCGAGCTCGGTGAGTTTGTAGTGCGAGCTGGCCGCCGTCGGGTTGCGGTGCATCAGGTCGCGCAGCAGCGCCTGGTTGAGGATGTTCTCGAACCAGATGCCGGCCGAGAGCACGTTGACCAGTTCCTGACGGGACAGCTCGATCTGCTGCTCGCGGCTCAGCGAGTGCCACAGATCGGTGCCGTAGATGCTGATCAGCTCCGGCGGCAGGAAGAACATGTCCGGTTCGATCGGGGCGTCCCAGTCGATGTCGACGACGGGCGCGTACGACTTGCGGACCGAGCCCTTCAGCAGTCGCTGGGCAACCTCTTCCCGGGACCTGGTCGACGCGGCCGGACCTGTGGCTGTGGTGGCGATGGCGCGAGTCATCTCCGAACGCCCTTCTCAGTCAGCGAATTACACGTTCTAGACCAAACGTAAAACGGGTTATTGAAGTTGTCAATACCAGCGGTACCGGATATTTCCGATCGTGACACTCACCCGCGCCGGACCCTTCCGGGGCCGCCGGGATAGCGTGCCGGGATGCGGAAAATCCACGTCATCGGCATCGGGGCCGGGGATCTCGACTATGTCACCGCGCAGGCCGTCACCGCGCTCAACGACACCGCCGTGTTCTTCGCGATGGACAAAGGAGACGCCAAAACCGACCTGGTGGCGCTGCGCCGAGCGGTGTGCGAGCGGTTCATCACCAAGCCCGGCTACCGCTTCGTCGAACTCGCCGACCCGCCGCGGCGCCGGGTCGCCGCCGACGCACCCGGCTACACCGACGCGGTCGCCGACTGGCACGACGCCCGAGCCCGGGTCTGGGCCGACGCCGTCGAAACCGAACTCGGGCCCGACGGCGTCGGCGCCTTCCTGGCCTGGGGCGACCCGTCGCTCTACGACAGCACCCTGCGGATCCTGGACCGGGTCCGCGGCCACGTCGAGTTCGACTACGACGTCATCCCCGGCATCACGGCCGTCCAGGCACTGACCGCCCGGCACCGCATCCCGCTCAACGACGTCGGCGAACCCGTGCTGATCACCACCGGCCGGCAACTGCGCGACGGTGGCCTGACCGGGTCGGCGGTGGTGATGCTCGACGCCGACTGCAGTTTCCTGCGCTGCGCGCCGGAGACCCGCATCTGGTGGGGCGCCTACCTGGGCACCCCCGACGAGTTGCTGGCCGCCGGCACCGTGGGCGAGGTGGGGGAGCACATCGCGGAGATGCGCGCGGCCGCCCGCGCCCGGCACGGCTGGATCATGGACACCTACCTGTTGCGTGCCTGACGGGCGCAGAATTACCTCATGCCAGAACTCCCCGAGATCGAGGCGCTGGCCGCCCACCTGCGCAGCCACGCCGTCGGGCGCCCCATCGGCCGGATCGACGTCGCCGCGCTGTCGGTGCTCAAGACCTTCGACCCACCGGTCACTGCGCTCTACGGCGCCGAGGTCACCGACGCCCGCCGGTGGGGCAAATACCTCGGACTGGTGGCCGGCGATCACTACCTGATCACCCACCTGTCGCGGGCCGGCTGGCTGCGGTGGTCCGACCAGCTGCCGGCCGCCCCACCCAAACCGGGCCGCGGGCCCATCGCCCTGCGGGTGCACCTGGGCACCCCCGGCGAGGCGCCCGGATTCGACCTCACCGAGGCCGGAACCCAGAAGCGGCTCGCCGTCTGGCTGGTCGAGGACCCGGGTTCAATTCCCGGCATCGCCGCCCTCGGCCCCGACGCCCGGGGGCTCTCCGCCGCCGACCTGGCCACCGTGTTGGCCGCCAACACCGGGCGGATCAAGACGGTGCTCACCGACCAGAAGGTGATCGCCGGAATCGGCAACGCCTACAGCGACGAGATCCTGCACGCCGCCCGGCTGTCGCCGTTCGCGACCGCCGGCAAGCTCGACGACGGCCAGGTCGCCGCGCTGCACTCGGCGATGACCACGGTGCTCACCGACGCCGTCACCCGGCTCGTCGGGCAACGCGCCGCCACCCTCAAAGGCGAGAAACGATCAGGCCTGCAGGTACACGCCCGCACCGGCCTGCCCTGCCCGGTCTGCGGCGACACCGTCCGCGAGGTGTCCTTCGCCGACAAGTCGTTCCAGTACTGCCCGACGTGTCAGACCGGCGGCAAGATCCTCGCCGACCGCCGGATGAGCAAACTGCTCAAATAGACCTTGGCTACGCTGCCGGGATGACCCGGAACCCGATTGCCTCGCTCTGCGGCCGCCGAACCACGGCGACCTCGCCGACTCGACGGGAACGAATACTCATCACCGGCGCCAGTTCCGGGCTGGGCGCCGGCATGGCCCGCGCCTTCGCCGCCAAGGGTCGCAACCTCGCTCTGTGCGCCCGCCGCGTCGAACGGCTGCAGGAGCTGCGCGACGAACTGACCGCCGCGCACCCGGGCATCACGGTTGCCATCGCCGAACTCGATGTCAACGACCACGACGCCGTCCCGCAGGTGTTCGCAGCGCTGGCGGCCGAACTCGGCGGCATCGACCGGGTGATCGTCAACGCCGGACTGGGCAAGGGCGGGGTACTGGGCACCGGCAAGCTCGCCGCCAACCTGGCCACCATCGAGACCAATCTCGTTGCTGCACTGGTACAGATCGAGACCGCGCTGGAGATGTTCCGGGCCGCCGGCGGCGGACATCTGGTGTTGGTGTCCTCGGTGCTCGGCAACCGCGGCGTACCCGGGGTGCGCGCGGCGTATGCGGCGAGCAAGGCGGCCGTCTCGTCGCTGGGTGAATCGCTGCGCGCCGAATACGCCACCGGCCCGATCGCCGTCACCGTGCTCGAACCCGGCTACATCGAATCCGAGATGACCGCGCGCTCGGGTGGCTCGAAGATGATGGTGGACAACGCAACCGGCGTCGCGGCAATGGTGGCCGCCGTCGAGCGCGAACGCGGCCGGGCGATCGTCCCGGCCTGGCCGTGGACGCCGGTGGTGGCCGCGATGAAGGTGGCGCCCACCCGGCTGGTGAAATTCTTCGCCTGAGCCCGCTCAGTCGGCCCGGCCGCGGGCGCTGCGGTAGTGGCGCACCAGCGCGTCGGTGGAGCTGTCGGACTGGGGCGCGGGCGGGGTGGCGTCGGTGATCACCGGAAGAAGTGCCTTGGCCTGGGCCTTGCCCAGTTCCACACCCCACTGGTCGAACGAGTCGATACCCCAGATCACCCCCGCGACGAACACCTGATGCTCATACAGCGCGATCAACTGGCCCATCACCGACGGGGTCAACCGGGTGGCCAGGATCGAGGTGCTCGGCCGGTTGCCCGGCATGACCTTGTGCGGCACCAGGTGTTCCGGGGTGCCCTCGGCGGCGATTTCCCCGGCGGTCTTGCCGAACGCCAGCACCTGGGTTTGGGCGAAGAAGTTGCTCATCAGCAGGTCGTGCATACTGCCGGTGCCGTCGGCGGTGGGCAGGTCGTCGGTGGGCTCGGCGAACCCGATGAAATCGGCCGGCACCAGCCGGGTGCCCTGGTGCAGCAGTTGGTAGAAGGCGTGCTGGCCGTTGGTCCCCGGCTCACCCCAGAAGATCTCGCCGGTGTCCGCGCCGACCGCCGATCCGTCGGCCCGCACCGACTTGCCGTTCGACTCCATGGTCAGCTGCTGCAGGTAGGCGGCAAACCGGGCCAGGTCATTGGAATACGGCAGCACCGCGCGCGACTGTGCCCCGAAGAAATTCGAGTACCACAGCCCGATCAGCCCCAGCAGGACCGGCGCGTTCTCCGACAGGGGCGCGGTGCGGAAATGCTCGTCGACGAGACGGAAACCGGCCAGGAACTCCGCGAACCGCTCGCGGCCGATCACCGCCATCACCGACAACCCGATCGCGGAATCCACCGAATAACGACCGCCGACCCAATCCCAGAAACCGAACATGTTGGCGGTGTCGATGCCGAAGCCGGAAACCAGTTCGGCGTTGGTGGACACGGCCACGAAGTGCTTGCTGACCGCGTCGTCGCCCAGGGCGTCGGTCAGCCAGCGGCGGGCCGCCGTCGCGTTGGTCAGCGTCTCCAACGTGGAGAACGTCTTGGAGGCGATGATGAACAGGGTGGACGCCGGGTCCAGGTCAGCCAGTGCGGCAACCAGATCGGCCGGGTCCACATTGGACACGAATCGCGCCGAGATCCCGGCGTCGGCGTAGTGCCGTAGTGCCTGGTAGATCATTGCCGGACCCAGATCCGACCCGCCGATGCCGATGTTGACGACAGTGGTGATCCGCTGCCCGGTCACCCCGGTCCAGGTCCCGTTGCGCAGCCGGTCGGTGAAGTTGCCCATGGCATCGAGCACCGCGTGCACATCGGCGGCCACGTCCTGGCCGTCGACCGTCAACTGTGCGCCTCGCGGCAGCCGCAGCGCGGTGTGCAGCACCGCCCGGTCCTCGGAGGTGTTGATGTGGTCCCCGCGGAACATGGCGTCGCGGCGGCCCGGCAGATCGGCGGTCTCGGCCAGGTCGCACAGCAGTTGCAGGGTCTCGCGGGTCACCCGGTGCTTGCTGTAATCGATGTACAGGTCACCGACGGTCAGGGTCAGGTCCCGGCCGCGATCGGGGTCGGCCGCGAACAACTCGCGCAGCGTGCGATCACCGACTTGCCGATAGTGGTCGCGCAGGGCGGTCCAGACGGGACTGGTGGTGATGTCGGGCGTCGCGGCGGTCATGGATTGACCCTAACCTCGTTGCCGCCCGCGGGCTCGTGCTGCGCGCTCAGTGGCCGGGCCGACCCAGGTTGTCAGGCGGCTCGCCACCTCGCGCTTCGCGCTCAGTGGCCGAGCCGACCCAGGTTGTCAGGCGGCTCGCCACCTCGCGCTTCGCGCTCAGTGGCCGAGCCGACCGCGACCCATGCGCAGCAGGAGCATGGCGAGGTCCTTGCCCTCCGGGCCGAGCTCGCCGTAGCGCTCGATGACCTTCATCTCCCGGCTGTGCACCAGGCGGGTACCGCCGGAGGCCATTCGGATCTGCCCGATCTCCTGCGACACCTCGCGGCGGCGCTTGACCGCCGCCAGGATTTCCGCGTCCAGGCGGTCGATTTCCAGGCGCAGGTCGTCGATATCGGGCATGACCTCGGTTTCCGTCTTCATGATGGGGACTGTTCCTGTGTGGATCCGGAGCCGGACTTCCACAAGAAGCAAGCCCCGGATCTGCGATTGCGGACCGCGGGGCGCAGTGGTGGCTAGACCACGAGCACCGCGGACCGGTACCCGTAGAAAAATCGATGCTGCCGCCAACTCACCCGTCGAGTCTGCCACCGGGGGCCTCGGCCGTGCAAAGTCGTACCGAATGTTCACCGCACAGCGCCTTCAACTGGATTATCCAGACGAATGCCGTGAGCGGTCACCAGTTGGTACTCCCGCGGGCGGCGAGGCGGCCGATCTGTGGCGCGACACCGCCGGAGCGGGCCGCCGCCGACGCCCGGATTTCGGTGTCGGCGCCCGGCGGTAGGTTGAGAAGCGATATGACCGGTGAACTGTCGCTTTTCTCCCAGACCACCCCGCCCGACGAACTGCTCGACGGGCTCAACCCGCAGCAGCGCCAGGCCGTGCTGCACGAGGGTTCACCGCTGCTGATCGTGGCCGGTGCCGGGTCGGGCAAGACGGCGGTGCTGACCCGGCGCATCGCCTACCTGCTGGGTGCCCGCGACGTCGGCGTGGGCCAGATCCTGGCCATCACCTTCACCAACAAGGCCGCCGCCGAGATGCGCGAGCGGGTGGTCGACCTGATCGGCCCGCGGGCCCGCTCGATGTGGGTGTCCACCTTCCACTCCACCTGCGTGCGGATCCTGCGCAACCAGGCGTCGCTGCTGCCCGGCCTGAACTCCAACTTCTCCATCTACGACGCCGACGACTCGCGGCGACTGCTGGGGATGATCGCCCGCGATATGGGCCTGGACATCAAACGGCACTCGCCACGGCTGCTGTCCAACGCGATCTCCAACCTGAAGAACGAGCTCATCGACCCGGAGCGCGCGGCCGCAGAGGCCACCGAAGACCTGGCCGGCGTGGTCGCGCAGGTGTACGCCGAATACCAGCGGCGGCTGCGGTCGGCCAACGCCATGGACTTCGACGACCTCATCTCCGAGACCGTCGGCATCCTGCAGGCGTTTCCCAACATCGCCGAGTACTACCGCCGCCGATTCCGCCACATCCTGGTCGACGAGTATCAGGACACCAACCACGCCCAGTACATGCTGGTGCGTGAGCTGGTCGGGCACGACCTGCCCGCCGACGCCCCGGTCTCACCCGCCGAGCTGTGCGTGGTGGGCGACGCCGACCAGTCCATCTACGCGTTCCGCGGCGCGACGATCCGCAACATCGAGGACTTCGAGCGCGACTACCCCGACGCCACCACCATCCTGCTGGAGCAGAACTACCGGTCCACCCAGAACATCCTGACCGCCGCCAACGCGGTCATCGCCTACAACACCGGGCGCCGGGAGAAGCGGCTGTGGACCGATGCCGGGGAGGGCGAGCTGCTCGTCGGCTTCGTCGCGGAGAACGAGCACGATGAGGCCCGGTTCGTCGCGGCCGAGATCGAGGAACTCGTCGCGGGCAGCGATCACACCTACGCCGACGTCGCGGTGTTCTACCGCACCAACAACTCATCACGCGCGCTGGAGGAGGTGTTCATCCGTTCCGGCATCCCCTACAAGGTGGTCGGCGGGGTGCGCTTCTACGAACGCAAGGAGATCCGCGACCTGGTCGCCTACCTGCGGGTGCTGGACAACCCCGGCGACGCGGTCAGTATGCGGCGCATCCTCAACACCCCGCGCCGCGGCATCGGTGACCGCGCCGAGGCGTGCGTGGCCGTGCACGCGGAGAACACCGGCATCGGGTTCAACGCGGCGCTGGCCGAAGCCGCCGCCGGCCGGGTCCCGATGCTCAACACCCGCTCCGAGAAGGCCATCACGGCATTCATCGAGATGCTCGACGGCCTGCGCACCCGCCTGGGCGACGAACTCGGCGACTTGGTCGAGGCGGTGCTCGACGGTACCGGCTACCGGCGAGAGCTGGAGTCCAGCAGCGATCCGCAAGACCTGGCCCGGCTCGACAACCTCAACGAGTTGGTCTCCGTCGCACACGAATTCAGCATCGACCGGGCGAACGCTGCGGCCCTGCGCGAGGAGGAAGGGATCGAGTCCGACACCGACGACCCTGAGCTGGGCGTGCTCGCCGAGTTCCTGGAGCGGGTGTCGCTGGTCGCCGACTCCGACGAGATCCCCGAGGGCGGCGATGGTGTGGTCACCATGATGACCCTGCACACGGCCAAGGGGCTGGAGTTCCCGGTGGTGTTCGTCACCGGCTGGGAGGACGGCATGTTCCCGCACATGCGGGCGCTGGGTGATCCGGGCGAGCTGTCCGAGGAACGCCGGCTGGCCTACGTCGGCATCACCCGCGCGCGGCAGCGGCTGTACCTGAGCCGGGCGATCGTCCGGTCGTCGTGGGGCCAACCCATGCTGAACCCGGAATCACGATTTCTGCGGGAGATCCCCGAGACGCTGATCGATTGGCGCAGAGTCGAATCCGCGCCGTCGCGCAGCGCCCCGGTGACCAGCCGGTTCGCCCCGTCGTCGCGCCCGGCGCCGGCCGCCCGGCGCAACAAGGCGATCATCACGCTGGAGCCCGGCGACCGGGTCACCCACGACAAGTACGGGCTGGGCCGGGTCGAGGAGGTCTCCGGCGTCGGCGAATCGGCGATGTCGCTGATCGACTTCGGATCGGCCGGCCGGGTCAAGCTCATGCACAACCACGCCCCGGTGGCCAAGCTGTAGGCCTTGGCTACCGGCCCGGGTGGGTCGCTACCGGGTGCAGTAGAGCTTGGTGGAGCGCAGCTGGGACAGCACGATGGTGGCGATCGGGAAGATCAGGCCGACGAGGGAGACTGCATAGGTCGGCGTGTGATACCCGTAGTAGTAGCCGTAGCTGTCCACGATCTCGCTGTAGTACGCGTAGGCAGCGATCACCCCGATGATGCTGCCGAGAATGCTGACGCCGCAACCGATGGTGACCAGCATCGGTGACATCCGCTTGCGCAGGAACATCATGATTCCACCGGTGATCAGCAGGGCGGCGACCGCCACGTTGCAGATCAGGCCGATCACCGTCGTCGCCACATACCAGCCAGGCAGGCCGCCGTAAACGTGGGCCGAGTTGAACAGGATGCTGACCGACACCATACCGACGCCGGCGCCGAAGATCGCGACGAGCGCCGCCACGCCACCCAGGACAGCCAGCACACCGGCGGTGATGGCGGTGGCTCCGGACGGGCCGGCGGGCGGCATGCCGTACGGCGAGTAGCCCGGCTGCTGCTGTTCCCACGGGGAGGCCTGCTTGGGCTGGCCATAGGGCGAAGCCGGGCCGTAACCGCCGGAGCCGAAACCCCCGGAACCGTAGCCGCCCGAGCCGTATCCGCCGGAACCGTAACCCGAAGAACCGTAGGGCGAGCCGCCGAATGGATTCATGAGGTCAGCCTAGCGGCGCCCGGCCGAAGCAGCGTGCCCGGCCTGGCGCGATCATCCGATCAGCCGACGTAGCTGCCCACGGAGATCCCGCGGGCGGCCAGCCACGGCACCGGGTCGATGCGCGACTTGCCGTCGGGCATGACCTCGAAGTGGCAGTGCGGGCCGGTGGAGTTGCCCCGGTTACCGACGGTGGCGATCTGGTCGCCGGCCATCACCTGCTGGCCGGCGGTGACGGTCCAGGTGTTGACGTGGCCGTACAGCGTGACGGTGCCGTCGCTGTGCCGGATCTTGACGTAGGCGCCATAGCCGGCGGTCGGGCCGGCCTCGATGACGGTGCCGTCGGACACCGCGTAGATCGGGGTGCCGATCGGGGCGGCCAGGTCGACGCCGGCGTGCAGGGCACCCCAGCGGTAGCCGAAGCCGGAGGTGAAGACGCCGGTGGTGGGCTTGACGAACAGCGGGCGGGTCAGCCGGGCCTCGCGCTCGGCGCGCTCCTGGGCGAATGCTGCGCCGTTGGCCAGTTCCTCGTTGTGGCTCGCGGTGTTGAGCGCTGGGGCCATGCTGACCAGCTGCATGCCGCCGCCGACGCCGGTGATGACGGCGCCGCTGTCGGTGGTGGTGGTCTCGTCGGCGGCCAGTACGGTCTCGGTGGGCTCCACCGACCGCGGCGTCAGCACGGTGTAGGCGGCCGCGGCGGCTGCGCCGGCGGCCATCGCGGCGATCAGCACGCGGCCGCGGGTCGCGCTGGTCTGGTCCTTGCGGTGCGTGCCGATGCGGGGCAGCACCTCGGTGATCACATCGTCCGGGGTGATAGTCGATTTGCTGGGCTTCTCCAGCTGGATGGCGACCAGATTGTCGGTGTCGGCCAGGTCGTCGAGCTCGGGGGCGTGCAGAACTTCGGTGCGGCCGGCCAGCGAACGATGGTTGAAGTCCACTTCAGCAAGGATATTGCCGGTGGTGATATCGGTAACCTCGGTGGCGCCGACGGGGATGCTGGATCGGCGCGCTGCCCTCGGCGCTCCGGGGCGCCGGGCCCCTGAAGAACTTTGCTGCGTCAACCTGCGAACTCCACGTGTCGTAACCAAAGCGTTATCTAATCCCGGAAACGGTATCCAAACCCCGTCGATGGTCGCAAGCCATCGGGGTGATCCGCCGTACTTTGTGATTCGTATCACCGTACCGGCGCGGTGACTTTTACCACATGGGGTGGGTGCTGTGATAGCGATTTCGCCGAGTCGATATGGTGCCTTCGGACGGCTTAAGTCGGTCCCCCCCAGACGAATAGAACAGTGAGCTCACATGGATCTTTTCGAGTACCAGGCGAAGGAATTGTTCGCCAAGCACAACGTACCGACCTCAGCCGGCCGGGTCACCGACTCGGCCGAGGGTGCCAAGGCGATCGCCGAGGAGATCGGCAAGCCGGTCATGGTCAAGGCGCAGGTCAAGGTCGGTGGCCGCGGTAAGGCCGGTGGTGTGAAGTACGCCGCCACCGCCGACGACGCCTACACCCACGCCAAGAACATCCTGGGCCTGGACATCAAGGGCCACATCGTCAAGAAGCTGCTGGTCGCCGAGGCCAGTGACATCGCCGAGGAGTACTACATCTCCTTCCTGCTCGACCGTGCCAACCGGACCTACCTGGCCATGTGCTCGGTCGAGGGCGGCATGGAGATCGAAGAGGTCGCCGCGACCAAGCCGGACCGGCTGGCCAAGGTGCCCGTCGACGCGGTCAAGGGTGTGGACCTGGCCACCGCCCGCTCCATCGCCGAGCAGGGCCACCTGCCCGCCGAGGTGCTCGACGCCGCCGCGGTGACCATCCAGAAACTGTGGGAGGTCTTCGTCGGCGAGGACGCGACCCTGGTCGAGGTCAACCCGCTGGTGCGCACGCCCGATGACCAGATCCTGGCGCTGGACGGCAAGGTCACCCTGGACGCCAACGCCGACTTCCGTCAGCCCGGTCACGCCGAGTTCGAAGACAAGGATGCGACCGATCCGCTGGAGCTCAAGGCCAAGGAGCACGACCTGAACTACGTCAAGCTCGACGGTTCGGTCGGCGTCATCGGCAACGGCGCCGGCCTGGTCATGTCGACGCTGGACGTCGTCGCCTACGCCGGCGAGAACCACGGCGGGGTCAAGCCGGCCAACTTCCTCGACATCGGCGGTGGCGCCTCGGCCGAGGTGATGGCCGCAGGCCTGGACGTCATCCTGGGCGACTCTCAGGTCAAGAGCGTGTTCGTCAATGTCTTCGGTGGCATCACCGCCTGCGACGCGGTGGCCAACGGGATCGTCGGCGCGCTCAACACCCTCGGCGACGAGGCGAACAAGCCGCTGGTGGTGCGCCTCGACGGCAACAACGTCGAAGAGGGCCGCCGCATCCTGGCCGCGGCCAACCACCCGCTGGTGATCCAGGCCGAGACCATGGACGCCGGTGCCGACAAAGCCGCCGAGCTGGCCAACAAGTAAGGGACTGCAGCAATGTCGATCTTTTTGAACAAGGACTCCAAGGTCATCGTCCAGGGCATCACCGGCGGCGAGGGCACCAAGCACACCAAGCTGATGCTCAAGGCCGGCACCCAGGTCGTCGGCGGCGTCAACGCCCGCAAGGCCGGAACGACCGTCTCGCACGAGGACAAGGACGGCAACGCCATCGAGCTGCCGGTGTTCGCCTCGGTGGCCGAGGCCATGAAGGAGACCGGCGCCGACGTGTCGATCGCCTTCGTGCCGCCGGCGTTCTCCAAGGACGCCATCATCGAGGCCATCGACGCCGAGATCCCGCTGCTGGTGGTCATCACCGAGGGAATCCCGGTGCAGGACAGCGCCTATGCGTGGGCCTACAACGTCGACAAGGGCGCCAAGACCCGGATCATCGGCCCGAACTGCCCCGGCATCATCACCCCCGGTGAGGCGCTGGTCGGCATCACGCCGAACAACATCACCGGCAAGGGGCCGATCGGTCTGGTGTCCAAGTCCGGCACGCTGACCTACCAGATGATGTACGAGCTGCGCGATCTCGGCTTCTCCACCGCCATCGGCATCGGCGGCGACCCGGTCATCGGCACCACCCACATCGACGCCATCGAGGCGTTCGAAAAGGACCCGGAGACCAAAGTCATCGTGATGATCGGCGAGATCGGCGGCGACGCCGAGGAGCGTGCGGCCGACTACATCAAGGCCAACGTCACCAAGCCGGTCGTCGGCTACGTCGCGGGCTTCACCGCGCCGGAGGGCAAGACCATGGGTCACGCCGGTGCCATCGTGTCCGGTTCCTCGGGCACCGCGGCGGCCAAGAAGGAGGCCCTGGAGGCCGCCGGCGTCAAGGTCGGCAAGACCCCGTCGGAGACCGCCAAGCTGGCCCGCGCTCTGTACGAAGCGCTCTAACCCTTACCGGCGAGCGTGCGTGTCCCCGCCGGGGACACGCACGCTCGCCGTTTTTGCGGGCCACCCTCACCGGCGGGGCAGCCCGCTACCACTGCTTCGAGTTCCAGTTGATCAGGTCGTCGATCTTCTTCGAGCCGTTGCGGGTGGCCTTGCCGTTCTTGCTGGTCGTGTGCTCCCAGCCGCACTTGTCCTCGATCGCGCTGGTGAGGCCGATGGTGTTGCTCACCGACGTGGTGTCCAGGTCGTGGGCCTTGAGCAGGGCCCGCTGGATTTCGCCCTGCTGCTTGAAATCGGCCCGCGCGTAGTCGTCGCACGTCGCGTTGGGCTGCTCCGACCCCGAGCAGCCCGCGGAGAACGACGCCACGGTGAGCGCCGCCGCGCCGAGCAGCATCACCCGCTGGAACTTCTGGATCCTCGGCATCGATGATTCCCCTCGAAACAAATACTTAGTCCGTCGAGCTATATGGGTAATCGACCGCACGGAATCCCGCTATCGGCCGTTCGAGTGACACGGCCCCTTGCGCCCGTCGGCGTGACAAATACGCACCGTGGTGTAATACCGCACATTCAGTCGTGGGCGAAAAGGAGCGGCCGATGGCGGCAGACGCGCGGACACCGGTGCTGGTCGGCGTCGGTCAGTTCACCGAACGCATCGACGACGACGGCTACCGCGCCCGGTCATCGGTGGAGTTGGCCGCCGAGGCCGTGCGCGCGGCGCTCGCCGACACCGGTGCCGGCCCCGGCGCCGTCGCCGCGGCCGTCGACACCGTCGCGGGGCTGCGCCAGTTCGAGATCTGCACCCCGGCCCCGCCGCCGCTGGGAGCCTCCGACAACTATCCGCGATCGGTGGCCCGCCGGCTGGGCTTCGATCCGGCACGGGCGGTGCTGGAACCGATCGGCGGCAACGGCCCGCAGAAGCTGGTCACCGAATTCGCCGGCGAGATCGCGGCCGGCGACGCCGACGTCGTCGTCATCATGGGCTCCGAAAACGGCTCCACGCTGCGGTATTTCGCCAATCGCGAGGACAAGCCGGAGCACGCCGAACACGTCGGCGGTCAGCTGGAGGACCGCGGCTACGGCTACGAGTACTACATGACCGAGTACACCGTGGCGCACGGGCTGACCGGCGCGCCGGTGCAGTACGGGCTGCTCGACAACGCCCGGCGCGCCCGTCTCGGCGCGACCGTCGACCAGTACCGCCGGCAGATGGCCGAACTGTTCGCGCCGATGTCGACGGTGGCCGCCGCCAACCCGTACTCCTCCTCGCCGGTGGCCCGAACCCCCGCCGAGATCGCCACCGTCGACGAGTACAACCGGATGATCGCCGACCCCTACCCGCGGCTGCTGGTGGCGCGCGACCAGGTCAACCAGGGCGCGGCGCTGGTGCTGATGTCGGTGGCCGCCGCCCGCCGCCTCGGCGTCCCGGAAGCCAATTGGGTGTACCTGCACGGGCACGCCGACCTGGTCGAGCAACAGCTGCTGGACCGCCGTCAGCTCGACGTCAGCCACGCCGCGACCGGAGCGGTGATCGAGGCGCTGCGGGTGGCCGGCATCGGGCTGGCCGACATCGCCACCTTCGACCTCTACAGCTGCTTCCCGTTCCCGGTGTTCGCGGTGTGCGATGGCACCGGCCTGGCCACCGACGACCCCCGCGGGCTCACCCTCACCGGCGGCCTGCCGTACTTCGGCGGCCCCGGCAACAGCTACTCGCTGCACGCCATCGCCGAAACGGTCCACCGGATGCGGGCACAGCCCGGGAGCTTCGGCCTGGTCGGCGCCAACGGCGGCATCATGAGCAAATACTCGGTCGGAATCTATTCCGCCGCTCCAGCCCCGTGGCGCGACAACGACGGCGCCGCCATCCGGGCCGGTATCGACGCTGCCCCCACCGTCGCCTCGGTCCGCAGCGTCGACGGCGACGGCGTCATCGAGACGTACTCGGTGCGCTACGACTGGCCGGTGCGCACCGGCATCATCGTCGGGCGCACCGGCACCGACGACCGCCGGTTCCTGGCCGTTTGCACCGACCCGGCGCTGGTGGACCTGATGTCAAATGGTGATCCGCTGGGTGCCCGGATCGCCGTAGAGTTTGCTGACGGGGTCAATCGGGCCTCGCTGTACTGAAGAGGCTGCACTGACCGGGAGGCGTCGTGACCGCAGGCGGGTATTGGCAGCAGGCGCCCGGCGGGACACCCCCGCCGCTCCCGCCACCTCTGCCGCCCCAGGCGGCGACATCGGCGCAGCCGGGCGCCCCGTCGCGTCGCCCGCAGATCGTGGCGCTGGCCGTGGCGGCGGTGGCCGTCGTCGCGATCTTCGCGGTGGCGTTCTATGCCTTCTCCACCGAAACCGT
>WBZQ01001301.1_pt1 | contig 17657 bp, 10 predicted proteins | sample 5204251 | NCBI WGS metagenome assembly WBZQ01 (sample SAMN12412402, study PRJNA552823) | activated sludge metagenome | isolation source: activated sludge from nitrification reactor of wastewater treatment plant... | place: USA: Virginia | collected 2017-09 | reverse complement strand
GACCTCCTTCAAGGGTGGCTCGCTCTTTTCGCACACGCCGGGAATGACCCGCGGACAACGCGGATGGAACACGCAGCCCGACGGTGGGTTGGCCGGACTGGGGATCTCCCCGTCGATGCGGATGCGCTCCCGCTCGTTGCCGTCCACCGACGGAATGGCCGACAGCAGGGCCTCGGTATAGGGGTGGTTGGGTCCGTGGAACACGTCGTCGGTCGGACCGACCTCCTGGATCCGCCCCAGGTACATCACCGCGATCCGGTCGGCGAAGCGCGCGGCGGTTGCCAGGTCGTGAGTGATCATCAAGATTGCCAGCCCTCGCTCACGACGAAGGCGATCGAGCAGATCCAAGATCCCGGCCCGCACTGACACATCCAGCATCGAGACCGGCTCGTCTGCGATCAGTACGTCGGGCTCCAGGATCAATGCGGCCGCGATGGCCACCCGCTGACGTTGACCTCCAGAGAGTTCGTGCGGAAAGCGTTCCAAGAAGGTCTCCGCCGGAGTGAGTCCCACTGTCTCGAGGGCGGCAATCACCGCGTCTTGGCGCTGCGTGCGACTCATCTTGGTGTGGATGAGCAAGGGCTCTTCGAGGGTTTGTCGCACCCGAAATCTGGGGTCAAGCGCCTCATAGGGATCTTGGTAGACGATCTGCAGACGGCGACGCAGTGGGCGCATCCGGCGATGAGTGGCCGCGGTGATGTCTTCGCCATCGAGTACGACGCTGCCAGATGATGCCGAGACCATCCGCATGATCGTTTGCACGGTGGAGGTTTTCCCGCAGCCCGACTCACCAACCAGCGCCAGCATTTCTCCTCGGGCCAGCCGCAAGGAAACGCCATCGACAGCTCGCACCGGCCCGCCCGCCTTTCGCAGCAGGCTGCCGCGTGGCTCAAAGACGGTCACAAGGTCGGTGACCTCAAGAACAGGTTGATTCATTGCGCACCTCCGGCGCGCCAGCAAGCCGAGGTCCAACCCGGCTCGATCTGGACCGTCGGCGGCGCCGAGGTCGTGCACTTGGACAGGGCAACATCGCAGCGTGGCGCGAACGCACACCCAGTGATCGGGTGATCCAAGCGCGGGGGAACCCCAGGGATCGACACCACCGATCGCTCATCGTGCAGGTCTGGAGTCGCTGCATACAGCAAGCGTGTGTAGGGGTGCTGCGGGCGGTGATAGAGATCAGCGACTGGGCCAGACTCCGCTAAGGCGCCGGCGTACATCACCACAGCCTGCGAGCACACCTGCGAAACAACGGGAAGATCGTGCGTCACCAGGAGCAGTGCCAAGCCAAGTTCGTCTGAGAGCTTGCTCAGCAGTTGCAGGATCTGGGCCTGGACCATCGAGTCCAGCGCGGTGGTTGGCTCGTCGGCGATCAGAATCTTGGGGTCACAAGCCAGCGCCATCGCCAACATGGCTCGCTGTCTCATGCCGCCACTGAGTTCGTGAGGGTAGCGACGTCCAGCGCTGGCAGTGATCCCAACCATTTCCAACAGTTCGCGGGCCCGGCCGCGCGCGGCGTCGGCCGCCAGAGACTTGTGAACCAGCATCGGTTCGACGAGTTGGTCTTCGATGCGCCTGACTGGGTTGAACGCATTCATCGCCCCCTGGAAAACCAAGGCGATGTCTCGCCAACGGTGCCCCCGGGCGATGTCTTCGTTGAGCAAGTTCTCGCCTTCGAACAACACCTCGCCTGAGACCGACGCCGTTGGTGGCAATAGGGCCATCAAGGCCAGCAACGCTGTGGTTTTGCCGCAGCCCGACTCCCCCACCAATCCGAGCCGCTGACCAGGGTCGAGACTGAACGACAAGTCTCGTACGGCGTGGTTCTCACCGCCCTCGCCGAGGGAGTACCAAACATTGAGGTCACGCACCTGGAGCAAACTCATGACGCCCCCTGATCGCTCGGGCTCACCCGGCCGGTGATGGTGCGCACTGCGAAGGTGCGAGGCGAAAGATGCGCAACTGCGAGCCGGGGGTTCAAGGCGTCTTCAACGGCCTGACCGATCCAGAAACACGCCACGATCACCAAGGCGACGCACAATCCGGCAGGCACCACTGCCCACCATGCACCCGCGGTGACAGCAGTACGCAAGAACGCCAACTCGATGATCTTGCCCCAGGTGATCGCGGTCGGATCACCAAGGCCCAAGAACGCCAGCGCTGACTCGTCGAAGATTGCCGAAGCCACCGAGAGCACGGTGTTGGCCACGAGCAGCGGGCCGATCTGTGGCAGCACGTGTCGCAAGATGATGCGGCCGTGACCGGCTCCCAATGCCCGCGCTCGGGCGACGTAAACGCGCTCCCGTACCGAGCGAACCTCGGCTCGAATGAGTCGAGCGGTCGAGGTCCACAGCAGCAAGGCGATCACGACGATCAGGTGACTCAGGCTTGGGCCCCAGACCGCTGCGATCACGATGGCGAGTGGCAAGGACGGAATCACGAGGAAGTAGTCGGTGATCCGCATCAACATCGTGTCGACCCAGCCGCCGAAGTAGCCCGCGGCAATGCCAATGCCACCGCCGATGACCATCGCAACGAGGGCGGCGGCAAACCCCACAGTCAGCGACATCCGACCGCCTTCCATGAGCAGCGAGAGCATGTCGATGCCACCGTCATCAAGCCCAAGTGGGTGAGCAAGCGAGGGTGGGTCGTAAACGCCACCCACCCGCTCATCAAGGCCGAAGGGACGCAGGATCGGGGAGAACACGGCTAGCACCACGAATATCCCGAGCAGAATGACGCCCATCCGACCTGAGGTCGAACGCCACAAGACTCGCGCCAACCAAGAGGCGCCGCCAGAAGTTGAGGTGCTCATTCGCTGATCCTTGGGTCGAGCCAGGCATAGAGCAGATCAGCCAGCAGATTGAAGAAGATCACCGACACCGTGAGCACCAAGAAGGTGCCCTGCAGCATGGGGTAGTCACGCTGAATCACCGCCTGATATGCCGCGAAACCGATGCCGGGCCACGAGAAGACGGTCTCAATCAAGATGGCGCCGGCCACCAAATAGCCAAGCGACAGCGCGATCAGGGTGGTGACCGGCAACATGGCGTTGCGCAGCGCATGGCGTCGTACGATCACTCGGGGACGTAGCCCTTTGGCCCTTGCGGTGAGCACATAGTCCTCACCCAGTGTTTCCAGCATTGCCGAGCGCGTGATCAGCGCATATTCGCCATAGAGCGTGAGCGCGAGGGTGAGTGAGGGCAACAGCATGTGCCGTCCCACATCGAGGGTGTGCGCGGTCCACGAATCGTCAAGGAGATAGGGATCGCTCATGCCGTGTGAGGGCAAGACGCCAGCAAAGGCAATCAGAAGCACCAGCGCCAACCACTGTGTTGGTACGGCGTAGAAGAAGATCGCCGCCGACGTACCCAGAGAGCCCTTCCACGACCCGCGCCACCAGGCAGCAATCACCCCGGTCGCAATGCCAATGACGATGGCAAGAACCGTGCCGACCAGGACCATTGGCAAGGTGTTGACCAGCGCCTGCATCACGTTGTCGATCACGGGTTTCTGATCGGCAAACGAGATGCCGAGGTTGCCGTGCGCAAGCTGCCGCAGATACAGCAGGTACTGCTCCCAGGGCGACTTGTCGAGCCCGAACTGCTTTCGAAGCTCGGCTTGCAGTTGAGGTGAGGCATGGGGCACCCGCGCCAGGTTGCGAATGGCATCACCTGGCAAGACCCTGAAGAGGAAGAAGTTCAGTGTGGTGGCGACAAAGACGGTCGCCACCGCAAAGACCAACCTCTTGAGCATGTACCCCCAACTGGTCACTTCACGTGCACCTGCTCCAGCGTTTGGGTGGAGAAGTTATTGAAGAAACCCTGGCTGCTGGGGATGAAGCCGTCCCACTTAGGACTCCACGCATCAAGGCGGGTGTCATAGGTCAAGATGATGTAAGGCCGAGCGTCATAGACCATCTGTTGCATCTGATCGATGATCTTCTTACGAGCAGCTGGGTCGATGCTGTCTTTCTGTTGCGCCTGAAGCGCATCGAATTCCTTGCTGCAGTAGCCCGTGTCATTCCAGTCGCCCCACGACGCGCACGTCATCGCCGCGAGCATGAAGTCGGGGTCAGCGCTGGGGAACCAGTCCCACATGGCCAAGTCGAAGTCGCGGTATTGACAGTTGTCGTCGCAATAGACCGCGTCCCACGCAGCCGAGGAGTCGACCTTCTTTTGCGAGAGGGCGATGCCGACCTCTTTGAACCCGCTCTGGATGATCTGGAAGGCTCGATCGCCTTCGCCGGACTCATCATCGGCGAAGATGACCTCATAGCTCATCTTGTGGCCGTCAGCCACGCGCACTCCGTCAGGTCCTTTGGCGTAACCGGCCTGGTCGAGCAGTGCGTTGGCTTGGGCGGTGTCGAAAGGCAACGGCTTGATCGCATCGTTGTGCCACTTCTGACCATCGCTGGCCGTAGCGGGAGCGATGATCGTGGATCCTTCTGTCGCCTTCCCAAGCCAGGCGGTCTCCACAATCGCCTTGCGATCGATCGCCATCTCCATTGCTTTGCGTACGTCGGCCTTGAGTAGCTCACGGTGCGTGGGCTTGTCAGGGTTGGAGTTGATGATCAGATCACGCATTGCCAACCCTTCGCCTTCATCAATGGTGATTCCGGCCGACTTTAAGGCGCTCAGAGCCGTGACCGGCACCCCGCCGACAGCGTCGATTTCGTTGGCCTTGAGAGCGGTGACCAAAGCATCTTTGTTCTTGAAGGTCTGCAGTCCCCAGCCGTCAATGCGCGGTTTGGCGCCGTACCAGTTGGGATTGGGCTTGAACATCGCCAAGTCGTCCTTGACGAACTTGGTCAGCATGAACGGCCCGCCACTGACCATCGGCTGATCTCCCTTGGGCTCGTTGACAAAGGTCTTGAGCCCCTTGCCATCGCCGCTGGCGGCCTTTTCCCAGACCTGCTTAGGCAAGATTGGGGTGTTGCCCAGTGCGTAGAGGGTGGTCGCGGTCGGCTTGGTGAAGGTGATCACCAAGGTCTGGGGATCAGTGGCAGTGATCGTGTCGATGTTTTCGTCGATGCCCCACTTAGCGGCTGCACCATCTTTGAACTTGTGCATGATGCCCAGCGACCAAGCTGCGGAGTTGGCATCCAGCGCGGTGCCATCGGACCACTTGGCACCCTTGCGCAGGGTGAAGGTCAATGTTTTGTGATCGGGTGCGAACTTCCAGGCCTCAGCGAGTGATGCCTTGTAGGGCATGCCTGGCTTGGTGGTGTCGTACTGAAGTAGCGAAGGGTAGATCTCTAGCCAGACCGCGAAGTCATCCTGGTTGATCCCCACGAACGGGTTGAGGGAATCAATGCCGTTGGAGGTGCCGATGCGGAGCACACCACCCTTGTCTCCCGAGGCGCCCGTGCCCCCACCACAGGCAGTGACCGTCAGCAACACCGCCACAGCAGCAATCAGGTTTCGTAGTGCTTTAGTACTCATTTCGTCTCCCCTTGATTCAGCGCGAATTGCACGAGAGTCCGGAGCATGGCTCCGGTTGCGCCCGGTTGGTGTGGTGCTGGTGGATCCTCAAGAAATGCGGTGCCGCCGGTGTCGATGTGCGCAAAGGGCGCCTTCCCGGCGAACTCCTTCAAATACAACCCACCCACGATCGCGCCCGCGCCCTCACCGACCTCTTCGTTACGCAAGTCGGCGACGTGAGAGCGCATCAGCGCTTTGTACGGCGACCACATGGGCAACTCCCACAGTGGCTCGCGGCGATCAGTTGCGCTTCTCATCAGGGGACCAACCACCGTTGAATCGCCCATCACTGAGGTGATCTCGGTGCCGAGCGCGGCGATCGTCGCATAGGTCAAGGTCGCAATCGTGAGGATTGCCGCTGGCCCCAACTCGGCGGCGTAGGCCACCACATCAGCCATGGCCAGTCGGCCCTCACAGTCGGTGTTGACGACCTCGGAGGTGATTCCGTTGCGGTGGGTGATCACATCGCCTGGGTGCACGGCTTTGGGACCAGGCATGTTCTCTGCGGCTGGAACCAACGCAGTGACATGCAGGTCTGCAGGAGCCAGATGGGCGAGGGCGCGGATGACCCCCAAGGCAACCGCGCCACCGCCCATGTCTGATTTCATCTCCGCCATCGCCTGGGCTCCCTTGATCGAAAGCCCACCCGAATCGAAGGTGATGCCCTTGCCAACCAAGACCAACGGTGGGCGCGTCTGAGCACCTGGCGCGCAGTACGTCGCCTGGATCAACTTGGGCGCAGTGGCCGAACCCGATCCGACCGCCAGCAGCCCAGCAAACCGTTCCGTTTCCAGCCAGGTCCGTCCGTGTGACGACACGCTCACACTGCGGCCATCAAGCGCCAGCGCCGCGGCGGCAAGGTGCCTGGGGGTCATGTCTCGGGCAGGTGCGTTGGTGAGGTCTCGCACCCAGTCCAGACAGTCCGCGAGCACCGCGCCGTCTTGAATGGCTGGCTCCAACGTGTCGCACTCAATACCGGCCAACACCACGCTCATCGGGCCACTCATGCGCTTGCTCTTGTACCTGTCGAACCGGTAGCTGGCCTGGGCAAGTGCCTCCACGAAGGCCTGTGCGGCGATGGTCGGGTCGAGCGCGTTGGCATGCAAGTCGGTGCAGATTTCTCCGGTAGGCCAGGTGTGACCCACCTTCGTCGCGACGGCGGCGCACCACTCAGGGTCAACCTGATCGCCGGTGCCCACGAGCATCAGTTGGGCGGCGGCAAAGGAATCTTCGGGGCGACGGGTCACCACCAAGTTCTGGCCGCGCTCACCACGGTGGCCCACCACCCGATAGGCCGCATAGGCGGCCGCGAGGCCCGAGCCGGGATTGTCCAAAGCTTGGGGGCTCACACCGATGACGCATAGATCGGCGGGCTGGTCCAAGGCCGACGAGGGCGTGCATCTCACTGAAACGCGCTGAGGTCCAAGCAAGAGTGGCTGCACGGTCCCAAACCTAGGAAGTGTCGCTCCGCCGGGGGATACCCAAACCATGCAGGTCTTGTCGGATCGACTGCACAGAGTGTGCAATGGGCGAATGAGTGAGCCGTCATTCGTACGTCGAGACCCGCAGCAGTTGCGTCAGATGTACCAAGCCCTGGTCGAGCAGATCCCGGCCGTGATCTATATCAACGGGCCGGGCGAGAACGCTGAGACTCTCTATGTGAGCCCGCAAACGGAGGAGATTTTGGGGCTGCCTGCCTCGGGCTGGTTTGACGAGTCGTGGACAGCGTGCGTCCACCCAGATGACCTCGAAGCGATGAGTCAGAACTACACGCGGTTCCTTCGCAGCCGTGAAGATGTCGGAGTCGATGAGTACCGCTTCATCCGCCCCGACGGACAGGTCATCTGGTTGCACGACCGAGTCACGATCATTCGCGATGAAACCGGAGCACCCACCCTGGTGCAGGGGCTGATGTTTGACGTGACCGAGCGTCGGCGTACTGCAGAGGTGCTGGCTCGCATTGAGGACATCGGCCAGCGCTTCACCGGCCTCCTGCTGCGCGGGGCCCCACTGCGCGAGATTTTGACGACGCTGGCGGAGATCGTCGATAACCCGGTGATGTTCGAGGACTCCGCCCACCAGTTGGTGGGCCACGCAAGGGCTTCAGTGTCGAATCAGGATCTCGTGACCAGGTGGGAGTCTCACTCAAGATCGACCGACCACGACTCCTCCTGCTTGTGGCAGTCGGTGCGGATTCGTGACGAGGACTGGGGGCGCCTGCACGTGCTCGCCGTCAACCGAGACCCAGATGAGGTCGACCGCATCGCCGTCGATCGCGCGGCCTCCGCGATCGGGTTGTGGTTGGTGACCCAGCGCGAGGCCGGCGGCCTTGCTGATGCTGCGCGAGCCGAGGTGCTCGCTGACGTCTGGCTAGGTCGCGGGCCCTCCGGACGAGAGGTATTGGCAAGGTTCAGATCATTGGGTGCTGACCTGGATCGTCCGGTCCTGGTTGGTTTCGCTGTCGAGTGCCACGATCTGCGCGATCGCCTCGGGGCATTTCGCGACACCCGAACTCGGCGACGCACGGCGGAGCGGTTGTTGGCCCGAGTGCGAACCGCGTTGGCCGACTCCGGCACCCAGGCTGTCACCGCGGTCGTGGGAGACCTGTGTTTGGGCATCGCCGCGCTGGCCCAATCTCAGGCTCCGCGCTCGGTGCTGGGCGGCATAGCTGACCACCTTGCCGACCAAGAACCCGACCTCACCCTCGGCATCGGACTAAGCCGACCCACCTCTGCCGAACATCTCAAGCGTGCGCTGACCGAGGCGACCGATGCGGCCGCCCATGGCGTTGGCATTCAGCACGCTGAGGACCTCGGGCTGCGCAGGTTGTTGGGGCATCTGGGTGATGGCCCTGAGTTGTCCCACTTCGTCGAGTCCGAGCTCGGCCCGCTCCTTGAGTACGACGCCACTCACTCCCGACCCCTGATTCCCACTCTGGTCGCCTATTTGCATCACGCCTGCTCGAAGTCAGCGACCGCACGAGCGCTCCATATCGAGCGCCGGACTCTGTATTACAGACTGGAGCACATCGAAAAGCTGCTGGACCGGCCACTTGAGGACCCCGCTGGCCGGCTGCGCCTGGAGGTCGCGTTGCAGGGATTGGGCATCTTGAGATCGTGAAGCCCGGATAGTTCGTCATTGACTGTTGTTTGGGGTTCGGCTTGGGCGTTTCTCCTTTCCTTCCCCCGTCACGGCTTTCGTCTCTGGTTCTAGGCAAGGGTGGGGCCCGTCGCACCTGCGCAGTTGAGGGTGATTTTGATCTTCTTGGCCTCCAACCCACCCAGCAACGTTTCTCAGCCATAGTCTTGCGACCGTGAAAGCAACTGACCTGGCTCAGGTGCGGGCAACGCTGTGGACCGCAGCAGACAAGCGCCGCGCAAACTCTTCGCTCTCGGTGGGGCAGTTTCGCGCCGCGATTTTGGGGCTGGTGTTTCTGGCGTACGCCGAGAATCGTTTCGATGAGGTCAGCCCTGAAATCGAGGCGAAGGCCAGTACACGCAACCCGTCGTCGCCTGCTGACTACAAAGCCAAGTCGGTGCTCTACATCCCCGAGGCCTCCCGACTGTCCTACTTGGTCGACTTGCCCGAAGGCGAGGACTTAGGCAAGGCGGTTGATGAAGCCATCAAAGGCATCGAGACCTATAACCCTGAGTTGAGGGATGTGCTGCCTCGCGGCTATTCACGACTCGACCGGGCCACCCTGATCGAATTGCTTCGGCTCTTTGCCCCGTTGCCCCAGATGTTGGGTGGTGACGCGTTCGGGCTGATCTATGAGGACTTCTTGTCGAACTTCGCCGCTCAGGAGGGCAAGGGCGTGGTGAGTTCTTCACGCCGTACTCCATCGTCCGGCTCATCGTGGAGATCCTGCAGCCCTTCCATGGCCGGGTGCTCGACCCGGCCTGTGGGTCGGGCGGCATGTTCGTGCAGTGCGCGAAATTCATTGAGCGCCACAACCAAGACGCCACCAAACAACTCACCATCTTTGGCACCGAAAAGACCGAGGAGACGGTGCCGCTGGCGAAGATGAACCTGGCCCTGCATGGGCTCTCAGGCGACATCAGGTTGGCCAATACGTACTACGAAGACCCCCACAACGTGGTCGGTGCCTTTGATTTTGTGATGGCCAATCCCCCCTTCAATGTCGACGAGGTCCGTAAGGAGCAACTGGCCGGCGACAAGCGGTTCCCCTTTGGCATCCCCAAGCCCAACAATGCGAACTATCTGTGGATTCAGGAGTTTTACGCAGCGCTGGCACCCCAGGGGCGCGCCGGGTTTGTGATGGCCAACAGCGCCGGTGACGCCGGACACTCAGAGAAGGAGATCCGCAAGCAGATCATCGACTCAGGTGCGGTCGATGTCATGGTTGCGATTAGCCCCAACTTCTTTTACACAGTGACGTTGCCGGTCACGCTGTGGTTCTTCGACAAGTCCAAGCTCGGCACCCCGCGCGCAGATCAGGTGCTCTTCGTCGACGCTCGCCACATCTACAACCAGATCGACCGAGCTCACCGCGACTTCTTGCCCGAGCAGATCGAGTTCTTGGCCAACATCGTGCGGCTCTATCGAGGCGACCAGGTCGAATCGGTCGAAGGCAGCGACGTGCTGCTCAAGGAGTCGTTCCCCGATGGTGCGTACGTCGATGTGCCTGGCCTATGCAAAGTCGTCACCCGCGCCGAGATCGAAGCCCAAGGCTGGAGCCTGAACCCGGGCCGCTACACCGGCTCCGCAGCGCTAGATGACGACAACGAAGACTTCGCAGTGCGCCTAGGGGAGTTGTATGACGAGTTCACCCGACTCTCCGACGAGGCCGAAGGGCTGCGGGCGAAGGTTGATCTTGCCGTTCGAGGGATTTTGGGGGCATGAGCGAGTGGCGCGAGGTCACGCTGGGAGACGTAGCGACGATTTCCTGGGGTGACACATCCACGACCAAGGCGGCTTACGCAAAGAGCGGCTTTCCTGCCTATAGTGCAACCGGGCAGGATGGGCTACTCCCATACGCCGACCACACGGAAGACGGTGTGGTTATTTCGGCAATTGGCGCCCAATGTGGCAAAACTTGGTACGCCGCCGGTTCATGGTCATGTATCAAGAACACCCTTTGGATGCGTGGTAAGCCGGGGCTTGACACAAGGTTCCTCTTCTACGCCACCAGCAGACAGGACCTCTGGCCAAGACGAGGTGCTGCTCAACCGTTCATCGGATTGGGTGATGCCAAGGCGATGCGGCTAAGAATCCCGGATGACGTCACTCAAGTGGCGATAGGAACCGTGCTCGGCTCAATGGACAAGCTCATCGAGAACAACCGGAGGCGGGTGGAGGTACTGGAGGAGATGGCGCGGGCCATCTATCGCGAGTGGTTCGTGAAGTTCCGCTACCCCGGCCACGAAGACGTCCCCCTCGTCGACTCCCCCCTCGGCCGCATCCCCGAAGGATGGAGAACGCCGCAGCTTGCCGATCTGGTGTCAACCCAGTACGGGTACACGGAGTCAGCGACATCGGAGCCGCTTGGCCCGAGATACCTCCGGGGCATGGACATCAACAAGAAGAGCTTCATTGATTGGTCAAGTGTCCCGTTTTGCCCAATCGACCAAACCGCGCGCAATAAGTTCGCCATACAGGTTGGGGACGTCTTCGTCATCCGCATGGCCGACCCAGGAAAGGTTGGAATCTGCGAAACGGAGGTGGACGCCGTCTTTGCGTCCTACCTGGTTCGGATGCGGCCATCGAGTGCTGCACTCAGCCCCTATTTCCTGTTCTTCACCTTGTCTGACGCCCAATACCAAGCCTGGATAGTTGGCGCGAGCGGCGGTGCGACGCGCAAGAGCGTCAGCTCGAGAGTCATGACCGAGCCGCCCATCGTTCTGCCACCCCCCGAGCTTCAACAGGCCTTCGAAGGCATCATCGTGCCAATGCGCAAGGCACTCACGGTACGAGTTCGCGAAAACGCGAAACTAACCGCACTCCGCGACTTACTCCTCCCCAAACTGGTCACCGGGCAAATCGACGTGTCGACGCTCGATCTGGATGCGCTGATCTCATCAACTTCAAGCCAGGAGGAGATGGCCTCATGACACCCAAGGGTCCGGAGTTCAATTACGTCGAGAAGCCGAGCATGGCGTTGCTGGCGGAGCTGGGGTGGACCCCGGTTAATGCCTCCTCTGAGCTGCTGGGGGCAGGGGGCACGCTGGGCCGCGACTCCCAGCACGAGGTGATTTTGACCCATCGGCTGAGGTTCGCGATGCGTCGGCTCAACCCCGAGCACGTGCCCGACCTTGCCATCAACGAAGCGATCGAGGCACTCACCAAAGACCGCTCGGTGATGGACCGAGTGCGCGCCAACCGCGAGGTCTATGACCTGATTCGCGATGGCTATCGCGCCGAGTGGACCGATGAGTCTGGTGCCAAGCGCACCGAATCCCTGCGCTTCTTGGATCTCTCAGCACCTGCCAGCAACGATCTGCTGGCGGTGCAGCAGATGCAGGTTCTCGGCGACATGCACACGCGGCGTCCCGACGTAGCGCTCTTCGTCAACGGGGTGCCGTTGGTGTTGATGGAGTTCAAACAGCCGGGAGTGCCAGTCAAGTCGGCCTACGACGACAACCTGACCGACTATCGCGACGCCATCCCGCAGTTGTTCATCCCCAACGCACTAGTGCTTTTGTCAAACGGCAGCGAGGCCAAGGTCGGGGCGACGTACGCCCCCTGGGAGTTCTTCGGCGACTGGAAAGTCATCGATGCTGCCGGCACTCGCGGCGCAATCGCACTCGAAACGGCACTGCGCGGCACCTGTGACCCGGCGATCCTGCTCGACCTCTTCGAAAACTTCATCGCCTATCTTGAGCGCCCTGGCGGGCTAATCAAGAATGTCGCGCGCTCGCACCAATACCTCGGCGTCAACGCTGCGATCGACAACCTGCACCGAGCTCGCGCCGAGCACGACAAGCGGCTGGGTGTCTTTTGGCACACCCAAGGTTCGGGCAAGTCGCTCTCCATGCTGTGGTTCACCCAAAAGGTGCTCAGGCAGGTCGCGGGCAAGTGGACTTTCGTGATGGTCACCGACCGCACCGAACTCGACATTCAACTCCACGGAGAGTTCGCCGACGCCGGAGCGATCCCGCCTGAGGCGAAGGTGCACGCCGACTCCATCGCCCACCTGCGCGAATTGCTAGCCGCCGACCACCGCTATGTGTTCACGCTGATCCAGAAGTTCCAGCCCTCCAAAACCGAGCGCCAGATGCCGGTGCTCTCAGATCGCTCCGACATCATCGTCATCACCGACGAGGCGCACCGCAGTCAGTACGACACCCTCGCGCTCAACATGCGCACCGCGTTGCCCAACGCCTCGATGATGGGATTCACCGGCACACCACTCATCGCTGGTGAGGAGCAGGCGACCCGAGCACAGTTCGGCGACTACGTCAGCGTCTATAACTTCCGCGACGCCATCGAGGACGGTGCCACCGTCCCGCTCTATTACGAGAACCGCATCCCCGAACTGCAACTGGTCAACGCCAACTTCTCCGAAGAACTCGATGCCCTGCTTGAAGCGGCCGAGCTTGATGAGGACGCCGAGGGAGCGCTGGCGCGAGAGTTTGGCACGCAGTACACCCTGCTCACCCGACCCGAACGCCTGCGCACCATCGCGCGCGACCTGGTCAGCCACTTCGTCGGACGCGGATTTTCTGGCAAGGCAATGTACGTCGGCCTCGACAAGGCCGCCGCCGTGCGGATGTATAACCTGGTCAAGCAAGCCTGGGCCGAGCACCTGGCTGACCTACGCCAGCAGCACGACGCACTGCCGGAATTAGAGCGCCCGTGGCTGGCCTCGCGCATCGAGTTGATGGAGACCACCGACATGGCGGTCGTGGTCTCCCAGAGCCAAAACGAGCTGAAGATGCTCGACGATCAAGGCCTCGACATCCGCCCCCACCGCGAACGAATGAACCGCGAAGACCTCGCCGAGAAGTTCAAAGACCCGGACGATCCGCTCCGGCTGGTGTTCGTGTGCGCGATGTGGATGACGGGCTTTGACGCCCCCAGTGTCTCGACGGTCTACCTCGACCGGCCGATGAAGAACCACACCTTGATGCAGACGATCGCTCGAGCCAACCGGGTGTTCCCTGAGAAAGACAACGGCCTGATCGTCGACTACGTCGGGGTCTTCCGCAATCTTGAAAAAGCACTGGCGATCTATGGTGCGGCTAATGCTGGCGAGTCACCCATCGAAATCATCGATGAACTGGCCGGCGAACTCGATGCCGGTGTCACAGACCTCTTTGCCTTCTGCACACGGGTCGGTGTCGACCTGGCGCAGTTGCGCGATGCCGAAGGCTTCGACCACATCGCCAAACGCGATGCCGCCGTTGAGGCACTCCTCATCGATGAAGAGACCCGCAGCGACTTCCAGGTCAAAGCCCGCCAGGTGCGCAAACTGTTCAAGGCGTTGCTGCCCAACCCCAAAGCCGCGGCCCAACAGCGCAACGTCGCCGCAATCCGGGTGTTGGCCGAGCGCATCCGCGAGGTCACCACGCCGCCAGCCCCCGACATCGACGCCGTGGCCGATGCCGTCGACGCCTTGCTTGATCGTTCGGTTGGCGCCGAGGAGTACGTCATCCGCGCCGCCGCCGAAGGCACCCGACCCGACCCACTGATCGACTTGTCACTGATCGACTTCAAACAGATCGCGGCGAAGTTCGCTGGCCGCAAGCGTGCTGAGACCGACCGGCTCGCCCAACTGCTCAAACAGCAGGCCATCGGAGCCGCGATGCGGAACCCGACTCGCTACGAACTGGTGGAGCGGATCGAGCACCTCATCGAGGACTACAACGCCGGCAGCATCAACATCGACGAATACCTCCACCGCCTCATCGATCTGTCCAAGACCCTCAGTGTCGAGGAAGGGCGGGCCGTGCGCGAAGGGATGAGCGAGGAAGAACTCGCCATCTTTGACCTGCTGACCCAGCCCGACCCCGTGCTCACCCCCGAGGAACAACAAAGCGTCAAAGCCAGTGCGAAACGCCTGCTTGAGCACCTGCACGAGAAGTTGGTGCAGGACTGGCGGCGCAAAGTGGCCACGACCAACGACGTCAACAGCACCATCCGACGGGTGCTCGATGAGGACCTGCCCGCGCCGTACACGCCCGACATCTTTTTCACCAAGGTCCAACTGGTGTTCGACCACGTGCTCACGGCCTATGGCGACAACGGCGAAAGCGCCTATGACGTGCGGCCCGACTATCAGTTCCCCACAACCGAGTCAGGCGCACTCACCGAAACGCTCGACGTGAACAAAATCGCCGACGACGTGGTCGCCCGCATCCTTGCCGACCCAGACTTCGCTGCGCACGTGGCCAAGCAGTTGGGCACCTCCGAGAACGACTAAGCCCGGAGGTGACGCACGACCTGTAGTTCGACAGAAAATCCCTGGCCAACTTGTGCGCCTGCATCGGACCAGTCGACCCACCCATAGGCTGTGCGGCGTGAATGAGCAGCCCTTACCCGCCTCCGTCGCTGCTCCCGCAGGCCAACGCGTGGTGACCTCTGCCCTCAACTTCTGGTTCCGGCGACCACCACGACTGCACGGGGAGAACAACCCCGATCGCACCGTGAGTTTCCTCGAACTGCTCTATGACTTGGTCTTTGTGGTGCTGATCGGGCAGGCGGCCTACCCGCTGGCCCACGAGCCAAGCTGGCGTCATCTCGCGGACTTCGCGGTGGTCTTTTCGCTGATCTGGTTGGCGTGGCTAAACGGGTCGCTCTTTCACGAGGGCCACGGACGTGAGGACGGACGGGGACGCAACAACATCTTCGGTCAGATGACGATCCTGGTGGTGCTGGCAGTGTTCGTGGCCCGAGCGACGGGCGAAGATGCGCGGCCATTTGCGGCGACGTACGCCGTCCTGCTGTGCTGGATCGCCTGGCAATGGAATCAAGTGCGGTGCCATGACACGGTGCCGATCTATCGCAAGATCGCCGCGGGTTACATCGCGATGTTGGTGGTCGGCATCGGGTTGATGGCAGCGAGCACGCTGGTCACGGACACCACTCGCCTGATCTTGTGGGTGCTCACGCTGTTCATCAACTTGGCAGTGCCTATGTTTAACGCGATCCGTGAGCCGGAGCGGCCGCTAGGCCTGCCGCCTACCGAATCCATGGCCGAACGCTTCAGTCTGCTGGCGATCATCGTGATGGGCGAGGTCGTGGTGGGTGTGGTCAACGGGATCAACTCCACGCAGCGCGATGTGTTCGTCATCGTCACTGCAGTGCTGGCACTCGGTACGGGTTTTGGCTTTTGGTGGAACTACTTCGACCTGCTCGGTCGTCGACCCTCTCGGCCCACCCAACGAGCGTTCACTGTGTGGGTGTTGGCCCAGCTTCCCCTCACCGGCTCGATCGCTGCCCTCGGAGCGGGCATGGTCGGCGTGATCCATCACGCGCACAGCCCCCAGATGTCGCGAGGATCTGGCTGGCTGATGGCGGGCGCATCGGCAACCGTCTTGGTGATGGTGGCCGTGCTCACCACGACGCTGGACTATCGCCCGCTATTCAAACGAATCCTGTCGCGCATTCAACTGCTGTTGCTGGCCGGCGCCGTCGCCAGCCTGGCAATCGGGGTGCTGCTGCCGCCAGCGTGGCTATTGACGTTGCTGCTGGCCCTGGTGCATCAGGCCGTGTGGTGGTCTGCCTTTGTGCAGTTGGCGAAACATACGCAGATCTTCACAGCGGGGCGGGCTCACTCGGAGGACTAGATCCTGCGAAGGCATCGGCCCAGGGAGGTGCAGACCGGGCAAAAGCCTGGGGCCGCCACCACCAAAGGTGATGACGGCCCCAAAGCTAGTGACTTAGCGCAGGTCGAAGCGGTCGTTGTTCATGACCTTGACCCAGGCGGCGACGAAGTCGTGCACAAACTTCTCACCGGCGTCGTCGCTGGCGTAAACCTCAGCGATGGCGCGCAGTTCGGAGTTTGAGCCGAAGACCAAGTCGGCGCGAGAGCCGGTCCACGACTGGCCTGCCGATCCGGTGCCAACGAAGCTGTCTTGGCCATCGCCAGCACGCCACGACGTACCAAGGTCAAGCAAGTTGACGAAGAAGTCGTTAGACAACACGCCCACGCGGTCGGTGAGGACACCTGCCGCCGAACCGCCCGAGTTGGCACCGAGCACCCGCAGACCGCCAACCAGCACGGTCATTTCGGGAGCGCTCACGCCGAGCTGGTTCGCGCGGTCGAGCAAGAGGTACTCCGCACCGAGCTTGCTGTCTGCCTGCTCGAAGTTGCGGAACCCATCGGTCTTGGGCTCTAGGTAGCTAAACGACTCGACGTCGGTCTGCTCCTGGGTCGCGTCGCCGCGACCACCCGCGAATGGAACGCTCACGGCAACCCCAGCGGCCGCCGCTGCCTTCTCCACACCGACGTTGCCGGCCAGCACGACAGTGTCGGCAAACGACAGGCCAGTCTTGGCCGCAATGCCCTCAAGCACGCTGATGGCTGCATCCAGGTCTGCCGGGTCGTTGACTGCCCATGAACGCTGCGGCTCCAAGCGAATGCGGCCACCGTTGGCGCCACCACGCTTGTCGCTGTTGCGGTAGCAACCAGCCGCTGCCCATGCCGTCTTCACCAACTGCGAGACGCTCAGACCCGAGCTAGCGATCGCCCGCTTGGCTTCAGCCACGGCCTCATCGGTGGGGATAGCAACCGAAGGAATGGGGTCTTGCCAGATCAGTTCCTCTTCTGGGACCTCAGGCCCGAGGTAGCGGCTGACCGGACCCATGTCGCGGTGGGTCAGCTTGAACCAAGCCCGAGCAAAAGCGTCGGCGAACTGGTCAGGGTTAGCCAAGAAGCGACGCGAAATAACTTCGTAGGCCGGGTCCATGCGCATCGCCATGTCAGCGGTCGTCATCATCGGTGCGTGACGCTTGGTGGGGTCTTGGGCATCAGGTACGTCGTCGGCACCCGCACCATTGGCCGGACGCCACTGCTGAGCGCCTGCCGGGCTGTGGGTCAACTCCCAGTCGTACTTAAACAGCGTCTCGAAGAACGAGTTGTCCCATGCAGTCGGGGTCGGGGTCCAGGCACCCTCGATGCCTGAGGTGATGGTGTCGGTGCCAGAACCAGTGCCCATGCTCTGCTTCCAGCCCAGACCCTGCAGTTCCATCGGGGCAGCCTCTGGCTCAGCG
>WBZQ01001150.1_pt2 | contig 17680 bp, 14 predicted proteins | sample 5204251 | NCBI WGS metagenome assembly WBZQ01 (sample SAMN12412402, study PRJNA552823) | activated sludge metagenome | isolation source: activated sludge from nitrification reactor of wastewater treatment plant... | place: USA: Virginia | collected 2017-09 | reverse complement strand
CTCGTCAGGGCTCGATTCGCGAGAGCCCGGCCGGGTCGCCCAACAGAGGCCGCGGGTCGATCCGCGCGCCGCGCCACACAATGCCGAAGTGAAGGTGCGGTCCGCTGGCGCGTCCGGTCGCCCCGACGGTCCCGAGGACGTGTCCAGGGCCCACCTCGTCGCCGGCCTTCACAAAGAGTGTATCGAGGTGAAAGTACATGCTGAACAGGCCGTCGCCGTGGTCGACATAGACACTGTTGCCCGAAAAGAACTGCGACCTCGCGAGCCGGACCCGCCCGCCGGCCGACGCGCGGACCACGGTGCCCTTGGGGGCCGAATAGTCGGCTCCACTGTGGGGCCTTCGCGGCTGTCCGTTGAAGAAGCGCCGGACGCCGAAGTTGCGAGCGTCGGGCAGGCTTTCCAGAGGGGCCGCGAATGGAAAGCCGGCGCGAACCGGCGTCCTCTCCGCAAACACCCGCGCGACCTCCGAGGCCTCGCGGCGGGCGCGCTCGGCGTTCTCCTCGGAAAGCGTGACATGGGTGTCGTCGGGAAGCTCGATGCGCTGCTCAGGATAGTTCGAGCGCAGGACCACGAGCCTCGCGACCTCGCGCCGGCCCTCTCGCGAGCGCCAGACCTCGACGGTACCCTCCGGGTGCCCAAGGTCGACCGGAAAATAGCAACGCCCCTCCCGCGCCGCCCAGTTCTCCCCAAGGGAACCGCAGCGCGTGACACCCAAGCCCTCCCAAACTGCCACCGAACCTGGCCGCACCGACCCTGTTGGGGCCTGCGCGACGAGACGTGTGCGGAAAAGAAGAACTGTCAGGGAAATCACCAGGAAGGAACGCCCGCGACTCGGCATGGCCGGGATGGTAGCGCACTCGTGCGTCGGGACCGCCTGTCACGCCTGGAGGTCTGGTACCATGCGAGCCCGGCGCCCACTTCGAAAGAGAAATGAGATCCCGACGCCATGAAGATCCGTGCCGGCACCTCGCCCACACTCTCCGGTTTCCTGGCTCTGACCGCGCTCGCGTTGCCTTTCCCGCTGGCCGCGCAGTCCTCCCGGACCCCCGCCCAGGACAAGGATGCCGAAGAGCAGGCCCGTGTCGATCGGCAGTATCGCTTCGAGGAATCGCTGGCCCGCCAATACGGGACCCGGGATCTCCGCGACCTCCTAAAGCGCGCGGCCGAGACCCGGGTCCGCGAGATCGAGAGGGACCGCGAGCTTCGCAAGTACCGGCGCGATCGCGGGCTCTCACCGCAAGCCGGTCCGACCTGGTCGACGCTCGGGCCGACCTCGCGCATTCACCGGCTCTCGTCCGTGACGTCCGACGACAATGGCCTCGTGGCATCCATCGCGATCAACCCAAACGATCGCAACAACATCTTCATAGGATCCGCGGGCGGCGGGGTCTGGCGAACCCGGGACGGCGGGACGACCTGGAGCCTCGTAACCGGCAACGTCGGAATCCTGCAGATCGGCGCGGTCGCGCTCGCTCCCTCGCAGCCCACACGCGTCTATGCGGGGACCGGCTGCGCGGATGCGTCGTCGTTTCGCCTTGGGAACGCGCGGTCGACCGGATATCCCTTGAAGTTGGGCGTCGGGGTCCTGATCTCAAACGACGGCGGCGACACCTGGCGGGTTTCTCGAACCTCTCCGGCCGATTATTTCTGGCAGATCCTCGTGGACCCCACAAACCCGGACATCCTGCTTGTGGCCGGCGACCGGGGCGTGCAGCGCTCGACCGACGGCGGCGACACGTGGAGCGCGGTCCTCGCCGGCGAGACCACTCCCTGGGCCACGCGGCTCACGAGACCCAACTCGCCCGCGACCACGATCTTCGCGGCGACATGGGGCCCCGGCGTGGCCGGTTCGGTGTACAAGTCGACAGACAGCGGCGTCACGTGGGCGGTCAAGGCCAACGGCCTGCCGGGCGACGACTCGACAAGGACGCGCGTCGAGGTCGCGGTGGCCCCCGCCGACGCGAACCGGGTCTACGCATTGATCGACGGCGGTGGCACGCAGCTCGACTTCGCGCGTTCGACCGACGGCGGTGAAACCTGGGCCGGCCTCAACGTGAACAGCAAGGTCCCCACCAACGCCCCGGACGCGACGGTCAACATCCTCACCAAGCAGGGTGACTTCTGTAACGTGCTGGCCGTGGATCCGTCCAACCCGGCGGTCGTCCACGCGGGCGGAACAGACATGTGGAAGACGACCGACGGCGGCGAGACCTGGCTTTGGGCAACCGATTGGAAGGGAACCGAGAGGAACTATGTTCACGCGGACATCCACACGGTGGTCTTCGGGCCGGACGGCACGCTGTACAACGGCAACGACGGCGGCCTCTTCTCCTCCGCCGATGGCGGTCTTTCGTACCGCGCGTTGAACCGGGGGACCCTGTCGTTTCTGGTCTCGGGGCTCTGCTTCGACGAAAACAACCCGGACCGGATCGCGATCGGCGCTCAGGACAATGGCAACAGCCTGCGGGTCTCGGGAACCGATTGGAGGGAGACCACGACCGGGGACGGCTTCGGTTGCGTGTTTCATCCGACCAGCTCCGACTTCCTCTTCGTCTCCACGCAGAACCAGAACATCCTGCGCACCAGCGACGGCGGGCAGACCTTCCGGCGCCGCGTGGAAGGCCTGACCAAGGCGCTCACCAAGGATGCCGTGTTCGGGACCCTGGTCGTCGGCAGCCCCGGCAGCGGCGCGTTTCGCTAGTACACCCACACCAAGAAGAAGATCTGGATCAGCGACGACAACGCGGAGTCGTGGCGCCAGCTTTCGGAAGACATGCCCGTGATTGACAACATCGCCGACTTCTCCATTCAGAGGACCGACGGAAACCGCATGGTCCTCATGGACAACCGGGGCCAGGTGGTGGTCTCGACGGACGGCGGGAAGATCTGGAGAAAGGCCGGCGAGGCTCCGGGGCTCTATCGATCGCGCGTGCGGCTCGACAACGCCGACGGAAACCGCATCTATGTCGTGAGCCGCGATCCGCGCAAGGAGCAGCAGCGCTTTTGGGTGTCCACAAACGCCGGAACCGACTGGACCGCGCTCTCCAACACCGGCCAACCGACGGGCCTTCCCGACCTGCCGATCAACGCGTTCGAGCAGGACCCCGCGAACGCCGCGACGCTCTGGGCCGGAACCTTCATTGGGCTGTATCGCTCGACCGACGCGGGCCAGACCTGGGCCCGCTATGGCGAGGGCCTGCCGTCGGTGCCGGTCATGGACATCAAGATCGCCGCGAACGGCTCGTTGATCCGGATTGGGACCTTCGGCCGCGGGGTTTGGGAAGTTCGGCCGACCGCCGGAAGCGCCGCGCCGGGAACCGTCGCCGGGCCCGCCAACCCACCGAGGACGCTGGCCGCGCCGGTCGCGAGCTTCGATGTCACGACCGCCGAGCCGCGCCCCGGCCGAAGGGTCGCGTTCGCGGACACCTCGAGCGGAATCCCCTCCTCGTGGAGCTGGAAGTTTGGCGACGGCGGAACCTCGAAGGAGGAGAACCCAAGCCACGTGTTCCTCACGCCCGGAACGTACAACGTGGAGCTCACGGCCACCAACGCCTCGGGCTCCGGAACCACGACCAGGTCCGTCTCGGTAGCGTTCCCGAACACCGGAACCGGCGACGCGCTCACATACCTTCTCCCAGCCGTGCTGGTCGCCGCGGGGCAGGGCGGAAGCCTGTTCTCAACCGAGCTCACGCTGGTCAACCGGGCAAGCGTGCCGCTGTCTCTGACGTTCCGGACCAAGGGTGCCACCGAGAGCAGCGCGACCTACACGCTTCAGGTCGGACAACAAGTGTTCCCAGACGCGATCGCGTTCCTGAGGGAGCGCGGGGCCGCGCTACCGGCCGGAAACGTGACGGTCTCCTTGCGCATCGAGGTCCGCGGCGCGGGCGAAATCGGCCAGTTCGGTTCCCAGGTACGGATCACCACGCCGCCCAACGAGTCGCAGCGGGCACAGGGCATCGCCGGGCGCTTTGGGCTCGCCTTCCCCGCGATTCCGCTGCGCACCGCCGCCAATCGCGAGGCCGTGGTTTACGGCCTTCAGCAGACCTCCGAAACGGGCCAAGCGGGGACGCGCTCCAACCTCGCGTGCGTGAACGCGGGCGGCGGCTCAGCGATCGAGCTCGAAGTGACGTATCACGACGGCGAGACCGGCAAGGACCACGCTCAGAAGGACTCGTTCTCGCTGGCCACGTTCGAGTTCCAGCAGAAGTCCACCCCGCTCCGCTCGCGAGCCATCAAGCGGGGCTGGGCGACGATCAAGAGGACGTCCGGCGATTCCCAGTTCTTCTGCTACGGGGTCCTCAACGACAACCTCAACAGCGACGGCTCGTTCGTCCCGATGCTCAACGTGGATGCCGCCGAACCCGCCTCGTCGGCCGTGGTTCCGGTCGTCGTCGGGACCGACACGTTCAAGTCCGAGCTCACGCTTGCCAATCGCACCAAAAAGAAGATCAGCGGCGAGATGGCCGTGATCCCGTCGACAACCGGGGAGCCGGAATACGGCAGCTTCGAGATCGAGGCCGGACGCCAGGATGTGTATCCCGACATCGTCGCGAGCCTTCGCCAGGCGGGATTTACTCTGCCTTCAGGAACCGTCGCGAGCATCTACATCACGTTTGAGAACGCCGGGTCGACGGGCGGGGACGACCCACGGGCCGGAGACGACGACCCGCCGGCGCCGGTCTCGACCTCCGACGCCTACGTTAACATCCGGACCTACGCGACCCGCGCCGGCGGCCTGTTTGGACAGGCCTACGGGCAAGTCCCGCTGGGGCGCGCGGCCGACACCGAGGCCTACGTCTTCGGCCTTCAGCAGACCGGCACGAGGGGCGTCGAGGGCGGAACGCGAGCCAACCTCGCGATCATCCACGCGCTGTCGGGTCTGGAGGAGGACATGGTCCTCGAGGTGACCTACTTCGGCCCAAGCGGGCAGGAACTTGGCAAGGAAGCCGACACGACCCTGAAGCCGGGACAATGGAAGCAGTTCAACTCCCCGCTCCAACGCTTCGACGTTCCGGGCGGCTACGCGAGGATCAGGAGACTGTCCGGATCCGACCAGTTCATCGCGTATGGGGTCCTGAACGACCAAGCCAATGACGATGGCAGCTTCGTGCCGATGACCGTGCCATGAGGGCCTTGCCCCGTGCCGAGCCGGCGCGCCGCGTCGCTTGCCTAGGTCACATCGACAAGCTGGGATGGACCTCCGAAACCCGGGGATCGGACCGCCGAATTCCGCCTTGAAACCCGCACACGCATTGCCGGCTGGATCTTGTCTCCTCAATGGCATATCTCTTGATTGCCCGCCGCCCATGCGAAAATTGGCACTGCGTACGACGTTTGCCCTCGGCCTCGTCTTCGTCTCGGTCACGTCCCGGCGGGCCCCCGCCGCGGATTGGCCTCGCCTATGGGGTCCGGAAGGGAACGCGAGTGCCAAAGGCGCCGCGCCCTTCGCTTCCCAGCCCGCGCTCAAGGGCAAGGAGCTCTGGCGACGCTCCTTCGGGAGCGGCTATTCGGAGATCGCGATCGCTGGAGATCGCGGCTTCAGCGGGCTCTCGGATGGCACGAACGACAATGTCGTCGCCTTCGACCCCGCGACCGGCAAGGAGATCTGGCGCACCAAGCTGGGCCCGTCCTACCGCGGCCACGACGGCTCCCACGATGGTCCGGTGTCGTCGCCTACCGTCGACCGCGGCCAGGTGTTCCTGGTCTCGCCGAACGGCCTCCTCGTCGCTCTCGACGCCGCCTCCGGCAAGTCGAACTGGCAGCACGACCTCAAGACCGAGTACGAGGCGCCCGCGCCGTTCTATGGCTTCGGAACCTCCCCGCACGTGTCGGGCGATCTCGTGATCGTGCAGGCGGGAGGACCCAAGAACAACCTCCTGGCCTTTGAAAGGGCGACGGGAAAGCTGGCCTGGTCGGTCCAGCACTCCGCAGGCGTCGGCTACTCCTCGCCCGTGCCGGCCACGTTGGCGGGGGTCGCCCAGATCGTCGTCTATGGCTCGGACAAGCTCCTCGGCATCAAGGCCGCGGACGGAAGCCTGCTCTGGAGCCACCCGGCGCCGGCCGGCAACGAGGCGTCGCGCAGCCCGCTTGTCTTCGAGGGCGACCGCGTGCTGCTGCCGCTTGGTTCGGAAATCGCGGTTCTCAAAGTCAGCAAGGACGGCGACAAGTTCTCGGTCGCCGAGCTTTGGAAGAACAACCGGATCAAGTCCACGTTCAGCCCCACGGTTTACCACCAAGGCCATCTCTACGGCTTCAACGGAACCTATCTGGTGTGCCTGGACGCGGCGACGGGCGACCTCAAGTGGCGCGAGAAGACCTATGACGGCGCGCTGATCCTGGTCGACGGCCACCTCGTGGTTCTGGGCCAGAAGTCCGGAAACCTGCACGTCGCGGCCGCTTCCCCGGCCGGATATCGCGAGAAGCTGAAGATGCGCGTGTTCACGCCGGGAGCGCCCTCGTACACCGGGCCAACCTATCGCGACGGGCGCGTCTATCTTCGCAACGTCGAAGAGATCGTCGCCCTGGAACTCGCGGGCCAAGATGGCGCCGCCGGATCCGCCAAGCCGGCGTCGAAGAGCTGATGAACATGAGGTCTGACATGGCAACTTCCCAAACGTCGCGATCGCCTCTCTTCCGCTTTGGCGTTCCCGCCCTCGCTGGTGCGCTCTGTCTTGCGACGATCCAGGCGCCTCGCGCCCTCGCCGCAGAGCCCGCGAAGACCCAGCCGGCCGCCAAGACTGGCGTAACCCCGAAGACCTCCGATGCCTCGTGGCCACAGTGGCTGGGACCCAATCGCAACGGGGTCGTCGCGACCAAGGACGGGATCTTCGGAGACGGTGCCATTGGCCTGAAGGAGGCCTGGCGCGGCCCGGGTGGGGACAGTTCCGCAGGGCTTGTCGCGTCCGGCGGACGCTTGTACACGCTGACCGACGACGGCACCGACGACTTCGCGGTGGCGGTCGATGCGGGCAACGGCCGCGAGCTGTGGCGTGCCAAGCTCGATGCCCTGCATCCAGTGGGTGGCAACTCGGGCTCGACGCCCGCGGTCGACCCGGAAAACGGCCTTGTCTACACCCTCACCAACGCTTGCCAACTGCGCGCGCTGAAGACCCAGGACGGGAGCGTGGCATGGCAGCACGACCTCAAGACCAAGTTCGGGGCCACGCCACGGCGCGGCTGCTCTTCCTCGCCCGTGATCGAAGGCGATCGGGTGATCGTCCACGCGGGCGGCGCCGACGACCATCGCGTCGCAGCATTCAACCGCAAGACTGGTGAGGTCGTCTGGTCCTCAAAGGCCGCCGAACGGAGCCCCTATAGCTCCCCGGTCGTCGCGGACCTCGCCGGCGAAAGGCAGATCGTCGTTCACCACATTGTCCAAACGCCGGGAACCCGCTCCGTGAGCGGCCTCGCGGGCCTCTCGCTCGCCGACGGCAAGCTCCTTTGGCGCAAAGACCTGAAGGAGAACCTCTCCTTCGAGACGCCCCTGATCCTGCCCAACGATCGCATCGCGCTCCTGACATGGAACGACATCACGGTTTTCCAGGTCGCCAAGAAGGACGGAGCCTACTCGGTGGAGCCGGTCTGGACCTCGAAGGACCTGATCTCCCAAGTGAGTCCACCCGCCTATCATGACGGGTTCCTCTACGGCTTCTCCGGCGAAAACCTCGTCTGCCTCGACGCCGCGACCGGCAAGCTCGCCTGGAAGGAGAAGATCTACTCGGGCTCTTTGATTCTCGTCGACAAGAAGCTCGTGGTGCTGTCGGTCTCCTCCGGCCTCCTCCGAATCGTGGATGCGGATCCGAAGGCCTATCGCGAAAGAGCGCGGCTGGAGGTCGTCAACCCCGGCTCAAGCGCGCAGACCCCGCCCATCCTGGTCGGCAAGCGGCTGTTCGTGCGCAACGACGAGGTGATCGTCGCCCTGGACGTGACGGGCGCCCCGAAGGCCTGATCCCGGATAAGCCAAGGCGGGCATGTGGGCTCTCGCGAGAGAGCCCGCGTGCCGGCAACGCGTTTACCGCTCCAAGGCCGCGAGCTCCTCAACAAGCTTCCTCACATGCGCTTGGAGCGACTCCCGCGCGGCTCGGTAGTCAAGGCTCGCCGGGGGCACGTCCTGCCACTCTTCGACTCTTGCTCCGGGCGCCGGCGTCGCCCCAGCGGGAAGGCTCGTGCTGATCGCCACCACGCGCTCGGCCGCAACGAAGTCCGACTCGCTCAGCGCGACCGGGCGAAACGCCGACACATCGAAGCCGTCTCCGCGCAGCCCCTCGACGATCTTCGGAGGAACGGTCGTGGAGTCCGGCGCAGAACCCCGTGACACGGCTCGATGCGGCAATCCGCGTTCCGCACTCAGTTGGTTGAAGTACGACGCCGCCATGAGGCTTTTGACATTCCCATGCTCACAGACGAAGACCACCTTCGGGTTGCGCGAGGCGAGGGGTGGTTTCGATGTGGCGCAGGAGATCGTGAGCAGACCGACCAGAAGGCTGGAGACGACGGCGGGCGTGCTGCGCATTGGATGGCCTCCTTGTATTTGGAACCGTGGTGAATTCTACGGGACCTTCACACCACCCAGGCTCGCCCAGACGGAGTACGGAACAAACGAGATCGCCACGGCGGCAGCCGGTAGCATGAGATACAGACGGTCAAGCCCCCGTGGCACGCAACGGCGGCGAATCAGGATCACAACCGCGATCAGCAGCCATAGGACCGTCGCGAGATAACCGAACAAGCCCAGGACCAAGACCCAAGCGAACTGGTGCGCCATGGTGTAGCCAACCATCTGCGGCCCGCGCCGCCATGTGAGAACCGTCTCCTCATATAGCAAGCGCAAGAAGAGCGGCGCCGCTGACGGCACAACAAGCCACCAGAGCATCACGAGCCAGCGCGGGAAACGACTCGACGGGTCGAAACCGCTCAATATCGACTCCTTAGATGCCGGCGCGACGGAGGTTTCGCGGTGAGCCTCCGCGCCCCCGTTTAGGATCGAAGGCCAAGGAAGAGCCGCCGGGGGTAAAGATAGTCCTCGCCCGAATCGTCTATCACACGGATGTAGTCGCTCTTGGCCGCCGACGGATCCGGCAACACCTCATAAGCGTGCCCCGCTTGGAGATCGTCATTCCCTCCTGGCGCGACACAGATCACGAAGCGGGATTGCGCGCTGTGCGGAACCAGATCGGGTGCGTCGCTTTCCGTCAAGAGCGGGCTTCCCGAGACCGCCAGCGGCGCCAAAATGAAAGGCCGATCTGCATGAAGACCGATCCGGCAAGTTGCGCGCCCGTGCCGACCGTCAAGGCCCAACAGACAACTCCCACCGCTGTGCCGCAGAAGTAGCCGCCGGTGGCGTGCACGCGCGCAACCTCAGCCGCGAGGATCGCCTGGCCGGCGCCGGCGAAGACGGCCGGTGGGAGAACAACGGCAAGCGCAAGGCGGGCGCGTCTTGGCAAACCACCGGGCCATTCCGCGACGATGATTCCGAGGATCTGAGGCCCGACCAGCAGGACAAGTGAGCCAAAGAGACGAGTCCAGTCCATAGCCCGCCGCGGCAACCGTAAGTCTAGAAGATCTCGCGCAACGGAATGCGCAGCTCGGGAAACATCGGCGACCGGAGGATGTCTCGCCCCTCCTCACCCAACGCATATTCGGCGTACCGGCGGAACCCTCCAGGCGAGTTGCGCAGAACTTCGATGCTTCGCTCCGCGGGATCGACGAGCCACAGCTCCTGAACGCCGGCCCGCGCGTAGAGCTTGGGTTTCAGCACACGATCCCGTGTCGCGGTGGAGGGTGAGAGGATCTCGACAACAAGGTCCGGCGCCCCCACGATTGCCGATTCGCCAATGATCGACCGCCTCTCCGCAGAGACAAAGAGCAGGTCCGGCTGGACAACGTCGAAGTCCGACAGGACGACGTCGCAAGGAGCGAAGTAGATCTCGCCCAAGGAGCGCGAGGACACAAACCCGTGAAGCAGATACTCCAGGTTTCGCAGGATGAGTTGGTGGTAGGTTTGCGGAGCCGGCGTCATCAGAAGCCCTCCGTCGATCAACTCGTAGCGGCGATCCTCCGGCAGGAGGAGATAGTCGTCGTAGGTGACCCGTGACGTGGCTGGTAAACCCATGGTGGGATCCTACCGCACGCGCGGCCTGCGTGCCTTCAGGCCCGACCCCGCTCGGCGCCTGCCCGCTCGCCGCCTCAACGTCCTGCGCCTCGCGGTCGTACCCGGACGCGTCAAGCCTCCCTCGCGACGTACAAGCTCGAGAAGCTCCGAGAACTCCGATTCAAAGTACCCAACAAGGCGCTCCGGTTCGGGAACGAGACCCGCATCCGTGGCCACGCCGATCGAAACCTCTCCCGCGTAGCTCAGCAGGCTCAGCCCGAGACCCAAGCGTCCGGATTGCGGAACCCAGAACATCAGGCTCCGCACGCGCCGCCCCGCCAGCGAGATCGGCTCGCGCGGGCCCGGAACGTTGGTCATGACCGCGGTGCCGCGGGCGCCGAAGATTCCAAGGACGATCTCCTCGATCTCGGTCGGCGCCATTCCGATCGCGCCCAAGAGCCCAAACGCGACCATCGCCTCCGGCGATCTCTTGATGTCGTCCATGCGCTGCTTGAGCTCGAACAGCCGATCGAGGGGATCCTCGAGGCCCACCGGAAGCGACACAAACACCAGGCCGAAGCGATTGCCAAGTTGCAGAGCCTCGCCCGGCGACCTCAGGTTCACCGGGACCACGGCGCGGATCTCGAGATCGTAGAGCGGAACTCCGGTCGTCGCGAGATAGCACCGGAGCGCGCCCGTCGCGACGGCCAGCAGCACGTCGTTGACCGTGGCTCCGAGCGCCTTGCCAACCGCCTTCACGTCCTCCAACGCAATCGGCCCAGACCAAGCCGCCCGCTTGGTGACGCCCAGCGGGCCCTTGAAGGCGGTCGCGGGATCGGGGCTCATCAGCAAGAGCTTGCCGACCGCGTCCGCGCCGCCCGCGGCTCGCTGCACCCAACCGAGGGCCTTTTCCGGATGGAGAATCCAATCCAATCCCCAATCCATCGCCTCGTGCAAGACGGTTCCAGCCGCATGAACCGCGCGGGAGGCGGCCTCCGCGGCCGGCTTCACAAGCGCGTGGGCCAGGCCGGTTCGTTCCGATTTGCCAACAGCCTCCGGCGACCTTACGAGCCCGGCCTCGGCGAACCCCTCGACCAGGTTCCGCTTCAACATCTCAACGGCCGGTGAAAGAAGCGCCTCGGACATGGCCCCAAGCCGCTGCCAACCGTGCGGCGGATCTGGCGCGGGCTTGGGCGGGTTCTCCAGCACCGCCTCGTCGGTCAAGGACAACAGCACGCCGATCAGCGCGATGCCATCCGCGATCGCGTGGTGAAGCCGCGCCAGCACAGCACACCCCGAGCCATACCCCTCGATCAGATGGAATTGCCAAAGCGGCTTGGTAAAGTCGAGCGGCGTCGACATCAGATCGCTGACCATGTCCTGGAGCGCCCGATGATCCCCGGGCGCCGGCAATGCGACCCGGTGCACATGAGCATGAACATCGAAGCCGGGGTCGGCCTCCCACCGAGGGCCGGAAAGCGGCCAATGCGGCTCGACGACCCGTTCCCGAAACCTGGCAAATCGCCCAAGCCGCTCCGCGATCGTCGCGGAAAGGCGGTCGAACTCCAGAACCTCGTCGAACATCAGAAGACCCGTGACCATCATCAGATTCGAGGGCTGCTCCATGTGGAGCCAAGCCGCATCGACGCTGGAGAGTGGTTCGCCGCGCATCCCGCGAACGGAAAGATAGGCGCGGGTCCGGGCTGGCGCACTGATGTGCCGGCATCAGGGCGATGGAGGACCAGGGCAGGACAGCGGACTTCGGAGAAGGAGCCCCCGGAGCTCGGTGCTACGGAATCGGCTCGACGCCAAACACGAAGCCGACCTCCAAGAGCGGGTCGGCAGACCGCGTCTCCACGAACACGTTACGGAAGCCAGCGTCGACGATCGCCCTCATGGCGCGCGAGATCTCCCGAAAGGGCAGCCGCGTGTCGGCGCTGAGGATGACGCGCTTGGACGGGTTGCGGCCCGCAAGCTCCTTGAGCTTGGTTCTCAACTCGGGCCACGGGTACCACCTCGTATCGATGAAGGCCATCGAGTCAGCTCCAATCCGCACGTCGAGGTCGTTCTTGGTCGCCTGAAACACATCTGCGTGCGGCGCACGCGGGAGCCGCACCGATCTCGGTTTGAGCCATCGCGCTATTCGCGGATCGAACTGTCGCGCCTTCAGAATCGGATCCGAGCTTGCGCGTTTCATTGGACGCGAACCTCGATCAGCTCGCTCGACGAATGGGGCTCGGGCACCTGAAGGCCATCCTCTTTCATTCCTTCAAGATGGAATTCAATTGCCTCGTGGATGAGCCGCGTGACCTCGGCCCGACTCTCACCAATCGCCACGCAACCCGGGAGATCAGGGACGTACGCACCAAAGCGCGAGGGGCCTTGCTCAATGACGACGAGATATCTCATATAAAACCTCACTTCTTCAGGCGTGCCTGCTTGAGGACGCTGTTGAGTGTCCCGGGCGGAACCTCTACGCTCGGCTTTCCGGAGATCGTGACAGTCCCGGTCTTGGTCGAGTGACGATACTGGCGGTGGCTGCCACGCTGACGTACCTTGATTGAACCAACCGTCTGCCTCAATGAGGGCGACCAGCTCTTTCACCTTAGTTGGCACGCCTAAAGTATCGCACGGGAACTTCTCGCCCCACTCCGAATCTCATGACGGCGTCCGACTCGGTTAGCCTTCCGGCCACTTGCCGTCAGGAAAGGGTAGAAAATGAGCAGATCATTTATCGGAGCGATCGCGAGCCAGACCTTCCCGGGTTCCGTTCCGGCCGTCTTGGCCGCGGTCGTTGCCGCGCTTCTGGTGATTTCGATCGCCGCGATCGGGTTCGCGGGACCTCCCCAACCCGGGCCTGGTTCGGCAAACGGCCCGGCCGCTCCGCGCGGGAACCCGGCGTGCAAGGTCACTCCTCCCGAGCCTCCGGTCTCGCTTTCCGATCCCGATGGGCAGGAGTTGGTTCTTGAGGAGTTCTCGATTCGAGCCGCCGTCCACGGAATGCTGTCGCTGACCGAGATGACATTTGTGTTTCGGAACCGGGAGCCGCGGCGGCGGGAGGGCCGCTTCCAATGCGTGTTGCCCGCCGGGGCCGCGATCAGCCGCTTTGCCAAGGACGTGAATGGGCAACTGATGGAGGGCGAGGTCGTCGAGCGCTTGCGCGCCAACCGCATCTATGACGAGATTCTCCACGAGATGCGCGATCCGGCCCTTCTGGAGCAGGACCAGGGTAACCGCTTCTCCGCCCGCATCTTCCCAATCGAGCCCAATGCCGCTGTGCGGTTGGTGCTTTCGTACAGCCGTCTCCTTCCAAACGTGGGCGGCGTGCGCTCGTTTCAGATCCCGCTTCGGGGCCTTTCCAGGATCCGCCGTTTTCAGCTCGAAGCGCTCGTGGCCTCCCTCCCCGGCGAGACCCCGCTGACAAAGGGGGCCGCGGCTCCGCTCGACAGGCTCACCGCTCCGTCCGGTTCACAAGTCGCGAGCGCCCTTGCGCGAACGGTTTCCATGGACGAGCATGACTACCTCCCAACACAGGATCTGGAGATCTCGTGGCGCGCCGAGCCGGACGCGCCTCCGGCTCGTGTCCTCACGGCCGGGGCTTACTCGCTGACCGCGTTCCGCGCCCCCGCAAGGACCCCACCGCCGGCGGATCGTGAAGCCTCGCGACCTTGGGTCTTCTTCATCGACACTTCGGCCTCCACCGCCGACGGGCTTTCGCACCGCGTGTCCGCCTTGGAGTCGGTGTTCGGGACGCTTCCGAAGGACGCCCCGATCGAGGTCCTGCTGTTCGATCAGGAGATACAAGCGCTGGCCAAGACCACGCCCGAGAGCCTTCGCCCGCGCATCGCGTCTGTCCTCTCGGAGCGCGGGGCGCTTGGCGGGACCGACCTCTTCGCGGCCCTCGCGCGCATGGCCGATATGGCCAGGAAGCGCCCTCAAGCGAGGTTCGTGCTTGTCAGCGATGGCGTCGCCACGCTTGGCAAGACCGAGGACTCAGAGATTGCCAAGGCGCTCGCGAATTTTCCGGCTGGGACGCCGCTTCACGCTCTGGTTCTGGGCCCGCGCCAGGACGAGAATGTCCTCCGGCTTGTCACCAAAGGGCGTGGGCGCCTGGTTAACGTGCCCTTCACCGAGACGTTGGAAGACCGCGCGAGGGATGCCGTGGCGTCGCTTGCGCGACCAGTCGGCTCGACTCTTCGCGTCGAGGATCCCTCTGCGGAGTGGTTCTTTCCGGTTGAAGTGACCGATGTGCAACCCGGCGACGAGGTTCTGGTGCTTGCCAAGAACAAGCCGGGTGCCACGCCGGCCGCGAGGCTGGTCGGCTCGCGCGGGGAGCGGGCGGCCTCGCCGGACGCGAGGCCTCTCGCGACCGGGGCGTTCGGTCCCCTTCTCGAGCGCGAGGCGTACCGTGCTTATCTGGCCTTCCTGGCCGATCGTGCCGCGCACGAGAGCTCTCCGGAAGTGCGTTCCGCGCTCATGACCGAGCAAACCCGCATCAGTCTGGAACGCAGAATCCTGGTCCCACAGACCACGCTCCTGGTGTTGGAAAGCGATGCCGACTATCGGCGCTTCGGCCTGGATCGCCGCTCGCTCGCCGAGATCCTGACCGTGGGTCCGACGGGCATCGCGCGCCTCGACCGCGCGCCGGCTTTCGCGCCGCTTCCCAATATGTCGCGGGAAACGGACTCGCCGGGCACGTCGAGTGAGCTTTCCATAAGCAATCGGCCGGGAGACGCTCCCCAGAACTTAGGAGAGCCCCCGCATTCGGCTCGAAAGGTCGCCTCTCCGACGCGAGATCGTTCCGCCGCCAACGCCGTCGAGGTCCCGGCCGCGTCGGCACCCGCCGGCCGCCGTGAAGGGCCGTCAAGACAGGACGCCGCCGGGCGCGAACAGGAGGTCTCGCAGGGTTCCGACGAACTCGAAGACGGCGTTCCGGGTGGCGTCGAGGGTGGTGTCAGCGGCGGCGTGGTGGGTGGCACTCCCGGGGGCATCCCCAGTAGCCATCCAACAGGCGCGGCGGGCGGTTCCGCTCACCTCGTCACGCCGCTCGCCCCGCCGCCGGTTCCGCGGCCCGCGCGCGTGACGCCCCCCGTCGATGTTCCCAAGCCACCAGCCTGGACGACCCCGCGAACCGTCTCCGAGGCGAAGTTTCAGTCGCTTCTCTCGGCAATCGAGTCGTCGCCGCGAAGCCGCGAGGCCTACAACCAGCTGACCGAGGCGCTGGCGATCCGGGAGGAGTGGAAACGCCTTCGCGAAACGGCTCGGCGTTGGCAAGCCTATGACCCCGAGAACCCACAGGTCTACGAGATGCTGGGGCTTGCCTCTTCGAAGCTGGGGTTGCGCTCTGAGGCCGCTCGCGCGTTCTCCTCTCTTGTCGAGATCGCGCCCTCGCGGCCCGAGCTGTTGCAGCGGGCGGGCCTCCTGCTCCTGGCACACGGCGAGCACGCGCTCGCGGAGGCGCCCCTGCGCAAGGCCGTGGCGCTGCGCCCCGATCGGGTCAACGCACACCGGCACCTCGCGCTCCTGCTTTGGCAAACCGGGCGGTTCGATGAGGCCGTGCGCGTTCTCGAAGGCGCGCTTGGCAAGACCTACCCAAGTTGGTACGGCAACGTGCGGCGCGTCGTGGCCGAGGAGCTGGGCTATATCCTGCGCGACGCGATCGAAAAGGATCCCGCTCGGGCGGAGGACTACCGCCGCCGCGCGCGGGAGGCCGGGATCGCGCTTACGCAGGCCGACGCGCTCCGGGTCACGCTGGTTTGGGAGACCGACGCGAACGACGTGGACCTCCATGTCGTCGACCCAAACGGCAAGGAGTGCTTCTACTCGCACAAGAGCACGCGCTCCGGGCTGGAGCTTTACGAGGACATCACCCAAGGGTTTGGCCCGGAGGTGATTCGGACGGCGCGCGTCTTCCCGGGAACCTATCACATCGGCGTCAACTACTTCAGCGCCGGGCCCATGGGCGTAAGCCGCGGAATCCTCGTCGTGATGACGCCACAGCCCAAGGACTCCCGGCCGTCGATCCGGATCCTCCCGTTTCGCCTCGTGCAGGGCGGCCGCGACATGAGGTTGGTCCTGAGCTTCGAACCATGACCAAACGTCCGACCGCTCGGCAGGCCTCCGGCGCCGTTCGGGGCCGGCGCGCGACCGTCCCGCGATTCCCCGCTTGCCTTCAGGACGTCACCTCCCAAGACTGGCGGCATGAAGAGCCTCCTAGCCGTCGCCCCCGCCGCCGCGCCTCTCCAGGCCTCGCCCATCGGCCTTCCGAAGCGCCTCCTCGACCTCGCGCTCTTGTTGCTGGCGTCTCCCGTGGCGGGCCTCGCGACGGCCCTTCTCGCCTGGGGCGTCCTCCTGATGGACGGACGCCCCGTCTTTTTCATCCAAGTGAGGTTGGGAAGATGGCAAAGGCCCTTCCGAATCTACAAGCTTCGAACCATGACGCAGGAGCCCGATCCCAAAGCCCGGCGTCCGACCCGGTTTGGCAAATGGCTGAGGGCGCGCGGACTGGATGAGCTTCCGCAGCTCCTCAACGTGCTGCGGGGCGAGATGAGCCTGGTGGGCCCCCGGCCGCTGACCGCGGACGACTGTCAGCGGCTCCTCGCCAGGCACACGTTCTTCTGCGAGCGCTTCCGCGTGCCGCCCGGGCTCACGGGCCTCGCTCAGATCGCGAAGGCCGAGGGGCTTGAACGAACGGCCGAGCTCGAGGCCATCTACGCGGTCCGCGCGTCGACCCGGCTCGACCTCTGGATTCTCGCAAGGACGTTCCTGATCAACGTCGTTGGAAAGGACCGCGGCCGGCGCCCTCGCTTCGCGGATTGAGCCCCCAGCCGACCCTCCTCTTGGGGAGCGGACGAAGCGCGCGCCTAGAATCGCGCCGAAAAATGGTCGAACCCTCGCTTGTGCGGTCCACGCTCCGCGCGCTTCTCGTGCCGCGGCGGCTGTTGCCCATCGCGCTGGTCGCGGCACCTTTGGTGTTTGCACAAGGCAACTTCAGCCGCGACCCCTTGGCGATGCCGCTCGGGCTTGCGATGTGTGTCGCCTTTGTGGTCCTCGCGCCGCTCTCCTGGCGGGTTCTGTTCCCGGAAGGGCTGGAGTTTCGGCATGGTGCCATCCGGCTCGTTCTGTATGCCACGGTCGGAGCCGGGGTCGTGCTCACTCTGGGCGCCGCGATTCCCAAGTTCTTAGGAATGGGCGGGACATTCCTGACCGCGCGGCCCAGCCTCGTCGTCTGCGGCGCCCTGTTCCTGGTGGGCGGCTGGGCGCTCGCACGCGACATCGGCCTCGAAGAGAGCCTCGCGAGGGAGCGGCTGAGGTCTGAAAAGGCCGAGCTCTTGGCCCTGCGGTCCCATCTCGACCCGCATTTTCTGTTCAACACGCTGAACGCGATTGCCGAGTGGTGTCGGGAGGATGGGGAGGTTGCCGAGAGGGCAGTGCTTCAGCTTTCGGCGATGTTGAGAACGGTGCTGCAGGGCGTAAGGCTGCCAACGTGGCCGCTCGCTCAGGAGCTGGAGCTCCTCAAGACCCTCTTCGCCCTCCACCTCCTTCGCGATCCCGGCCTGTTCACAACGCGTTTTGATGTTCCGGATCCCT
>WBZQ01001187.1_pt2 | contig 17687 bp, 13 predicted proteins | sample 5204251 | NCBI WGS metagenome assembly WBZQ01 (sample SAMN12412402, study PRJNA552823) | activated sludge metagenome | isolation source: activated sludge from nitrification reactor of wastewater treatment plant... | place: USA: Virginia | collected 2017-09 | reverse complement strand
CCCTTGGGCATCCGTTATGCCACCGTGGGAACAGCACTTGACCACCGATGAAATCTGGAAGGTCATCCTGTTCGAATACTGGCACACGGGATACTATCCTCGGACATGGGACTAATTCTGAATCTTACAAACAACCTGGGAGAACAGGTGAGGTTAACAATGAGCAAACTTCGTATGAACGTAAAGGCTGCCCCGGTTATCGGGGTTGCCCTCGGTGCTCTGCTTCTATCCGCAAGTGCGGTGGGGGTTGGGCAAGCTGCAGATCTGCCCGAGGGTTTTGCCAAGGGAGAGTTGGCTCCTGCCCCTCCTGCGGAAATGATCGAATCTGGAAAGCGTGTTTACTTCACGAAATGCGTCTGGTGTCATGGTGTGGATGGTGCGGGTGATGGCCCTGGTGCAGATCGTCTGTGGCCCCGCCCCAGAAACTTCAATCAGGGGACTTTCAAAATTCGCCACACAGCGAGTGGAGAATTGCCATTGTTTAATTACAATGAGAAGACCCCGGACACCATGAAAAACGACTTGTTCGATACGGTGACACATGGTCTTCCAGGTTCGGCGATGCCACCATGGGAAGGTATCCTCACCGAAGAACAGCGAATTCAAGTGTTGTCGTATGTAACGACTCAGTTGGTGAAGGATCGAAAGTTTACAGACAAACAGTCTGAAACTCAGACCGTCCTGCAGCTCGGAACCATTAAGCCTGCCGAGGCGACTGAAGACAGCATCAAGAAGGGCGCTCAACTCATCGTTGACAAAAAGTGCATCGAGTGTCACGGAGTCGAGGGGCGCGGTGACGGTAACGCGTTCAATCTGAAGGATGACTGGGGATTTTCGATCCAGCCCGCGAACTGGCATAAGTGCTGGAATTTCCGCGGAAGCCGCCAGGATCCGTATAATGTTCGGAACATTTTCCGTACATTCTCCACGGGCGTCAACGGAACCCCCATGCCGTCATTTGCTGACAGCACGTCGATTGAAGATCGCTGGAACATCGCGAACTTCGTCAATTCGCTGTGCGAACGGGATGAGGAAGGAAAGCCTCTGGGCATCGATCCTTTGACCGATAAGCCCAAGATCAACTTCGTCGTTCCCTCTACTGCAGTGGAAGGGGAAATCTCGAACGATCCAGAAAACGAGATGTGGAAGAAGCAGCCTCGCCGTTATGTGGCGATGGGTGGTCAGATCACACACAAGCCTCGTAACTTCGTCAATCGAATCGATGATCTCTGGGTGAAGTCTCTCTACAACGACAAGAACGTTGTGTATCTTATTCAGTGGGATGATCGAACCAAGAGTGTCGCGGAAGGGAAGCTTCCCTGGGCGCCAACGCAAGTGAACGTCGAAAATTTCGGCGTGAAGGAGCAAGCGCCCAAGACCGGAGAAGAAGGTTCGATTGCTGCCGCTCAAAACAACTACGCTGTCTATAACGATGCTATCGGGTTCCAGTTTCCGATCAAGTGGCAGGAAATTCCAGCACCGTTTAAGCCTCGCTACTTGTGGGGAGATGCGAAGTTCAACGCAGACATCCTCAAGTGGGAAGCTGATGGCTCCTTGCGTTCATTCAAGGGAACTGGATGGGATCAGGACTTCGAAGAGCGTGATGACTTCGAAGAGAAGGTCAAGCTCCTGAAGTCTGAATGGAAGAACGGTCAGTGGACCGTCATGATCTCCCGCCCTCTCAAGGGGAACAAGGATGATTATGACGAGTACACCCGATTCGATATCGGTAAGTACATCCCGATGGTGTTCTTCGCCTGGGATGGACACAATGGAGATGCGGGTCGTAAGATGGCAGTGTCTGCCTTCTATTACACAATTCTGCAGCCCCCGATTCCTCAGGAAGTGTACATTTACCCGGCCGTTATCGCAGTTGGTGTGGTGTTCTTGGAGGGTTGGATGCTGACCCGCCGCGCCAACAAGAAAAAGGGCAAGGTGTTGTAAGAATCCCTGGTAGAGAGTGAGTAATGGCGAGGGGGTGAGGAAACTCACCCCCTCGTTGTTTTTTGAGACGATATTGAGGAGGCAACTTGATGGCCGGTCCTATTCTGGAAGGCGTAAGCGGCGTCTTGATTGCTGGCGGCAAGAGCCGAAGAATGGGGCGAGACAAGCGCTTCCTCTCGATCGATGGCGTGAGTGTATTTGGGCGGACTCTTTCGCTTTTACGGACAATGTTTGCCGAGACTGTCGTAGTCCTCGCTGAGCCTGTTGAGGGACTGGAGGTCCGAGGCTGTTCCGTGGTTTACGATGTTGTGAAAGATGGCGGTAGTCTCGGGGGGCTTTTGACGGGGTTAATCGCGAGTACAAGCCCAAGGGTGTTCGCCGTGGCCTGTGATATGCCATTCCTAGACGAAGATGTGATTCGCTTTATCTCATCCTGCGACCCGACGGCGGATGTGATTGCTGCTCGTCTTGCGGGAAGGTTTCACCCTATGCATGCAGCCTATTCGAAACGTTGTATTCCATTCCTTCAGGCGATGGCTGAGCGACATGAACTCAAGATTCAGATGCTCTTTCATCTAAAGGAGCTGCAAGTCAAAGTGTTAACCGAAGGAGATTTCCTTCCTTTTCAAGCGGGGCTACGCTCATTCCTGAACATCAACACCCCCAATGACCTGGCGTCGGTCGAGCGTTCAACGTCTGACAACTGATGAGTGAGTGCAATCGGTCGGAAAATGGCAGGCGTAAGGTGCTGGTGATTCACCCAGGAGCATTGGGGGATGTGCTCTTGGCTCGTCCTGCTCTGCAGGCGTTACACCAACGATTCTCCAAGGATGAGATCGCATTCCTTGGGGGACGCGCAGTAGGCAAGCTTTTGCACGAGTGTGGAGAGGTGAGCCTGGTCTTTCCGATCGAATCGGCGCACTTGAGCGAATTATTTGCAGGAGTCGAATGTCTGAGTCCGCCATTTCGGGATTGGCTGAAGCATGCTGATACGGTGGTCGGTTGGCTGGCAGATACTGACGGCGCCGCTGCCGAGACGTTGCGCGCCGTTGGCGTGCAGTCCATTCAGTTTCGCCCTGCCTTGTCCGTCGCCTCTCCTGCCGAGCATCAGGCAGATCGGTATGGCCAGGCGCTTGGGCTGGAAGTTCTTGATCCAATAGGTTGCCGACCTCTCACATTGCCATCGGTGCTCCGGGGGCAGGCGAAACGGATCTTGGAGACTCATACTGTGCAGAAGGACAAACCACTCGTGGTGATCCACGCCGGCAGCGGTAGTGCTCGAAAATGTATCGACTCCTGGAGGCTCGCACAGGTGATTGACTGGATATCGACGTCAGGCGCGGTTCCCTTGTTACTGGAAGGGCCGGCTGATCACGGCTCTGTTGCTGCGGTGCTTTCCCAGTTGAAGCATGCTGTGCCGGTGCTCCGCGGTGAGAGTGTGTCGCAGGTCGCTGGTGTGCTGTCGCATGCGGCACTCTACATTGGGCAGGATTCAGGAATCACGCACCTCGCGGCGGCGCTCGCTATTCCAACAGTTGCCTGCTTCGGGCCGACGGACCCCCGCCGTTGGGCACCACGTGGCCCGCATGTCACGGTCCTTACCGGTTCATCCTGTACCTGTCACTCTTGGCGTGACGTTGAAACTTGCGGGGAGCGCACCTGCCTGCAGATAAGTCCAGAGCGCCTCATCGAGGCCAGTCGAATGCTCATGATGGAGCGATTCCCCCTTGGTTCTGGGAACGCCTGACCTTGTCTCTATGATCCTGGTATGTTACAGTCCGAGTTTAATTTTCGCTGTTTCCACGCAGACTTAGAGGAATGTTTGTGACTCAAGGGATCGTGCAGGATAGGGTCAGTGCCGCATTGACTGGCGCGCTGATTTCCGCCAAACAAAAAGGCCTTCTCAATTTTGAGTCGTTGCCGCCGGTGCATCTGGAGGCCCCGAAGCGGGCAGAATGGGGAGATGTGTCTTGCACCGTGGCAATGTCTCTCTCTGCTTCAGAGCGCAAACCCCCATTTGAAATCGCACAGATCATACTTGATCACATTGACCAGCGAGACGCGTTGTTCGCTCGAGTGGAAATTGCGCGGCCGGGATTTCTCAATTTGACGGTTCAGCCGAGGCTGTGGAGCGAAGTGCTGCATCAGATCGAAGCGCAGGGTGCGCAATATGGGCACAGTCAGCTCGGGCGAGGGCGACGGGTTCTCGTGGAATATGTCAGTGCCAATCCGACGGGTCCGTTGCACGTCGGCCATGGGCGGGGTGCTGCGGTGGGGCAGGCGTTGGTTCGCCTCCTCAGAGCTACAGGCCATGATGTGGTCAGCGAATATTACATCAATGATGCCGGACGTCAGATGAAACTGCTGGGTGTGTCTGTCCTGGCGCGTTATCTGGAATCGTGCGGACAGACGGTTGCGTTTCCGGAGGACGGGTATCAGGGAGAATATATCCGCGCGGTGGCGGCTCAGGTGAAGGCCGAACGAGGAGAATCGCTGCTCTCGATTCCCGTCGAGGACGCGGAGCAGCAAAGCAAGGAGCTTGCCTATCGAGGGCTGCTTGCCCTCATCAGGCAGGACTTGGAACGATTCGGGATCAGCTTTGAATCGTGGTTCAGCGAGGCCTCGTTGTTGTCGTCCGGTGCCGTGGAGCAAGTGCTGGCCGAACTGAAGACCAGAGAGCTCCTATTCGATCAGGATGGCGCGCAATGGTTTCGCTCTTCGGCGTTTGGCGATGAAAAGGATCGGGTCGTTCGCAAGCAAGAAGGTGACTATACGTACCTCGCCTCGGACATCGCCTATCATCGCGACAAGTTACGCAGAGGCTTTGATCTTCTCGTCGACGTATGGGGCGCGGACCACCATGGCTATATCCCGCGCATGCAGGCGGTGGTGCAGGCCTACGGGTATCCGAAGGAACGGCTTCGTGTCGTTCTCGTGCAGATGGTCAACCTCTTGCGCGGCGGCCGGAAGGTCGAGATGTCCAAACGGGCTGGAGAATTCATCACGCTTCGGGAGGTGATGGATGAAGTCGGGGCAGATGCAGCCAAGTTTTTCTTTCTCATGCGTGATTCCAGCACCCACTTGGATTTTGATTTGGAGTTAGCCAAGCAGCAGTCGCAGGAAAATCCGGTGTACTACGTCCAATATGCACACGCGAGGATTGCCAGCCTCCTGCGGGTGGCCACCTCGCGCGGTATTGCCTGTCCCCGCCCAAGTCAGGCGACGCTCGCCCTCTTAGAAGATCCTGACGAGCTCGCGCTTATTCGAAAGCTGTCTGCCTTTCCAGTGGTGATGGAAGCCAGCGCGGTAGAACTGGAACCGCATCGCATGGCCTACTATCTTCGCGAGTTGGCGGGCATGGTGCATCCTTTTTACAACAAACATCGGATTCTTCCACCCGCTCCGGAGAGCGAGCCGGCTGAAGCACCCTCGCCGGACTCGGCCGCTGCGGTCAGTCGGGCGATGGATGTGATCCCGCCTGCTGTGACCGGGGCTCGACTGGCGCTGATGTGGGCGGTGCAGCAGGTGGTGCGAAACGGATTGCACGTGTTAGGCGTGTCAGCGCCGGAGCAGATGTAGAGCAACTCGATTCATGTTGTCGTTTCGAATTACCCATGAAGAGGCAGGCGGAAGGGCTCGGGTTGGTGTCCTCACAACCGCGCGCAGTGAGGTGGCGACGCCGGCCTTTATGCCGGTGGGATCACTGGGGAACGTGCGAAGTGTGGATGGTGAGGAGCTGCTCAAGATGGGCTACGGGCTGATCTTGAACAATGCCTATCATCTCTATCTGCGTCCGGGGCATAAGATCGTTGAAGAACTCGGAGGCGTGCATCGCTTCACGGCCTGGCCTGGGGCGATCCTGACCGATAGCGGGGGCTTTCAAGTCTTTAGCTTGGCGAAGTTTTGCAAGGTGACGGATGAAGGCGTGATGTTTCAATCTCACATCGACGGGTCCTCTCGATTTATCAGTCCGGAAACGTCGATTGAGATTCAAGAAGCGTTGGGTGCGGACATCATCATGGCCTTCGATCATGTCGTGGCCTTGCCGTCCTCGCTGGACCAGGTGCGTGATGCCTCCAAGCGGACCTCGCTGTGGGCGCGTCGCTGCGTATCTGCAAAACGCCGAACCGATCAATCCTTGTTCGGGATCGTTCAGGGCGGATTGGATCCAGGTCTGCGGGTGGAGTCGGCGCGCGATTTGGTATCGGTGGGATTCGATGGGTATGCTGTCGGCGGATTATCAGTGGGAGAAGACAAGGCCGACATGTACGCCATGTTGGATGTGACCGTGCCTGAGCTACCCTCGACGAAGCCGCGGTACTTGATGGGCGTCGGAATGCCGGAGGATTTGGTGGAAGGGGTGGCGCGTGGGATCGATATGTTCGATTGCGTGGTGCCATCCCGCCATGGCCGAACGGGCTGGCTGTTCACCTCCTTCGGGCGTGTCGTGATCAAGCAGGCCCGGTACGCCCGCGATGAGCAACCGATTGACCCGGCCTGCGGCTGCCCCGTGTGCACGCGATACACGCGGGCGTACCTCCATCATCTGTTCGGGATCAAAGAAATGTTGGGGGCCCGGCTCAATACGATTCATAATTTATGGTTTTTTGCGAAGTTGATGGAGGAGATTCGCAGCGCCGTGCGTGGGGGGACCTTCCAAGAATTTCGGCGTGAATTTCATCGGACGTATGTTGTGGACCGGCCCGGCGGTGAAAGCGGGTCGGACCTTCAGAACACGAATGTATCTTAACGGTAAAGCAGGCGAGGCAGGTTATGTGGGATTCCGTAGCATGGGCGCAGGGGACAGCAGGGAGTGCGGGTGCCGGCGGCGGCCTTTTGTCACTGGTTCCCTTCGTCCTGATCTTCGTGATTTTTTACTTCATGTTGATTCTGCCGCAGCAGAAACGTCGGAAGCAGGCGGACGCGATGTTGGCCGCGCTGAAGAAAGGCGACAAGGTGGTCACGGCTTCGGGCATCTGGGGCACCATCACCAACATGGGGAAAGAGACCGTGACGCTTCAGATCGCGGACACGACCAAAATCAAAATCCAAAAGGAACATATCGCTCGGTTGCGCGGTGACGAAGAGGATTGACACACGCGAATGAGACGGGAAGGATTGGCGGACGTATGAAAAAAGTCGGTGGACGGTTGTTGGCTTTAGTGACGCTGGTGGTCGTATCGATCATCTTTTTCTTGCCCTCCTACCAACCGCTGTACAAGGAACTGCCGCGGTGGATCCGTGAAGTTCTGCCGGACAAGGGCATTACTCTGGGATTGGATCTCCAAGGCGGCATTCACCTTGTGCTCGAAGTGGAGGAAGACCGTGCAGTTGAAATCGCCGTAGAACGGACAGCGGCGGGACTTCAGGATCTCCTCGTGGAGAAGAAGATTCCTGCGGAATCGGTAAAGCGGACTGGGTCATCCCAGATCACGATTGGGTTCCAGAATGCCGAGCTGAAGGCCCAGGTGCAAAAACTGTTGGATGACTTCCCGACGTACGTCGAGGTGGAGTCGGCTGGTTCGAACAATGCTGTGGTGTGGGGGCTGCGCGAGGCGGAGATCAAGCGCATCAAGGATTCCGCCATCAATCAGGCATTGGAAACCATCCGCAATCGTATCGACCAGTTCGGTGTAGCGGAACCGCTGATTCAACGGCAGGGGTTGAAGCAAGTGGTTGTGCAGCTTCCCGGAATTAAAGATGCCAAGTTGGCGAAGGATTTGATCAAGCAAACCGCGCTGCTCGAATTCAAATTGCTGGACGATGACAATCAGCTCAAATTGGATCTGCCCAGCCGTGTGCAGAAAGGTAAGGAACGGGAAGAGGCGTTTCTGAAGCAGGTCGAGGGCAAGGTCCCGGAAGGCGATCAGATTCTGTTCGAGCGGATCGTCGAAAAAGAGAGCGGACAAGAATGGTTGGCCCCGTATCTAGTGAAGAAGCGGGTCATGCTGGCCGGCGATGTGTTGAGCGACGCGCGAGTCTCCATCGGGCAGTTCAATGAGCCCTTCGTGTCTGTCACCTTCGATGCGAAAGGCGCTCGGGAGTTTGATCGGATTACGGGTGAGAACGTCAAGAAGCGCATGGCGATCGTGCTCGACAATACCATCTATTCAGCGCCGGTCATTCAGGAGCGAATCAGCGGTGGGCGAGCACAGATTACCGGAACGTTTTCGATGGAAGAGGCCAATAACCTCTCCATCGTGCTCCGGGCCGGGGCGCTGCCTGCGCCGCTGAAGATTATTCAGGATCTCACGGTCGGCCCCTCGCTCGGGCAGGACTCGATTGAGAAAGGCGTTAAGGCCACGCTATTTGCGGGCCTCCTCGTGATCGTGTTTATGGCCAGCTACTACCGGCTGTCCGGTGTGATTGCGAATTTTGCGCTGATGCTGAACCTTATCTGCCTGATCGGATCACTGGCGGCGTTGAATGCCACGCTGACCTTGCCCGGCATTGCCGGGATCATTCTGACGATCGGTATGGGCGTCGATTCCAACGTCCTGATCTTTGAACGTATCCGTGAGGAGCTTCGACAGGGAAAGGCGGTACGTGTGGCGATTGATGCGGGCTACGACAAGGCCTTGCTGACGATCGTCGATTCGCATGTCACGACGTTGATCACGGGTTTCGCGCTGTTTCTGTTCGGCACCGGGCCGATCAAAGGGTTCGCCGTGACCCTGTGTCTTGGCATCGCGATCAATCTCTTTACCGCGCTGGTCGGGACGAAGGTGATTTTTGACCTCGTGAATCAACGCAAGAAAATCGAGCAGCTCAGCATTTAGAAACATCGGGATCAGACGATTCCAGAGCGTCGGCCGGGAGATTGCCCTGAAGGACGACACGGCAATCGCAATTGCCGCACGTTCAACATGATCGCCCAGCGAGGCCGCAGCGTCAAACACGGTGTACGGATAGTCAGCCGCAACGAGCGGCCGCGCGGCGGAGGACGTTTTCAGTATCCTGCTAGAAGGGAGCCGGCATGTTCGAGATTTTAGGGAAAACGAATATCGACTTTATGGGCAAGCGCACGATCTCGTTTGCGCTTTCCGGCATTCTCGCATTTCTGGGTATCATCGCGGTGCTGCAAATCGCGCGTGGCGCGGCCAATCTGGGAATCGATTTCGCTGGCGGGACCGCGGTTCAGCTCAAATTTGACCAGTCGATCCGGATCGACGAGGCGCGACGAGCCCTGGAAAACAATGGGCTGGGGTCTGCCGAATTGCAGGAATTTACGCAGGACAACAAGTTGCTCGTTCGCGTGAAGGCGTCGACGACCATCGAGGAAAAAGTCGCGGAACGGGTCATGGCCGTGTTCAGCAAGGAGTTTCCCGGCAATAAGTTTGTGGTGGATTCCAGCATGGAGATCGGCCCGACAATCGGGAAGAAGCTGCAGGAAGATGCCCTGATTGCCGTCTTGATCTCCTTCGTCGGGATCGTCTTGTACATTGCGGTCAGGTTTGAGTTGCGGTTTGGCGTAGCCGCCGCCCTGGCGACGTTTCACGATGTGCTGGCGGTGTTGGGTGTCTTCTACATCTTGGACAAAGAGATTACGCTGCTGGTGGTGACGGCATTGCTGACGCTGGCCGGGTACTCGTTGACGGATACTGTGGTCGTATTCGACCGGATCCGCGAGAATCTTCGCACCCGTCGGCGGGAGGATGAGGAAACGATCATCAACGCGGCTATCAATCAGGTGCTGAGCCGAACCATCGTGACCAGCTTAACCGTCGTGATCGTACTCATTCCGCTGGTTCTGGCCGGGGCCGAGGTGCTGCACGATTTTTCGTTGGCCCTGCTCGGCGGCGTCATGTTTGGCACCTATTCGTCCATCTTCGTGGCAAGCCCGTTGCTGCTGCTCTGGCCCGGTAGCGCCGGGGGTCTCCTGAAGCGTCACTAGGCTTCGGCTCGTCAGAGCCGGGCCTGGGGTCCTGCCTCCTGTTGTGCGAGGGCCGTTAGCCGGAGTCGCCGCACGCATGCTGTTCTGGAGCCGGTCACACAGTCTCCAGCGAAAGATCATCACGGCCATCGTGATGGTTGGGCTCTTACCGTTGGGCCTGTCTCTCGTCTTGACCTACATCGAAGAACGCCGGGCGTTGCGCGAGACCATCGGCGCCAACTTCAAGGAAGTGGCGATCGAGGCCGCCCGGCGGATCGAGATGCAAGTCACGCGCGGCATCAATGAAGCGCAACAACTTGCCGCCACGCCATTCCTCCGCACCTCTGTCACCGAATCCAATCGCACGTACGTGGACAAGGACGAAAAAACCGTCCAGTCCATGATTAAGGCCTGGCAGCAACGCTGGCGCCAGCGGGACAAGCAAAGCGAATTCCCGCTGTTCATCAACCGAATCGTGACCAATTATCTGATTCGGTGGCATGACATCCGGAAGTCCGATTACGTCGGTATTTTTGTGACGGACAATCGGGGTGCGCTGGTGGTCAGTTCCATACCACAAGTCGAGTACTACCATGGAAAGACGGCCTGGTGGCAGGCCGTGATGAAACGGGGTACGGGGAAAGTGTTCGTGAGCGACATCTTTTTCGATCCTGCATTCGGAACCCATGTGGTCAACGTGTCCGCGCCGATCATCGATGATGAGCAGCACACGACGATTGGTGCCGTCACGATCCTCTTGCGTCGGGATACGCTGTTCCACTCCGTGTCCGAGGCTACGGTAGGGAAGACGGGGCATGCCATGTTGTTTAGCTCGGATGGTGTACCGCTCGTGTGTCCGATCCTGTCGCCTGAAGAGCATGTGGTGAAACCTGAATTGGTGGGCGCGATCAGCGGAACCGCCGCGGGCTGGACGACAGCGGCGAATGATTCGCATGGCGGGGAACACTCCATCGTCGGATTTGCTCCGGTCCGCCTTGGGGGGGACCTGACGCCGGAGAGTCTGGGCGGCAAACGCTGGCTGACATTTGTCCGGCAGGATCCGGCTGAGTCCTATGCCCCGCTCGAACGGCTGGTGGTACAGGTGACGGTGTATGGGCTTGGGGTATTTGCCGTACTGTTGCTCACGGGGCTGACCGTCGCACGGAGAATCGCCCGCCCCATCGGCCTGCTGCATGAGGGGGTGCAACGAATCGGGAGTGGGCGGTTGGATCAACAGCTGGAATTGAAGACCGGTGATGAGATCGAGCAACTGGCCCAGGCCTTTAACAAGATGGCGGTCAACCTTCGTGTGTCGTTCGAACAGATTGAACAGCGCATGGAAGATGTGCGTCGCCTGGAGGCACGCTACCGCGACCTGATCGAGCATTCACCCGAGATGATCTATCAGTTGAACAAGGCCGGCCAGTTTGTCCATGTGAATAAAACGGGGCTTGATAAACTCGGCTATACCCTTGAGGAAATGCTTCAGATGCGTCTGTGGGACTTGGTGCCCAAAGGTCGCGAAACGGAGGTGCTGGCCTATCTAGAACGGTTGGTCGCACAAGGACGCAGTACGATCGAGACGGTGTTTGTGGCGGCAGATGGCCATCCGATCGATGTAGAAATTCACGCGACGGCTTTGTTCGAGAGCGGGGGAGGACTGGTCCATTCGCGGGCGTTCGTGCGTGACGTGACGGAGCGGCATCTGCTGGAAGAGCAGGTGCATCGGTATACGACCCGGCTCGAACAGGCAGTCAACGAGCGAACCCAGCAATTGGTGGCCTCGCAAGAGCGGTATAAGGCGCTGTTTGACCTGGTGGCGGATTCGGTCTTCATGGTGGGAGAGGACGGCGTCATCGTTGCGGTGAACAAGCGTGAAGAGCAAGCGCTAGGCTACTCCGAGCAGCAGGTGGTGGGGCGCAGCATTCTGGACGCGGTTTTGCCTCTCCATCACGAGGACATGCGGGCATTGCTCGCGAAGATTCATGCCGGCGAGCGCCAGGTGCCGACACAGGAAATCACGGTACGCGATGCCGCCGGCAAAGAAACGCCGGTCGAGATGGACCTGATTCTGGTGCGTGGCAGCGACCATACCTGGGTGATGGTCCAACTGCGTGACATCACCGACCGGAAGCGCCTTGAGCGGCAAATGCATACCTACCAGCAGGAGTTGGAGGCCAAGGTTAGTGAGCGGACGAGAGAAATCGAAGAGACTAAACAGTATCTTGAGAACCTGCTCGAAAATGCCAATGACGTGATTTACACCCTAGATAGCGAGCAGTGTTTCACCTATGTGAACAGCAAGATCCTGTCATGGGGGTATGCGAAGGAGGATCTTCTCGGGCGGCCCTATCTGGCGTTGCTTTCGAAGCGGCATCGCGGGCGTCGGCTGAAGTCGACCTTGGACATTGGTGTGAAGCAAGTCTATGAGGTCGAGGTGCTGACGAAGTCGGGAGAACCTCGCTTGGTGATGGTCAGTGTGTCGCCGCTTCAAGCCGTGGACGGGGAGATTCTGGGCGTGCTGGGCATCGCTCGAGACATGACGGAGACCAAGAAGCTCGAACAACAGATCCGGAACTCCGAGAAGCTGGCCTCGGTCGGAAAGCTGGCGGCGGGGGTGGCGCACGAGATTAACAATCCCTTGGGCGGTATCCTGAACTGTCTCTACAACATGCGGAAAGGCACGCTCTCTCCGTCACGCCAGGAGGAATATCTGGCATCGATGGAGGATGGGTTGCGACGGGTGCAGCGAATCGTTCGCCAGTTGCTCGATTTTTCGCAACAGCACAATCCGGAGCTGGCGCTGGCTGACATGAACCAGGTCGTCAAACGTGTGTTATTACTGACGGATCATCTGTTCGTGCCCCATCAGGTGCGACTTGAAACAGCACTCGCTCCCGATCTGCCGGAGATCATGATTGACCGGCATATGATGGAGCAGGTGCTTATGAATCTGGTATTGAATGCGATTCAGGCAATGCGCAGCGGCGGGGTGTTGACTATCAGCACTGTCGTGGAGGAATCCCATTGTCTGGTTCGTGTTCGGGATTCCGGGTGCGGTATTTCCTCATCCGTCCTGCCGCGAATCTTTGATCCCTTCTTTACGACGAAAAATGAAGGCGAGGGGACGGGGCTCGGGCTTTCCGTCAGTTTGGGCATCGTGGAACGCCATGGGGGGCGGATCATGGTTGAGAGCGAAGTCGGCAAAGGGACGACGTTTACGGTGTCGATTCCGCTGTCAACTGAACGTTATGCGATCGGGAGGTTTTCGTGAAAGGGCTCAGGGTGCTCATTGTCGATGATGAACCGTTGATGCGACTGTCCATCCTGGATGCCTTAGAAGGGGTGGGATGTGAGGTCATGGCGGCGGCGACCGGGACTGAGGGTGTCACGGTGCTTGGCACGCGTCAGTTTGACGTGGTGATCACCGATTTGCGACTTCCCGGTGCCGATGGGTTGACAGTCCTCAAAGTCTGCAAAGAGCGGAACCCGACGACGGAAGTGATTCTAATCACGGCTCATGGGTCTGTCGATACGGCAGTCGGGGCCATCAAGCTCGGGGCGTACGATTACATCACCAAACCCTTTCAGATGGATGAGTTGTTGCTGATCATCGAACGGGTTGGGAAAATTATCGGGCTGCGACGGGAAAATCTTGAACTGAAAGAGGTGCTGGAAGATCGATTCAGCTTCGGTGGGATTCATGGCTGCAATCAGCAGATGCGGGCCTTGCTGGAGCGGATCAAGTTGGTGGCTGCAACCGAGTCTCCTGTGTCCATCGTCGGAGAGCGTGGAACGGGGAAAGAATTGGTGGCGCACACGATTCATTTAAACAGTCCTCGTCGGGATCAGCCGCTGATCAAGGTCTGTTGCGGGGATCTTCCCGACACGCTGTTGGAGGCGGAACTATTCGGGCATGAAAAGGGCGCGTTTCCCGGTGCGGTGCGTCAGCGGCGAGGCCGGTTCGAGCTGGCACATAAGGGGACGTTGTTGCTGGATGATATCGAGACACTCTCCCTGAACCTTCAGAAGCGGGTATGGCAGCTGCTGCAGGAGCGAAAGGGTGTGCGTATTGGCGGACGGGAGCCGTTGGAGATTGATGTGCGGGTTCTCTGCGCGTCACAGCAGGACTTGAAGGAGGCCGTGGCCCAGGGGCGGTTTCTTCCGAATCTCTGTGACTACCTGACCGCGGTGCAGATTGTCGTGCCGCCGCTACGCGAGCGCCGTGACGATGTGTTGGTCATTGCCGAGCATGTGCTCGACGCGCGTGCGACGATTCTTCATAAGACTCTCAAGGGATTTTCGCCGTCGAGTCAGGATCTGCTGATGCGGTATTCGTTTCCGGGCAATGTCGGGGAATTAGAGCAGATCGTCGACCGGGCCGCCGCCTTGGGGCGGAATGGGGAATCCCTCCAACCGTGGGATCTCTGCGGCTTTCAGACCTGTCCCTATCTCGGAGGCGCGTCACAACCCAGCTGTGGGTTCTGTACGGAGGGTCTCTCGGGAAAGGTTGACAAGGTGGAGTCGACGACAGCCGCAACACTGGCTGCCGCAAGAGAAGCCTTCGAGCGGGATTATATCCTTGGGGTGTTGAAGCAAGTGGACGGCAGTCGAACGAGTGCCGCAGCTGTTCTGGGACTCTCCAGGAAGGCCCTGTGGGATAAGTGCAAACGCTATGGGATCTCCTCCGCCAAAGGAGAGGCGGAGGAGGGGGAGGAGTAGCCTACTCTTCCGATTCAGGACCGCCTTCCCACAGTTTCACGGTACGATCCCAGGAGGCGCTGGCCAATCGTAATCCGTCCGGTGAGAGGGCAATGCCGCGAACGGGACCGGTATGGGTTTTGTCGGTCCGGAAGTTGCGGCCTGTCGCGATATCCCAGAATCGGATGGTATTGTCGTCGCCTGCGCTGATGAGCACCTTTCCATCAGGCGACACCGCGAGGGCGCGCACCCAGCCGTTGTGTCCGCGCACGACGCGGATTTCGTTCATCGTCGGCATCTCAAAGAAGCGGATCGTGTTGTCCCGGCTTCCCGTAATGAGGATTTTGGCGTCGGGGGTGAAGGTCATGGCGCCGATCCAAAACTCCATGGGCTTCTGGAATCCTCCGTCATCCTCAATGAAGAAGCCGCGCGTCTCAGTTGAGTCCTCGGCAGTCTCTTCCCAGTGACCGTTGTGGAGGATCTTTTCCTCGCCGCTCGGCAGTACTTCCCAGATGCGAATCTTGCCGATATCGGACCCGCTGGCGAGGTGCACGCCATCCGGAGAGAACGCCACGCACACCGACCAATGGTGGTCGTACTGGTCTTTGCCCAAGAGGGTCATGAGGTCGGTTCCGGTCGTGACCTCCCAAATCTTGATGTCCTTATTGTGGCTGCCACGCGCCAACATCAGACCGTCAGGGGAAAGAGATAGGCTGCAGACATTATGATCGTAGCGCGTAAACAAGAGTTTCGTGGGTTCGCCCGTTTTCGGATTCCAGAGGCGAATGGTTCGATCTTCGCTGCCTGACGCCAGGGTGCGGCCGTCCGGCGTGAACACCAGGGCGCGGATGTCGGCAGTGTGGCCGCGCAACGAGCGCAACAGCCGCCCCGTTTCAATGTCCCAGACGCGGACATACCGATCCACGCCGCCGCTGACAATGGTTTGGCCGTCCGGGGCATAGGCGACAGACCAGACGCCATGCGAGTGGCCGCGGAAGGTTTTGAGTTCGCGGAAGCCGGTCTTCCAATACTCCAAGTGGTCAATGGCGGGTGTCTCTGATGGCATCCCCTGAGGGTTCGTCGGTGCGGCGGAAGGCATCGTCGAGGGCGCGGTTGTGTGATTGCTCATAAAAGTTCTGTGCCTCGTCCCTGTTCTGCGCGGAGGCCTGAGTGGCTCCGGCCCACCCTCTGCGGTTTGCAAAAATCGCCGAGGGGTTTGTATAATCGGCGGTCGTTTCGACGATCGTAAGAGAACGACTGTAAGCAAGTCAAGCGCAGCGCTCACGCGGGTTTTATCCCTTCACCGCAGCCAAACATGTGAGGACTTATGACGACCGGAGTGGAAGTATCAAAGCCGTCGATGGAGATCCGTTTTCAGCCGGCCTTACTGCAGGAAGTCATCGACTCCTTCATTGAAAAGACGGAACGGGAAGGCGACCCGACCTACTATAAAGAATTTCACGAGCTGGCCGATCCGATCTACGAAAAATTCACGTTGGATGATCGCGAAGCCGAGTTCAAAAAGCTGTATCAGTATTTGTTCGGTATCTGGGGTTTCTCCGATATCATCCGCGACGCGTTCAACGAGTTTCCCGAGCTGAAGGCTCGTGTTGGCATCGTGCTGGTCAAGGGTGTGCTCAAGGAGGACCAGGAAGGGGTCGACGTGCTTCGCAAATGGGGCTCCGTCGAGCATGACCTGGCCAAGCAATTCGAGGAAAAGGGTCTGAAGGGTGTCGGCATCAAGCTGATCCCGCGCCGCTTTTATGATCCTGCGCTGACCCGGTATTGCCGTCACGAACTGATGCATATCAACGATATGCTGGATCCGGCCTTCGGCTACGATCCTGACACCCGGGTCGGACAGAATCCTGGCGAAGAAACCCTCATTCTGCACCGCTATCGGATTCTCTGGAACATCAGCGTCGACAGCCGGTTGATCGCGGCCGGGAAGGAGCCGATGCTTCAGAAGGAGGATCGGTTCAAGGAGTTCCGCTCCTGGTATCGAAAAATCCCGCCGGCTCAATTGAAATCCGTGTTCGAGGGGTTGTGGCAGACGAGCTACTTTACCCATTCGGAACTGGTCGAGATGGCGACCGACACCCTTCGCATTTTGGATCGCGCCGTGGATGTCGAAGGGGGAGAAATCCCGGAGACCCAGCAAAAGGTCATGCTAATGCCCGGATTCCCGTGCCCCCTGTGCCGGTTCCCGACGTACACATGGGTGGAAGACTTGGATACGAAGCTTGAAGGGTACATTCTGGACTTCATTCGTGAGAATCACCCGGGTTGGGATGTCGAGTATGGCGCCTGCGATCGTTGCGTAGAAGTCTATAAGCTGCGGGCCGACGGTGTGATGTAGTTGGAGCGCATCGTGGCTGGTGATCCTAAATACGGGCGTCGCGATTTTCTGAAAGACTCCGTCGTCTCGGTTGCGAAAGCTGCGAGGGAGTTTTCCATCCACAAGGATGCGCCCCGCGAGCAGCCGGCTGCCCCTGTCCGGACGGACTGGTTGCGTCCCCCGGGGGCCGTCGACGAAGCGATGTTTCTTGAGCGCTGCACGCGATGCACGGATTGCATCAAAGCCTGTCCCCCCGGTGCCATCGTCAGTGATCTCACCAACGGCACGCCGGTGATTTTTGCCGACCAAGTTGCCTGTGAGCTCTGTGAAGATTTCCCCTGCATTGCTGCCTGTGCGACAGATGCGCTCCTGCCGGTGGCCGATCCCTTCGAGGTTCGGATGGGGCTTGCGGCCGTGTCGCATCGCGCGTGTACGGCAGGGCAGGGGTGCCATGCCTGTGTATCGAAGTGCCCGGTTGACGCACTGGAGATGGATTTTCATGCGCTGCGGCTTGTTGTCGAGCAGGAGCGGTGCGTGGGATGCGGCATGTGCGAGCAGATTTGTAAGACCGTTAATGATCGTATCGCCGTCAAGGTGACGCCGGCGAGAAACTTGTCTGCGGGCAGTAGTATCGGCCTCTAAAGAGTGTGTCTGCCGGTAGTCGAGAGACGTCCCATAAACATGCAGCGTAGTGAAACATCGGCACCGATGGCGAAGGCAAAGGAGAGAGAGTTCATGCTTGACATCCCTCCCTCCTTTACCTATCATACGCCTCCTGTGCCGCAGGACTCAGATGTTGCGTAGTGTGCGAAAAATTTGCGCAACATGTTG
>WBZQ01001295.1_pt1 | contig 17707 bp, 15 predicted proteins | sample 5204251 | NCBI WGS metagenome assembly WBZQ01 (sample SAMN12412402, study PRJNA552823) | activated sludge metagenome | isolation source: activated sludge from nitrification reactor of wastewater treatment plant... | place: USA: Virginia | collected 2017-09 | reverse complement strand
GGCGGAATTCCTCCTGCCGGCGCTCCGACTCCTCGGCTTCCGTCAGGATATCGATGTCCCAGCGGGTCAACTGCGAGGCGAGGCGCACGTTCTGTCCCCGCCGTCCGATCGCCAGCGACAACTGGTCGTCCGGCACCACCACCTCGACGCGGCCGGCTTCCTCATCCAGCACGACCTTGGTGACTTCGGCCGGGGCGAGCGCGTTCACAACGAAGGTCGCGGCCTGCGCGCTCCAGGGAATGATGTCGATCTTCTCGCCCTGCAACTCGGCCACGACGGCCTGCACGCGTGACCCGCGCATGCCGACGCAGGCGCCGACCGGGTCGATCGAGCTATCACGGCTGATCACCGCCATCTTGGCGCGCGAGCCCGGATCGCGGGCAACCGCCTTGATTTCAATGATTCCGTCATAGATTTCCGGCACTTCCTGCGCGAACAGCTTGGCCAGGAAGCCGGGATGCGTGCGCGACAGGAAGATCTGCGGCCCGCGCGGCTCCTCCCGCACGTCGTAGATATAGGCGCGGACGCGGTCGCCGTTGCGGAAATTCTCCCGCTGGATCAGCTCGTCGCGGCGCAGCAGCGCCTCGGCCTTGCCGAGTTCCACCATCAGGTTGCCGTACTCGGTGCGCTTGACGACGCCGTTGATGATCTCGCCCACGCGGTCCTTGAATTCCTCGAACTGGCGCTTGCGCTCGTACTCGCGGACGCGCTGGACGATCACCTGCTTGGCGGTCTGCGCGGCGATGCGGCCGAAATCGATGGGCGGCAGCGGATCGACGATGAACTCGCCGATCTGGATTTCCGGCTTGAACTTGCGCGCGATGTGAACAGGGATCTGGGTTTCCTCGTTCTCGGCGACCTCCACGGCCTCGGTCCAGCGCGACAGGCGGACATCACCCGTCTTCCTGTCAATCGTCGCGCGGATATCCTTTTCGTGCCCGTACTTCGCTCGGCCCGCCTTCTGGATGGCCTGCTCCATCGCTTCCAGCACTTCCTCGCGGTCGATCGCTTTCTCCCGCGCGACGGCGTCGGCGACCAGAAGCAGTTCGGGGCGTGAAACAGCTGTATCCATGGTGACCTCGTGTCCTGGGTCCTGGTTTGGAGCGGTGTGCTATCGGTTCGGCGTGCGGTCAGTTCGGCTTCGGCGTTCCCGCGGTCGCGGCAATCAGGGCATCGGTCAGCACCAACTTGGCGCGTCGGATCATCGTCAAGGGCAACGCAACCTCGGCGCCATCGTCAAGCCGCAACCTGGCCTCGGTTTCGTCGGCGCCGAGAACAACGCCCGAGAAGCGTTTGCGGCCATTCACCGGGAACTGGGTTTCAGCCCGCGCCAGGTGGCCGGAAAATCGGTTCCAGTCCTTTACCCGGGTCAACGGGCGGTCGATGCCTGCGGAACTGACCTCCAGGTTCCAGGCGCCGGGGATCGGGTCGTCTACATCGATCATGGCGCTGATCTGGTGGCTGATCGCTTCACAGTCCTCGACCGTGATCTGGCTGCCATCAGCGCGATCCGCCATCACCTGCACGGTCGGCCGTTCCTTGCCCAGTACCGCGACCCGCACGAGTTCATACCCCATGAAGGTCAGGGCAGGTTCGATCAACGCCGTCAGGCGCTGTTCCAGGGTCGTGGTGGCCGGCGTGTCTGTCGCCAAGTGAGCCCTTCCCGATGCGGCGTTGGTCCAAAAGCAAAAGGGCGGCCCGTGAAGGCCACCCCCCGGATAGTCGCGGAGAATGTGTCGTCAGTCGTAAAGATAGCGCGACATGGCGGGTCAGGCAAGCATGGGCGCGAAATTCGCTGCCACCCGCGCCCCGCGCCGTGGGTTTGCACCCTGGCGCGCTTCCGCTAAATGATCCCGCCCCTCATCCGGCCCCCGTTCCTCATCCGGCCATCGAGATGTCCCAGACGCAACCAACCCCCGACCCCACTGCCACGTCTCCATCCAGCCCGGACCAGACCAGCCAGGACACATCCGCGCAGGATGGCTGGTCCAGCGGTGCGCCGCCCGGCGGGTTGCCCGCGCTGCGCGCCGAACTCGACCGCATCGACGACATGCTGCACGACCTGCTGATGCAGCGTGCCAGGGTGGTGGAGCAGGTGGCACGGTCCGGCAAACGCTCCGCCTTCCGCCCGGGGCGTGAGGCGTCGATCATTCGTCGCCTGGTCGGCCGGCATCAGGGTTCGCTGCCGGTGCAGACGATCTTCCGCATGTGGCGCGAAATGCTGGCCGGCACGACGGGCATGCAGGCCCCGATCGTCGTCGCAGTTTGCGAAACCGAGCCGGGCGCACAGATGACCCAGACGGCGCGGGAACATCTCGGCGCGCTGACCCCGATCCATGTGCATGCCAGCCCCGCCCGCGCCCTGGCTGAAGTCAGCGCCGGATCGGCCGCCGTCGCCGTGCTGCCCTATCCGTCCGACAGCAACGCCTGGTGGACGACGCTGATGCACCAGGAACCCCGGGTTCATATCATCGCCCGGCTGCCGTTCTGGGCGCGCCGCACGGAAGGCGCGCCGATGGTGCAGGCCGTGGTCGTGGCCGCCGATTCCCCCGATGCGTCCGATACCGATCGCAGCTTCCTGTGCATCGAACTGACGCAGGAGATCAGCCGAACCCGCCTGCTGGCCAGCCTGGCCGCGGCCGGCCTGAAACCGGACTCGATCGTGACGAGCGGCAGCCACGTCCTGGTCGAGGTGGATGGGCTGATCGCGCCGGACGATCCGCGCCTGGGCCGGGTCGCCGATATGCCCCGCCCGGTCGTCCTGGGCGGCTATGCCATCCCGGTCGCGGAAGGAACCCCATGACCTCCCCCACGCCACGCCCGGAAATCCTGACGATCCACCCCTATGTCGGCGGCGAATCGACGCTGGCCGGGGTGAACCGGACGATCAAGCTGTCCTCGAACGAAGGCGCGTTCGGCGTGCCTCCGGGCGCGCAGGAGGCGATCCGCAAGGCCACGACCGAGGTGTTCCGCTATCCCGATGGCGGTGCCGACCGGCTACGGGAGGCTTTGGGCAAGCGCTGGGGCCTCGATCCCGCGCGCATCGTCTGCGGCGCCGGATCGGATGACCTGCTGTACCAGTTCTGCCTGTCCTATGGCGGGCCCGGTCGCGACATCATCATGTCGGAGCACGGGTTTTCCATCTACTACATCGCCGGGACCTATGCCGGCAGCCGCGTGATCAAGGTGCCCGAGCGGAACCTGACCGTGGACGTGGATGCCATGCTGGCCGCGGTGTCACCCGCGACGCGGCTGATGTTCGTGGCCAATCCGAACAATCCGACCGGATCGATGCTCTCGCATGCCGAGATGGTCCGGCTGCGGGAGGGGCTGCCGCCCGAGGTTCTGCTGGTGATCGATTCGGCCTATGCCGAATACGTGACGCGGGACGACTACGACGCCGGCGTGAAGCTGGTGGATGCGACCGACAACACGGTGATGACGCGCACCTTCTCCAAGGTGTTCGGGCTGGGTGGGATGCGGATCGGCTGGTGCTATGCCCCGCCCGCCGTGGTCGATGTGCTGAACCGGGTGCGCGGGCCCTTCAACGTGTCTGTCGCAGCACAGGCCGCCGCGATCGCGGCGCTGGAGGAACCGGGCTGGGTGGAGATGTCCGCCGCTCACAATGCCGAATGGCGCCCGAAGCTGGCTGCGGGGATTGCCGCCGCGGGGATCAAGGTGTGGCCGAGCGAAGGGAATTTCGTGCTGGCTGATTTTGGGACGGTGGATGGGGCGAATGCCGCCGATGCGTTCCTGCGCACGCGCGGCATCATCGTGCGCAAGGTCGCGGGCTATGGCCTGCCGCACTGCCTGCGCATCACTGTCGGCAACGGCGAGGAATGCACTCTGGCAATCGAAGGTCTGACCGAATTCATGCGGAACGCCCGTGGCTGAGCCTCTTTTCAAGCGACTGGCCTTCCTGGGCATCGGGCTGATCGGATCGTCCGTCGCGCGCATCGCCAAGGAACGCGGCGACATCGCGGCCGAAATCGTGGTCAATGCCCGGACCCAGAAGACGCTGGACCGGGTGATGGAACTCGGTTTCGCCGACCGGGTGGAGATCGATCCGGCCAAGGCGGTGGCAGGCGCGGATTGCGTGATGTTGTGCGCGCCCGTGGGTGCCTTTGCCGAACTGGCCGAGAAGATCGCGCCGCATCTGGCGCCGGGTGCGATCCTGACGGATGTCGGGTCGACCAAGCAGTCGGTGGTGCGCGATGTCGGGCCGCTGGTCCCCGGTGGCGTGCATTTCGTCCCCGCCCATCCCGTAGCGGGCACGGAACATTCCGGACCTGACTCCGGCTTCACGACGCTGTTCCAGGGCCGTTGGACCCTGGTCACGCCGCCGCCCGGCACGGATGAGGCATCCGTCGAGAAGATCGTCGAGCTTTGGCGCCGCTGCGGGTCGATGGTCGAGACGATGGACCCGGCGCATCACGACCGCGTGCTGGCGATCGTGTCGCATCTGCCGCATCTGATCGCCTTCACAATCTGCGGCACCGCCGACGATCTGGGCAACGAGACTCGGCAGGAGGTGATCAACTTCGCCGCCTCCGGCTTTCGCGACTTCACGCGCATCGCGGCGTCCGACCCCGTGATGTGGCGCGACATCTTCCTGAACAACCGGGAAGCCGTGCTGGAAATGCTGCAACGCTTCATGGAGGACGCGCAGGCCATGTCGCGCGCCATCCGCTGGGGCGATGCGGCCTATATCGAGGACAAGGTCGAGCGCGGCCGCAAGATCCGCCGCAGCCTGATCCAACAGAAGCAGGCCTGATCCCATGCCCAGCATCGCGCATCTGGAAACCGGCCATTACCGCATCGAGTTGCCGGTGCCGCTGTCGGATTCCACCCACGGCACGATGACCCATTTCGAATTGGTCACGGTGCGTCTGCGCGACTCCGATGGCGCCGAGGGCATGGGCTACACCTACACCACCGGCGCGGGCGGCGTGGCCGTGCACGCCCTGATCGACCAGGGGCTGCGGCCGGTGCTGATGGGGGCCGATCCGGACCAGATCGAGGCGCTGTGGCACAAGATGTGGTGGCGGCTGCATTACGGCGGGCGTGGCGGGTCTGTCAGCCTCGCGGTGTCCGCGGCCGACATCGCTTTACATGATCTGAAGGCTCGGCGTTTGGGCACGCCGCTGTGGCGGATGCTGGGCGGGTTTGATCCGCTGGTCCCCTGCTATGCGGGCGGGATCGATCTGGAATTCACCCTGGACGCGCTGCTGGCGCAGACCGACGGCAACCTCGCCAAGGGCTTCCGCGCCATCAAGATGAAGGTCGGACGGGCGCGCCTGTCGGAGGACGCGGCGCGGGTCGCGGCCATGCGCAAGCACCTGGGCGATGACTTCCCGCTGATGGCGGACGCCAACATGAAATGGTCGGTGGACGAATCGATCCGCGCCGCCCGTGCCTTCCGCGACCAGAACCTGACCTGGCTGGAAGAACCCACCATCCCCGACGACATCGCCGGCCATGCCCGCATCGTGCGCGAAGGCGGCGTGCCGATCGCGACCGGGGAAAACCTGCACACGCTGCACGAATTCACCCAGATGATCGCCGCCGGCGGCGTCACCTTCCCCGAACCCGACGTCACCAATTGCGGCGGCATCACCGTGTTCATGAAGGTCGCCCACCTGGCCGAGGCGTTCAACCTGCCGCTGACGTCCCATGGCGCGCATGACCTGACCGTGCATCTGATGGCCGCCGCACCGAACCGGTCCTATCTGGAAGTGCACGGATTCGGCCTCGACCGCTTCATCGCGGAGAAGATGCCGATCGTGGACGGCAAGGCCATCGCGCCCGACCGGCCCGGCCATGGCATCACATTCGACTGGGCAGGGCTGGAACGCACCCGCGCCTGACCTGTATGGTGACCTCCAACCAAACACGGAGGATCCCATCATGGCCGAAGTCGAGATGTTCTTCGACTGCTCCAGCCCCTGGACGTATTTCGCCTTCCACAGCCTGCGCGAACTGCGCAAGGAGATCGGCGTCGATATCGCCTGGCGCCCGCATCTGGTCGGCGGCGTGTTCAACGCGGTGAACCCGTCGGTCCACAACTCCCGCGAAAAGCCCGTCGTGCCGAAGCAGAATTACGGCAAGAAGGACCAGGTGGACTGGGCGCGGTTCCTGGGCCTGCGTTGCATGTATCGCCCGACCGTGTTCCCGGTGAACAGCGTGAAGGTCATGCGCATCTGCTGCGCGCTGGAAGGCACCGACAAGATCGAGCCCTTCGCCGCCGCCGCCTTCGACGCCTATTGGGGCGATGACATGGACATGTCGCAGGTGCCGGTGATCCAGGAAATCTGCAAGCGCGCCGGTGTCGATGCCGCCGAGGTCCTGGCGGCGATCGAAACCCAGCCGGTCAAGGACAAGCTGCGCAACAACACGCAGGAACTGATCGACCGCGGCGGCTTCGGCTCCCCCACCATCTTCGTCGGTGGTGACGACATGTATTTCGGCAACGATCGCATGCCGCTGATCCGGGACGCGGTGCTGCGCCGGCGCGCGAAATGAACCTGATCCTCGTTTCGGTCGAGGATCGCGGTGACGCGGGCACGATCGCCCGCGTCACCGTCAACAACGCCGAACAGCGCAATGCCCTGGGCAACGCCGGCAAGCGGGAACTGGCGGAAACGTTCGAGCGTATCTCGGACGATCCGCGCCTGCGGGTGATCGTGCTGACTGGCGCGGGCGACCGGTCCTTCATCGGCGGGGCGAACATCAAGGAGATGTCGACCTTCTCCCACGGCCATGCCTCGGAAGGCCCGTCCCTGACGCACCGCGCGTGTGAGGCGATCCGACGCGCGCCGGTGCCCGTCATCGCCCGCGTCAACGGCTATTGCTTCGGGGCCGGTCTGGAAATCGCCGCCGCCTGCGACATGCGCGCCGCCGTCGATACCGCCAGGTTCGGCATGCCGGAGGTGCTGTTCGGCCTGCCATCGGGCATGGAGGCGTGCCTGCTGCCGCAACTGATTGGCTGGGGCAAGACGCGCGAACTGGTCTATACCGGCCGGCACATCGACGCGCGGGAGGCGATGGACTGCCACCTGATCGAACGCCTCGCGCCATCGGACGGCTTGGACGCGGCCGTGGACGAGTGGGTCGATGCGATCGTGTCCGCCGGCCCCAACGCGATCCGCGCGCAGAAGGAACTGATCCGGGACTGGGAACGGATGTCGCTGGCGGATGCCATCCAGCAGGGTATCCGCGCGGTAGCCGCCGCCCATGGTACCGAGGAAACCAAGCGCCTGATGGGGGCGTTCGTCGCTCGGCGAAAGGGATAATCTGGGATCAGGCTGCGCGTGGTCGTGTCGGTCGTCGCATGGCCGCTTCGGCTGATGCGGGTCCGCCAAGCGTCCGTCCCCCCGTCATGGTTGCCGAAGGGCAGCCATCTACGGTTTTCGCACGTGCAATCAAGGAAGCCGTGGATGGGGCCTGCACCCACCCTGACGAGGGGCGCCGCGAGGTTCACCCCGATCCCCTAATCAACCCCGCCCCAGATCCTGGTTCACCAGTGCGGCTCCTTTCGCCAGCGCCCGCAGCTTGCCTGCCGCGGCATGACGGGACAGCGGCACCATGCCGCAATCGGTGCAGGCATGCAGATGCCCAGGGTCGCACCAGCGCAACGCCGCGTGCAGCCGTTGCGCGACCGTTTCGGCCGTCTCGACCGCCTCGTTTCCGACATCGACAACACCCAGCAGCACGTCCTTGCCGCGGATGGCCTCGATCACGGACACGTCGACGCCACTCGCCGCGGTTTCGATACTGACCTGGTTGATGGATGATTTCGCCAGCAGCGGCAGCGTGTGGTTGTAGTGGCTCCAGTCATTGTTGCCGGACTTCCAGCGTTTCACGTCCGGGGTGCCGTAGCCGTAACAGATATGCACGGCCGTCTTGGCGGTCACGCCCGAAGCGGCGCGTTCCAGCGCGGCGACTCCCCAGTCCCTGACCTTGTCGACATAGACGTTGAAGCACGGCTCATCGAACTGGATGACCGATGCGCCGGCATCGGCCAGCGCGCGGGCTTCCAGGTTCAGCAGCTCGGCGAAGCGCAGCGCGAGTTGTTCTTCCGTCCGGCCGCCGACCGTATCGACGATGCTGTCGACGATCGTCATGGGTCCCGGCAGCGTCACCTTTACCGGGCGGTCGGTCATTGCCAGGGTCGCCCTCAGCGCATCCAGGAAAACCGGTCCTGTCCACTCCGGGCCGGCAACCAGGCGCGCGGCGGCGATTTCCTTGTGATAGCGCTGGGCGCGCTGGGGGCGCATCGCCAGGTTCTCCATGTCGATGCCCTGAAGCCCCTGGTAGAAGCCCCAGATGTAATGCTGCCGACGTTGTTCGCCATCCGTCACGACATCCAGGCCGGCGCGCTCCTGCTCCCCCACCCAGATGCGCACTGAATCTTCCTGCGCCTCATACAGCGCCGACCCTTCGTGGCGCCATTTCGTCGTGATCTCACCGGGACTGGCGAGCCAGGACGGCTTCGGCAGGCTGCCGACGATGGTGGCGCGAACGCGACTGGTCTCGTTCATGACATGGTGATCCCGCTGTCGACCGGATAGACGTGACCGGTGATCATGCGGGATTCGTCAGATCCCAGGAAGACCGCCATGTTGGCGATATCCTCCGGCTCGATGGGGCCGAGCAGCATGGCCTCGGTCATTTTGACGATGCGTGGCACGCGGGCTTCGAGGCGGGAGCGGACGCGATCGGTCATCACCGCGGCTGGCGCGATGGCGTTGACGCGCACCTTGTCGGGTGCGAACTCGACCGCCATCGACCGTGTGATCGCCGCGATCCCGCCCTTCGCCGCCGTGTAGCAGTCGCGCCCGGCGATCCCCATCAGCGCCACGTTCGACGCCATGTTGATCACCGAACCGCCACCCGATGCGATGATCGCGGGAATGCCGAAGCGACAGCCCAGGAACGTGCCGAACAGATCCAGCTTGATGGCACGCCAGAATTCCTCCAGCGGCACATCGACGACGGTGCTGTCTACGGGTGTCGAACCGCCGGCATTGTTGTGCAGGATGTGCAGGCCGCCAAAATGACTGACGGCCTTCTGGATCGTGGCGCGGACGCTGTCTTCCTGGGTCACGTCGGTCGTCACCGCGATGCACTGCCCACCGGCCTGCGTCACGATCTGCGCGGTCTGCTCGCCGGCGGCGGCGTTCAGCTCTGCCACCACCACCTTCGCGCCTTCCGCTGCCATTCGGCGTGCCGTCGCGCGCCCGATACCCGTGCCCGCGCCAGTGATCAGCGCAACCTTGCCGTCCAGTCGTGCCATGTTTCGTCCCTCCGTTTCGTCAGCCTCCGACCCCACCCCAACCCTGTCAATCGCCCCCGCTCGGCGGTATGACGGGACGACGGAGTGACGAGGCGGCCCATGAACGAGATGGTGGACGTGTTGATCATCGGTTCCGGCGCATCCGGTGCGGCGGTTGCCTGGAGCCTGGCCGACACCAGGATGCGCATCCTGTGCCTGGAGCAGGGGGACTGGATCAAGCCCACGGACTTCCCCTCGAACGGGCGGGACTGGGAAGCGCGACGCTACACGGATTTCGACATAAGCCCGAACCGGCGCAAACGCGACACGGACTACCCGATCAACGACGACAATTCGTTGATGAAGGTCGCGAACTTCAATGGAGTCGGTGGCGGAACGATTCTGTACACGGCGCATTTCCCGCGCATGCACCCGTCAGACTTCAAGCTGCGCACGCTGGATGGTGTGGCCGATGACTGGCCGATCGACTACCACACGCTGGATCCGTTCTTTGCGCTGAACGACCGCATGATGGGCGTGTCGGGCCTGGCCGGCGATCCGGCCTATCCGGCACACCAGCCGCCGATGCCGCCGATCCCGCTGGGCAAGACCGGGTCACTCTATGGCCGCGTGATGAACAGGCTGGGCTGGCACTGGTGGCCGTCCGATATCTCCATCGCCAGCACCGACTATGAGGGGCGGGCGAAGTGCATCAATCTGGGGCATTGCACCCCGGGCTGCGCGCAGGGCGCCAAGGCGAGTACCGACATCACCTATTGGCCGCTGGCCATCCGCGCCGGTGTCGAACTGCGGTCGCGCTGCCGGGTGCGCGAAGTCACCGTCAATGAAAAGGGCATGGCGTCCGGCGCGATCTATTACGACCAGGACGGGCGCGAACAGTTCCAGCCGGCCGAGGTCGTGATTCTGGCCTGCAACGGCATCGGTACGCCGCGCCTGCTGCTGAACTCCGTGTCGGGAAAATTCCCCAATGGCCTGGCCAATTCCAGCGGCCTGGTCGGCAGGAACCTGATGCTGCATCCCTGGCCGCAGGTGCATGGCTATGTCGACGAACGCCTGGATGGCGACCACGCGCCGATGACCGTCGTCTGGAGCAAGGAATTCTACGAGACCGATCCAGGCCGTGACTTCGTGCGCGGCTACACGATGCAGTTCAGCCGCGGCACCGGCCCGGTCAACGAGGCCATCCAGAGCGCGTCGGCTGGCCGCCTGCCCTGGGGCCGCGATCACCACCGCGTCTATCGCGAGTTGCTGCACAAGCGCCTGCATGTCGGCATCGCCTGCGAGGACCTGCCCGAGGAACACAACCGCGTCACGCTGGACCCGGTGCTGAAGGACAGCCACGGCATTCCCGGTGCGCGCATCGACTACACGATCAGTGAGAATACGCGACGGATGATGGAACACGGCATCGCCCGCGCGACCCAGTTCATGCAGGCCGCCGGCGCGCAATACATCCAGACCTCGCGCACCGTGCTGAACAGCCCCGGCCATCTGCTGGGCACCGCGCGGATGGGTGTCGATCCGGAACGATCCGTCGTCAACGAATGGGGCCGTTCGCATGACGTACGGAATCTGTTCATCGTCGATGGCAGCGTCTGGGTTACCTCGGGCGGCGTCAACCCGACTTCCACCATCCAGGCCATCGCGCTGTACATCGCCGACCAGATGAAGCAGCGCTTGGCTACCTTGTTCGATTGAGGCTGATGATGGCGAACGAACCCACCCTGACCGATGCCGAACGGGCCGATCTGCGCGCCGTGGCGGCGGCGATGATCCCGGAATCGGCCGAGTATGGCGTCCCCGGCGCCGACGACCCCGCGATCTTCGCCGATATCGAGCGCTCCCTCGGCCGGGACTTCAACGATGTGCGCGACGCCCTGGCGGCGCTGCGCGTGACGGCGGGCGGCCCCTTCGCGGCGCTCGACGTCGATCGCCGGGAACGGGCGGCACAATTGTTCCTGGGCAGCGGCCTGCGCAGCGCGGGCGCACTCTCCCGCGTCGTGACGCAGTGCTACTACCGCGATGACCGGGTGATGCGCTCGCTGGGGCTGGACCCGCGCCCGCCCTTCCCGCTGGGCCACACGCTGGAACAGGGCGACTGGTCCCTGCTGGACGCAGTGAAGGGTCGGCCGCCGATGTGGCGGGACATCTGACCGGGCCTATTGCAGCGCCGGCCGGACTTCCTGGCACAGCAGGCGCAGCGCCTCCATCTCGTGCTCGTGGTGCACCTTCCCGCCGCAGTTCAGCTCCACCAGGATACCGGCAAGCCCCAGATCGCGTTGCAGATCACGTAGTTGTTGCGTGACCGATTCAGGTGTGCCGACCAGTACGGAACCGCGCAGCGCTTCCTCATAGGTGATCGTCATCAGCCGCTGCGCGGTCGCCGCTCGACGCTCCGCCCCATCGACCCCGGCCCGACGCGCCGAGTCCGCCAACAGCGCGCCCTGGGCACGGTAGTAATGCGTCAGGCTGGCCTCGTATTCCGTGCGCGCGGCCGCCTGCGTCGCCGCCAGATAGCCGGGTGCCCGCAGATACACCGCGCCATCGCCCGGATGCCCGGCGGAGCGCCAGGCCTTGCGATAGGTCTCGATCGCCGGGGCGAACATCCGTGCGTCTTCGTGCCGGATCGCCAGGAAGATCGGGCGCCCCTCCTGCCCGGTCGTGACGAATGTATCGGCGCTGGTCGCCGCCACCCGGATCGGTGGCCCCGCTTTCTGGAACGGACGCGGCGTGACCGTCACGTCGTCGAACCGATAGTAGCGGCCGTGATGGGAAAAGCCGGGTTCCGCCCAGGCACGCTGGATGATTTCCAGCGTTTCGGTGAAGCGGTCCTTACTTTCGGCATAGGGGATGTTGTAGGCCTCGTACGTCTTGGCGACCCCGCTGCGGCCCACGCCGAAGATCAGCCGCCCCTGGCTGAGCTGATCGACCGTTGCCGCTTCCTCGGCGATGCGCAGCGGATTGCAGAGTGGCAGGACCTGCACCGCGATGCCAATCTTCATCCGCCGTGTGCGCGCCGCGATCGCGCTTGCGATGCACATCGGCGACGACAGGATCGATCGCGAGGGATCGAAATGCAGTTCGGCCAACCACATCACATCCAGGCCCCACCGTTCGGCGCCGTCAACGACATCCAGCGCCTCGGCGAAGGCCTCCGAATCGGGACGACCATCAAGCGAGGGAAACTCATGGAAGACGCCGAATTCCATGGCACGGCCTTTCCTGTTGAAGGCATGGATTTCCGCACCCTCCGGCCGTAGCGTCAACCGGGACCCATCGGCCCACACACCCCATTGCCCGCCAGCCAACGCCTTGCGACGATATGTCTCTCATACAGGAGACCAGGCGCATGACGTGGCGGATCGGCATCGATATCGGCGGCACCTTCACCGACGTCGCGATGGTGGAGGAAGAATCCGGCCGCATTGGTATCGCCAAGGTGCTGACCACACCACGCGATTTCGGCCAGGGCGTGATCACCGGCATCCGCCAGGGGCTGGATCGCTACGGTGTCGCCGCCGCCGATGTCGCCCTGCTGTCGCACGCGACCACGGTGGTGACCAACGCGCTGCTGGAACAGAAAGGGGCCCGCGCCGGCTTCATCGCCACGCGCGGCTTTCGCGACATACTGGAGCTGCGCCGCTCCTCCCGCCCCGACCTGTACGACCTGTTCCAGGACCCGCCTGGCGTGTTGATCCCACGCCGCTATCGGTACGAGATAGCCGAGCGCATCGATGCGCAGGGACAGGTGGTCACGCCGCTCTCCGAACCGGAACTCGCGGCATTGATCGAAACGATCCGGGTGGCGAAGCTGGAAACCATCGCCGTCTCGCTGATGTTCTCCTTTCTCAACGACAGCCACGAACGCCGGATCGGCGCCGCGCTACGCGCCGCCCTGCCGGATATGCGGGTCTATCTGTCCTGCGAGGTCCTGCCGGAAATCCGCGAATTCGAGCGGGCCAGCACGACCGGCGTCTGCGCCTATGTCGGCCCGCTGCTGGCGAATTACCTGGAACGCCTGTCGCAGGCGACGCGCGAACTCGGCCTGCCACCGCTGCACGTCATGGGATCGTCCGGCGGCGTGTTCGATATCGCGGAAGGGCTGCGCATGCCCGCCATGGCCGTTGAGTCCGGCCCGGCGGCGGGTGTCATCGCCGCCCAGCTCGCGGGCCGGCAGCTCAACCGCCCCGACCTGATTTCCTTCGACATGGGTGGCACGACCGCCAAGGCCAGCGTCATCGTCGGTGGCGAAGTCTCGGTGACAGCCGAATACGAAGTCGGCGGCGCCGCCAACGCCAAGCGCTGGATGCACGGTACCGGCCATCCGATCCGCGTGCCGGTGATCGACCTGGCCGAGGTCAGCGCTGGCGGCGGCTCGATCGCCTGGGTTGATCCCGGCGGCGCGCTGAAAGTCGGGCCGCACAGCGCCGGTGCCGATCCCGGACCCGCGGCCTATGGCGGCGGCGGCACCCAGCCCACGGTCACAGACGCCAACGTGGTGCTGGGGTTGCTGGACCGGGAGGCCTTGCTGGACGGCGCGCTGAAGATCGATCACGCCGCCGCCGAACGCGCCATTACCGAACACGTCGCGTCGCGTTTCGGCCTGACCGCGCTGGAAGCCGCTTCGCGCATCATCGAAGTCGTAAACAGCAACATGGCGCAGGCGCTGCGCATCGTCTCGGTCGAGCGTGGCCATGACCCGCGAGAGTTCAGCCTGATCGCCTTCGGCGGCGCCGGCCCCGTCCATGCCGTCGCGCTGGCCGAGGAACTGACGATCCCCGAGGTGATCATTCCGCCCGCTCCTGGCGCGTTCTCGGCCTTGGGGCTGGTCGCGACGGACCTGAAGCGCGACTACTCCCGCACGCTGTACACCGATCTGGGCAGCGTCGATCCCGCCCGCGTCGTCGACGCCTTCACGCGGATGGAGGCCGAGGGAGCAGCCATGCTGGCATCCGCCCAGGTCCCACCGGATCGCCAGGCGCTGCTGCGTCAGGCGGATGTGCGGTATCGGCGGCAGGCCTATGAGCTGACGATCCCGGTGGCCGACGGACCGATCACCCGCGCCAGCCTGGACGCGCTGGCGGAGCAGTTCCACACGCGGCACGCTCAGACCTATGGCCATGCCAACCGCAACGAACCGGTGCAACTGGTCAATCTGCGCCTGACCGCGCTGGGCCGGCTGCCCGATCTGCGGCTGTCGCAGCAAACGGATGCCGCCAAGGCACGTCTGCGTCACCGACCGGTGTGGTTCCTCGCGACCGGGCTGGTGGATACCCCGATCCATTGGCGCGACGGGCTTGTGACCGGCACCGACATGGTCGGCCCCGCCGTGATCGAGGCATTGGATTCGACCACGGTCCTGCCGCCCGGATGGCGCGCGCGCGTGGACGAACAAGGCTATCTGCGGTTGACCCGGGCGTGACACCTGGCATCCGCGCCGTCGGGCGCACTGTCCAACGCATGACAAGCCGCGGTACAGCCTGCCTCCGCTCTTGTCGTATCGCATGGTTCACCGACTGACAGGTTTCGGGCAGTGTGATCACGCGCCAACGGCAACCGATTTGGCCCCACGACAGCACTGATGCATCATGCGCCCACCCCGTGGGAGGGACGCATGATGAAATTCGGCGCGTCGATGTTCTTCACCGACTATGCCGCCAGGCCCGAGGAAATCGGACCGACCCTGGAACAACGCGGTTTCGATTCCGTCTGGGCGCCGGAGCATTCCCATATTCCGATCAGCCGGCGGACGGAATTTCCCGCCGGTGGTGAACTGCCGAAGAAATACTATGACGCGATGGACCCGTTCGTGGCCCTGGCCGCCGTGGGGGCTGTCACGACCCAGCTCAAGCTGGGCACCGGCGTCTGCCTGATCGCCCAGCGCGATCCGATTCAGACCGCTAAGCTGGTCGCCTCGATCGATCAGGTCAGCCGCGGTCGATTTCTGTTCGGCATCGGCAATGGCTGGAACCGGGACGAGATGGAAAACCATGGCACCGCATACGCCACGCGCCACAAGCGCGCGCGGGAAACGGTGGAGGCGATGACCGCGATCTGGACGCGAGACGTCGCGGAATATCATGGCGAGATCGTCGATTTCGGCCCGATGAACGCCTGGCCCAAGCCGGTTCAGAAGCCGCGCCCGCCCATCTATGTCGGCGGCGCCTTTCCCTACTCCGCCAGACGCGCGATCCGGTATGCCGATGGCTGGCTGCCCCAGGCGGCGCGGGCAGGCAGCTATCGCCAGATCGGCGATCTGATCCCGGAATTTCACCGCATGGCGCGCGAAGCCGGGCGCGATCCCGCCTCGATCGCCGTCACGGTCTGGCACTCCCGCCGCGACCCCGACCTGATCAGGCGTTACCGGGACATGGGCGTCGAACGCGTGGTCTTCGCGCTCGACTCCGAACCACTGGCGGCGTTGCTGCCGCGGATCGAATCGATCGCGGAATTGATGCACCGCGTGAACCAATAACGAGGGAGGTTGCCATGCCACGCCTGTTCGCCGCGACGCTTGCCGCGGTGCTTGTCATTGCCGGGGCCGCGCAGGCGCAGGACAGATACCCGTCCCGCGCGATCAAGCTGGTCGTGCCGTTCACGCCCGCGGGGCAGACCGACATCACCGCACGCCTGATCTCGAACCACATGGCGCAGACGCTGGGACAGCCCGTGGTGATCGAGAACCGGTCAGGTGCCGGTGGCAGCCTAGGATCGGAACTCGTGTCGAAGGCCGCGCCGGATGGCTACACGCTGCTGCTGGGAACCGGGTCGACACATTCGACCAATCCATGGGTGAACCCGAAGATCACCTATCATCCCGTCAACAGCTTCACGACGATCGCGCACATCACCGTTGCCCCTCTGGCGTTGGCCGTGAACCACGCGCTGCCGGTGCGCACTGTCGCGGAACTGGTCGCCTACGCCAAGGCTAATCCCGGCAAGTTGAACTACGGATCGGCCGGCGTCGGGTCGCAGAGCCATATCATGGGCGAGCTTTTCAACCATTGGGCCGGCATCCAGACGACCCACATCCCCTATGCGGGGGCGGGCCCGCAAATGGCGGACCTGATGGCCGGGGTCACGCAGATGGACTGGAACGCGGTCTCCGTCCTGACCGGCGGTGCCAAGACCGGACAGTTGCGCATCATCGCCACGACCATGTCCCGTCGCGCCTATGCCCTGCCCGATACCCCGACCGTGGCCGAGGCCGGGTATCGCGACATGGACGCCTATTCATGGACCGTGCTGTTCGGCCCGGCCGGTGTGCCCAAGGAGGCCGTCGCGATCCTGGGGTCCGCTGTCGCCAAGGCGCTGGCGGATCAGACCATCACCACACGCATGCTGGAGATCGGCGCCGAACCCGTTCCGGACACCACACCCGAAAAGGCCGCCGCCTTCGTCAAGGCGGAATACGAACGCTGGGGGCCGCTGGTGAAGCTGTCGGGCGCCAAAATCGAGTAGCGCACATACAAGCCACCAGTGCCAATTTGGCGTTCCGCCGATTGCCCTTATACTGCGACCCGAGAGAGGGGCCGAGGGGAAAATCGTTCATGAAGTTCAGCTTTTCGAGTGAGCAGGAGGAGTTCCGATCCAACCTGCGCCGCTTCCTGGCGGAAAAATCGACCACCAAGGAAGTCCGCCGCCTGATGGACACGGACGCGGGCTGGGAACGCGACGGCTGGAAAGCCATCAACACGGAACTCGGCCTGAGCGCGATCCGTATCCCCGAAGCCTATGACGGCCACGGCTTCGGTCTGGGTGAACAATGCATCGTGCTGGAGGAAATGGGCCGAGCGCTGCTGTGCGCGCCGTTCTTCGCGACCACGGTGCTGGCGGTTGGCGCGATCCTGCATGCCGGGACCGAGGAGCAGAAGAAAAAGCTGCTACCCGACATCGCGCTGGGCGATACGATCGCCACCCTCGCCTGGGTCGAGGACAACGGACGTTGGGATGGCGCCGGCACGACGATGACGGCCACGGCCGCCAATGGCGGCTACACCCTGACCGGCAGCAAGACGATGGTGCTGGACGGCCATACCGCCGACCTGATCGTCGTGCTGGCGCGCCAGCCCGGCACCAGCGGCGATGCCGGCCTCTCGCTGTTCCTGGTGGACGGCAAGGCCGCCGGCCTCACCCGCCGCTCGCTCAAGACCATGGACCTGACGCGCAAGCTCGCCAGGCTTGACTTCAACAACGTCGCCGCCACGCCGCTTGGCACGGTCGGCGGCGCGGCCGCGGCCTTCAACCGCGTGATGCTGGAGGCTTCGGTCTGCCTCGCCAACGAAATGGTGGGCGGCGCCGACCGGCTGGGGGCGACGGTCGACAGCCGCGACTTTCTGGGCGTGCCCGCGCGCGTGCCGCTGGCCGACACGGTGGAAGCGGCGGGCGAAGTGTTGGCGCCCCTGCCGGCGG
>WBZQ01001294.1_pt1 | contig 17714 bp, 16 predicted proteins | sample 5204251 | NCBI WGS metagenome assembly WBZQ01 (sample SAMN12412402, study PRJNA552823) | activated sludge metagenome | isolation source: activated sludge from nitrification reactor of wastewater treatment plant... | place: USA: Virginia | collected 2017-09 | reverse complement strand
AGGACGCCGTGGCGGTCACAGATGTCGCGCAGCAGTTGCCAATACTTGGGTGATGGAATATGGACGCCATTGGCTGAAGAAATGGGTTCGCCGATCACGGCGGCGACCGTTTCCGGCCCCTGGAAGAGGATCTCCTGTTCCACCCACTTGGCGCACATGATGTCACCCTCTTCACCGGGCAAGCCAAAATCGTTGCGATAGTGATTGGGTGAAGGCACATGGTAGACACCCGGCATCAGGGGGCCAAAATAGCGCTCCATCAGGGTACGGTTGCCGGTGGTAAGGCTCATGGCGCCGTAGGTCATGCCATGATAGGAACCGCGGCGGGCGATGATCTTAGAGCGCTTGGGAAAGCCACGCAGAACTTGCACCTGTTTGGCAACCTTGATCGCCGTTTCCACGGCTTCGGAACCACCAGAACAGAAGAAAACCCGTTGCAGATCACCAGGTGTGATCTGAGCCAACGTTTCGGCCAATTGCACCGCCGGGATCGACGTGTAGTTGGCAGCGGAAACATAGGCCAATTTGCTCGCTTGTTGGGCCATGGCTTCGGCGATTTCCTGGCGACCGTGACCGGCATTGACCACCCATAACCCCGACAAAGCATCCATCCACGCCTCCCCGCGGGCATCGTAGAGCGTAGAGCCTTCCCCGCGTTCAAAGACGTGCAAGCCTTGTTGAGCCGCCAATTCCAGGTAATTCCCCGAATGGATCCAGACATGATCCAGGGCACGTTGATAAATAGGTTCTGTATAGGCCGGGGTTTGGCCGTTGCTGGATTGCTCCACAGCCACCCCAGTGGCCGGCGTGTTGTATGACATGGTATCGCTCCTGATTGAAAACGAAATCGATGGTCTGCTCAGTATAGTGCGCGAAGCGACTCTTGTCCACCTGAAAGGGTTGCGAGTCAACCATGCAGCTCGATCAAACAAAAAGGGAGGAAGGCATGGCCCTCCTCCCCACTTACCAAATTGTTTGACCCTATTGTGGTAATCTACAATCCTCAATCTACAATCACAAATTCTTTAGCCCTTCAAGCCGGTCAGCGAAATCCCTTCAATAAAGGTGCGCTGGGCAAAGAAGAAGGCCACAAAAATCGGCAAGGTGACCAGGGTGCTGACAGCCATCAAATATGGATAGGCCAGTTGTTGATTGCCAACTTCATAAACCGCCGAGCGCAATTTCTCTACGCCCAGGGCCAATACCCACTGGGTGTCACGGTTATTGTAAATGAGAGGGCCAAGATAATCATTCCAGGCATCCATAAAAGAAAAGAGAGCAACGACCGTTAAGGCGGGTTTAGAGAGGGGCAAGATAATGCGGAACATGGTTTGCAGTTCATTGGCGCCGTCGATCTTGGCGGCGTCCGATAGCTCGGCCGGAATGGTCATAAAAAACTGGCGCAACATAAAAATAAAGAAAGCGTTGCCAAAGAAACGCGGGACGACCAGCGGCAAGAAAGAATTGATCCAACCCAGTTGCTTAAAGATAATAAAGAGAGGAACCAGTGTCACCCAGCCAGGAATCATCAAGGTAGCGAGTACTACGGAGAAAAGAGCATCACGGCCAAGCCAGCGAATACGCGAAAATGAATACGCCACCAACGCCGAAGAGAGCACAGTGCCAATGGTAGCCGGGATGGCATATTTGACAACTGTATTGTAGGTGTAAAGCGAAAAGTCAAGATGACCACTGTTCCAGGAATCCCAGAAGTTGTTCCAAAAGGCTGGTGAAGGAAACCAGACCGGCGGAATCGTATAAACTTGATCGTCATTTTTGATGGCCGACGTAATCATCCAAAAGAAGGGCAAAATAAAGCTAAACGCCAGTACAACCAATGCGCCGTATTTAAGGATTTCCAACAACATCTCGGCCAAAGTGATTTTGCGCTTTTGTCGCGCTAATAATGGGGTGGCCGCGCCACGCGCTATAGATGCTACTGGGGTTGTGGTTTGCGTCGCCATAAACTACTAACTCCTCGTACTATATGAGCGGTTGCCATTGAGTAACATTTTTACCAGATGTAAAAGTGTTACTCAATGCAGAGCAACAGTATATAATCGCCTAACGAGTGCCACCAGCATAAAACACATAGCGGCCAGAGACACGGAACAAAATAATGGTAAAAAGTACAATAATCACAAAGAGGAACCAGCCCAACGCCGAGGCTTTGCCCATCAACAAATACATAAAAGCGTTACGATACAGAAAGAGTGAATAAAATTCTGTCGCTTTGAGTGGCCCGCCTTGCGTCATCAGCCAGGGTAACGTGAAATTTTGAAAGCCACCAATCAAAGCCAAGACCAGGTTGAACAAAATCACCGGGCTAACCATCGGAATCGTAACATTCCAAAGCCGCTGCCAGGCATTCGCGCCATCCACAACAGCTGCCTCATATAAAGAACGCGGGACATCCTGAAGGGTCGCTAGAAAGATAACCATTGCTCCCCCTTGCGCCCACATATGAATGATCACCAGTGAAGGTTTGACCAGCGTGGGGCTTGAAAGAAATGGAATGATGGGGAAGCCCCAGGCTTGCAACATACCATTGATCGCGCCATATTGCACATTGAGCAAAAACTGCCAGACAAAGGCAATGACCACAGCAGGCACAATCGAAGGAAAGAAAAAAATTGAACGGAAGATCGAACGACCGAGAATATTGGTATTGAGCAACAGAGCCATTAGAAAAGCTGAAATTACACCTAACGGACTACTGATCACCACCCACCAAAGCGTATTATACATGACTACCCGAAAATCTTCATCGCTCGTAAAGAGTTGGGTATAGTTGCGCCATCCAATCCACGCTGGCTTCGTGAGCAGATCATACCGTGTGAAGCTGTAGTAAAGTGATTGAACCAGGGGAATCACCGAGAGCAACAAAAAACCAATAATCCACGGGGAGGCAAAGAGCAAGCCCATGAGAAAATTATGGCGTTCGTTCCGTGAGCGAAAAAGTTGCGTCAACCGTTCCATAGCCAATCCTTCGTTAGCGCATCAAGCATGACGGATGAATGGTGGCTATTCATCCGCCATGCTTCGGCAAATTCAGCTTAATCCCTGATTCTTCCACTCTTCTTCAGCCGCTTGTTGCAGCTTTTTGGCGCCCTCAGCACCGGTCATTTGACCACGGTAAACTGCTTCGCGCACCTCACTATATTTGGTGGCCAAGAAATCTTCAATGGGGCAGCGGATATATTTGCCCCAGGAATCAGCTTCGCTGATCGACTTGATGTAGAAATCCAACCCAGGATATTTGCTGGTGTCCAGACCCTCGAAATAGGGCTTGTAGGCAGGCAACCAACCGATCTTGTTATAAATCAGGTCCAGGAACGACTTGGAGACAATCCATTCTGCCAGCGGCCAGGCCTCATCTTTGTACTTGGCGTCCTTGAAAATCTGCGCCATGTGGCCGCCACCGAATTGCACTTTCTTGCCGCGACGTGCTTCTGGCACAGGCACCCAGGTGGCGCGGTTTACTTTGGAAACCTCGGGCTTTTCATTGGCCGTCTCGCCAGGATGCCAGTACCCTTCGATGAGCATCGCCTGCTTTTCAGCATTAAAAGAGCCACCCCACTGCCCTTGCCCTTCAACGGCGCGGAAGCCAGTGAGATTGTCGGGGCCGATGATCTTGACAAACTCGCCCATCACATCCATGCCCTGGGCCATCATTTCATTGTCAAAGTTAAACTTCTTACTCTCGGGGTCAAAATAGTCAAAACCCCACGAGTCGGTCAGGAAGAAGCCATCGCTGCCTGGGCCAACACCACCTTCAGCATCATAGGGATCAATCCCAATCAGTTGGAGGTTTTTGGCATCATCAAACTTGGTCAATTTCTTATGCCAATCCAACAGTTCATCCCAGGTGACAGGCGGTTTGGTTGGATCCAAGCCAGCCTCTTGCACCAGCCGTTCGTTAAAATTCAGACCACGCCGAACAAAACATTCATAGGCTGGAATGCCCATCACTTTGCCATCCAACGTGGCGGCGCTCCAGTTGCCCTCAATAAATTTGTCCCCAGCAATTACCTTGCTCTTGGCAATATAATCATCCAGCGCAATTACTGACCCCTTCAACATAAATTGCAGATAGTGCCCGCAAACCCCAATATCAGGCGGCGTACCAGCGGCGATGGCAGGCAAGGCGCCATCCCAACCCACACCGGTTCGAAACTCCCATTTGTTGCCGTTGAGCGCTGCTTTTAGATCGTCGGAAGCCTCAAATTGCTCTTTGAGCTGACCTGGCTGATTCCAAAAGACCCAGTGTTGGATCACAACCGGTTCCTTGGTAGTGCCAGCCTGACCCTGGCTACCGCCGCTCGGCGCACCAGCCGGGGCGCAAGCGGCCAACAGGCTACCCACGCCAAGTGCGGACAATCCGCGTAGAAAGTTACGGCGGCTGAGATTGACTGTGCCTAACTCAGACATTGTTTGTTCCTCCTGATAGGTTTGACTTGTGCTTCCTCGTCGGGAAAAGGGTGGAAGATGCTTCCAAATTGTAGGGGAAATGAGGTTTGGCCCGACTTGCAGACGGACTATAGCACAAAGTAATTTTTTTTACAAACGACAAGAATCAGTCGGCTTAAAAGTTGCTATTTTGACCTGAATGGCAGAAGTGCTACGGCATTGATCGGCAATCTATGCCAGAATTGGCCTACAGGTGACAACCCCGTATACACTTTAAAGCATTGAAAATCACAAAGAGCTATGGACGAGGAACAGAATGTTCAAACTTTTGTTAGGTGGACTGTTGATCTTGTTGGTTGTTTTACCTGTTGTGGGGACATTGAGCTTGCAAGCCTGGGCGCGTGGCGCCAAACGTCCAACCAATCTGGGTGTAGCCAACGGACGTTTGGCCGCTTGTCCCGATTCACCCAATTGCGTCTCTACCCAGGCCACAACGGCTTCTCAACAGATGTCGCCGTTGCCCTATCAGGGTTCGCCGGCAGCGGCTAAGGCCCAACTCTTGCAGGTCATTCAAGCACTGCCAGGCGTGGAACTGCTCGCCGATCAGGACAACTACCTGGCCTTTGTCTTCCGGAGCCGACTGATCGGCTACCCAGACGACGTGGAATTCTATTTTGACGATACAGCCAAGGTGATCCATTTCCGCTCAGCCTCACGCCTGGGGAGAGGGGATATGGGCGTCAACCGCGCCCGCATGGAAAGTATCAGCCAAGCTTATCTAGCAGTTCAACCCTAGGTCAAGCGTAACCAAGTAGCTTTGCTAACATGTGCCCGGCACTTTCGATGCAACAGTAGTTTCTGGCCCACAAAGTGCCGGGCACATTGCTAATCCTCTCAGTTTATTTTGCACCAAGTATACTTTGCTCTGGTCAAAAACGCAGTTCTAACCCAACCGCAGTATAGATGTTATTCACTGCGCAGCGCGCTGGCTGGCTGCATCTTCCCCATGCGCCAGGCCGGGTAAAGACCAGCCAAGAGGGCGGCGGTGAGGGCCACCAGAAATGCTTGAACAAAGTAGCTGGGTTGAAGCTGCATTTGGAGGGTCCAGCCAAACGAGCGCAGATTGATGATATAGATCAGGATCACCGCCAGCAGCAAACCCATGGGAATGGCAATGATACCGGCACAGGCGCCTAGCAGACCAGTCTCCAGCAAAGAAAGACGCCACAGTTGACCCCTTGTCATGCCCGTTGAGCGCAATACGCCGATCTCGCGGCTGCGTTCCAATTGCAAACTCATCAGCGTGCTAAAAATGCCGATAAAGGCCACAATCGTTGCCAACAACTGCAGCGCTACGGTAATGGCAAAGGTACGGTCAAAGACATCCAGCGCGCTCTGGCGCATGTTGCGGTTGGAGCGTATCAACAATTCGGTTTGGCCGGCAAAGGCGGCCCGGATTTCGTCCACTTTTTGATCGACGCTGACGCCAGGCGCCACAAAGAGCGCCAGCGCCGAAAGGGCCTTGTCATCCCACAGTTGCCGATAGACTGGATCGTAGACAAAGGCCACATTGTTAACATCAAAATCCACCGCAATGCCCACAATGGGAAACAAGTGCGGACCCCGATCCGTCTGCACGGTCAACTGGTCGCCCACCTTGAGGTGCAAACGATTGGCCATCGGTTCGTTGATCAGCAGCCCTCCTGCCATCAGGGCCTGCCAGGTCGTTTGCCAATCGCCAACGGCTGCCGTATAACGCCGCTTTGGCCCGGCCAGGTCAGCGCTCAGCGCCACCAGGCGCAGTTGGAGTGCGGAATTCGGAGTACGGAGTGTGGAGGTCTGGTTGTTGGCTATGCATTCCGCATTCGGTATTCCGCATTCGCCAATCCAGGCGGTCACGTCCACGCCTCGAGTGCTGGCGATCTTGGTGATGCCGGGAAAGTTTTGCAGCCGCGCTACAACATTGGCATCCAGCGTTGTGCGCACTTGATTAGCGTTAAACGACGGCGGTGAGATAAAAATGTCGGCCTGTAATACATCTTCGAGCCAAGCCACCACTGTCGTGCGAAAACTGCCAATCATCACCCCCACGCCGATGATCACGCTGACTGCTACCATCAAAGCTGCAACGGCCACCGCCGTGCGACTTAGGGCGCGCACAATGGTGCGCGGCGCCATACGCATAATGACTGTCCCCTGGCGGGTCAATTCTTGGACGCCATTCATCAAACCTAGGGTGAGCAATGGCGTGATCAGCGCGCCGCCCAGGATCACGGCAAAGAGGCCAGCAAAGGCCACGATCAAGTTCCATTCTGGGATCAATAGTCCGGCGCCGATGGCCAGGAAAAGCAGGGCGCCCGCGCTGATCCACGGAATGGCTCGGCGAGCGCGATCTTCAATGTTGCTACGCTTGAGGGCACCGGCCGGCGGTGCATTGGTCGCTTCGTAGGCCGGAATGGCCGCGCCCAGCAATGCAGCGGCAATGCCAATCACTGTGCCTTTAGCCAGCGTGAACCAGGGAATATCGATCTCGCGCACCGCCACCACAAAGAAAAGGTCATTCACCGTCTGGGTGACCAACTGCACCATGCCACGCCCCAAAACGATACCCAGCCCCAGGCCCAAGCCGGTGCCGATCACCCCCAACAATCCAGCTTCGGCCAGAATCAACGCATAGACTTCGCCACGGGTCATGCCCAGCGAACGCAAGGCGCCCAGCACCGGTCGTCGCTGCACGACGCTAAAGGTCACTGTGTTGTAGATCAAGAACATGCCGACCACCAACGCCAACAGGCTGAGTGCGGTGAGATTCAGCCGAAAAGCCGCAGTCATTTCATTGACGGTGCCGCTGCGAGCCGCCACCGGCTGAATGCGGGCACTAGCCGGCAAGATGGTGGCAATCCGTGCCAAAACGGCCTGCCCTGTTTGATCAGCCGGCACAATCAGATCAATCCGATCCAGACGCTGCACACGCTGCAAGACCTCTTGGGCCGTAGCAATATCGGTGATCAGCAAACTATCCAGGGCACGCCGACTCAGATCATCCGTCGGCGCCAGCAGCCCAACAATTTCCAACTGCTGAGTGCGTGAGCCCTGGCGAATGGTCAGTTGGGAGCCAGGCGTTAGGTGATAGCGTTCGGCCACTACCGAACTGATTAACGCCGTATTCGGGCGCACCAGCAAATCACTTAGATAGGTAGCACTTCCGCTGGCCTGGTTGTCGCTGCCCAGGTAGCTCCGAAACGGGGCATCGGCAAAAGGATCGATCCCCAGCAGACGCATCGGTTGCGCATCCAGATCAAGCGCGATGACATAGTCTTCAACAATGGGAGCACTTTGTCGATAGCCCAGGTCGCGGCGCAACTTTGTGTAGATCTGCTCAGGCAATCCACTTGGCCCACCCACAATTTGGTGTGTCGCGCGGCCAGTTACGGTTTCGGTGCCTAGTTCAAAGGCGCGGGCCGCCGATCCATTGGCCAGGTCAATGGCCACAATCATGGCGACGCCAATCGCCACACCCGCAATAAAAAAAAGACTCTGTAAGGGTCGGCGCCAGATATAGCGCCAGGAGAGCCGGAGTAGTGGAGAGAACGCCGAGAAAAACATCATGACTCCAATAAAATTTAGACAAGCAAAAGAAAAGACAGGCAGACAAAGGGCATAGATTATCGCTCCTTCTCCTTGTCTCCTTGTCTCCTTGTCTCCTTGTCATTGACGAGCTTGCCATGCACAAGATGCAACACCTGGTTAGCCTGGGCAGCGACTTCCGGGGCGTGGGTGGCCATGACCAGCGTTTTGCCGGCATCGCGTGTCAGTTCCAATAACAATTTCAACACGGTGACGCCTGTGTCATCATCCAGGTTGCCGGTGGGTTCGTCAGCCAGCACCAATAGGGGATCATGGGCCAAGGCGCGGGCAATGGCGACGCGTTGCTGCTCACCGCCACTCAACTTGTCGGGATAAGTCGCCAGCCGATTGCCCAGCCCCACCCGTTCCAGCAGCAGGGCAGCCCGTTGACGCATGTCCGGCAATGTCCCTGCCAATTCCAGCGGCAAAGTCACATTTTCCAACACGGTGAGGGTAGGGATCAGGTTAAAAAACTGAAAGACAATGCCAATATGACGGCGGCGAAAGAGCGTACGTTGGTATTCATTGAGGGCAGTGATGGTGACCTCATCCGTCCCGGCACGGATAGTTACATGGCCGCTGCTGGGTGCATCAATCCCAGAAATCAAATTGAGCAGCGTGCTCTTGCCGCTGCCTGATTTACCCAAGAGGCAGATAAAATCGCCTTGCGCAAAGGTGCCATTGAGTTCATCCAGCACCACGTGGGTTTGTCCAGCCTCGCTGTAGGTTTTGCTCAAGCGATCCAAACGGATCAGTGGTGCTTCGGACACGCTGCTCACAAGGGGGTGGCCGTTGGTGTGTCGTTCTGTTAGGGTAGGAGCTGTTGTCTTGGCAAACATAATGACCTGACCTACTTTGAGAAAGAAATCACAAACTTCCTGATTGTAACAGCAGAGAGGAGCCAATTCTGTTGGCGATCCAACAATCGACCGATGCTAGGGGAAGGGAATAGGGGTATCATAGAACAAGGATAAGCGGGATCGAAGGATTGGGTTAGGGGAAGCATATGCGGTTACGGCATTGGGATCTGACTGGTGAGATTCTTGGCGCTTATTATGACGTATACAACGGGACTGGGCGCACCTATCCGGAACCGCTTTATGAACGAGCAATGGTGCTGGATATAACACGACGTGGCGTTACTTGTGTGCGTCAACCTGAATATCGGATTGTTTATAAAGGTATTCTCGTGGGTAAACAAGTGCTTGATCTATTTGTGGCTGAGGTGGTCACCGTTGAAATTAAAGTTGTGCCGGCGTTAACCCGATTGCATAAGGCTCAGGGGATTTCGTATCTAAAAACGGTGGGACAAGAAGATGGGCTGTTGTGTAACTTTGGCGGCCCAGCACCGGAGTTTGAGCGGCTGTTCTTTAACCGAGAAGTCCCTATTTATTCAGCCGATGCAGCGATGAGGGCTATTGCGAATAATGAAAATTTGCTTTGGCCAGAATTAACGCATGTGATTATTGGCGGTATGTTTGAAGTCCACGCTTATTTGGGGCCAGGTTTTATTCACCGGATTTATGCCAATGCCACCTATCGAGAATTGCAACTGCGGGGTCTGCCTGTACAAGCATATCGCCACTATGCCGTGTTCTATCGGGGTCAAGTGATTGGTGAGATCAATTTTAACCACCTGCTAGTAGACGGGCGAGTAATGGTCTTTCCGGTTGCGATTCAAAATCTTGCAGATATTTCGATCACAAATTTAAAAACTTGGATGGCGCATCAGCAGGTTCGATTAGGGATTTTAGCCAATTTCTATGCCACCCAGCTTGAGTTTTTGGTGTTACGAGTATAAGTAGAACAAGGATTGGCAGGATTCAAGGATTGATAGTATAACATATTTATCTTTTGACCCTGCCAATCCTTGTTCTATCTTGCCCACAGGAGCACTTTTCTATGAAATCAGATCTCGACCGCTTGATGGCCGAGCGCAATTTGGATGCCTTTTTGGTCTTGGGTGATGCCAGCGGCAACCCAGTAATGAACTATCTAACCGGCGGCAAGGCACTGGAACGGGCCTTGCTGGTGAAGCGCCGCGGCAGCCCTTTAACCCTGATCCACGGTTCGATGGAGCGGGACACCGCCGCCGAGACGGGCTTGGTGCTGGTCGATCGCGACGTACAATACAATCGCTATGAATTGCTCAAAGAACATAACGGCGACCGGCTGGCCGCCGAAGTCGATTATCTGCGTCGGGTCATCCGCGATCAAGCGTTAAAAGGCCGGTTGGGCATCTATGGCCGGGTGGATGCGGGGGCGGCCTACTCGATCTTTAACTACCTGCAAGATAGCCTGACCGAAACCGAACTGGTGGGCGAATTTGAAGACTCGCTCTTTGCGCTGGCCCGTGAAACCAAAGATGACCGCGAGATTGCGGAACTGAGCGAAGCAGGACGGCGCACCTGCTCGCTCATGGGCGAAGTGCAGGACTTTATTCAGGAGCACCACGTACGCAATGATGTTGTCCTGCGGAAGGATGATCAGCCTTTAACCATTGGCGATGTCAAGGCTTTTATTCGCCAGCGGCTGGCCGCCTATGGCATGAGAGAGGATCACGAGAACATCTTTAGCCAGGGGCGCGATGCCGGTGTGCCTCATAACCGTGGGGATTACACTGCCGCCTTGCGGTTGGGCCAAAGTATTATTTTCGATTTCTTTCCGCAGATCGAAAGCGGCTATTTCCACGATATTACACGCACCTGGTGCCTGGGCTATGCGCCGGATGAAGTTCAGCAAGCCTGGGATCAAACCAAAGTGATCTTTGACCAGGTCATGAGCAGTCTGGCCATCGGCAAGCCCTGCCGCGACTATCAGGTGATGGTCTGCGAGTATTATGAACGCCTGGGCCACAAGACTCCCCTGAACCATGCAGGAACCCACGAGGGCTATGTCCACGGGCTGGGGCATGGCGTGGGGTTAGATATTCACGAAGAACCGCGCCTGAGCCACGCTGCCGGCAACGACACCCTACTCCAGCCTGGCCACGTGGTCAGCGTAGAGCCTGGACTCTATTATCCTGAACGCGGCTTTGGTGTGCGCATCGAAGATTCGGTAGCCTTTACCGAAGCCGGCGAACTGGTCAACCTGACAAGCTATCCGTACGATCTGCTCGTGCCGATGAAGAAATAGTCCTCATTTTCGCCGGGAAGATGTACACCAAATCATTAATATAATCATTTGCTTCGAACGGTTGAATATTTTCAACAACCAGCGCTTGACACTCAAATTTTGCGCAAAATTAGCGTATAAGCAATGACTATAAGAAAATATAGAGAGATAATCACGAAAAGAATTAAGAAATATCAAAGCGCAGAAGGAGGGATTGCAAACCAAGAGACACAATTCTGGCGTAAGGATGACGCTCATTGAGCGTGACTTTGACTAATCGTCCGTTGGTAAAGATAAGTTCACCCGGGATAGCGAAAACATCGTCAATCAAACGGGTGGTTCCAAAAGAATTGATGGGTTTATCAAGAGCCATCCACTGTTGAGACCAAGCAATCAAGTTGTGCGCCAGATCGGTCAGCAAAATCAAGCCCTCCTGTGCTGCCAAACTTTGCTTGCGGCGGTGCGTGAGTTTAAGACCGCCTTTATCGGATTGAATTTGCGTTTCACACTGACCTCTGTCGTCGTAGTGGCCGATCACTTGTTCAGGACTCCAGTCAAGCAGGGAACAAACAACCGTTGCCATTTTCATTTGGCGGCGTTGATTGAACCACTTGAGGAGAAGAGTCTGGGTCGGACATGCATAAACGGGCGCTTGCGGGACAGGGGCAACCCAACGTTCGGTTCCAACGAGAGACCAACTTTGCCCAGGAATCCGTTTTGCAAAGGAAGCGGGTCGTCGTCCCCCATGACCTTTAGTTAAGATTTGCCAGTCATGGTTCAAGGCATAGTTAATGTTGTCGTCGCTGCCAAATCCAGAATCTGTACGGAAGATGGTCTGTTGTTTTTGCCATTTTGTCCAGGAAACGAGTGCCTCCAATGAGTCAATTGTTGGTTGATAGGTGGACGAGCTTTGTTGGCTGCCTGGATACAACCGGGAAAGCAAGGTTTCCTTATAGTGCGGGGCCGTTAGGCGGGCAAGTTGTCGACCATAGCAGTTTTTTTATCACTGATCTTGCCTTTTTGGCTACCTTCAGCGTGTTTGGAGGTTGGTAGCGGGGTCAAATCCAGATCCAGCCAGAGTTTAGTGCGGGTAAAATCATGCTTCAGCACGAAACTCTCACGCTTGAACAACTTGTCGGTTCCTAAACGTAGTTGTTCTACTTGTTCTTGGTTCAATTTATCCAAGGTACGAGCCACACCCGACTGCTCGGCGAATTGCTCTTGACCCCACGCTTGGGCCAACGCTCGATCCGGGCGTATACGCGTATTGATCGTCGAGATCGCTCGACAGCCAGCCAGAATACTTACCAGCGCATCTTGCAGTTTGGCTTCTGGTTTATAATTAACTGTCTTTTCCTTAAACATGACCGGCGCAAACACTTCTTTGAGAAAATTTGTGCGCGTCAGACAATAACCAAGTACACCTAACGGGGCAAATTGCGTACTTTCCGACAAATCGTGCAATTGAATTTGGATGGGCATGTGATTTCTCCTTGCTGGATCTGAACATGCTCATTATTTTACACCATCATATTTTTCGGATAGCAATTGACCCCCCTTGAATTTTGCGCAAAATTTGAGTGACAACAGTATAGTGACCCCCATTGTGATACACCAATAAATATGCTATGATAATGGCGCTATGGACTTTGAACTACTCAGCGAGATCACGCAAATTGAACCGATTGCCCGCGGCGCTGGGGTCGAGATTCACAGTTATTTGAATCATAAGTATGCAAGAGGACGACGGATACGTTGGCGTAAATTGAAAGGACTCGCCTGGATCGCTTGGTTGACTCCGGAAAAACGCGGCAAAATTGAAAAAGCCGAGCTCCATTGGTTTGAAGGACATGGGATTGGACGAGTGGAGTTGAAGTATAAAAAAGAGGCAAAGCAATGACCTATCTACGCTGTATCAGCAATAAAGGATTTATTTGGCAAGAAGGACAGTTGGTGGATGAAGAATTGGCTAGCCTGAGTGTAGGCAAGCTCTATAAGGTGGTCGCCACCACTGCCGAAGAACATGAACGCGGCTTTGTACGCATTATTGACAACAGTGGCGAAGATTATCTATATCCCATCAACCGCTTTGAACCTGTCGTCGTCAACGGCAATCTTCACCAAGCGCCGCCAATTACGACCTTAACAGCCCATGTTCCGCCGTTATTGCGCGACATTTTACAAGCGGAGGCTTTAGCCACTGGGAAGTCGGTCAGTGCTTTACTACGGCAATGGATCGAAGAGCGTTTAGACTTACCCGCATAACCCTATCCTGTCATTACCATCCAAAGAGAATTTGTCGATTCCGCGATCGGCCCAAAGTGGTAATTCACTATTTACTGGCCATTAACTTATGTGCCGCTTTCTACTTGCCCGCTCATTGATCCCACGCCAACCACTCGATTTGCTCACCCGCTTTGCGCAGATGGCGCAGGGCAGTCCAGCTGCGGCTGGGGATTGGCAGGGCGATGGCTGGGGCATCGCCTGGGTCGATCCAGTGCATGGCTGGCAGATCCACAAATCATTGCGTCCGGTTTGGGAAGATCAGGCCGAATTTGCCGGCTTCCCAGCCACGCAAGTGTTGGCTGTCCATGCGCGCAGCGCCTCGTTTCCTCAGCACAAAGAGTTGATCGCGTTTAATCAACCCTATCTCTCACCCCAATACGCCTTTGTCTTCAACGGCTTGCTCAAAGGCGTCAAATTGCCGCAACGGGTGCCCGGCATGATTGGGGCGCAGAAACTTTGGCACCTACTGCAAGAATCGCTAGCCACTCAGCCACCAGTTCAGGCGCTCACCACCCTCTACGACACCATCCGGCAACATACGCAGGAAATCCGCGCCCTCAACCTGGGCCTGATCGACCAGCAAGGGCGCATGGTTGCCCTATCGGTCTTTACCCAGCGCCCAGCCTATTACCAGCTTCAGCAGTGCCACACCGATGACCTCACTTTGCTTTGTTCTCAACCATTGCCCGGTTACCCCTTTTCACCCCTGCCACCGCATCTAGTAACCGAACTTTGATGTGCAATTCGCTATTTTCTGCGGCGTAGGCTGCTGGATTGACCTACAGTATCAAACCGCCAAGAGCGCTAAGAACGCAAAGAAAAGACCAGCATAACTCTTTGCGAACTTGGCGTTCTTGGCGGTGAAAATGGCTTCCTCTATATTCTGTGCTTGACATTTCCATAGCAACCATATTTGCTGAACACGCTTGCATTGGCGTATTATAAAGTTTTCGCCATCTCACTCCCGACGATTGCAAGGCAGGTGAACGATGATTGCCGGCATGGACTTTGGCACCACCCACTCTGGTTTGGCTGTTTATGATGGTCAGCAACTGCGCACTGTGCCGCTCAACGCCGCGAGCGGCGAGCGCGTCACCCCAACGATTCTCTACATCACCAACGAACAGAAGATTTGGTTTGGCCGTGAGGCCATGAATGCCTATTTTGAACAAAATCTAGGGCGACCTAGCAAAATGGAGAAAGTCTGGGTTGGCGAGATCACCCAGACCTTTGCCGAATTGCCCACCTTTGTACGCGATGTCTATGTCTGGGTGGATGTGCTCTCGCCGGGTCGGCTCTTTCTCTCGTTTAAGACCGATCTTTCTGATGCCACCTATACCGGCACAGCGATTGGCCGCTTTTTTTATACGCTGGAAGACATTGCCACTACCTATCTCTACATTGCCAAACGCCGGGCCGAACGCTTTCTTGGTCGCGAGTTAACCGAATTGGTCTTGGGGCGGCCCGTGCGTTTTAACAACGATCCCGATGCCGATCAACTGGCCCAGGCCCGGCTCCTGGAAGCAGCCTGGCGCGCCGGCTACGAGAAAGTCTATTTTGAGTATGAGCCAATCGCCGCAGCCTACTATTACGAAACGACCATCAGCAAGCCGCAAAATGTGTTGGTCTTTGACTTTGGCGGTGGCACGCTAGATATTACCATCATGCGCCTGGGCGAAAGGCAACGCCGGGTGCTGGCAACCGGTGGTGTGCCGATTGCTGGTGATGTCTTTGACCGCAAAATTGTGCGCGCCAAGATCCCCAAACTCTTTGGTGAAGGCTCGCTTTATCGATCCATGAACAAAAAACTGCCGGTGCCCAGTTGGATCTACGACAGTTTTGGTGATTGGCGCACGATTCTCAACTTGCAGACCCCGGAACAGATGCAGACGTTGCGCACCATCATGCCTGCTGCCGACAAGCGTCGTGAACTGGCCGCTTTGATCAAGCTGGTAAGCAGCAACTACAGCCTGAAATTGTTCGAGGTGGTCGAGCGGGTCAAACGCCAGCTTTCCGAACAGAACGAAGCCCTGATCCGGCTGGAAGGCGAGGGCTTTGCCATCCGCGTGCCGCTGACCCGGATTGAATTCGAGCGGCTGATTCGCCCCGAATATAACATCATTGCCCAAAACCTGGACGAAACGCTCAAGGCATCCGGGCTGCGCGCCAGCGAGATCGATGTGGTCATCCGCACCGGCGGTTCCTCACAGATTCCTCTGTTTCAGCAGTTGTTGGCCCAGAAATTTGGCGAAGAGAAGGTCAAAGCGCTGGACATTTTTGGCAGTGTCACGGCTGGCCTGGGCGTGATCGGTCATCGCATTGCCAGTGGCGCGCTCTCAACCAAGGGCTATGTACGCACCGCTCATCCTGCCAACGAAAGCAACGGTGAACGCACCAAGGTGCCGCCGGTCAACCTGGATTTGCTCAAAGAGCGCATTGCTCGCCAGGAGGGTATAGCCCAGGAGACCAATCGATTGGCCGTGACGGTTTTGTCCAAGAATTATGAGCTGGCCCTGACCGAACAGCCAGCCACCTGGCTAAACCCTGAGCGAGTGATTCCCAGCACCGAGCTAAACCTGCCAATCAGCGCAGCGCCGTTGGTGTTGCTCTGCGCGCCTGTCGATGAACCGCTGCTCTTACTGACCTCGAATTTCCGCCTGTTGCTGGTCACAGGGCGAGATCTGTTGCATTATCAGCGCGCCAACCTGACCTTGAACCATGTCCATAGCTTTGAACGGAATGAGCAGATCTGCCTGATCCAGCGCTGGCTCCCACTGCGTGATTACGAGCAGTTGCTGATCGTCAGCACCCAGGGCTATGTACGCAAATTTGATATGACACAGTTGCGCCCCAACATTGAAGGCCCCACCCCCACCAAGATCGGCTGGACCTTGCCCGGTTGGCCCCGCTTGGTGGTGGGTGCAGCAGAAGCCCAGATGTTGGTGTTAATCAACAACCAAGGGCGCGGTGTGCGCTTACCGGTAGCCCAGATCAAGCGGGCCGGGGTACGCGCCTTGCCCAAACAAAAAGCCGATGAGTTGGTGGTAGGCTGTGCTGGGGCAGAGAACGACGCCCTGTGGCTGCTTTCAACCCAGGGCTATGCCAAGTGGCTGACGATCAAACAGGTTGTGCTGGCCGGCGAAGCCAATCCAACCGGGGCATTGCTGCTGCGCCGCCGTGGGGAGATCTGTCATGGTGTGCTGGCGCCGCAAAATCCGCAATGGGTGATCACCAACACACGCCTGCTGCGCCTGGATCCCCAAGCCACCCCGTATGATGAAGCAGCGAGCCAGAGTATGCATCAAACCATAAAACTCCAAGGCGATGAGCATCTGCTGAGCGGAGTGAGCTAGACAACTGCGGCTACAGGTAGTAAATTCGTTTTGTACCTTATCCGCAGGTCAATGGTATAGAATACTGAGGCTAGCAGCGTTTACCCAACTGTACAGGTACAGAAATCCTGCTTCCTTGGCCCGAGGGGTTGACAAATGAGCCGCGGCTCTCTATACTAGATTTACGGAAGAGTTAGGCCTAGTTCCTTCTGTTGCAATACAGTACCATTTGAGGGGTGCAAACCATCTTCCCGCCAATCAGCCATTGATCTAGCATTTTGTTATGAGCAAGCATTTGCCAAAGCCGCGTACTACGCCAGTCTATCGCCAATATTTGCATTGGCTGCGTCTCAGGATCGCCCTATGCGCGGTGGTTCTGGTTGCGCTTGGCAATCCGTTTGCTTGCATTATCCATTGTTTGGTCCATGTCCATCCGATTGCAGCCAACGCGGCATCTCCTGTAGATCACATGAAGATGGATCATGCCCACATGCATCACACTATGGCGCAACACATGGCCATGATGATGGCCCAAATGGGTGAGCAGCACCAACCGGCGTCAGAATCATCCTCTCAACTCGATTGTCTGAGCCACCATGAAACGCCTTCCCCCCTCACCATTGCCGTGTTCCTGCCACTGCTGGTGGTAGTCATGATCCGGTTACCACTACAACCGCTGCAAATCAATCGCCTATTTTTACGCATTGTCGACTACACGCCACCGCGCCAACCACCGCGCAGCCCAGGGCTGGCGTGTTGCGTAGCGTAAGATACTCAATTCTTTTCCTACGCCATACCACAACATTGTAAATAAAGTTTGCTTGCGTTTAGACAATAGACGCGCCTATCCTTCATTGCGTTAGGCACGGGGTTCACGGAGAACAGCAGGTTCTTCGCCGGTCTACCACAAGCTGCATCCGCAACTCGGAATTGCTGAGGCGGCAG
>WBZQ01000363.1_pt3 | contig 17743 bp, 15 predicted proteins | sample 5204251 | NCBI WGS metagenome assembly WBZQ01 (sample SAMN12412402, study PRJNA552823) | activated sludge metagenome | isolation source: activated sludge from nitrification reactor of wastewater treatment plant... | place: USA: Virginia | collected 2017-09 | reverse complement strand
CCATGTAACTCTCGCTAAATTTGCAGGAAATTGCTGCAATTTTACCAAAAACTGGTGAATTTAACCGCTCAAATTTATCAACTCATTACATAAAATCATATCGTTATGGATTATTCAGAGCGGACTACCTATTGCAAAATAGAAGGAGCAATGAGATGAGCGGCACTTGTTGTGATACGTGGAGAGGAAATGGTACCGCACACAATTGGCAGCCCGCTACGGATTGCACACAACGCAGATTAACAGCTGGGAGCGTCAATTAATTGCACAAGCGGCCGAAGTATTTTCCAAGGATCAAGGCCGACCATCCACCGACCAATGGTATCTGCAAATGCTTCCACAAAACCCGCTTGCAGGAATTCTACCAAGTGGCTTTCGGGCGCAGGATTTACCAATCCATCGAACAGTCGCGAGCCGATCTGCATGATGTATTACAACAATGGGCGCACTCCGACGCAAACATTAATTGACGGAAAGGAAATATGAGGCGAAAAATTACCGCAGTGAGTCACTGAATTTGATCTAACAGCCACATCGTCATATCGGGTAACTGTCAGAAAGAACAGGCTGTCGCGATTACTACAAACAGGAAAGCGCTTAATTCTCCATACATCACATTTGACAATAGTTCTAGAAAATACTCTACTTGCTTATAAGTTTTCGTGATTCTACATCGGTACAAAAAAATAATTGTAGTCGGTTATAATTTAAATTTTAACGATATTTAGATTAAATGAAAGAACCTGAACCACCGGTTATTCAGCCTTTTACTTTTATTTTCAGTTGGCGGCGTTTTTTGGTGCACTGCGCTATTATGGGTTTTTGTGTAATCCTTGGTTTGTTGACATGGTATTTTGCTAAACCGCAAAGTATACGTTTTTATGAAACTAAAGAAGAGCAATTAACTACTTCCATTATTCCTGGTATTGATTTAGCTCTTGATACTAGCAGCTTAGTCGCTGTAAAAGACAGTCAGCCGTTACAAGTCGAATTATTTAAAGGCAGTATATACTTTGACATCAAAAAGAATACTAGTAATACCCTAGAGGTAAAAGTGGGCAATGTGATTATTAGAGATACGGGCACACGCTTTAGCATTCGCATGCATAAAGATGGTAGTAATAATATCGCAGTCGCGGAGGGATACGTTAAGATTCATGTCGCATCTGGGGTTTACCAAATTAATGCATTGGAACAAGTGGATTTTGACGATAGTAATGTCAGCAAGCATAGGCTGGTAACAGAGCATGATATCGCTCCTTGGTATTACTAGGGGAAGCCTACATGGACACCCACCCGAATTGAAGGTACTGAGGAAATACGCAGGTCGCGATAACTACAAATTAACCTATGTGATAAAACCATAGGTTAATTTCTCGGCTGAGAATCGCTATTATTGTTGATTGACAACTTCTAAGCTAACACGAGCCCGTCCATTTTTTACAAAGCCAAGTTCTTCTGCAGCATGTCTGGTTACATCAATTACATTGCGATTGCGAGTGCGCATGCGATCATTTATTTTTACAATTACGCTGCGATCATTTTCGAGATTGGTTACTTTCACTTGTGTGCCGTAGGGAAATTTTTTATGGGCTGCGGTCAGACCATTTTGATCAAAGATCTCGCCATTTGCTGTTTTTTTACCTTGGAATTTGTTGCTGTAATGAACGGCATAACCGCTTTCCGCCAAAGCAAAACTGGAAAAAAATAGCATATTAATGACGACAGCAATAACCGATACTACAGTTAATTTATTTTTCATAGATATCTCCTTTGAATAGTTATAGGGATTTAAAGCGCAAATGCATGCAATTCATTTTATTGTTTGCGTTGGATTAATACAAGAAGCGTAAAGACAGGGTGTCAATCAATGGCTATTCTTCAGCCATTTTTTTCGTGCATGCTGTGCTTGAGAAAAAATTTCTTCTAATGTGTTGCCGTCATTTTTTTCTAAAGATTCCCGCAGTAACTTCAGTTCATACAGATACTTATCGATTTGCTGCAATAAAATTTCACGATTCGTGAGACAAATATCGCGCCACATTTCCGGGGAACTGCTAGCGATGCGTGTGAAGTCGCGCAGGCCACTGCCCGCAAAATGTAGCAGATGTGCTAGATCGCTACTGTTGTGACGGAGGTGATTCATCATTGTAAAGGCCAAAATATGCGGCAAGTGGCTTGTGGCCGCGAGAACTTGGTCATGCTCATCGGCGCTCATAATAGAAACCTGTGCACCGCAGGCTTGCCATAATTGACAGACTTTTTCGGTGGCATCGGTACTGGTTTCTGGTAACGGGGTCAAAATAACATGCTTGCTGGCATATAAAGTTGCTTGTGCGGCGTGAGCGCCGCTTTCCTCCGTTCCGGCGATAGGGTGGCCGGGTACGAAGTGATGGCGATTTTGCATCGGGAGAAGGTGGCGCGCTGCGGCGATGATTTCCTGCTTGGTGCTGCCGGCATCGGTGATAATTGTGTTGGCTTGCAAGTGGGTGGCGATTTGCGCCATGACGTGCGCAGTCTGGCCAACCGGCATTGCCAGTAATACCATATCGGCATTATGCAAAGCAGTGGCCAAATCAATGGCTATTTCATCGATGATGCCATGCGCCAAGGCATAATGCAGATTCTGCTGGCTGCGGCCAATGCCCACGATGTGTTTGACCAGTCCGGCATTGCGCAATGCCAAGGCAAATGATCCGCCGATTAAACCGACTCCGATGATGACTAATTTGGTAAGTGTTGCAGTATTTCCCATAAATTGTTTGTTATGTTGTGTTACAGACTGCGCCCGATGACTTCGGCAATGCCATGTAATGAGCCCATCAAATCCTTGAATTCCGGCGGACTGAGCGCTTGATCGGCATCGCACCAAGCTTCACATGGATTTGGGTGCATTTCCACCAACAGACCATCCGCTCCCGCCGCAATGGCTGCACGTGCTAATGCGGGTACCATCCAGGCCTTACCGCCAGCATGCGAAGGATCTATGATGACCGGCAAATGAGTCTCACGCTTGAGCACGGGCACGCAAGTGACATCCATAACGTTGCGATAGGCTGTTTCAAACGTACGGATACCACGTTCGCAAAAAATAATATTGTGGTTGCCCCCTGCTGCAATGTATTCAGCAGCCATGAGCCACTCGGAAATAGTGGCGGATAGGCCACGCTTGAGAATGACTGGCTTGTTGATGCGTCCGACTTCTTTCAACAAATCGAAATTTTGCATGTTACGTGTGCCGATCTGGATGACATCGACGTCATGTTTGAGGAAAGCGTCGAGCATGCGGATATCCATCAGTTCGGTAACGATTGGCAGGTTATATTTGTCTGCAGCCTTGCGGAATATGCTCAGGCCATCGACACCTTTACCCTGAAATGTGTATGGACTAGTGCGCGGCTTGAAAGCACCGCCACGCATCAGGCGGCAACCGGCTGCTGCAACCTGTTGCGCCGCCAGATCCATTTGCTCCTGCGTTTCCACCGAACAGGGGCCACCAATGACTTGCACTTGTTTACCGCCAATCGGGATATTGCCAACTTCAATGATCGAATCCTGTTTGTGCGATTCGCGCGAAACAATTTTATATTGCTTGATGATATGCATCGAGTATTCCACGCCCGGCAGGGAATCAAATATCTCCGGATCGAGCTTGCTTTCATCGCCAATAGCACCAATTACGGTGCGTTTGGTTCCACGCGAGATATTGACTTCATGTCCAAGGTCTTGGATTTTTTTCACAACGATACCGATTTGTTCTTCGGTAACGTCTTTATTCATGACAATTATCAAGCTATTTCTCCCATTGCGTTTTCAAGTGACTCCAAGAATCGTTTATTTTCGGATTCCAATCCAACGGTAACCCGTAGATGGTGCGGCATTTCGTAAATGCCCAAAGGACGCACGATGATACCCTGGCGCAACAGGCTTTGATAGATTTTTAAAGTATTAGCCGCATCGCCCGTGACATTAAAACTGATGAAATTGCCATACGAAGGAATGAATTCAATACCGAGTTTGCGAAAACCGTCGGTCAGTTGCAACATACCAGCCCGATTTAGGGCATACGATTTTTGCACAAACTCAGCATCTTGCAGTGCAGCCAATGCACCGACTAAGCCAATGCTGCTGACATTAAATGGCTGACGTACGCGATTCATCAGGTTGGCCACATCAGGATGTGTCAATCCAAATCCGACGCGCACCCCGGCAAGCCCATAAACTTTAGAGAAAGTTCGTGTGATCAGTAAGTTAGGAAATTTTTTCAACCACTCAATGCTATCAGGTTTATTGGTTTCTGGCAGATATTCGTAGTACGCTTCGTCTATGACAACTAATACATCGCGTGATACGCGTTCCATAAATTGGAATAATTCATCTTCGCCAGATAATGTACCAGTTGGATTATTGGGACTTGCGATGAATACAACACGTGTTTCTGGCGTAATGGCATCCAGCATTGCAGGAAGGTCATGACCGAAATCCCGGGCTGGTATTGATAGGCCATTGGCGCCAATCATTTGTACTACTAACGGATAAACTGCAAAAGCGTGCTGAGAATACACTGCGGTGGCACCTGGCTTCAAAAATACTCGTGCAGCAAGATCTAAAATATCATTCGAGCCATTGCCCAGAATAATTTGTTCTGGCGCAACGGCATAGCGCTTGGAAAGGGCTATTTTCAATTCATAACCACTGCCATCTGGATAGAGTGCGACATCATGTAACGCATTGATCATGGCATCTAATGCGAGTGGACTGGTTCCCAGAGGATTTTCATTGGAAGCCAGTTTAATCACATACGCTTCATCCAGCCCTATTTCCCGCGCTAGTTCAGCAATTGGTTTGCCGGGTTGATAGGGTTGGATTGAGCGGATATATTCTGGGGCAAAGTCACAGAGATTCATAAGAAAAATTTTTTAACAATTGAAATAAGATACAAAAAGTTGGGTAAATTCAATAGTGCAGATTTGGTGACAATAAATAAAGTTATGTCGCAGGGTAAGATCCCAGGATTTTCAAGAAAGCTGCTTTGTTGCGTAATTCCATCAATGCAGTGGCGACGTTTTCATCATGCTGATGTCCTTCGATATCCACGAAAAATACATATTGCCATAGGCCGGTGCGTGACGGGCGTGACTCCAGGCGACTCATGCTGACACCGTGCTGCGCCAGCGGTTCAAGCAATTTATAAATAGCGCCAGAGCGATTATTGGTCGACATAATTAGCGAAGTTTTGTCCTTGCCTGAGGCATCGACCATTTGTTTACCGAGCACCAAAAAGCGCGTGGTATTCTTTGGATCATCCTCGATGTTCTCCGCGCAGATAGTTAATCCGAATAGCTCGGCCGCTCTCTTGCCCGCCACAGCTGCTGCTTCAGAGTCATTTGCTGCTTGCCGGGCGGCATCAGCATTGCTGGCAACATTGATGAACGCGGCATGGGAGAGATGCGGTAGGTTGCTAGTTAACCAGTAATGGCACTGGGCCAATGATTGCGAATGTGAATATATTTTGTTGATACGGGCTAATTCGGTTTGCTGAGCTAGCAGAAATTGGTGAATGGGCAACTGTAGTTCACCGCAAATAATTAATGGCGTTTGCAGCAACAAATCCATAGTTCTGCCAACCGCACCTTCAGTCGAATTTTCCACCGGCACTACGCCATAATTGACTGTATCGGATTCGACCGCATGGAATACGTCGTCGATTGAATCACATGCAATCGTCGTGATAGCGCTGCCAAAACGCTTTAATGCCGCTTCTTCAGAAAAAGTACCACTTGGTCCAAGAAAAGCTACGCTCATTGGTTTTTCCAGGGCACGGCACAACGACATGATTTCGATGAATAGCTGTTTGATATGTTCGTTGTTGATAGGGCCGGGGTTTTGTTCCTGCATACGTGCCAATATTTGTGCTTCACGCTCAGGACGATAAACGATGCCGCTTTTTTTGATTATGCCGATTTGCTGCGCGAATTCAGCACGCTTGCTAACCAGTTGAAGCAATTCACTGTCAATGCCATCAATTTGGTCGCGTAATTGTTTGAGTTGTTCTGACATGGGCAGTAATAAATTTTGGTTCAACGGTAATTTATTAAAGTGTGTGTGGGAAGAGGCAGATAGCGTGCCATGAGTACGCCATTGATCGCGCCAATTTCATTCAATACTTGTTGTGGCACCAGACTATCGACATCAACCAACGTATAAGCCATTTCTCCACGGGATTTGTTAATCATGTTATGAATATTCAAACCTGCTGTAGCCATGCTGGTGGAAATTTGCCCGAGAATATTGGGGACATTGGCATTTGCAACTGCCACCCGGTAAGGGGATTCTCGTTCCATCTGTATGTCAGGAAAATTGACCGTATTTGTGATATTGCCGTTTTGCAGATAATCGATCAGTTGGTTTACTACCATGACCGCACAGTTTTCTTCTGCTTCCAGTGTAGAAGCGCCCAAGTGAGGCAATGTGATTACTCCCTTCTGATGTTGTAATTTTTGACTGGGAAAATCACTTACATAAGTTTTGATTTTATTAGCAGCTATACCGGCCAGGATTGCGTCTTCATCGACAATAGCACTGCGCGAGAAATTCAATAAGATGGCATTGTGTCTTAATAGTTGGATATTTTGATCATTGATGAGATGATGGGTTGAATCTAATAACGGAACATGGACGCTGACAAATTCACTACGACGTAGCAAATCTTCCAGGCTATGCGCTTTTTTGACCTCTGCCGACAAGCTCCAGGCTGATTCAACAGTAATTTTGGGGTCATAACCAATGACCTTCATGCCTAATTTGATAGCGGCATTGGCGACCAATCGGCCAATTTCACCCAATCCAATAATGCCCAATGTTCTTCCTGGTAATTCAATGCCGGAAAAGTGCTTTTTGCCATCTTCGGCCTGTTTGTTCAGAGTTGCGTCATCACCTTGTAGGTTTTCGACAAACTGTAAGGCTGGCATAAGATTGCGTGCGGCTAAAAACATGCCGGCCAGAGTGAGCTCCTTAACTGCATTGGCGTTGGCACCTGGTGTATTGAATACAGGAATACCACGGCTATTCATGTTAAGTACTGGAATATTATTGGTTCCCGCGCCCGCGCGGCCGATTGCTTTGACACTATCGGGAATTACACTGTCAAGCATATTGTATGAGCGCACTAGAATCGCATCCGGATCGGCAATATCACCGCCGATCTGATAATCATCCGCGGGAAAGCGATTGAGACCTTGGGAAGATATCTGATTAAGTGTAAGAATTTTGAATATTTTATGGTTTTGTTCAGGCATGCTGACTGGCGAATTTATTCATGAATGCAACCAATTTTGCCACACCTTCCATCGGCATGGCATTATATATCGACGCACGCATTCCCCCCACCGAGCGATGGCCTTTCAGTTGAATGAGTCCATTGGCTTTTGCTTGTTTGAGAAATTCATCATCCAAGGTGGAGTCTTTTAGCGTGAAGGGCACATTCATGCGTGAACGATCGGATTTAACGACCGGACAATGATAAAAGTCGGTGCTGTCCAGCAGATCATAGAGTAAATTGGCTTTAGCGATATTGATTTTTTCCATCGCTGATAGCCCACCCTTTTGTTTCAACCAAGCAAATACCAGTCCGGTGATATACATGGCATAGGTGGGTGGAGTGTTGTACATTGAATCATTGTTTGCATGAATCTGATAATCGTAGAGTGTTGGCGTACCTGCAAGTGGCATGCCCAACAAATCTTCACGGACAATAACCAACGTCAATCCAGCCGGACCAAGGTTTTTTTGCGCCCCTGCATAAATTAACCCAAAACGGGTGACGTCCAGTGGGCGTGACAAAATATTCGATGACATATCGGCAACCAGTGGGATGTCATTATCCAAGTTTATTTGTGGTGTGCAGTGAAATTCGACACCGCCAATAGTTTCATTACTGGTGTAGTGAACATACGCTGCTTGCGGATCTAGGCGCCATTTGTCTTGTGTCGGCACATAAGAAAAATTGGCATCAGCTGCAGTAGCGGCGATATTGACAGTGCAATATCGGTTAGCTTCTTCGATCGCTTTGGTGGACCATTGACCTGTATTGATATAGTCAGCTCGTTTTTTGCCACGCAGCAGATTCATCGGCACCATAGAAAATTGGCTGGAAGCGCCGCCTTGCAGAAATAGCACTTTATAATTATTGGGGATACCAACCAGCTCGCGTAAATCGCTTTCGGTTTTTTCCGCAATCGACATAAACTCCTTGCCACGATGGCTCATTTCCATGACCGACATACCACTGCCGTGCCAATCGAGCATTTCGTCACGTGCTTGTTGCAACACTACTTTGGGAAGAACCGCAGGTCCAGCACTGAAATTATAAATTTGATCCATCGAATGTTTCCGCTGAGTTGACTCGTCGTTAACTGTCACCATCACTATCTTCACTTTCGACTACGCGTTCCAAACCGGCCAATTTTTCACCTGCATCCAGGTTGATCAACGTGACGCCTTGCGTGGCACGGCTCATTTCACGCACCTCATTGACGCGAGTACGAATCATCACACCGCCGGATGTGATCAGCATGATTTCGTCATCCGGTTTTACCAGTTTGGCAGTGACAACTTTACCATTGCGTGCACTGGTAATGATTGCAATCATGCCTTGTGTACCACGGTTATGACGTGTGTATTCACTGATCGGAGTACGTTTGCCGTAGCCATTTTCTGTGGCGGTTAGTACAGTAAGTTCTTCATTTTCAGCCACTAACATCGAAATGACTTTTTGCCCGGAACCGAGCTTCATACCACGAACACCACGGGCGGCACGTCCCATCGGCCGGACATCGTTTTCATTGAAGCGCATGGCTTTGCCATTATCGGAGAACAACATGACATCATGTTTACCTTCAGTCAGTTCGACACCAATCAAATAATCATCTTCATCCAATCCGATGGCGATAATGCCATTATTGCGCGGGCGTGAAAATTCCGAGAGTGGTGTTTTTTTGACCGTGCCAAAAGCTGTTGCCATAAAGACAAAGCGATTTTCATCAAAAGTTTTAACGGGAAGGATTGCGTTGATTTTTTCACCTTCTTCCAATTGCACCCAATTAATGATGGGTTTGCCGCGGGATTGCCGCCCGCCTTGCGGTACTTCATAAACTTTGATCCAATACACGCGGCCGAGACTTGAGAAGCATAAGATGTAGTCATGCGTGTTGGCAATGAATAACTTGTCAATAAAATCATCTTCCTTGGTGCTGGTTGCCAGTTTGCCACGTCCACCGCGTTTTTGTGCACGATAGTCATCGAGTAATTGCGATTTGATATAGCCGCTATGCGACAACGTGACGACAACATCAGCGGGTGCAATCAGATCTTCTACACTTAAATCTTGCGTATCAACAATGATTTCACTGCGGCGCTTGTCTCCGAATTGCTGTTTGATGGTATCCAGTTCTTCGGTAATAATGCCAGTGATACGCTCAGGATTTGCCAGAATATCAAGATAATCAATAATTTTGTCAATGACTTCTTTGTATTCTGCAACAATTTTCTCCTGCTCCAATCCGGTTAAACGTTGTAGACGCAATTCTAGAATGGCTTGTGCTTGCGCATCGGACAAATAATAACCTTGTGCTTGCAAACCAAAAGATTCATTTAGGCCTTCTGGACGTAACGCGTGAGCATCTGCCATGGCACGTGACAACATTTCTTCAACCAATTGGGAATGCCATGTTCTTGCCATCAGCACTTCCTTGGCATCAGCCGGTGTCGGTGCAGCCTTAATCAAGGCAATGATTTCGTCGACATTTGACAGTGCAACCGCTAATCCTTCTAATAAGTGACCACGTTCACGTGCCTTTTTCAGTTCAAAAACAGTTCGACGTGTGACGACTTCGCGGCGATGGCGCAGGAATGCGTCCAAAATTTGTTTCAAATTCAGCAGACGAGGCTGACCATCAAGCAACGCCACCATATTCATGCCGAAAGTGTCTTGCATTTGTGTTTCTTTATACAAGTTATTCAGAATGACTTCCGGCATTTCGCCGCGTTTCAGTTCAATCACGACACGCATACCCGATTTATCGGATTCATCACGTAAGTCGGAAATGCCTTCAATTTTTTTATCTCTAACCAATTCTCCAATACGGATTAATAAGTTAGCTTTGTTAACTTGATACGGTAGTTCATCGACAACGATGCTTTGGCGGCTGCCTTTTTCCAAATCTTCAAAATGTGTGCGTGCACGCATGACGACGCGGCCACGCCCCGTACGGTAACCATCTCTCACACCGGCAACACCATAAATAATGCCAGCGGTGGGAAAATCCGGTGCTGGAATGAAGTCAATTAGCTCGTCGATGCTGATATCCGGATTTTTAAGTAACGCCAGACAAGCTTCTATTACTTCATTCAAATTATGTGGTGGGATATTGGTTGCCATACCAACGGCGATGCCGGATGAACCATTGATTAACAGATTGGGGATTTTGGCTGGAAGTATCAATGGCTCTTTTTCCGAGTCATCGTAATTGGGGCCAAAATCTACGGTTTCTTTGTCAAGATCGATCAATAATTCGTGCGCAATACGGGACATGCGAATTTCTGTATAACGCATGGCTGCAGCGTTATCACCATCCACCGAGCCAAAGTTGCCTTGCCCATCGATTAGCATGTAGCGCAAGGAAAAATCTTGCGCCATGCGGACGATGGTGTCATAGACAGCGGTATCCCCATGTGGATGGTATTTACCAATGACATCGCCCACGATACGTGCGGATTTTTTGTATGGTCTATTCCAATCATTTGAGAGCTCATGCATGGCAAACAATACACGCCGATGGACTGGCTTTAAACCATCGCGAACATCTGGCAGGGCACGACCGACAATGACGCTCATTGCATAATCGAGATAGGAACGCCGCATTTCCTCTTCAAGGCTGATCGGCAGGGTTTCCTTGGCAAACTGATTCATATGTTATGTATTGGAGAGACAAAAATTATCGTACAGTACAGAGTACAGAGATATATTTCATATTATTAGAAATATATAGATATAAAATTAGTCATTCTAACATGTTGAAGCTGTTTCTCAGTTAACTTTGAAACAATGAACGTCTGTTATCGCTATAGCGAGTGGTTTTTCATAGAAAAAAGCTTGATAAAGCCAATTAAATAGGTAAAGATATTCAATATTCGCTTTTCTAAATTTTCCTGATATTGTCAATATCAATAAAAATAAAAGTCTCAATTGAATTTTTCATCTTAAATCTTAAAAGTGTGAGTGTTGTGTTGTGTCTAATTTGATGAATACTTATTCTCGTTTGCCTGTTACTTTTGTCAAGGGTGAGGGCGTATGGCTGTGGGATGATCGAGGAGAGCGTTATCTCGATGCATTGGCAGGTGTTGCAGTGTGTGGATTAGGGCATTGTCATCCAAGATTAACTAAAGCAATATGTGAACAAGCTGGAAAATTGATTCATACATCTAATTTGTACCATATTGAGAAACAGGAACAGTTGGCAGAGCGGTTGATTGGATTATCAGGAATGGATAATGCATTCTTCTGTAATTCTGGGGCAGAAGCTAATGAAGCTGCAATCAAACTTGCGCGGTTGCATGGACACAATAAAGGAATCTCCCTTCCAACCATTGTTGTTATGGAGCGTTCATTTCATGGGCGAACCATGGCAACACTGACAGCAAGTGGTAATCGCAAAGTTCAAGCTGGCTTTGAGCCATTATTGACAGGTTTTGTGCGTGTGCCATATAACAATATGGAGGCGATTACACAAGTTGCTGTCAATAATAAAGATATCGTTGCTGTATTGGTGGAGCCTTTCCAGGGGGAGGGTGGTGTAAATATCCCTGAAGCGCATTATCTCCAGGCATTACGTAATCTGTGCGATCAATATGGATGGCTTCTGATGCTAGATGAGGTGCAATCGGGTATTGGAAGAAGCGGAAAATGGTTTGCATTTCAACATAGTAATATTATGCCTGATGTCATGACGCTGGCTAAAGGCTTAGGAGCCGGCGTAGCAATTGGTGCCTGCTTGGCAAGAGGTATTGCGGCTGAAGTTTTTAAACCGGGAAATCATGCTTCTACATTTGGTGGCAATCCATTAGCTTGTGCGGCAGCACTCGAAGCATTGGCTGTAATTTCTGAAGAGGGTCTGTTGAGCCATGTCACAAAATTAGGTGATTTCATGCGAAGCCGATTGAAGCATCAATTGGAAGATGTTTCAGGTGTCGTGCAAATCAGAGGTCAAGGTTTAATTATCGGTATTGAACTTTCTGTGCCATGTGGTGAATTGGTAAAAAAAGCTTTGGAAAAGAAGTTATTGATCAATGTGACATCAGATAAAGTAATACGGTTATTACCGGCATTTGTCATGCAACAAGCGGAAGCTGAGCAAGTGATTGATACGACTTGTTCGTTAATAAGGGAGTTTTTGAATGACTGAAATAACCAACAAGCAATCTGACTGTTAATTGGCTATTTATAAATTTATGCAATTTAAGCATTTTCTGAAATTTAGTGATTTTAGTCGTGAGGAATATGACTATTTATTTGAACGTGCGCGTTGGATAAAGCAGGAGTTCAAGCAATATCGACAATATTGGCCTTTATCCGATCGCACGTTGGCAATGATATTTGACAAAAATTCCACACGCACTCGTTTGTCATTTGAAGCGGGTATGCATCAATTGGGGGGTGCGGCTATTTATCTGTCTACGCGCGATACACAATTGGGGCGCGGGGAACCCGTTGAAGATGCAGCGAAAGTCATATCTCGAATGGTCGATATAATTATGATTCGTACTTATGAGCATGACATCGTTAAACGCTTTGCAGAAAATTCACGCGTGCCGGTCATTAATGGTTTAACTGATAAATATCACCCTTGTCAAATAGTGAGTGATATTTTTACCTATACTGAATATAGGGGAAGTATTACTGGAAAAACTGTGGCCTGGATTGGTGATTCTAATAATATGTGCAATACATGGTTGCAAGCAGCCGAGATTTTTGATTTCAAAGTTCATGTTGCTACACCACCGGGTTATGATATTTATCCAGAACAAATCGGATTAATTGATACAAAGCATTATGAGAAATTTATCAGTCCACATAAGGCTGTACTCGATGCAGATCTTGTTACTACTGATGTTTGGACAAGCATGGGATTTGAAGAAGAAGCCGAACAAAGAAAAAATGATTTTGCTGAGTTTTGTGTCAATGCGGAGATGATGTCTTTGGCTAAAAAAGATGCATTATTTATGCATTGCTTGCCCGCTCATCGCGGTGAAGAGGTAAGTGCAGAAGTTTTAGATGGGCCGCAATCCGTAGTATGGGACGAAGCAGAGAATCGACTACATACTCAAAAAGCATTGATGGAATATCTGTTACTGGGTAAAGTGGTTGCTGGAAATTAGAGGTATCATTTATAACAATAAATTAAGTTTTGATGCGCATAAAAAAGTACGAAGGTATTAACTTTAATGAAAAAAATTAATAAAGTGGTTTTGGCTTTTTCCGGAGGTCTGGATACATCGGTAATCTTAAAATGGTTACAAGATACTTATCAATGTGAGGTTGTCACATTTACTGCGGATATTGGTCAAGGTGAAGAAGTCGAGCCAGCGCGTGCAAAAGCAAAACAATTGGGTGTCAGCGAAATTTATATTGATGATCTATGCGAAGAATTTGTACGAGACTTTGTGTTTCCGATGTTTCGTGCTAATACGATTTATGAGGGTGAATATTTGCTGGGTACGAGCATAGCGCGCCCATTAATTGCAAAAAGACAGATTGAGATTGCCCAAGAAACGAAAGCAGATGCAGTTTCACATGGTGCTACAGGCAAGGGCAATGATCAAGTGCGATTCGAGCTTGGTTACTATGCTTTGCAACCCAATATCCATGTGATCGCGCCATGGCGGGAGTGGGATCTAACTTCACGTGAGAAATTGTTGCAGTATGCGGAGCGGCATGGTATTCCGGTCGAAATGAAAAAGAAGGTCGGTTCACCCTATAGCATGGATGCCAATCTATTGCATATTTCTTATGAAGGCAGAATTCTTGAGGATCCTGCAATAGAGCCTGAAGAATCAATGTGGCGTTGGAGTGTATCACCGGAAAATGCACCTGATCAGCCAGAATATCTGGATATCGAATTCAAACGGGGCGATGCTGTGGCTTTGAATGGTAGCTCACTATCACCAGCGGGAATTCTAAAGAAACTCAATCAATTGGGTGGGAGGCACGGAATTGGAAGATTGGATTTGGTCGAGAATCGTTATGTTGGTATGAAGTCACGAGGGTGTTATGAAACTCCCGGTGGAACGATTTTGTTACGAGCGCATCGGGCAATTGAATCGATTACATTAGATCGAGAAGTAGCTCATTTGAAAGATGATTTGATGCCCCGCTACGCCGCACTAATATACAATGGATATTGGTGGAGTCCCGAGCGTAAGATTATGCAAACCATGATTGATGCGACTCAGGAAAAAGTGAATGGATGGGTGCGATTGAAGTTGTACAAGGGAAATGTCATCGTTGTAGGGAGAGATTCTGCGACTGATTCATTGTTTGATTCGCATATTGCTACCTTTGAAGACGATGCTGGTGCATATAATCAGGCCGATGCAGCAGGTTTTATAAAGCTTAATGCGTTAAGATTGCGTATTGCAGCTGGATTTGAGAAAACTAAGCATAACAAATAGATAGTGTTAAACAAATTACTCAATCAATTTTTAGCTCCTGGTTGCTTAATTTAAAAATTATTATGCCATCATTTGATATTGTTTCAGAAGTTGATAAGCAGGAAATCAGAAATGCAATTGATCAAGTTAATAAAGAGTTAGATACTCGATTTGACTTTAAAGGGTCTGACGCACGAGTAGAGCAAACTGATTATCAGTTGGTGGTGTATGCAGATGATAAATTTAAATTGGAGCAAGTCCTAGATATTTTAAGGATCAAATTAACAAAACGAAATATTGATGTGCGGTGTTTGGATAGTGGTCAAATTGATAAGATAAGCAGTAACAAAGTTAAAAAAATTGTGACCGTGAGAACTGGGATAGATTCGGAATTGGCTAAGAAAATTGTCAGAAATATAAAAGATAGTAAGCTGAAGGTTCAAGTAAGTATTCAAGGGACAGCGGTTCGTGTTACAAGTACTAAAAAAGATGTATTGCAAGAAACCATGCAATTCGTAAAAAAAATAATAAATGATTTTCCGCTGCAATATCAAAATTTTAGGGATTAGTTATTAAATACATAGTGTTATTTGTGTCTAACAGGCAATGTATTTTATGATTCTAGTAATTGTTTGATTAGGTTTTGGGTTAGTATCAGTATTTCGTGATTTTTGTTGTCAGAATCCTTGTTTTTATGGAGCACTCGAATTTTCTGAGAGATTATATTCATATAAAACCAGCAAAAGTTGTGCGATAACTCAGGTCAGTGTATTAGTTCGCTACATTCGCCATTGTTTGGCTTGACATACATTAATAAACCCCATAGAATCCGCTCTCTTTTTTGTTGCATTAGTATTTATTTTATTTGCGAATAAGTAAATTGGAACAATTAATAATTTGGTACAAATACATAGTAGAAAGTAAGTGTAGATAATGTGGACGGCTAAAGCCGTTTCTGCTTTTAGGACATAGAAATAAATGCCGACAATTAGTCAATTAGTTCGTAAGCCGCGAGTTGGTAAGCGCATTAAAAGTACGGTCCCTGCGTTGGATAACTGCCCACAAAAAAGAGGGGTATGCACTAGGGTATACACAACGACTCCTAAAAAACCGAATTCAGCTTTACGTAAAGTGGCAAGAGTTCGATTAACTAATGGATTTGAAGTGTCAAGTTACATCGGTGGAGAAGGTCATAATCTTCAGGAGCATTCTGTGGTATTGATACGTGGCGGGCGCGTTAAAGATTTGCCTGGCGTTAGGTATCATACGATTAGAGGTAGCTTGGATACTGCAGGTGTTAAAGATCGTAAACAAGGGCGTTCAAAGTATGGTTCTAAGAAACCAAAGAATGTCTAGGATTTAGGAATTTTTTAAGTATAAACGAAATGAGGTTACATAATGCCTAGACGGAGAGAGGTTCCGAAGCGAGAAATACTGCCAGATCCAAAATATCATAATGTCGAATTAGCAAAATTTGTCAATGTACTTATGACGCGTGGGAAAAAGTCTGTGGCAGAAAGAATTATTTATGGAGCGTTAGAGCATATTGAGAAAAAAAATGGCGGCGATCCATTGGAAGTGTTTACGCAGGCTTTAACTAATGTAAGGCCGATAGTAGAAGTAAAGAGTCGACGTGTGGGTGGTGCAAACTATCAGGTGCCGGTGGAAGTAAGATCAGTGCGACGAAATGCTTTAGCTATGAGATGGTTGCGTGATGCAGCAAGAAAACGAAGTGAGAAATCAATGGATGCTAGATTGGCAAGCGAATTAACTGAGGCGGCAGAGGGGCGTGGTGGTGCGGTTAAAAAACGAGAAGAAGTGCATAGAATGGCAGAATCGAATAAAGCATTTTCGCATTTTCGGTTTTAATCAATTTCAGGAATTAAGTTAGAAATAATAATTACTGGATATAAATGAAATTAATGTAAGGCATAAGCTGTGGCAAGAAAAACTCCTATCGAACGTTATAGAAATATCGGCATAATGGCTCATATTGATGCTGGTAAGACGACAACTACTGAACGTGTACTTTTTTATACTGGTGTATCACATAAGCTAGGAGAGGTGCATGATGGCGCGGCTACAATGGATTGGATGGAGCAAGAACAAGAAAGAGGGATTACGATTACTTCTGCGGCAACAACATGTTTTTGGAAGGGAATGGCTGGAAATTATCCAGAGCATAGAATAAATATAATAGATACCCCAGGTCATGTAGATTTTACTATTGAAGTTGAGCGCTCGCTTCGGGTTTTGGATGGTGCTTGTACGGTATTTTGTGCTGTTGGCGGTGTGCAACCTCAGACTGAGACAGTCTGGAGGCAAGCAAATAAATACAAAGTGCCTAGGTTAGCATTTGTTAATAAAATGGATCGATCGGGTGCTAATTTTATGCGTGTATACGATCAGATTAAAACGCGTCTTAAAGCAATGCCTGTTCCAATTCAGTTGCCAATTGGCGCAGAAGATAAATTCGAAGGCATTGTCGATTTGATCAAAATGAAAGCAATATATTGGGATGATGAAAGTCGTGGTATGAAGTTTGAAGAACGTGATATTCCACAGCATCTCGAAAATGAGGCAAAGAACTGGCGTGAAAAATTGCTGGAGACGGCAGCAGAAGCAAATGAAGATTTAATGGATAAGTATCTTGAAAATGGGGATCTGGATATTTTTGAAATTAAGAATGGTTTGCGCGTGCGTACAATCAATAACGAAATAGTACCTATGATGTGTGGAACTGCCTTTAAAAATAAAGGCGTGCAAGCAATGTTAGATGCTGTTATTGATTATATGCCATCACCCATCGATATTTTGGCAATTGAGGGCGAAAATGAGGATGGAGAAACAGATAAGCGGATAGCTGATGATAACGAACCATTTTCTGCATTAGCATTTAAAATTGCAACAGATCCTTATGTGGGGCAGCTGATCTTTTTTAGAGTATATTCAGGTATCGTGACGTCGGGTGATACTATTTATAATTCAGTTAAAGGAAAAAAAGAAAGAATTGGTAGATTGTTGCAAATGCATGCAA
>WBZQ01001292.1_pt1 | contig 17748 bp, 15 predicted proteins | sample 5204251 | NCBI WGS metagenome assembly WBZQ01 (sample SAMN12412402, study PRJNA552823) | activated sludge metagenome | isolation source: activated sludge from nitrification reactor of wastewater treatment plant... | place: USA: Virginia | collected 2017-09 | reverse complement strand
GCGTCCACGATCGCCCATCTGATGACCCATCGCAACTACGGAAGTTTGCCCGTTGTGGAAGAGGACGGCACCTTGGTCGGAATTGTGACGGAATATGATCTCTTGCAAGCGATGATCGAGGGGCGTGACCTTCGGAAGATCCTTGCGACGGAGGTCATGTCCGCTCATCCCATCACCGTGATGGAGAACCAAACGCTTGCTCAGGTGGCAGACCTGTTCCAAGACCGCTATCTGACCCGGGTGCCGGTGGTCCGCAACAAGAAGCTGGTGGGGATTCTGGCTAGGCGTGATGTGCTCTTCGGCTATATGAAAGCATCGCAATATTGGTCGTAACAGACTGTTGAAAAAGTTCACCGGCACTGTTCTCGCGTTGCTCAGAGACTCAACGTGCCGAATCGTACGCCTCCTCTCTTCACTCGCTGCGGCCTTGCTGATGAAACTTTTGAGCAGTCTGTTGTGTGTATATCCATCACGTTCAAAGCGGTGCTGTGTTTGGTTTGGAATACCTTCCTAGCCGTTCTCATGCTGGTTTCTACTGCCGCGTATTCGGAATCATCGACGATGCGCCGCGAGCCTTGCCATATGACTTATCCCAGTGACGGGACTGTGCAGTGGGAGTGCCGGACACTTCGACCCGGTGAAACATTGGAAACGCTCTTCGGTGAACAGTGGGTCGCCGTCGCACGGTTCAATCGAATCGACCGGCGCCATATCCACGCTGGGCTGTCCATCAAGGTCCCGAAGCAGATTGATGATGTGGCGTATTTCGCGCCGCTGCCGCTGTTGTATCTCGCAGCAGAACAAGACAAACGGTTCATCCTCATCAATCTATCCGAGCAATTTCTGGGTGCCTACGAGTACGGCATTCTCCGATTTGCTGTGCCGATCGCTTCAGGGAACGGCCACGATGAAACGCCGACAGGGGAATTTCGCCTCACCGCCGCTCACCGCGCCCATCAATCCTGTCGCTATCCTGTTGAAGGAACGGACCGTCCCTATCCAATGAACTACGCGCTCAGGTTTCATATCAATCGTGAAGGGGTGTCGTATTGGATTCACGGGCGGGACTTGCCTGGCTATCCCGCGTCCCATGGCTGCATCGGTCTCTATGATGAACCGATGCAGAAGGAGCAGTATGGTTATCCCAAATCCCCGGAACTGAATGACGCGAAGCGACTCTTCGAATGGGTCTTAGGCGGCGAAGTCGAGGATGACCGACTCATCGCCCTGACAAATGGACCAAGAGTTCACATACTCGGCAAGGCACCGAGACAGCACTGAGTCAAGGGCAGCTAGCAGTCTACTGAAAATCTCGGTTATTTCGAAACAAGTCGCTGGAATGCTGCCTACGGGAACACCTCTCAAAAACTTCCGGATGCTCAAAATGCCGTCCTGCAAGGCCGCAGCGAGCGAAGGGGTGAGGCGTACGCTTCGGTAGTTGAGCCTCTGAGCGGTGCGAGAACGCCGCTGGCGGAACTTTTCAGCATCCTGCTAGAGTGTTTTGGTGCTATCTGAGAATTGTGTCGATATTTTGCCAGTGAAGGAGGCTTCGATGACAGTCATGACATCCGTGCAGATCACCTCCCCTGGAGGTCCGTTCAAGATCGTCCGCAGTTCAGTGCCGGAACCCAAGCCCAACACCGTCCGGGTGAAAGTCCAGGCCTGTGGGATTTGCCATAGCGACATGTTCGTCAAGGAAGGCCATTGGCCAGGGCTTCAGTATCCGCGCGTCACGGGTCATGAGGTGGCGGGAGTGATCGATGCAGTCGGTGCCGGGGTGGTTGCCTGGGAGAAAGGCCAGCGTGTTGGGGTGGGGTGGCACGGCGGCCATTGTGGCCACTGCACGTCTTGTCATCGCGGAGATTTTTTCAGTTGCCAGAAGTTCCTGGTGACCGGCTTCCATGAAGATGGTGGATATGCGGAGTATCTCATTGCGCGTACAGAAGCGCTGGCGATCATCCCTGATGTGTTGGCATCAACGGAAGCGGCCCCCATTCTCTGCGCTGGCATTACCACGTTTAACAGCCTGCGTCACAGCGGAGCCAGGGCGGGTGATCTCGTAGCTGTCCAAGGGCTGGGTGGGCTCGGCCATCTGGGAGTGCAGTTTGCCAATCGGATGGGCTTTCATACCGTAGCCATTGGGCGTGGTCAAGACAAAGCCGCGCTCGCTTTAAAGCTGGGAGCCGCGCGTTACTTGGATGCCGAAGCGACTGATCCAGCAAAGGAACTGGCGAGTCTTGGAGGAGCAACGGTCATTTTGGCGACAGCTCCGAGCGGCAAAGCCATGTCCGACATGATCGACGGTTTGAGGGTCGGAGGTAAGCTCGTCGTCCTTGGGGCATCGACTGATCCCATGACGGTGACACCGCTTCAACTGATCAGTGCGCGCCGGACGATTAAGGGATGGCCGTCAGGCACTGCGCGGGACTCCGAGGATGCCCTGAACTTTTGTGCGCTGACGGGTATCCGTCCTATTATTGAGACCTTCCCACTGGACCAAGCTGCGGCAGCGTATGACCGTATGTTGAGTGGGAAGGCCCGATGTCGCGTGGTACTGACGATGAAGTGAGGTCCTTGTGCGCATGTGCGGAATGGGTCCTTATTGCTGGCCTTCTAACCGTCTGGTCTGAGGTGTTCCGCTGTTCTGCCACAGCTATTCACCTGACAACGGTTTCATAACCGCGCAGCATTCCGGGGAGGCTCGCCGGGCAACAGGTGATCTGCGATGGAAAGCGCGAATGTAGTGACCTTATTGTTTACATTCTCCGCCAAAAGAAATGGGTAGGGATAGCCGCAACTTCACGTTTCGCTCCTTGTCCCAGTTCATCCATCATCATCTGCTCTGGTTTTTGATCGGTGCCTACACCCTCTCTGCCATCTGGCCAACAGCCGGCCTCTGGATACGACATATCAGTTTCGGCGATCTCCGAATTGTCAACGAGACCCTGCACGTGTCCTTCCTCCTGCTTCTGCTGGCGACTTTGATGTTCAATGCGGGGTTGGGGGTCAAGAGCTCGCACTTGAGATCGTTGGCCAAGAAGACAGGGGTCCTGTCCGCGGGGCTCACCGCCAATCTGATCATCCCCATGGCCTATATCTATCTGGTCACCCTCATCATGCGGCTGTGGTATGAGCCGGATGAAGCTCAACACATCCTCGTGGGGCTGGCGTTGGTTGCAGCCATGCCGATTGCCGGAGCTTCAACCGCCTGGGCTCAGAACTCCAATGGCAATCTGGCGCTGAGCTTGGGATTGGTGCTTGCTTCAACCCTGCTTAGTCCAGTCTTGACACCGGTCGCGCTCTATACATTCGGGGAGATGGCCACGGAAGAATATGAGCAGGTCATCCACACCATCGCCGCCTATGGATCGGGAGCGTTCCTGGGGCTCTGGATCGTGTTGCCTTCCCTGTTGGGCCTTGCGGTCCGCTTCGTCGTGCCTGAAGCAACACTGACAGCCATCATGCCGTTCATCAAACTGATCAATGCCGTCGTCTTGCTGCTGCTGAATTACTCGAACGGATCAGTGTCGCTACCGCAGGCAGTCGCCGACCGAGATTATGATTTCTTGGCGGTGACGTTGGCCATCACCGCAGGCCTCTGTATCACGGCTTTTTCCGCTGGCTATGGGCTGAGTCGATTGTTCAAGGTCGATGACGCAGAACGGGTTTCGCTCATGTATGGATTGGGGATGAATAATAATGGGACCGGCCTTGTCTTAGCGTCGCTCGTACTCGCATCGTATCCACAGGTCATGGTGCCAATCATCTTCTACAATCTCATCCAGCATTTGGTGGCAGGCGGGGTGCATGAGGTCATGGGGCGAAAATTCGAGGATCAGAAGGCAGCGGGTAGCTAAATCGAATTTGGCAGCAAGTTGGACGTAGCGCGTTGCCGGTTATCAAAAGGTTCACGGTGCCGGATCTAAGGGATCCGATCCCTGTGATCTCAAAAATTCCTCGTCACGGGCTTCCATGAGAATGGAGGATATGTCGAGTACTTGATCGCACGTACGCAGGCGCTGACGGCCATTCCTGGTGCGTTGATATCAACGGAAGCGACGCCGATTCTCCGCACCGGGATCACGATGTTCAATGACTTCCATCGCAGCGGATCCAAGGAGGGTGATCTAGCAGGCTGTTGACAAAGTCCACCAGCGGCGTTCTCGCCTCTCTCAGAGGCTCACCGTACGGCAGAGAGTACGATTCGCCTCTTCGCTCGCTGCGGCCTTGCTGGATGGCCTTTCTGAACAGCCTGCGCGGTATTCTCCAGACGTTCGTGACCTCAGGCAGGGCTCCATTTCCGAGCTCGTTCTTGGGTTTGTCAACACACTGCTAGTGGCTGTTCAGAGGCTGGGGGGACTCGGCGGGCACCTACTCGCATTGGATTTGCTCAATGTTTCAGCGATCAGGCGGGAACCCCAAACAACGCTCCAACCCCAGCGGTCACAGCCATCGCTAAGGCGCCCCAAACGGTAACCCGAGTGGCAGCAATCATCGCGGAAGCGCCGCCGACCCGCGCAGCCAGGGAGCCTAAAAGAGCGAGAAAGAGAAGTGAACTTCCAGAAACAGCCCACATAAGTGCAGAGGTGGGGACCAGCAGGACGATTAAGAGAGGTAGGGCGGCACCAACGGAAAATGTGACAGCGGATGCCAAGGCGGCTTGAACCGGTCGTGCGGTCATGGTGTCGGATATTCCGAGCTCATCACGACTATGGGCACCGAGCGCATCATGTGCCATCAGCTGGGTTGCGACTTCGGCTGCGAGTTCTACATCGAGCCCACGTGCAACGTAGATTGCAGTCATCTCCCTGTGTTCCTGTTCAGGATCTGCCGACAACTCCTTACGCTCTCGATCTAGATCCGCTCGCTCGGTATCGGCCTGTGAACTCACCGAAACATACTCACCGGCAGCCATCGCCATGGATCCAGCCACAAGACCGGCGACGCCCGCGGTCATAATACTCGTTGAGCTTGCGCCTGCTGCGGCAACGCCTACGACAAGGCTGGCCGAGGATACAATACCGTCATTTGCGCCTAGCACAGCGGCACGGAGCCATCCAATTCGGCGTACGGAGTGCGTTTCAAGATGCGGCATTGCAACCAGTTCGGAGATAGTCGGTTGACCCAACCTCAGAGATTTGGCTCGATAGCCTCATGAGTGTAACCGGTCTTCGGTAAGGAGTCGGATGCCGTTATAATGCCAACGTGGCTCAATTTCAGGGGAAGGCCACCAACGGTTGGTGGTCTCATACACAGGCTTGCCTACCGTGGCTTTGCCATACAACCTATTGAATAGTCTGTTTCAAGTAACTGTGCATTCGGCGGACATTGTACTCTTGGCTTGACAGGGACGCACAGGAAGCTCGCTGGGGTATGTTCACGATCGTCCGATAGCCTCCATCCTGGGCCGCAGAGTTGTGCGGATAATCTCGCCTTTTCCATCCTAACTTTATCCACCGGCTCTCTTGGAATGCCGGTAATTTCTGGGCCGGCATAGGCATCTGTAAGAACTGCGACAGTGACAAGAGTGAATGCGACGGCGAGTAATTGGGTACGTCGCTTCATGACCCATCCTCTCTCAAGAACGACCTTCCTGGAAGGGGTATCGTCAGCTGTGCCCTGGTGTTGCACAGGCAAGGTGTGTCTCAGCCACACTCTGTGCAAAGGCTTCTGGGAGGTTGCCGTTCAACGCTGCCGCTCGTTCATAGACAATAAAGTTATACGGGTCCTTCGCCGTAAGGCCGTACTTGTCGATGAGCATCTGATGTTGTCCCTCGGTTTGGATGTGGTAACGAATCTTCGTGCGCAATTTCAAGCCGGCGCTGCCTTTTGGTACTCGATATTCAAACATATAGTCTCGGCTGGCTAATGGCATGAGCCGATTGTCGTGCAACTCGACAATAGCTGGTTGCCAGAGGATCCAACGTCCGGTCGTATCCGACTGCTGTTCCAGCACTTTGCCACCTTCATCTTCTACTGTAAATTCGACGGTGAAGTGGCGGTCTGGGTCCCCTGTGGGGAGTTTGTGGCCTGCGCCTGCATTCACCAGGGTTAGAGTCACTCGTACCTTGTCGCCGGGTTTTGGTTCGGCCGGCTCAGCTCTTACCCTCACGTCGATGGCCCGCTTGACCATTGCGGGGTCATGCCCGCCCCGCCAGAGATGTTGACGGCCTTGGCGGACAGGGCCGCCGATTGCGACTGGTCGTTCGATTTCTGGCATGTGGCAGCTTTGGCAAATGAAGCTCTTCTCTTTCTTCCAGTATCCATCCTCGTATTCAGGATAGGTGCCACAAGGTCCGCCATTGTAAAATTGCGCCGGTCCCCCCACGACACTGTGACAGCGCTCACACAGTTGTGCGGTGCGAAACATGGGATCATGTTTTGTCGGATGAGGAGCCTTGGCGTCTGCGTACGGCCCGAGGACGACGCCATCTCGTACGTGACAGCCCGCACAAGTCACACCTTCCTGTTGATATTCCTTGTCGTAGTGCGGATTGGGCTCTTGGACGGCACGTTCCACTCGGTCGCGTGGAATGTCCTTGATTAAGGTCGGTTGCTGGTTTTCCAGGGGGGTGTGACAGTTCAGGCAGACCCAGATACGTTTATCCTTCGTCCAATAAGCTTGGAAGAAGGGGTCTGTATAGGCCTGTGCATGGATGCTAGTTTTCCATTCGTTGTAGATGTCGACATGGCAGACTCCGCAGGCCTCCGCCTTCAAGCTCACGAGACCGTCGGGAACTTTTTGATGAGGGATGGCATGGGCGTAATCTTCCCGTAATCCGAAGATGACGACCGGTTTGACTTCGGTATAGTACAGGTATGTGAGGCCGCCTAGCACGACGAGTCCGATCAAGGTTCTCTTCACCCACTGCATTGATGGCTCCGTTCCACCCGCCTTCGCGATGATTGTCTCAACTTATGTGCCACTATTACCCTGATTGATCTGTCGCGGGAGAGATAGGAGTCATCATACTGGACGGCTTCCTACTCTCTCAACCCGTGTCTCTCTCCAGCGTTGTACGAATGGATCAAAGAAGCGTGGTGAGAGGGAACTCAGGGCAACAACTCTCGCAATAGGGCCAGAATATGGCTTGCTCCAAACAGGAGACTTCGCTATACAGGGCTGGTCCAACTTAGTTAAGGGAGGAACGCTAACTATGCATGGGATACCGACGGAAACGTCGCTTCGTGGGATTGTCTGCCTGTTGATCATCGGAGGCTGTGTGGCAGAACAGGCCGTCATGGAACCAACTGCATCAGGCCCAGCGATCTCATCGGCCCCTCCTGAGCCGGCTCCCGCTGGGTCATCGGATGTCTTGAAATCCTGTCTGGCACAAATTGCAAGTGATTCGAGTGAAGGGGTACGGATGGTTGCCGAGCAAAGTTGTCGGGACAATGAAAAACTTCACCAAAGTGTGGTCGGGATGGCCGCCGCGAAAAGCGCCAACCGTGCATCCGCCGGGACGCAAGGAGATTCCCTCGATGACTGTATGGCGCGTATCCCCACCGACGCAACGGCGGGTCAGCGAATGTTGGCGGAAGAAAGTTGTCAGCGTGATCAGCTCACGCATCGCTGAGAACCGAACCACAGTATCCAGGAGCCATGTCTGAACATTCAGCTTGGCTCCATCTCTCCATGGTCCAGGGCACATGCTGTGACGCCGGCGCTGAGCCTCAGTCGCGTATTCCTTGCCTTCATCGCCCTCCGATTCTGTCAGCCAGTTCCCGTTCGCGCCAAACGGCTGCCCCACGTCGGTTCGTGATCTCGACATGATCCCGTTCACGTAATGCAAATTTTTGGATCACTGGACCTAGGAGAAGCTCGCCCGGTGTCGAGGTGTCCATGGGAGATCAGCACATCTTATTCATGAGTAGGGACGATCACTTGGACTGGGCATTGGTGAACCATTACTCCTCACTCAAGCATGCGGAATGACCTGCAGGCGGATCACAACCATGAGGAGGAGATCATGAAAGGGGCGGACAGCGTCACGATCGGGTTCATAGCAATGATGACTGTCACCGGCATTATGATTTGAAACGACAAGGCTGGGCACTTGTGTATTCCAAATGTGCAGATGAAGAGATTTTCACTCGGCCTTCACGGTCTCTTTATCCGGGTGAGGTATATGTGGTTATGCAATACCAACAAGAATCGGAATGACCTGCAGGCGGATCACAATCATGAGGAGGAAATCATGAAGGGGACCAACAGAGTCATAATCGGATTCATAGCAACGATGGCTGTCACCGGTATCGTGAATGAGGGCAGCAGCTTCGCGTCCGATGCCAGCCAAGTCGCTGCCACGAAGCGTGTCGGGCATGGAGGATCAACCTATCAGTTACGATCAGGCCCAGTGAGTGTCTGTCAGGCGAGGGGGGATGTCATCGAGCGCATCGGAGCAGGAGGATCAACGTATTCCTCAAGTCAGAGCAGTGACTGTCCGGTAGCGGAGGATGATGGGAAGACAGCAACTGTCATTGAGCGAATCGGAGCCGGAGGATCGACCTATTCATCCAGCCAGCCACTGAGTTGAACATGGTTTGGCGAAGGAGACGGTCTGAGGAGGGCGTTCTGCCCGTCCTCAGACCTGGAACGGGTATCGTCGATCCCAATTTATCCAAGCGAACATTTCTTACAGCCCCACCTCAGCTCAGCTTCTTATCTCAAAACTAATCCCCACATTGCCTTGTGTAGCGTTGCCTCTGATTTCAAACCTTGAAACGACAAGGCGAGGCACTTGTGTCTCCCAAAGGCGTAGATGAAGAGATTTTCACCCGGCATTCACGGTCCCTTCATCCGAGCGAGGTATATATATTGTTATGTAATACTAACCAACAAGGAGGGCAATGCTCGTGCACAACATGCTGGATCTTTCGATGGTCTACTTTCCGTACGTCGTCATGGGAGCAGGTCAGGCCGTCATAGCAGCTACAAGCGTGACTGGAAAGAAAACCAATAATACTGAGGAACTTCAGGGGCGGGGAATTGCCCGCCTAGCATTTGATATAGCAGCGTCGAGCGACAAAGTCAGATCAATATCGGGACATCCCATAGGATCGCCGAATTGGGGAAAAGCATGACGGTGCCATTAACCGGTCGATATGTGTGAGATGAAAAACTCTTCGGATATCTTCCATCGGGCTTTCATGCTTCAGCAGTATGTCGTTTATGTCGACAAAAGAAGAAAAAGGAGGCCGGTCATGACCATGATCATTTTTTCAGTGCTTACAGTAAGCTTCTTGTTGGGAATCTTGTACCGAGCGTTTGGTGCGGAGTAGTGGAGAGGTTGGGAGCCTGCGCCTGGCTGCCCATCGCAAGCCGTACAGTCTCATGAGGCAGGCGCCCGTGGGTACTTCATCGGTTCACGTGTGTGAGGCGCTCTGCGGTAGGTGACGGTTTGAAAGTTCCAGTTTTGAGAATAGCTTCATTCCAGAATGATACAGATGGTAAGGGTCGACTTGGGGTAGGGATATTCCTGAAGAACACCTGCATGCGGATGCAGCGGATTTACTAATAGATTAGATAGAAGGAGGCAGTATGATGATCGAACGGGTTAGACGACCAACGCTTGGATTGATGGTGGGGACGCTGGGAATACTGGCACTCGGGTGGACGGTGAGTCCAGTTATGGCGTCGACGGAAAAAAGCATCAACGAGAGGGCAAAAGTAAACTTGCAGAAGGCGCATGACCAACTGAAACTAGCGATTGACCAGACTGAGAAGGCCCTTGGATCGTCTCGCAGAAGCAGCGGATCAATCCGGGTTCATATGCAACGGGCGCTCAATATTCTCGGAGGGAAGGATTCGCCTGAGTATGCCGACTCATCTGAGTATGCCGACAAGCTCCACCCACATTTTAACGAAAAGATCGGAAATCCTGGGGATGGGCATGGTGCGCTGCTATACATGGAAGAAGCCTACGAGACATTGAAAGCCAGCAATGCACCGGCATCGGTCCAGGAAGCTATGGAATATGCGATTATGCATGCGTCTATGGTGGAGGAACACGCCCATGAGTCGGTTCATGGAACCGGTATCAGGCAAACACATGAGCATGCCGCTCATGCTGCGGCATTGCTGGTCGGGGCCTACGGGAAAGCTGACTCTGATTCTCCAGCCACCGGCGCGTTGTCCTATGCGATGAAGCAAACAGGATTGAAAGCATCAAAATAGACCAGCAAAGCATGAATCTGCAGGGCAAATAGGTAGTTTGTGCATCGATGAAGCGATGCACAAACTCGCTTGCCTCTCCTCATGCTGCAGGGTTGCCGTGGAGCTGACATGGTCATGCTATGGACCATGACACCTCCTTTCACGTCTTCACACGGTAGATTTCTTCCCGTGGATCGGACAGCGTCAACAACCTGGCGAGTAATGCTTAAGGAGAGGAAATGGTCTGAGAAGGGGGCAAACGCCCTTCTCAGACCAAGATGGTATGAGTGAATAGAGATTCGATCCGGAATCTTGGAAACTTCTGCCAGGAGATGGCTGCGTTGATTCATCTCCCCCTTACCTTCTTTCGCAAGGCCCTGCACCATCTTTTTCGATCATTGCGTCCAGTACAGAGGGAAGAGAATCAAAGGCGCAGATTCCCTCGAACCTTCGTTTCTGGTACGAAATAACAATTCCGTGGTCTTAACGATAGTGGGTCTGATAGCTCAATCGTAAGATTCGACGGCGGCTCGGTGTGAGCGTTTGCCGGAATGGTCTGACTGCCGCGTCACTACGGTAGGTCCTTTCATAGCTCGCCAAAATTGTCTAGCTGGATAGACGGCTCTGAGGATATTCTCCCCACATCTTCGATGAGTGGTCCTGGGCATTGCCAAGAACAGCAGGTGTATAGAATCGTCAGTCAGATAATTTCGGCACCTAAGCACGATAGTTGCTCAGTTACGGCGATACGTCGCAATCAATAAATGCTTGATAAGGGAACAAGTCATCATTCAAGAGGGAAGAACGATGCAGCTAACGATCGTCTGTTCACAGATATTGCGAGTAAGTCTCATTGCACTACTCCTCAGTGCATCGGCACTGTCGGATGCCTGTGCCGATGCTGTTACCGAATGGAACGAGCAGGCTGGTGGAATCGTGGTGAAGGCTGGTTTGGGACCGTTGCCGGCTGAACGGGCATTAGCGATGGTTCAAGCCTCAGTCTATGAAGCGGTGAACGCCATTACGCAACGGTATCCCGTCAGCGATTTGAAACTAGAGACGGTTTCTGGGGCATCGGTAGAAGCGGCGGTCGCGGCGGCGAATCGTGCCATGTTGACGAAGCTTGCCCCATCTCAGCAAGCCATTATCGATCATGCCTATCAGGTTGCCATGACAGCCATCGTCGATGGTTCGGCTAAATCGAACGGTATCGCTGTCGGTGAAAAGGCGGTCGCGGGCATTCTAGCGCGACGAGCGAATGATGGGGCTGCAGCAGAGGAGTCCTATCGCCCACATACGAGGGCAGGAACCTATGTGCCCACGGTGATACCGGAAGCGCCGCAGTGGAGGTATCGCACGCCCTGGTTGATGACGAACCCAGCGCAATTTCGCCCTGGGCCACCTCCAGACTTGGGCAGCGACGTATGGGTGCGCGACTACAATGAGGTAAAAGCGCTGGGTGGAAAGCGGAGCCGACAGCGAACCGCGGAACAGACTGACATTGCCCGCTTCTGGGAGGAGGTCATGCCGCCGATCTATCATGGTATTGTGAGATCCGTCGCGAATATCCCGGGACGAGACATCACTCGGAATGCACGTCTGTTTGCCGCAGTCACACAAGCGTCTGATGATGGCTTAATTGCGGTGTTTGATGCGAAGTATCACTATGGCTTCTGGCGACCACTCACGGCCATTCGTAACGGCGATATCGACGAGAACGAGGCGACCGAACGGGACGAGTCCTGGGTGCCATTCATCGAGACACCCATGCACCCGGAATATCCCTGCGCACACTGTATTACGTCCGGTGCCGTGGGGACGGTGTTAAAGGCTGAGATCGGCAATGACCCAATGCCGGTCTTTATCACGACCAGTCATGCCGCGGGTGACATCACGCGCAACTGGACAAGTGTGGACGAGTTCATGCAGGAAGTCCCGAATGCACGGATCTATGATGGTGTCCATTATCGGAACAGCGGCAAAGTCGGAACCGAGATGGGTAAACAGATCGGTAGATTGGCTATTGAAAAATATCAATTGATACGTAAATAGCCGTTATGGCTCCGTGATAATGTGTCCGCTGGGTTTCTCTTCCTCGTCACCCCATTCCGCCACAGCCTGCGCCATTTCGGCTAATCGCAGTGCGGCTCGGCCAAACACCGTGTCGGACGGGTAGGTCCCATCAAGCCCACGTTCGCCGGCAGTGATGCCAGTGAGCAATTCCAACGCTTCTTCAATGGTGTTCACGGCATACACGGCAAAGTGACCGGACTCGACGGCTTCCACTACATCGCGGCGAAGGGCCACATGCTTGGTGTTGCGCGTGGGGATGATGACACCTTGCGTGCCGGTCAACCCTTTGCGTGAACAGGATTCGAAGAACCCCTCGATCTTTTCGTTCACCCCGCCGATCGGCTGGATTTCACCCAATTGATTGACGGAGCCTGTGACGGCCAGCCACTGATGGATCGGTAGATCGGCGAGGCTGGAGAGAATGGCGATGAGCTCGGCCACGGCGGCGCTGTCACCTTCCACTTCGGAATAGGTCTGTTCAAACGTCAACGAAGCGCTCATGGCGAAGGGATGGGATCCTGAAAACTTGCCGGCAAGATATCCGCCCAGCGTCAGTACCCCTTTGCTGTGGATCATTCCGGCCAGTTCCGCCTCCCGCTGAATATCGATCACGCCTTTGGTGCCCACATAGGTACGGGCGGTAATTCGCGTGGGGCGCCCGAACGTGTAGTCGCCAAGCTCATGAACCGACAGACCATTGACCTGACCGACCACGTCACCGTCGAGATCAATCATCAATGTGCCTTCCTTAATCTCATCCTGGATCCAGTGTTCCGCCAGATTTGAACGATGACGCTTATGCGTGACGGCGGCATCGACGTCTGCTCGCGTCACAAACGCATGGCCTTCTTTCCTCGCCCAATATCCTGCTTCCCGGATGAGGTCGCTGACGAGACTGAGCCTGATCGACAGTCGGTCGCGACGATCGGCAAAGCGGAGTCCTTGCCGGAGAATTTCCGCAACGGCATCCGCTCCGAAGTGGGGCAGTCCCTCTTCTCGACAGAGCCTCGCAATGAACCGGGCGTATTGGCGGTCCTGTCGTGCACTCCTCACGACTTCGGTATCGAAATCCGCTTTCACCTTGAACAGCTTTTCGAAATCTTCTTCGTAGGCTTGCAAGGTATGATACAGCATGGGTGGCCCAACCATGATGACCTTCACTGTCACGGGGATCGGCTCCGGTCTCAGTCCTGTCGTGGAGAACCCATAGAATTCAGCAGGATCCTCGATAGTCACTTCGCCGGTCTTGATCACCCGCTTGAGGGCGTCCCATGAAAACGGCTGGCGCAGCATGTCCAATGCGTTCACGATCAGATAGCCGCCGTTGGCTTGCAGGACAGCTCCTGCACGGATTTCCGTGAAGTCCGTGTACATCACCCCCATGTGGGCCCGTCGTTCGATCTTGCCGATGAGATTGGGGTAGGTCGGGTGTGATTCATCGATGACCGGAGCGCCTTCCAACGGGTCGCGTTGCACGATCAAATTGAGAAGGAAGCGCGACATGTCGGGTCGCTTGAATTCCAAACCGGGGATGGCAATTGCGGGACCTTCCCGCGGAAGAAAATCCTTGTAGTGATGCACGATGTCGTCTCGAACTTGTTCCAAGAAAGTTGTGATCGTTGCCATATCTTGGTACGTCCGTCGTAGGGTTTCGTAACGGCCTTCCAAGACATCGGTGGCCAATTGGCGATCCAGATGACGCTGTTGATGCTCGGCTTCCTTCTCAAGTCCGTGGATACGGACATGGAATTCTCGGATTTCCCCTTCAAGGATCTTACGTCGTTCGCTCAGATCTCGTTGTTCTTCCTCAGTCATCGCCTCCATGTCGGCTTCTGTCATGGAACGGCCATCTTTGAGCGGCGCAATCCCAAAACCGACGGAGGTTTCCTCAAAGCCAAATCCCTGTGTGCGACTGTGTTCCGTTAATTCATGAAAGAGCGCCTTTTTCTTGGCATTGATGTCATCATGCAACTTGGCCTTGGCATCGAGATATTTCTTGCTCTCGAATGCCAAGGGGATGTCACGTCGTAGTCCCTCGATGAATTCGGACATCTCTCGTTTGAATGACCCGCCCTGTCCGGCGGGCAGCGCGAGACAGGTCGGCCGAGAGGGGTCCTTGAAATTATTGACATAACACCAGTCAGCTGGAGCGGGAGCGGTCCGTGCCATATGCTGGACCATCTGCCGAATGACGGTGGCTTTCCCTGTGCCAACCGGGCCGGAGACGTAGAGATTGAATCCGGGACTCTTCATATTGAGCCCAAATTCCAACGCTTCCACGGCCCGCTCCTGTCCAATGATCTCAGTCAGTGGTTCGAGTTCGCCCGTATCCTCGAAGCCGAGCTGACCGGGATCGATTGTCGGGGCCAGCATTGAGACGGGGACCTTATATTTTTCGATATTCATCCTAGGAGACCTTTACGGCTATCGATGGCGGGAGTGCGACAACCGTTGCCTGAGGACCTTTATCACCCTCTTCGATGTTGAAAACCACGTCGGTTCCATCTTCCAGTTGCTCAAATGTGAGTCCCTGCAGTGCATTCGCATGGAAGTAGACCTCGCCGCCTCCCTCTTTGAGAATGAAGCCATACCTCTCATTTAGGAACAGCTTCGATACGACGCCACAATGCGGGGGCCGGGGCGGCAGGCGCATCTCGGTCTGTGCGAGTTTTTCGCGATACTTGCGGAGTTCGATACCAACGGCCTGAAATGCGGACCTGATGGCTTCCTCGAAGGTCTTGTCTTCCTTACGAGCCGTTAGGGTATGACGACCGGGCAACGTGAGCACAATGAGAGCTTCCGCCACGTTCGTAAGTTTCTTATGGTGTCGATTTTTGGTCAAGGTGACTCGACCGTGAGTCACATCGTCGTGCCCACGCTGGAGGTCTTCCATACGGGACTCGATCTCGGTCTTCCAGCGGGGGGTCATCGCGACATTGCGGCTGTGAATTTCTAGTTCCATTCGTGCCTCCACATCGTCATAGTTCATGCCCTCTTAGGAATCAGGAGTCGCAAACGATGTGCCGACGAGGCAAGAGCCCAAGATTATTGGCCAGTCAGCAATGGGTGGATAATTCATGACCCGAGTCATTCCGTCTGATTCCAGTACGGGGCATTTGTCCACAGTGCCACTCTGGTCTGTGTCGCTCGATGCGACAGTTCTTGGATTGCTAGCAGGCTGTTGACAAAGTCCACCAGCGGCGTTCTCGCCTCGCTCAGAGGCTCAACGTACGGCAGAGAGTACGATTCGCCTCTTCGCTCGCTGCGGCCTTGCTGGATGGCCTTTCTGAACAGCCTGTGCGGTATTCCCCAGACGTTCGTGACCTCAGGCAGGGTTCCATTTCTGAGGTCGTTCTTGGGTTTGTCCACACACTGCTAGAGGAGTAAGGGGCGAGGCACAAGGCGATAACGAATGAGGTGTCCATGGAACGCGATTTGCGAGAGGTTAGGGTATGCCCGCGTTGCGCAAGCAGACCTTGGAACACTACCTACAGACCCGCTTTGGGCCGGAGGCGCGACTCTTGTCCTATGGAGTCATCGGCAAGGAGAGTTCCAAGGGATCCCAGAAGCGGTATGGGTATGGCACACCGGTCAAATTGACCTTCCAAGTCGGACGTCGGATTCACTCTGCCGTGCTTGAAACGATGAAGCCTGGTCCGTTCGGGCATGAACATATGGCTGATCGTGCTCAGGCGATGCTCTGGGACTATGACTCCTATGGACGACTCCCACACCATGTGAAAGCGCTCGATGTTGGGGCGTTCGATGCCGACCAAACGCTCTTTTCGATTGCAGAAGCCCGTGAATTCTTCGTGCTGAACGAATGGACTGACGGGGCGAGTTATCACGCGGATCTCGAACGATTGATGAAAGGTGGGGCGCTTCGTAAGCTGGATCGACAACGTACGGTCACGCTGGCGCGGTATCTGGCACAGATCCATGCCAAAAAGCGTCGAGACGCGGATCTCTATAAGCGTCGGCTGCGTGAATTGATCGGTCATGGCGAATGCATCATGGGGTTGACTGACAGCTATCCCACACGCTTTGGCTTTATCACCGCCGATTTGTTACGAACGGTGGAGGAAGCGTGCAACCGGTGGCGGTGGCGTCTCCGTGACAAGACCAACCGGCTTGCACAGGTGCATGGGGATTTCCATCCGTACAATGTATTGTTCCGTCGCGGGACGGATTTTGCGGTGTTGGACCGATCGCGAGGAGAATGGGGCGAGCCGGCCGACGACATCACGGCCATGACGATCAACTATCTGCTCAACTCGCTGATCAGCCGTGGAAAGCTGAAGGGGCCATTTGAGTTCATTTTCCGGTTGTTTTGGGAGACCTATATAGAAGCAAGTGGCGACAAGGAAGTGATGGAAACAGCCGCACCGTTCTTTGCCTTTCGCGGCTTGGTCGTGGCCAGCCCGCTCTGGTATCCAAACCTGTCGATCGACACCCGGCGGAGTCTCTTTCGTTTCATTGAAAATGTGCTCGACGTGCCGCGCTTTGAGCCCGAACGGGTAAATGAGTATTGCGGTGTTTGACGGGTCATTGGTTGCTCGTCATCGTCAAGGGGAAGAAATTATCGAAGTTGCGAAGCCTCAAGTAACTCCTGTAGCCCACACTGGCTGTTGAGCGATGACCATTGACCATACCCCGGCTTTCGCTATCTGGCTTACGGGTTTGCCTGCGTCTGGCAAGAGTACGATTGCCGTAGCGCTGCGACCTCAGCTCGAGCAGTTGAAGTTGTCCGTCGAAGTCCTTGAGTCCGATGCAGTCAGGCGAGTCCTCACGCCGACACCGACCTATTCATTAGCAGAGCGGGATCTCTTCTACCGCGCCCTCGCCTTCATGGGCGCGAGATTGGTTTTGCATGGCGTCACGGTCATCTTCGACGCCACGGCGAGCAAACGCGTATACCGTGATTTCGCTCGAAGCCTCATCCCTCAGTTTATTGAGGTAGCAGTAGAGTGCCCATTAGGACTTGCGATGGAGCGTGATTACAAAGGGACCTATCAACGAGGTCAGCGTGGGGAATCGTCAACCGTTCCAGGGCTACAAGACCCTTATGAAGCGCCGCTTCATCCGGAAGTGAGAATCGATACGACGCAACTCTCCGCCACAGACTCGGCGAGAATCGTATTGGAAGTTGTGAAAGAGAAATTCAAAGAGGATGTGCCTCACTGATCGCAGTTCCCATGGTCTCCAGCCTCCATATCATGGTACGAAGATAAGCCGGAAGCGCCAGTCTCTAGCAGGGTGCTGAAAAAGTCCGCCAGCGGCGTTCTCGCATCGCTCAGAGGTTCAACGTACGGGGCAGAGTACGATTCGCCTCTTCGCTTGCTGCGGCCTTGCTGTACGGCCATTTTGAGCACCCTGCACGGCCAGTTAGAGCCCTCTCAAACTTCGATACCTGTGATGGCCGCAGGAGCCAAAATGAGTTTTTCCGCAACCTGCTAGAGTGACTTGATGGGGATCTTTCCCGCCCGTTATAGTGGCGCGCCATGCGAAAAAAGCCTGCG
>WBZQ01001291.1_pt1 | contig 17751 bp, 20 predicted proteins | sample 5204251 | NCBI WGS metagenome assembly WBZQ01 (sample SAMN12412402, study PRJNA552823) | activated sludge metagenome | isolation source: activated sludge from nitrification reactor of wastewater treatment plant... | place: USA: Virginia | collected 2017-09 | reverse complement strand
TAGGGAAGCTCTGATTTATTCGCGCCGCGCGATATGGTAAGGGAGAGCACAGCACCCTGAGGGAGGCGCGCCCATGGAGCAGCAGACGTTTGCGGAGGTTTCGTTTGAACGGTATCGCAAGGCCACGCGCCGCGAGCGGTTTCTCGACGAGATGGCCCGCGTCGTGCCGTGGGCCGAGCTGGCCGCGGCGATTACGCCCGTCTATCCCAAAGCCGAGGGCCCCGGACGTCCGCCCGTGGGCGTCGAGCGCATGCTCCGCATCCATTTTCTGCAACATTGGTTCAACCTGTCTGACCCCGCGGTGGAGGAGGCCTTGTACGACTCGCGGGCCATGCGGCAGTTTGTGGGCATTGATCTGGGCCGTGAGCCCGTGCCTGATGAGACGACGATCTGCAAATTCCGCCACCTGCTGGAAGCCCACCAGTTGGGGGAGCAGCTGTTTGCCTTGATCCGGACGTATCTGGCGGAGCAAGGGCTACAGATCAGCCGGGGGACGATCGTGGATGCCACGATCATCAGTGCCCCCAGTTCCACGAAGAATCGCACGAAGGCGCGGGATCCGGAGATGCACCAGACGAAGAAGGGGAACCAGTGGTACTTCGGCATGAAGGCCCATATTGGCGTGGATAGCCGGACCAAGCTGATTCATTCGGTGGCGGCCACGGCGGCGCATGTGCATGACAGCCAGGTGTTACCTCAGTTGCTCCATGGCCAGGAGACGCGAGTCTGGGGCGATGCGGCCTACAGCGGACACCGCGACGTGATTCAGCACCACGCGCCCGATGCCCAGAGCTTTATCCAGGCCAAAGCCCATCGCCATCGGCCCCTGAGCGAGGTGGAGCGCGCCCGCCACCGCACCAAGTCGAAAGTCCGTGCGAAAGTCGAGCATGTCTTCTTGGTGATCAAGCGGATCTTTGGATGGACCAAAGTTCGGTACCGCGGGTTGGCGAAGAATACCAATGGGCTCTTCATCCTCTGCGGGTTGGCGAATCTATATGTGGCGCGCCGGCGCCTGTTAGCGGGGACGTAGGGAACCTGGGGGGCAGTGGTTCATCGGACGGCGGGTGCCCCCACGAATATGCTGCCGGACCAGCGGATGCCCACCAGATTCCCCTGGTGCCCGGCCGAGAAACAGATTGCTCAGCGCAAACGCGAATTAATCAGACCTTCCCTAGAGAATCGCGATTCTGATAAGGGGACAAAGGTCTGACAGGGCATGCCATGTGCTGGCAGGAATTACCGATTGAGGCTCAGAACGAAGCAACGGTCTGGTCCGAGGGCACTTGTATCAGGAGTGTGTCCTGCTCGCCGTCGCGACGGGATAAGCCGATTTTCAGGTTCCCAGGCGCAGGTATCCAGCTGTCCGACAGAAAGTCGTGAAACCGGTGGTCTTACGAAGGATCGTGGTAAAGACGCGAGCGGTGAGAGAGGAGAGACCTTTTTAATTGACGGCCTGCGGCAAGGGCGTCCTGTTTAGTGGAAAAACCACCGACCACCCAGCGCCGGCCGGCATGATAGAGGAACGCCTTGAATTCGATTCGGCCATTTGCGTGTTGACGGGTATAAATCCCGAGGGATGCTTCTTTTCGCATAAAAACCTCCATATGTGACGTTACGTGTTTCCGACACTCACCGTCACTTAAGTGTTGGTGCACCTGTCAATGCTCTGAGGGCTCATAACGAAGAACCGCGATGTTGTGGCATGACGAGGCTGTCCTGGGTGGAGAGTACGGAGAGCCGAGAAGCTCTCCGTGTCTCTTGAGCGGTTATGGCACGATGACTGGGTTCAGGCCGCTGAGGTTCTGTTTCACCAGCTTCGCCAATTTCACAAAATCGTTCGGCTGTTGCAGTGGGATACTCACGTCCTTGGGTTGCTGGTTGCCTAGAAATGGGACGATTGACGATCGGTAGGAGAGGTTGTGTCCCACGATTCTTGCGAGATGCTCACAGGGAAGCCCTGCGTCGGTGCACCATGTAGCAAACGTAGTTCGGAGACAATGGAAGCGGATATCGAGAAGTCCCGCCTTACGTGCCGACAATCGGACGATGGCGGGCGTTGCTTGGCCAAGAGATTGCCCACGTGGTGTCTTGAAGATAATGCCGGAAGATGGACTTAAGGCCCGCAGGCGGTCGAGAATCATCCGGGCCATCTCCATTAAGGATACGTGCCGTTGCCGACGCGAGGAGTGGCGAGGGACGATCAATTGTCCTCTCTCCCAGTCAATATGTTCCCATCTCAGATTGGCGAGCTCGTGGAATCTGAGCCCTGTGTGAAGCGCAAAGAGAATTGGCACCTGGATCCAGTCTGGACTTGATTGCAAGAGCTGCAGGACTTCTTGAGGGCTCAGTGGACGATAGCATCGGTGTGGCCGGATCACTCCAATTCGAGGGAGGATAGATTGAGCTATGGTGGTGGGAACCAGGCCCCGAGCCGCTGCGTTCTTCAGCGCGATACGGAGGATGCGCAGCTCCATCGCTGCGGTGGATGTCGAACCTTGAGAATTGGTGATGTACTGGAGAATTCCCTGTCGTGTGAGGTCTTGGACTGGTGTCGGACCAAAGTGCCGTATGAGCTTGCGGAAAACTATGGCGCCGCGCCGATGGGTACTCGGACGATGTTGTGGATTGGGGTACCAGACCATCAGGTCCTTGAGGGTGAATGGAGAGGGGGATGAAGCATGACGTGAAACGATCATGGGAAACTCCTTGGGTTAGTGAAGTGAAGAGCGGAGCGGAATTGCTCCAGTGAGGTCAATGCTGGGTGGCTCGGTATTTGGCTAACTCAGCAGCGACCAGGTGAGAAATCGAGAGACTGAAGTGACAGAAACGTCTGCAAACCGACCCTCGGACATCCGAGGGTCGGGGCGGAAAACCGGTACCGGAGCGTGCATCCGTGTGCCAAATGGGGATGCACGTCTCAGTCGGCTTGTCGAGATTCAGACAGAGTTAAGTCCTGATTTTTCCTGCATCAAACGGCACGGAGATGTTCCGAGTGACCAGCGAGGGGACGAAGGATCATGCTGACTAGCGGAAAGATCTATTCTTTCCCTCTTCCCTTCCGTTTATTCGCTCTCGCATGTTCCAAGGAAACGCCGTACAGCCATTCACTTGTGCGCAGCGGAAATTCTTGCCGAGGAAATGAGTGTGCAGAAACTGCGCAAAGCGCTCGACCGCTCTCAGGAGACCACAGCTGAAGCCCTTGGGCTCAAACAGTCCGCCGTGTCTCGCCTGGAAAGCCGAGATGACATGTGCATCTTCACGCTACGCGAATACGTTCACGCTCTTGGCGGCGAACTTGAACTCTAGGTCCGCTTCAAGGAACAGGGCGCAAAGGCCCGCATTGTTCGCATTAGGCCTAAACGCGCGGACAAGCCCCCAGCGGCTTGACGTAGTGCTCCTCTGTCGCGCCGGGCGATGATTGAAAAATGGCTGCGTCGTGGCTAGCAAAGATGATAGGCTATTAAGCATTGATATAGAAACGCTTAATAGCCTATTCTCCTATTCAGTGATACTGAATTGGGGAAGTTACCCATGGACCGTGGCTTGACCGGCAGATATGAGATTTCCCAGTTCGAAGGGGAACAAGTCCAGGCCTTTATTCCTTCTCCTCTTCCTCCGACCCCCCCACTTGATCTGACAGGTGCGCGTCAGATTCTACTTGAACAGGCTCTCTTAGCGTTGGGGCGTCTTGATAGTGTGGCAACGTTACTGCCAGACCCTCATCTTTTTCTGTATGCGTATGTTCGGAAAGAGGCGCTCCTGTCCTCTCAAATTGAAGGCACGCAATCGTCTCTTTCTGAACTGCTGATGTTTGAACTGGAAGCGGCTCCTGGTGCACCACGTGATGAAGTGGCGGAGGTGTCGAACTATGTGGCTGCACTGAAGTATGGGCTGGAGCGTCTGCGGGCCGGATTCCCGATGTCCAATCGCCTCATTCGCGAGGTGCACGAGCAACTTCTTTCCCGCGGTCGGGGCAGTGACAAATTACCGGGTGAGTTTCGTCGATCGCAGAACTGGATTGGTGGAACGCGGCCCGGTAATGCGCATTTCGTTCCGCCACCACCGCAGGTAGTTGATGATTGCATGGCGCAGCTTGAGCGATTTATTCATGACGAAACGAGTTCACTGCCTGTGCTGGTCAAAGCGGCTCTGGCACACCTTCAGTTCGAAACCGTTCATCCCTTCCTCGACGGAAACGGACGGGTGGGACGACTCCTCATTACATTACTTCTGTGCCATGCGGGTATGCTGGCCGAGCCGCTTCTCTACTTGAGTCTGTATTTTAAGCAAAACCGTGACCTGTACTATGCCCACCTCGATCAGGTTCGCAGAAAAGGAGATTGGGAAGCCTGGATCGATTTTTTTCTGGAAGGGGTGCGGACGACGGCAAAAGGTGCCGTGACCACGGCACAGCGTCTCGTGGAATTGTTTAGTACGGACGAAGTAAAGATACAGAAGAGTGGTCGCGCTGCTGGATCAGCGCTTCGCGTGCATACCGCCCTCCGTGAGCGGCCTCTTCTTTCCCTTCCCGACATTTGCCAACGTACCGGGCTGTCTTTCCCGGCTGCGACCAACGGGATGGCCTTGCTAACGAAGTTGCAAATAGTACGGGAATTAACTGGCAGACAACGGAACAGATTGTTCGTCTATGATCGGTACTTGCAGATCCTTAGCGAAGGAACCGAACCGTTATAAACCATATTTGCCGCAGGAGGCTTTCACGTCATAGATATAGGGCCAACTCTGGCAATCCTCTAACCGCGGCCCACTAGGTTGCGTCTTGCATCCTCACATTTTGGTCGAACATCCCTTTCGCCGTGCTCTGAGAATTTGTCGCCACGCGCGATCCAGGACCGTCACGGCTTCCCTCAACGCCGGCCTCCAACTATCGAAGGATTTGTAGATGTCGGTGACATCTTTTGTGGTGTGACCCAAGACCAGATTGATCACTGCAGGGTGGATTTTGTGCTTCCCAAGACCGGCACCTTCTTGCATGGCGCTGCCTGCGTTTCTTCGCAAATCGTGGAAATGAAGATCATTCGGTGGGATCTGGGCTCGTTTGCAGAACCTCCGCCATGCTTTCCTGAATTGATCTGGCTTCCAGCCCGGGAATAACAGCGGTTGAGCCGGTGAAGCCTTCTCAAAAATGGCAGCCGCGGTCGGATTCAGAGGCAATTCAAGCGGCCGTCCCTTGATCGTGGTCGGTGCCTTCGGCGGCCGGTACCACAGTCCATCCTTACGATGGTAGACGTACTCCCGGCTCGCTTCAAGAATGAGCTCTTGGCGGAGGGGAAGACAAAATACCAGCGTGATGGCATCGTGCATGCGAGGCGACGCAAGGCTGATGAGGATGTTCAGTTCCTCCGGTGCCGCGACCCGATCACGTGCCTGATAGGCTTGAAGTGGTAGGTCCGCTAGGGGATTAGACGATAACGACAACCGTCCATGCCGGATTGCGAGCGTGACATACCTTCGTGCGACGTTGATGATGCGCCGAATGCCCTGCTCGGCAAACTTCTCCGCCCTCAGGTTCAGGATCAAGTCCAATCCGTGTCCACGAGTCAGCTCCACAAATTTCAGGTGACCCCACCGAGGGAGAATCATCGTCTCCAGGATCTTCAGCGGTCTTCCGGGGTCTCGGAGTTGTTCCGCCTGAATCTCCTTTTTGTAGGTCGAAAGGAACCCGCCGATCTCGTCGCGACCGTACTGCCGCTCATCCTTCGGCTTGAAGACCAGCCGGCCGGCGACCACCCCATCGCGAATCTCCGTTGCTTTGGCCACGGCTGTCAATCATCAGCCGAAGTTGACCCTGTTGTTCTGATGTGAATGTGACCCCTCCCCGGGTTGCCGGTGCATCGGGTTGCGTTAGGCATCTGAATGGCTCGCGGCGCTGACGGGGGACTTGAAGAGGCCCGCCTTCCGTTTCTCCCGCAAGCGATAGCTCTCGCCTTTAATATTGACCGTGATGGAATGATGCAGGAGCCGATCAAGAATCGCCGTGGCGATGACGGGATCCCCGAAGACCTCGCCCCAGGCGCCGAGGCTTTGATTACTGGCGAGCACAATCGAGCCCTTCTCATAGCGCCGGGAGATGAGCTGGAAGAACAGATTGGCGCCTTGCCGATCAATGGGGATATAGCCGATCTCGTCAATGATCAAGAGCTGGGGCTGGGCCAGCATCTTGAGCCGGTCCTCTAACCGATTTTCGGAGAGCGCTTTGCCGAGCGTGGCCAGCAATCCCATCGCCGTGGTAAACAGCACCCGGTGGCCCTGTTCACAGGCCGTGATGCCGGGGGCGACGGCCAGATGGGTTTTGCCGACGCCGGGCGGCCCGAGGAACAAGGTATTCTCGCCCTGCTCCAGATAGCGCCCGGTACCGAGTTCACGGATCAGTTTCACATCAATGGAGGGCTGGACCTTGAAGTCGAAGGTCTCCAGCGTCTTCTGGAACGGGAACCGCGCCATCGCCAACCGCATGGCCAGATGCTTGTCCGTCTTGGCCTGCACCTCACGCCGCAGGACCTCCTCTAAAAAGTCCGTATAGGACCGCTCGGCCTTGGCGGCCTGCTCCAGTAAGCTTGGCAGTTCGGCCGCGACTTGATAGAGACGTAGGCGCTGACAGTGGGCCTGAAGTCGTTCGAGTTGGGGCGTGCTCATGCGGCACCGCCCGGTTCCGCCACCGCGGCATAGAGGGCCAGATCCCGGACCATCACCTCGCCGAGGTCGCCATACCCAGGATCCCACTGGGGCGGCCGTGGCATCGCGGCGGGTTCGCCCGGACGCAGCAGCCCGCGATAGTGCGCCCGATCCACCACCACGGCATGGCGGGTGGTCTTGGCATGCCGCGCAATGCAGGTCCCGCCATGGAAGATCTCATAGTGGTGACTGGTCTCCTGCACGTGGACGGTCGTCCCGACATACTCGACCGGGACGGAATAGCGCGCGGCCGCGATGGCGACGAGCGCATCGGCCGGGACGCGCCGCAGGCGTATCCGTTCGTAGTGATACGGGGGGCGCGGGCCCAGGGGCGTGAGCGTCTCCCGAACGAACCGGTCGATCGGCCGCTCATGGGTCGTCCCATGGACCGGCTGATCGGCGACCGTCACCGCCCACTCCTGCAGCCAGGCATTCAAGGCCTCCCACGAGCCGAAGCGGCGGCCGGCCAGGGCATTGCGCTTCACATATGTGACGCCGCTCTCGACTTTGCCCTTCGTCTGCGCCCGATACGGCTGACAGGCGCGCGGAGTGAAGCCCTACTGTCGCGCAAAATCCTCCCAGATCGGATGCCAGAGCACGCGGCCTTCGCGCCGCCCCAGGACGAGCGTCCGCGGGTTATCGTAGAGACACTCCAACGGCACGCCGCCAAAATGCTGGAAGGCCCGTTCATGCCCATCGAGCAGTGCACTAAGCCGTTCATGCGGATAGGCCGAGCACCACAGTCGCCGGGAGTACCCGAGGGTGAACACCAAGATGTGGATGACTTCCAGCCGCTCGCCAATCCAGAGGCGGGTTTGGCCAAAATCCACTTGGGCTTGCTGGCCCGGGTTCGTCTCAAACCGCACCGTCGCCACGGTCGCCCACGCCCGATCGGCCCGGAGCGGCTGAATCGCCCGTTGCACTTGTTGATAGGTCCCCGCGAATCCCAACGTCTGCAGTTCCCGATGGAGCACCCGGCCGTTCCAATTCACTTCGGGGCCGCGGCGTTCCACGAATGGCCGATAGGGATCGATCTGACAGGGGCGGGGTCCCGACGGCCGCGGGCGCCAGCCTCCCAGCCGTTGCCACCGCTTCACGGTATTGCGGGCCACGCCGAGATCCTGCGCAATGGCTTTGATACGCTCGCCGCGCTGTAGTCGCGCCAGCACTTCTCGCACGCCGTCTTCTCGCAGCATCCCAGCCTCCTCCGTTGGCATCGTGGCCCGCGAAGATGGTACTGGGCTCGTCACCGCATCTGCTAGTTCCATACGTCTCCTCTCCTGATGATGGAGAGGGGGCCAGTTCACATGATGACAGGGGTCAATTTGGCATGATTACTGACAACGGTTTCTTCATGAGACCCGGCATCATCAATCGTGAAGCGGATTCGTCGCTTAAGAAAGAAATATACCTTGTACACGGTGCCTTGTTTGGTACGGACGGGGGTAACCGTGAGGGCCTGACTCATTGCGGAACCTCTTCGAAGGCGGGATGGAGGGCGGATCGGTGTTGTATTCCGAGGTCTCTGCTTACCTGCTGCCAGTCATAGCGCACAACTCGCTTGCGTTTGAGTACAGGGGTGATGGTCCTGTCTTTTGTCCAGTTCCTGATTGTCTGTGGGCAGACGCCCAAGCGCTCTGCCAATTGCCTGATGGAGAGCAAGGATGGCACCGTCGTCGCTGTTGCGATTCGATCGTGTTGCGTCATCATGATTGGAAAGGATAGAGGCATAATGTACGTTGAGAGGGTCATGGCACTGCCAGGTCGAGGGAAGTCTTGGCGGGTATTTCCAGAGTGGCTTGGATGGTGAGTCATATCAAATATGGGAAAGGCATGAACCGTCACTGTCTCAGTCGCCCGCGTCTCTATCTCATGTCCATGCCGATCATCGATACCGCAGGAAGGCATGAACGTTCTCGCGGTCGTATTTCTGACGCTCCCGTTTCCTCGGGTCCTTTTCTGGTTGGGTGAGTGAGCCGGATTCAGTGCCCGGTACTGTTGCCGACTGATGGCTCGTAGGAGTGAATTGAAAGCCACGAGAGAGCGGTTTTCAGAAGCTCGACACCGTCGTTTGCTACTTAGCGTTGCTACCAACTGATCTGGAACCATCAGGAATGAGCCGGTATCAGAAGGGGCCAGAGGGAAGCGACTGCGGATGAGAATCGCTGACAATCCGCTGAAAAGACAGAGGCTTGTCGCAGAGGCGAGAAGATTTCGAAAGGACACGAGCCAACTCACCGCAGATGCCAACTTTAGCTGCCAGTATGACGACAACGGGAACCTCACCGGCAAGACCATCCTGGCAACAGGCAAGTATACGCAGTACACGTACGACGCAGAGAATCGGCTGACGAAGGTCGAAGACTTCGCCGTCGGGAACCCCACGGCCATCACGACGAGCAGTTACCGGTATGACGGCTTGGGCCGCCGGATTGAAAAGGTCGGGAACGGGCAGACCAAGCGCTATGTCTATGATGGAGAAGTTATCCTTCTCGAATACGACGGCAGCAATGTGCTGCAGGCCCGTTACACCCACGGGCCTGGGATCGACGAGCCGCTGAGCCGGACGCCAATGGTGCCGGGCCTCGGCAGCGGTCGGATCGCGGTGCTGGCTTCGACGCCCGACGGCCTGCGGGGGCCGGTGGTGGATGATGGGATTAAGGTGAACGGGCAGGTGTCGGTGGGGTTCGTCCTGGCGAGCGGGGTGCCGACGCTGGTGGACGCCATTCTTGACCGGCTCGTGCACAACGCCTCTAAGATCACGCTCAAAGGAGAGTCCATGCGCAAACGGCTGGCGAAATTGGACGGAAGTCGGCCACCTCGGACAGATAGCTGAGGCCCTGCGTCGCGGGGCTCCGACGGGTGGCCGGATTCACTCGGAATCGGTGGCCGGATTCAGCGGAATATGCACGAGGGCCCTTATCGTATCGGCTCGGCACATAAAACGTATCCTCCGAGATCCCAGGCTCCAGGCAGATGTGGCAAAGTTGGCCCTTATCGCGGGCGCGATGGAAGATTACGGCCGCAGAACAGCCCGGGCTTGATCTGGGTGGAGCAGGGGCCGAAGCATGAATGACGATCCCCGTGCGTTAGCCTCCGGGTGTTCGAAAAGGTCCACGTTCCTGATGCGTGGAGCGAACACCTGCGCGGCCCCTAATTTATAGCCGGCCTTGATTCGTGGCCCGGAACGCCTGGATGGCGCTGCGCACCTCTGCGAGGGCCTCGTCTGTGCGCATCCGCCTCAACATTGTCTCCATCTGTGCAATCATGTGGTCCAGCCGCCACGCCTCCGCCGAACCGTCCTTTTGATCGAGGACTCGGAAGATCCCGAACGGCCCGCCCTCGGTGATGATCGGCTGATACCGGGGATGGTACCGCAACTCATCCAGCTCCCACTGGAGTTCGTCCGTCTGCTCCTTGAGTACCTGGTTGTAGACGGCCAGTTTTTCGTCCGTCAACCGCTCAAGATCGCCTTCTTCCCGTTCGATCCACGCCAGCTCAAGGCGCAGGAGGCTGTGCAGATCGTTGTTGCGGTATGCGGTGGTCAGATCCTGCATCAGGACGCTCTTGCGCTGCTTCCGCTCAGGATCAGGCTCGAGGTCAGGATGCAGCACCTTCGCGAGTTGGCGGTAGATGGTCGCGAGGCTCTTCTTCCGGATCTCTTCCGCCTGCTGCAACCGAGCCTCCTTCGCCGATTGACGCTTCGATTTGGACCGGTCTGACCGGGTGCTCGCACCGGCCTCTGCCTCAAACTTCTTTTGGACCCGCTCCGCCATCTCGGCTGCCTTGGCGGCGAGCCTCTCCTCGGTCGCGTTCGGCCGCAGGTCGGACAAATCAATGTCGATCCCGAATTCGCCGAAGGCCTCCTCCATGATCGAACGTGCCTCTTCGAATTGGGCTCGTTCCGCATGATCGAAACTGACCCGATGCACCCGTTCGAAGAGTGTCCGAAGGTCGGCATCGACCAGTGAACCCTCTGTTTCCACAATGGCGTTCAACTGGTCCGCGACAATCGCCTGCAGCGCCTTCTGCTCGTTCTTGCGGAGGGGGCGCGGGTGTTCGATAAATGGGGCAAGTGCGCGAAGGATGTCCTTGCGCAAGCCGGTAAGTCTCAGTTGTCGTGGATGCAGGTGCTGGGCCCAGTAGGCGAGCGCCTCGTCCAGCCTCCGAGTTTCGCGAGCCAGCGCGGCCCGCAGCGTTTCAATCTTGCCCACGAGCCGATTGAACGTGCGTTGCCCCTTGGTGAATGGCCGGTTCGGCTGGCCGCGCAGAGCGAGTTCGCCGGAAATCCCCTGCCCGGCGCACTCGTTGCCGAACAACGACGTCTGGTTATCTGTCATCGCCGTCTCCCCTCAAACGGTTTCGGAGGCCTTGCGCCGACACTGGAGCATCCGTACTCCCGCATCAGTTGCTGACCCGCAGCTGCATCGCCTGCCATCACGCAGGCACTTCGACCATGGTATTGAAACCGGGGCTCGCCATGCGGCGGGTGCTTATCCGCTCGATCAGCTCCCTTCGCGCTTACCGGGCGTCCGCCTGGATACTGTAAGGGAGCGACCGATCGTGTGTCCACCCTGATTGCGACGAGAGAGGCAGCTCAAGGCGCTGACCCACTGCCTCCTGAGGGTCTGGCGTGCGCTTATAGGGTCTGATGGGCGTAGAGTGTTGACATGTGAAACGCTACGCTATGCAGTGTCATGGTATGATCAAGACGTTCCGGCACAAGGGGCTGCAAGCCTTTTTTGAAACGGGCAGCAAGGCAGGCATCCAGCCACACCATGCGGCTCGGCTCAGACGGCAACTCGCCCGGCTTGACCTGGCCACAACGGCGGCAGATATGAACGTGCCGGGATGGGGGCTGCACGCCTTGGTCGGCAATCTTGCCGGCCGCTATGCGGTCTCTGTGAACGGGAATTGGCGGCTGACGTTCGGGTTCGATGGCGGGGATGCAGTACTCATTGATTACCACGATTCTCACTAGGAGAAAGACATCATGAGCCGAATGCACAATCCACCGCACCCCGGGGAGACCCTGCGAGAGGATATTTTGCCCGCCTTGGGCTTGACCGTGACGCAAGCCGCGGCGCAATTAGGGGTGACCCGTGCTGCCTTATCGCGTGTCTTAAATGGCCGCGCGGCGATCTCCCCTGAAATGGCCTTGCGATTAGAGGGATGGCTCGGCGTGAAACACGGAGGCCGTGCCGATGTGTGGGTGGCCCAGCAGGCCGCGTATGACCTGTGGCAGGCCCGCAAGGCTGGCGTGCCAAACGTACGGCGGGCCGTAACGGTCGAAGCGTGATGCCGGAGTGAAACGCGTCACGGTCGGACCAAGTCTGATATGGCAGTGACAGCATATGACTTGCATGACATAGTGTCGGGGTGAGTTGGATTGTTGAGATTCGTGATGAGTGTGAGCCAGAGTGCGACGCGCTCCACGAAGACGTGCAAACGGAGGGATTGGCGTTGACGCGTCTCCTGCAGCAATTCGGCCCGCACGTGGGGCGGCCGCGTGTGGACACGCTGAACGACTCACGCCACGCGAATATGAAGGAACTCCGGTTCAGCGCGGTTGGCGGCGAGTGGAGAGTCGCGTTCGCCTGTGACCCGAAGCGAAAGGGGATCCTGCTCGTCGCAGGAGATACATCAGGTGTCAGTGAAAAGCGGTTCTCTCGCGAGCTGATCCGCAAGGCCGATGACCGTTGTGACAGGCATCTCGCGCGGCTGAAGAAGGGAAGGGGGTAAGCATGGCCACGAACGTCGACGACACAATCAAGAAGTTGCGCCCTCTGCAGCGTAAGAAGGTTGAGACTCGCGCCGCTGAGCTGATGGCCGAGGAGATGACCTTGCGGGAACTGCGGCACGCGCGCAAGCTCACGCAGGTGCGAATGGCCAAGAAGCTTGGGATCACGCAGGATAGTGTGTCGCGCCTCGAACAGCGAAGCGATCTCTTACTGTCCACGCTCAGAAAGACCATCGAAGCCATGGGCGGGAATCTGTCTCTTGTGGCCCAATTCCCCGACCGTGAGCCAGTGATGCTGTCCGGTATTGCCGAAGATGATTCAGAGTCGAAGCTCACAGGCCGCCGACACGCGCTCGCGTAAACAGTCGGCTGCTGAGAATCTAGGAATCGGGTCATGTATCTGAGCGGCGGGGCGGAAGCATGCCGCACTACGGCATGTGAGGGATCTGTGGTAACCAATTTTGGCTGCAGATTGTCAGGGCTGAGAGCTCATACGGAAGTCACTGTGAGGTGACGTCCAGACGGTGGCGAGCTGGCCACGGCCAGTTCCCATTACTGTCGCCGTTCGCACAGTTCTTCAACGCTTCTCGTTGTGTTGGCAAGGTGTATACAATGGTTGTTGTCTGCACAAGAAGGACACCATGGTCAGGACAGTATCGAGAGAGACAGCGGGACGCAGCGAGACCATTAACTTGCGCGCCAGTCAGAAACAGAAAGGGCTGATTGACCGGGCGGCGGAGGCCCTGGGAAAGAGCCGCTCTGATTTCATGCTGGAAACCGTGTGTCGGGAAGCGGAAGCCGTTCTGCTCGACCAACGACACTTTGTCCTCTCCCAGGACGCATTCAAGCGCTTTACCGCGATGCTCGATACTCCTCCGACGAGCAACGTGAAACTGCGGCGTCTCCTTCAGAACCGTGCGCCGTGGGAGCGATGACCCACCCAGAAGGACTCCGCTCACCACAAAAACTCTCCGCGCAGCATGATGTGTCCCGTTTCGATTCCGGCGAGCCGGCTTTGGATGACTGGCTACGCCGCCGCTGTCCGGGCGCACTTGTTACCGAACAACGACGTCTGGTTATCCGCCATCGCCGTCTCCCCCAAACGGTTTCGGAGGCTTTGATCCGACACTGGAGCATCCGTGCTCCCGCATCAGCCGTTGACCCTCAGCTGCATTGCCGGTCATTACGCAGGCACTTCGACCATAAGTATTGAAATCGGGGCTCGCCATGCGTCGGGTGGTTACCCCCCTATCGGCTCCCTTCGCGCTCACCGGGCGTCCGTCCGGATACTGTAAAGAAGCGACTGATCTTGCGTCCACCCTGCTTGCGACGAGCGAGGCACGTAGAGGCGCTGACCCACTGCCGGTCCCGAATGTTTGAAGCCTGTCCGACATTGATCTAAGAGCGCCATGATCTTGCCTACGGATTCAGCGGTGGTCCCCCTGTGAGCCTATCGGGCTCCCGCTACCGCTAGATTTTCCGCTCCGCCTTCCGGCTACCGCCCGGCACCCGCAGCCGCTCACCGGGGCGCCGGCGACAATGGCGCAGCGCGGTCCAGAGCTTCAGTACGTGAAGGGTGGGATAGATCAGCGCCCATTCCCCCGGACCTTCCGCATCCCCCGCAACAAGCATTGGCGAAAGCCGCGTCCCTGCTTGCGCTGCCTAAAGACCGGCTCCACGATGGCCTTCCGCTTGGCGTACCGGGCGCGGCTTCGTTTGGTCCGCAGTGTCCGCCGCACCGGTCTGCCGCCGACAACTCAGCCGCCGGCCAGCCGCGCGGATGGTGGGTGTCGCTCGCTGTCAGCGTCTGCCGATCTGGCGGCATCAACGGCTCACAGCACAGGGTCGCAAGCGCCTCGACATTCGCTTCACTCAAATAGCCAGCGTCCAGGCTGGCCACTCGCGGCACCTGCTCGGTCTCAGCTTGCCCAAGCAGACGACCGTCTCCGTCACGGCCATCCAGTACTTGAAGCATAGTCGCAAATATGAGAACATGCCAAGGTAAAGGAGGACGCCAATATTGCCGAGGACGCGGGTCGTCTTCTATAGAGACCGAACAGGCACTGTTCCAGTGTTGGAATGGCTCGACACATTGCCGGCAAGGATGCAAGACAAGTGCGTGGTGAAGATAGAGCGCTTGCGCGAACTCGGTCATGAGCTGCGGCGACCCGAAGCCGATCTCTTGCGGGATGGCATCTACGAATTGCGTATAGGGTGGAAGGGAACGAACCACCGGATCTTGTATTTCTTTCATGGACGAACGGCGGCCGTGCTGGCCCACGGAATCATCAAAGAGCGGGAGGTCCCACCCAAGGACATTGAACGGGCATTGGCGCGAAAACACCTCTTCGAGGAAGATCCGCAGACACATACCTATCGGGAGGAATGAACATGGCAAAACATAGACGCACGGCCACCTCGGATGCCGTCCAGATTCTCTACCATCGGTATTACGAGGGGAGGCCCGAACGCGTACGAGGGTTGGAGGAGGCTCGGGCCAACGACAGCGTCGCACGAAAGCTCACCGCGCTCCGCCTTCGTGCGGGCCTCACGCAACGGCAATTGGCCAGCCTGGTGGGAACAACAGCCTCAGCCATCTGCCGGTTGGAAGACGCGGAGTATGAAGGTCATTCCCTCGCGATGCTGAATCGAATTGCTTCTGCCTTGAAACAGCGTGTGGAAATTCGCTTTGTCCCTGTCACACAAAGCAAGACGCTGAAATCGGCCTGACTATCTGCTGGTCCGCCTCCAAGATCTCGTTGGCCAGTTCTACCCAGATGTCGAAGCGTGTAAGTGCTTGAAATGCCGTTGCGGAATTTGACTTCCATAAATTTTGCAAAATCCAGATAACTCATTGAAGAGATTAATGTTTCCGAATGCATGAACGGCCACTTTAAGGCGAAGGTCCTGGGTTCGAATCCCAGCCGACTCACCAAATCAAGCACTTACGAGTTTTGTCACTTCCACAGAAGCACCATTCGAAGAAAAATCCCACCTTTCTCTGGGGAAACGGACATTTTTCAAGGCGAGGCCCCTTATCGTATCGGCTCGGTGCATAAAACGTAGCCTCCGAGATCTCAGGTTCCAGCAGATGTGGCAAAGTTGGCCCGTATTCTTCGCCACGATCACGCCTGAAGCCTTGACGTGAACAGCGCAATCTTACACCGTGCTCAACCCACGCAACGCCTATCTTAACCTCGCTCCTATTAAGGAAAGCATAACTTTGCGCGGCCATCCCACAAGGCCCAGCAGGATTTGCATAGCTACTACTACCATTGGTAGTGTTTGTCTCGGTGTATCGATAGGAGTGCGTCAAAATTCTCTTGCACGTACAAAGTCATCTTTTGTCGGACGCCTCAATGAACACGGTGCCGCCTTCAAGGCGGAGGTGATTGCCGGTGCGATGAAACGTCATTTCGTGATGGAGATCCGGGCGTTGATGAAGGCCCGAGGCCTCGGTGTGAACGCGCTCCAAAAAAGGCTGGGCACCGGGCCGTCTCAGGTTCAAAGACGGTTAAATCGGCAGGATACCGGAATTTCGTTGAAGTCGATTGTCAAGGTGCTCGCCGTTCTTGGTCCTGCTGGGCAGATTGCTGTTGAGGTAAAGCAGTCGAAGAAGGAGGTGGCCTGAGCATGATAGCTCCAGGGGCCCCAGAATCCTCGGAGCAACGGCTCCGTGCTCTCGAACAACGGCTGAAACAGCTGAATGACGAGAGAGCCGAGGTGCTCCAAGCGATCGAGGAGTTTAAACGATCGGCCGATCGGGAAACCGAGCCGACTCAGCGTATTCAGCGCTCACTATTGGGGAGATCGCTCCGAGATTCAGCGCCCGTCACTCCTGACGAACAGCTAGCTCTGTTCCTACAACTGTTCCGTTGCCGTGAAAGCGTGTATCCCAAGCGGTGGGAAAATGCCAAATCCGGAAAGAGCGGGTATGCTCCGGCCTGCCGCAATGAATGGGTGCAGCCGTTGTGTCAGAAGCCGACGATTAAATGCACCGATTGTGGCAATCAGGCGTTTCTCCCTCTCAATGAAGACGCGGTCCGAGCGCATCTTCAGGGGCAGTGGACGATCGGAACGTATGCCATTGATGAGGATGATTCCTGCGCCTTCCTTGCCTGTGATTTTGATGGCTCAGGATGGAGGGAGGATGTCAGCGCATACAGAGAGAGTGCCAAGGCGCTTGGAATCGAAGTAGCGGTGGAGCGGTCCCGTTCTGGGCATGGGGCACATGCCTGGGTTTTCTTCGACGGACGGGTGCCAGCCAGGATGGCCCGCAATTTGGGCACGCTGATTCTTTCACGTTGCATGGAGGTTCGGCACCAACTGAGCATGGTCTCGTTTGACCGATTCTTTCCCAGTCAGGATTATGTGCCCAAGGGCGGGTTCGGGAACCTGATTGCGTTGCCTCTCCAGAAAGGTCCCCGCGAGTCGGGTAACAGTTGTTTCTTGGATGAGCGGTGTGCCGTCGTCCACGACCAGTGGGGATACCTGGCGCACGTGAAACAGCCCAACTATCAAGAGGTGCAGCGCCTGCTCGACCGATTCGTTGCCCACACTCAAGGATCAGTGGCAAGAAGCCATGGCTTTTTTGACGACGTGGCATGGACAACGGACCGAGCGCTCATGAATACCGGAATTGGGAGTGGAGAGGAGGGAGCGCCGACTATTCAGAGCACTGTCGAACTCACCATCGGCTCCATGATTCATGTCCCCCTCAAAGGATTGCCAGGAAAGATCGTTGGGAGACTCAGGAAAACGGCCAGCTTCCCAAATCCAGAATTCTACAAGCGGCAAAGAATGAGGTTACAGACGTATCCGCATGCGCGGTTTATTGTTTCCGGAGAACTGCGTCCGGATGAAATGATGTTACCTCGGGGTCTGATTGACCGAGTGACCCAAATCTTATCGGGGGCTGGCGCCCAGGTCATCATGCGCGACGAACGGCTCCCCAAGAGACGAATCACGGTTGAATTTGCTGGAGAACTGACTCACTTTCAAAAAGTAGCGGTCAAGACACTCAAGAAAACTGACATTGGTGTGCTCGTCGCCCCGCCAGGTTTTGGGAAAACCGTGGTGGGCTGCGCGCTTATCGCCGAACGACGCGTGTCCACGCTTGTCTTGGTGCATAGACAACCCCTTCTCGACCAGTGGAGGGAGAGCCTGGTCAAGTTCCTTAGACTCAATCAGAGGTGGCCCCGCTTGTTTGGACAGAATGTTTCCGTTCTTAAGTGGCGCCTCGCGAGTTACTGACTACGCGGCCGTCAGTCGTGTCGTCAGATGGTCATAATACACCTGGTCGGGCGTCTGACCGT
>WBZQ01000331.1_pt2 | contig 17762 bp, 11 predicted proteins | sample 5204251 | NCBI WGS metagenome assembly WBZQ01 (sample SAMN12412402, study PRJNA552823) | activated sludge metagenome | isolation source: activated sludge from nitrification reactor of wastewater treatment plant... | place: USA: Virginia | collected 2017-09 | reverse complement strand
CAAGGAACGAGACGCTTCGCGGCGAGCGGCAGAGGACCAGAAGCGGATCGAGGAGGCCATTGGGGTGGTTGAGGACCACGATTGCGGGGCCGCTTCTTGGAAGGTTCTCCTCGCCCTTCACATCGACGCGCCGGAAGAAGATCCGAAGCACGAGCGACAGGAAGAGGGTGATGGCTCCCCGCACGGGTGAGTCGCGGATCAGGAGGCCTTCGCCCGTTCGGGCGAGGGTTTGAGCGCGCCGAGCGTCCAGATTACGCCGGCCACGAGGATCGCGACCGGGACCAGGAGGACGGCCTGCCCAAGCGAGGAAAGATCGGAGATCTTGCCAATCAAAGGCGGGGACGGGACGTCGCCCAGAATGTGCATCACGAAGATGCTCAGCGCGACCGCGCTCGCCCTCTCGCGCGGCGAAACCACATTCACAATCGCCGAGTTCACGGGCCCGGTGGACGCGAAGAGCAGGAGCTCGGTGACCACGATCGCGGCCGTGTAGACGGCGGGCGTGGTGGCGGTCAGCGCCACGACCGCAAATGGGGCCGAGGCCAGGGTCGCGAGGCCCGAGACCCAAAGATAGGCCTGGCGACTGCGCTTCAGGAAGTAATCGCCCAGATACCCCCCGGCGAAGGTTCCCAAAAAGCCCGTGACGACCACAATCGCGCCGAACTGCACGGTGGCGTCGGCCTTCGGAAGCCCGCGGACCCGCTCCAGGAAGGCCGGCATCCAAAACGCAAGCCCTCCAATCGCGAACGTGTAGGCCGCGTAACCAAGCACGGTGAGGACATAGCTGCGGTTCTTAAGGAGGTCCTTGTAGGCCTCGATCGCGGACTTGGGAGCACTGTCGTTCGAACCTTCGCTTCCGCCCTCGCTTTCCTCCTCGTCCTGTGCGCCGCGCGGCGGGTCGTAGAGCCGGAGGCACAGGAACGCCAGAAGAAGGCCGGGCGCCCCGGAGACGAAGAACGCCGCGCGCCAGCCCCAGCGCTGGTCCACGAGGCCCCCGATGACATACCCAAGCGCCGACCCGATCGGGATCGCACAGAAGAAGATCGCGAAGATGCGGCCGCGGCGGCTCTTGGGAAAGTAGTCCGCGAGGAGGCTGGGCGCGATCACCCCGTACGCGGCTTCCCCGATGCCGACCGCGGAGCGGGCCAGGAACAGCCCAAGGTAGCTCCTGGCAAACCCGGCGAGGACCGTCGCGAGGCTCCAGATCGCGACCCCCAAGGCGATCAGGCGCGGCCGCTTGCCACGATCGCCGAGAACGCCGAAGAGCGGCGACGTCGCCATGTAGACCACGATGAAGCCCGTCATCAACGACCCGAGTTGGGTATCGGTGAGGCGCAGCTCGGAGGTCTTGAGGCTCTCGACCAGCGCCGAAACCACGAAGCGGTCGAGGTAGTTGAAGAGGTTGATCAGGGTGAGTACGACGAGACCCCGTCTCACGGCGCTCTCGTTTGCTGTCGGGCTCATCTTCGGCCTGGAGGATAGCCGATCCCGGGTAGGAGCCTTGCCGCGGTCCACGCGGGATAGAATTCGCGTTCCCGCCATGAGGAGACTTCGAATGACCACGCTTGCAAGCAGCCGACTTGGAACCGTGACGCTGACCCTGGCCATCGGGACGGGGCTTTCCGTCTTCGCCCCTCTCGCCCACGCCGCCGATCCGGAGCAGGAAAAGGCGCGCGACAAGCTCGAAAAGAAGGGCGTGCCCTACACGACCAAGAACTGGTTTTGGAACGTGAAAACCGAAGAGGCCGGGATTGTCGCTCTGTTTCTCAAGGGCGGCATGGAGATCGACACCCGGGACGACCAGGAGAAGACCGCGCTCCACCACGCCGCCGACCACGACGGCGTCAAGATCCTGGAGCTCCTCCTGGCCGCCAAGGCCGACGTCCATGCCAAGGACAAGTACCAACACACGCCGCTTTACTACTCGGTCAAGAAGGGGAACCTCAAGACCTTGGGTCTTCTCCTGAAGGCGGGCGGCAAGGACGACGTGAACCTTCGCGACGAGTGGGGCAAGACCGCCCTTCACGAGGCCGCGGACGACGACAAGGGAGATGTTGTGGACGCGCTCCTCAAGGCAGGGGCCGACCTCAACGCGCGGGACAAGCGCGGCAAGACCCCGCTTCACTATGCCGCGGGCGAGATGGGCATGAAGGCGTTGCCGGTCCTCCTTCGCGCCGGGGCGGACGTGAAGGCGAAGTCCGGCAACGGCGAGACCGCGCTTCACGAGGCCATGTCGAGCGGCTACGACAAGAACGTCAAGGCCCTCCTCGGGAGCGGCGCCGAGGTGGATGCCAGGGACAACAACGGCCACACCGCCCTTCACTCGGCGGCGGCTTGGGGAAGGGAGACCGTGCTTCCGGTCCTGATCGCGGCCGGCGCCAACATCAACACCAAGCTCCCCAGCGGGGAGACCGCGCTGATGAGCGCGGCGATCGCGGGGTCGACGAGCTCGGTCCGCCTCCTGACCCAGGCGAAGGCGGATGTGAAGGCGACCGATTCGATCGGCCGGACGGCCTTGCTCATGGCGACCAGCATGAACCCTGCGATGTACAAGCACATGAAGGACGCAAAGGCCGAGATCGTACAGATTGTCCAGGACCTTCTTTCGGCGGGTTCGGACGTGAACGCCAGGGAGCGCTCGGGAGCGACGCCCCTGATCGCCGCGGCGACGCAGGGCCATCTCGAGATGATTCCGGTCCTGATCGCGGCCGGGGCGAACCTGAACGCCAAGGACATGGACGGACGAACCGCGGTCTCGCAGGCTGCCGAAAAGGGCCATACGGAGATCGTTCAGCAGCTCGTCGAGGCCAAGGCCGATCTCAACATCGGCGACCGGAAGGGGAAGACGGCTCTTTCCTACGCCGTGGAGTATCCGGAGATCGTGGACATGCTCAAGGCCGCGGGTGCCAAGAGCGGGGCGGCGGCCGGGCCGGCAGCCAAGCCAAAGGTAGACGCCAAGCGAAAATAGATCGCGGGAACGAAAAATGGGGGTAGGATTCCCGCGCTGCGGGCGGTCCGGATAACCGAATCCGAGGACCGGAGGGGAGCGATGATGAGAGCAATTAGAACGTCGGCCTTGCACTCGAGCGTTCGAGACTGCGGGCGCGCGGCCTGGATGGCCCTCTTGTTTTTGGCCATGGTCCGTCCTGTCGCGCTTTTGGCACAACCCGTGACGATCACGACCGTGGCCGGCGATTTGCGCGGGGGAAGCCTCGACGGCGATATCGCCTCCTCGCTCTTTGACTTCCCCGCGGGCGTGGCGGTCGCCCCTTCCGGGATTGTCTATGTGGGGGCGGGCTTCACGATCCGGCGGATTGACACGCAGGGCCGCGTCGCGACGATCGCCGGAAAGTACGGCGAGACCGGCTCGGCTGACGGGGTTGGTGGGGCGGCCCGCTTCTCGGGCATCACCGATATGGTCGTCGACCCCCAAGGCAACGTTTTCATCGCCGACAACGGCAACCACACGATTCGCCGGATGACTCCTCAAGGCGAGGTCACGACGTACGCCGGAAGCCCGGGCCAGCGCGGCGCGGTGGATGGCCCTGCGCGCGAGGCGCGCTTCGGCTTTCCGCACGGCCTCGCCTTCGACGGCGAAGGGAACCTCTTCGTGTCCGAGACCGGCTCCTTCACGATTCGCAAGATCACGCCTCAGGGCATCGTCTCGACGTTCGCCGGAATGGCGGGCACGTCCGGCGGCATCGACGGCACAGGCGCCGCGGCACGCTTTCGAAGACCGCAGGGCCTGGCGATCGACCCGGCCTCGAACCTCTACGTTGCCGACCGAAGCAGCCGTGCGATTCGCAAGATCACGAGGGATCGGGTCGTGACGACCCTGGCCGGAAGCACGGCGTTTGGCAACCAAGACGGCGTCGGTGCCCAGGCGTCCTTCGAGCAGCCCGCCTATCTTGCTTATGCGGCGGACGGCAACCTCTATGTCGTCGACAACCAATCGCACCTGATCCGGCGTGTGACCCTGGGCGGGGCCGTGACAACCGTGGCTGGCCTTGCCGATATTCAGGGCTTCGCGGACGGGACGGGCTCCGCCGCGCGCTTTCGCTTTGCGCGCCAGATCGCTGTCGAGCCAAGCGGAACCATGTTGGTCGTGGACAACAACAATTGGGCGATCCGGCGGGTGACGACATCGGGAGTCGTCACGACGTTTGCCGGCCTCGGCCGGAACCAGGCGGACGGCCCCGCCGCCTCGGCACGCTTTCCGGCCCCATATGGCATCGCGACCGACTCACTTGGGAACTCGTACGTCGCGGACATCAACACGAACACGATTCGCAAGATCACCCCGCAAGGCGAGGTGTCGACCCTGGCCGGCTCGCCAGATACGGTTGGCAACGTGGACGGCGTGGGCAGCGCGGCCCGGTTCAACCAGCCCTATGCCCTCGCGGCGGATGCCGTTCAGAATGTCTATGTGGCGGACACCCTCAACAACACGATTCGCAAGATCACGCCCGCGGGGCTTGTGACCACGCTCGCGGGCTCGGGCGAGTGCGGCGGCAGCGATGGCTTTGGAAACGCCGCGAGCTTCTGCGTTCCCAGCGCCATCGCGGTGGACTCGGGAGGGACACTCTATGTCGGGGACGGCTTCCAGAGCATTCGGAGGATCACGTCTTCGGGCCTCGTTTCCACGCTGGTCGCGAATTCGCAAGACCTCGTCTTTCCGACCGGGATCGTCGTCGAGCCGAGCGGCGATCTCGTGATCGCGGATCAGAGCAGCAGCCTCATTCTGAAAGTGTCGCCGGTTGGGCAGGTCACGACTCTCGCCGGCATGCGCTCCTCGTTCGGCTACGCGGACGGTACGGGCTCCGCCGCGAGATTCAACCAGCCCTGGGGGATCGTGCGGGAGGCCACGGGCAACTATCTGGTTTCCGACGGCGGCAACAATGTGATCCGCCGTGTCACTCCAGCGGGCGTCGTGACGACGGTGGCGGGACAGGCCGGTTTCCGCGGCTCTCTGGATGGAATCGGCAGCGCGGCGCGCTTCTGGTACCCCTCGGGAATGTCGTTCGATACGACCACGGGACGGGCCCTGGTTGTGGACGACGGAAACGGGACCATTCGGGCCGCCACAACCGGGTCGGTGACCCTGTACTCCGCCACAATCGATTCCACCTCTGGCTCGACGGGCGTCATAAGGCAGCTCGACACCACTCCCTCGGGCGCCTCTTTTTGGACTTGGTCGATCGCGCAGCGGCCCGTCGGCTCGCGAGCCACGCTGTCGTCGACCAATACCAAGAACCCGACGTTCACGCCGGATGTGCCAGGGCTCTACACATTCCGACTCGCGGCGTCGACGTCCTCGGGCTTCAACGCCTCGGAGATCTCGTTGTCGGTCACGGGTGACCCACTGGTCTCCAGGGCCACGCGCGTGGTGCCGATCGTTCTCGACGTCACGACGACCATCGCGCACTTCGTCTCGGAGCTGACCCTGACAAACGCCGGCGCGACGCCGGTCAGCGTGCAGATGACCTACACGGCGTCGTTGGGCAACCGGAAGGAGGGTTCGGGGAGCTTGGCTGTGAGCGAGCGCCCCACTCTGGCCCCCGGCCGTCAGCTCCAGATCGCAAACGCCCTCGACTATCTGCGCTCGCACGGCCTGGCTATTCCCGCAAGCTCGACCGAGCCCCAGCAGGGCGGGACGTTGGTGGTCACGTTCGAAAGCACGAGCTCTGGATCTCTCCTCAGTCCAAGGCTCCTCGGCGCGACCGCGCGCACGGCAACGCTGACGGCTGCGCCGCAGCCCGTTGGACGGGCGGGGCTCGCGTATTCGGGCCTTCTGGTGGACGATTCGACGAGCACGAGCTCGAGTGGCACGCGGCTTTCGATCTTCGGCTTGCGCTCCTCGTCGACAGACCGTTCGAACCTGGCAATCTTCTCGACCTCAAACGAGCCCGTAACGGTGCGCGTGACAGTCTTCTCCGGCACCGGCAATGGGCAGTCCGTGGTCTACGAACCCACGCCAGAGGAAATCCCGCCATACGGCTTCGTTCAGTACAACTCGAACCGCCTGTTGGATGCGACCGGCATCTCGAACGGCTGGGCGGTTGTCGAGAGGACCTCGACAGGCGGGTCGTTCTCGGCCTATGGCGTCATCAACGACAATGCCACAAGCGACGGCTCGTTCGTGCTGCCGGTCGGCGACGCTTCCACGGCGAGCGGACTGACAGTGCCGGTCCTGGTGGAGACGGCGGCCTTCAAGAGCGAGTTGGTTCTCACCAATCGCAGCTCTTCTTCCGTGACATTCACCTGTCAATACCGCGAGTCGCTGTCGCCTGCCGGCGGCGTCGGTGGAACCTTCACGATCACGCTGGCGGCGAACGAGCAGCGCATCATCCCCGAGGCCGTGGACTTCATCCGGAGGCAGACGGGCGTGGCGCTGGGGGCGAAGGGCGCGGCCTCGTACAGTGGAAGCCTGCGTGTGAGCTTCGCGGGAGCGTCCGCGGCGAACGTGTTCGCGGGAGCGCGCACCGCGGCACAGTCCACATCCTCGGCGGGTGGACAGTTTGGCCTCTTCACCCCAGGCATTTTCAACGGAAGCGAGGCCTCCGACGCGGCCTATCTGTACGGCCTGAGGGCGGACAGCGAGAACCGCACAAACGTAGCGATTGTGAACACGGGAGGAGCCGGGGCGGGCTCGATCACGCTCCGGATACAGGCCTATGACGGGGCCACGGGGAACGCGCGAGGGGACGCGCTGGACGTGAGTTTGGGCGAGGGCGAATGGAGCCAACCGGCCAACTATTTCCGGAACACGGGCGTAGCCAACGGCTTCGTGACCGTGACCCGGGTGGACGGGAGCGCGCCGTGGATCGCCTATGCGGTGGTGAACGACGGCGGCTCGCCGGGACAGCGAACGGGCGATGGGGCCTACGTTCCGATGGTGAAGTGAAGCGTACCGGTCGATTCGCACCTGCCTGGCGAGATCGGCGGGGTCCATGCACAGGGCGGCTTCCACGGCGATCCGCCGCAGGGCCGCTCTCCCCAACCCAGTCGAATGGGCGACCTTGTCGGAGGAGTTGTGTCCTTCCGCGGAGATGTAGAAGACGGGCTGTCCGGAGAGGGCGCGGAGGCCGCCGGCCGCCAAATCCGGGAACGCCCGGGTCAGGGCGACCACGACCGCGGTGTGGTTCGCCTCCTGGCCGCCGGAGGTGAAGTGGTGAAGGCCCTCGCCCTCGGGCCAGCCAAAGCGTTGCGCTAGCGCGCTGAGGACGTGGCGTTCGATCTCGTGGCGGCGGGCGCGAAGTCCCACGTCGCGAGGTTGGGGTCGTGAAGAGCGACGAGCGCGTCGGCCACTACGCAAAGCGGATCCGGCGCGGGCCGGAACAGGCCGAGATGGCGGGGATGGGTCGCGTGCTCGGTCCAGCGAGACAACATGTTCTCGACGTCCGCGAGGAGCGGCTCGGTTGGCAACGGGCGGCCGAAGTCGTAACGCCTGAGGTGGGCCGCGACCCTGTCAGGTGTGATCTCAATGCCAAGGACGTCCTGGCGGCGCGTCCCGGCGCGGTCGTTGGCAAGTTCCAAGAGCGACAGCATGTCCACGATGAAGCCTCCAGGGTGCAAGGATGCCGAGGGCCGCCGGAATTGTCTTGAACGGGACCGTGATCGGGTGCCGGAACGGCGTCCCTTTCGTTCCAAACGTGCGCTTCGTTCAAGGCACGGGCTCGCAGTGGGCCTATCGATGAGGGTCTTGCGAAAAGGCCGGGATTCGGGTCAGATCCGTCTGCGGATGACCCGAGGCGATCCGACTCCCCTCGAACCGGGCCGGTTCCACGGCGTGAACCGGTGGGAGCGCCACGTTGGGGGGTCTGATCCTGTCGGAGACGCACTACTTTCCGGATCTTCGCATTCCGCCTCATGTGCACCAGCGCGCGTACTTCGGCTGGCGCGAACCGTGTATCGCGAGTTTCGCCGTCCGGACGCGCCTCACCGCTCGTGATCGAGGGCGTCGTTTTGGAAATGCTCGCGATGCTGTTGCGCAGTCGGCCGCGCGACGCGGGTGCCCCGGGCTGGCTGTTGCGCGCGCGAGAGATGCTGCGCGACAACTTGCGGGAGCCGCTGCGGCTCGCGGATGTGGCGTCCGAGCTTGGGACGACACCTGTGCGTCTCGCTCGCGCGTTTCGCCGGGTCTTCGGCCAGTCGCCGGGCGACTATGTTCGGCAGGAGCGGATTCGGCTCGCGTGCGAGAGGCTTGCCGATCCGAAGGCCACGATCTCGGGCATCGCGCTGGAATTGGGCTTCGCGGACCAGAGCCACTTCACAAGGGTGTTTCGCAGGCACATCGGAACGAGTCCGGGAGCGTTCCGGCGAGGCGAATGATCGGTGCCCTATCGCGCGTCGTGAAAGATGACCCCAAGAGCAAAGCGCCTTCCCGATCGCACCTCGCTCACGCCATGCCGGACCCTGATGCGATGGTAGCCGCGCCTGCCGCGTGCGGGTCGGATTGAGTTTGGAAAGACGAGGGCGTCCCCCTGTCGCGGTTGGAAGACATGCCCGATCGACTGCGCGCGCGGGCGCTGTTCGACGAGCAGGAACTCCCCACCGGTGTAGTCGCGCTTAGGCTGGCTTAGAAAGATGGTCATCTGAAGCGGAAACGAGACGTCGCCATACACGTCCTGGTGAAGCGCGTTGTATCCGCCGGGCTCATAGCGAAGGAGGAGCGGCGTGGGCCGGGATTGGCCGGCCGCGTGACAGGTCGTTAGGAAGGCTGGCAGCTCGGCCGGAAATCGCAGAGTTCCGCCCAAGGCGTCTCGCCAGGAGTTGGCGATTGGCGCGAGGGCCGCGTAGGCCGCGGTCCGGAGCGACTGAACAATGGGCGGCAGCGGATAGGCGAAGTACTTGTACTCGCCCTGCCCGAAGAGGTGGCGGGCCATCTCGACCCGGCTTCGAAAGCGGCGGTCGTCGTCGTACAAGGCTTGGAGCGCTTGGCATTCGACAGGCGAGAGCACGCCGTTGAGAACCGCAAAGCCGCGATCGGCGAGCCCGGTCGCGGCTTGCGGCGCGAGAAGGGACGTCACTGTTGCGGCCGGGTCCATCACGCGGCCGTCGCCTGGTCCTCGCGGGCGCGCTCCTTCGCGAGCATCGCCATTTTGCGCGGAGCGCCCCATCGGTACGAGCCGAACGCACCGGTCGACTGGATGACCCGGTGACACGGAATCAGATAAGCAATTGGGTTCTGTGAGACCGCGCTGCCCACAGCCCGGTTGGCGCCGGGGGTCCCGGCGAGGCCCGCCACGTCGCCGTACGCCAGGGCCTTTCCGGGCGGAATCGCCAGCAGTGCCTCCCATGTCTTCAGCTGGAATGGCGTGCCCTTCAGGATCAGGCTGAGGGGCTGGCCGGTACGCCCCTCGACGCGCGCGGTCAGCGCCTCGGCATAGGTTCGAATGCGGGCGGGCGCGGCCTCGAGCCGCGCGCCGGGCCACCTTTCGCGAAGCTCGTGAAACGCGCCCTCCGGCCCGTCGTCGCGAAGGAACGAGAGGCCGCAAAGGCCGCGATCGAGGGCCGCGAAGAGTGCCGGCCCAAACGGCGTCTCCTCGGCGCCCCAGTAGATCGTGAGGCCGCGCGCCTGCGCCTTGTATTCGCCGGGCGTCATGCGCTCCAGGCTCAGGAACAGGTCGTGCAGACGGCTCGGCCCGGAGAGCCCAACTTCGAGGCTCACGTAAAGGACGCTCCGGGACTCGGCCAGCATGCGCTTGGCCTCGGCAAGCGTCAGAAACTGAAGGAACCGCTTGGGGCTCACCCCGGCCCAGCGCTGAAACAGCCGCTGGAAATGGAACTCCGAAAGCCCGGCCTCAGCCGCGACCTCGGCCAAGGAGGGCTGTTTGTGGAGCCGCGATTCGATGAAGCGGATCGCCTTCTCGATTTTGTCGTAGTCGTGTTCGGCCATGATGTCCTCCGGGGCGGAATGTGGGGTACGGGAACGAGAAGCGCCACCCGTTTGTTGCGGTTGGGGGCCTCGGGCTTCGGAAGCACGGCTACCTCTTCGGCCTTTCCACCCGAAATAGGCTCCGGCCTTGGGTTCCCGCGAGAACCGCCCCGTCGCGGCTCTTGTCGATCTCGAGCGTGACGATTGGCAGGCCCTCACCGTCGCCGGTGACGAATCTCCAGCATTCTCCACCGTCCGTGCTGACGAAGAGGCCCAACAGCGTGCCGCACCACACGGTTCCCTTTACCCTCGGGTCGACCAACAGCACTTGTACGCTTGCGATTGGAAGGCCACAGTGGGCCGGGCGGAATGTCGCGCCCCCGTCGGTGCTCTTGTAGACCTTGCCGCCGAAGGTCGAGACGTACAGCGTGGACGGCGCGGCGGCGTCTATCGCGATCGCGTATCCGAAGTCTCCTCCAGCCTGTGGAAGGCCTTGCGTGATCTCGGTGAAGGTCTCGCCGCCGTTCGTGCTCTTGAAGGGTCCATAGTAAGAGTTCACATAGACGGTGCCGGGATCCTTGGGGTCGACCGCGACGCTTGCCGCCGCGTCGCCACGGCCCGAAGGGAGGCCCTTCTTCAGAACCGTCCACGTCAGGCCCCCATCCGTGCTCTTGTATAGAAGCTCGTGCTCGCGCCACGCCGCGGCATAGATCGTGTCGGGCGAGGTGGGATCGAGGGCGATCCTGCCTATTGTGGTCCCGCGCGACATCCCCTTCTTTGGGCCCTCCCACGATTCCCCGCCGTCGCGGGAGACGAAGACGCCATTGTGAGTTCCCGCGTAGAGCGTACGCGGGTCCGAGGGATGCCTTGATAGCGCGAGGATCGTGTCGTCCGGCAGCCCGCTGCCGATTCGCGTGAAGAGCCCACGATCGACGCTGCGATACAGGCCGTTGATCGTTCCCGCGTAGAGCGTCGCGGTCTCGGTGGCGGTCGCGATGCCTCGCACGTCGAGGTTCGAGAATGCGCGGTTGGGATCGGTCCATGTCTCGCCGCCGTCCGTGGTCTTGAGCACGCCGTCGCGGGAGGTTCCCACCCAGATGGTCTCCGAATGGAGGGGATCGACGGCTACGGCGTTCATGTTGATGAACTCGGCGTCGGGAAAGAGGCTCGTCCATTCGCCGCCGCGGTCGGTCGTCTTGTAGACCGTGTTCTGTGAGCCGGCGTAGAGCGTGTTTGGCGCCTTCTTATCGAGCGCGAGTGCGAAGAGCAGCGGGTCGCGGCCCTTCTGGATCCGCACCTTGTCCCAGCTCTCGCCGCCGTTTGTGGACTCAAAGAGGCCGCTCTGCGTCGCGGCGAAGATCGACTTTCCGGACTCGGTCTTGGAGATGGCCAGCGCGCGCACGAGCTCGCTGCCAAGGCCCTCCTTGGCCGGTTTCCAGCTGCCGCCACCATAGACGCTCTTGAACACGCCGTCGCCGAATGTGCCCGCGTAGACGTCCTTTGGATTGTCTGGGTCGATCGCGAGCGCATACACGCGTGCGCTGTTGGGGAGGCGCGAGAGAGCGCGGGACCACGTGAGGCCGCCGTCCGTCGATCGGTGAACGCCGGCGTTGATGTTGCCGCCCTCGGTGGACACAAGCACGGTGTCGGACGAGGTCGGGTCGAGGACTATGGATTTGTATTCCGGCTCCGGTTGGTCGCTCTTGATGTGCTTCCAGCTCTTGCCTCCGTCCAGCGTCTTGTAAACGCCTTCGGCAAATGTGGCGGCATAAACGACGGAAGGCCTGCGCGGATCGAGCGCGACCGCGGTGATGGCGGCCTGCGTTCCGGTGGGCCGGCGGTCGATCCAGTTGGTGCCACCGTCCGTGGTCTTGAAGAGGCCCTCTCGCGTTGCCGCCCAAACCGTGTTCGTGTCTGTGGGGTCTATCGCGAGACCGAGCACGGTTCCGCCCCACGGTCCCAGCGCGGTCCACACGGCGGGCGTGGAGTCCGGAACGCGGTTCTTCGGTGCGGTGGTCTTGGCGGCCTGCTTTGGCTTGGCCGGCGCGGGGCCGCGTTGGGATCCGTGTAGCGCGGCCGCGAGCGTCAACGCGAAGAACACGAGGATTGGTAAGAGAGCCGTCCTCGGATGCGAGTGCGTTGCGTGGATGCGGAAGCCCGGGCGGATCGGCGTGTTTGGCAAGGGCATGCTTGGCCTCTCTGGTGGAGATTCGGAGTCTTGGAAGTCTACCCGTGGGCAGCGGATTTGGGCTTGCCCAAGCTCACGTTCTTGCGCGATCATCGCGCCTCCAGGGGGCCTGGAATCGAGACTCCGAGAAGCGAGGCGAAAAAAGATGGACCCGTCAAGCCGCCGTTTTGCGTTACCCGTGTTGGCACTCTTCTGCCTGATCGCGATCGCGCCGTTCTCTTCGGCCAGAAGAGCCTTGGCAAAGCCAAGGGCCGCCGACGAGGCGCCGCGGAATGCCGAGACTGCGAAGGCCGAGCTGCGACGGCTCGGGGTCGAGTTCACGGAGGATTGGCTCATCGGGAGCGCGCGCGACGGAGACCTGCGGCTCGTGCGGCTGTTTCTGTCGGCCGGTATGTCGCCCAATGTGAGGACGTTGGAGGAACGACGGACGCCCCTGTTGGAGGCGGCGAAGGGCAGCCATCTGGAGGTCGTCAAGGAGCTCCTCGGTGCCGGCGCGCGGCCGGACGAGGGGGATCGGACGGGACACACGGCGTTGGCCGAGGCCGTGGAAGGCCGGCGAGTGGATGTCGTGCGCGGCTTGATCGCGGGCGGTGCGAACCCGAATCGCAGGGGCTTGTATGGACAGACACTGTTGATGAGCGCGGTGAGCCTTGGCGAACCGGAGCTTGTGCAGGCCCTGCTGGAGGGGCGCGCGAACCCCAATCAGGCGAACGACTATGGGGTGACGCCGCTCGCGGTCGCAGCGGAGGCGGGGCGTGTAGACCTTGCGCGAAGCCTGCTTCAGGGCGGCGCGTGGGTCAATGTCAAGGATGTCGCCAAGAATGGCCCGATCGTTGTCGCGGTTCTGAGAGGGCATCGGGAAATGGTCGGGCTGTTGATTGAGGCGGGCGCGGACGTGACGGGCAGTCGGAAGCTGCTGCTTGCGATCGCGGACCGCGAGGGCCATGTGGAGATACGGCGCATGATCGAGCGCGCGGCGGCGACGGGGCCGCGGCCGAAGGGCCGCGGCGAGAAGGGCTCGTGAGGGACTTGGGCGAAGTTGTTTGTGACGGTGCGGTTGGCGAGTTTGGGCCCTCACCTTAGCCCTCTCCCGCTCGCGCGGGAGAGGGGACTTTGGCGCGGCTCACGCTTCGGCCCGGCGTTTCGGCGGCGGTCTGCACTTCCTCTGTTGGCGTCGCTGTCGATTTTCGGGCTCAGATGTACAGGTCTTCGGCGCCGAGAGCAGGAGCCCTCCGGCAATGCGGTCGCGACGTGGCCGCGGACGTGGACCGGCAAGGTCGCCTGGAGACACACGGCCGCGGGCCAGGCGATTGCGAGCCGAGCCCGTGTCTCGGCGTGGGATGAGGACGCCCTCGCGGGAGGCGCCGGACTAGGGCGGCCACGGGGGGCCGCCCCTACGAGGTAGGTCGGCAGGCGCCGCCTTTCACATCGCCAGATTGGGCAGTGACGTTTCCGTTGGGTGTCGACTTGGGCCGCGAGGGTTCAATGGAGGGCGATTTCGCCGTGGGATTCGGACCTCGGTCGCGGGATTCGGATCTCGGGTCGTAGGGGCGGCCCCAGTGGCCGCCCCGGTGACCAATTCAGAACTGCGCCTCTTCGGTTGAGCCTCGCAACGCGGCCGTGGAGTTTCGGCCGGCGGCGATCACGGTGGCGACGTCGTCGAAGTACGCGGTTCCAACTTCGCGCTGGTGCTTGACGGCGGTGTAGCCGTCGGCCTCGCTTGCGAACTCGGCCTCCTGGAGGCGCGAATAGGCCGTCATGCCCTCGTGGCGATAGTGGCGGGCGAGCTCGAACATCGAATAGTTGAGCGCGTGGAAGCCGGCCAGGGTCACGAACTGGAACTTGTAGCCCATGGCCGCGAGCTCTCTTTGGAACTTCGCGATGGTGGTGGCGTCGAGGTTCTTCTTCCAGTTGAACGACGGGGAACAGTTGTATGCCAGGAACTTGCCCGGATAGGCCTTGTGAATCGACTCGGCGAACCTGCGCGCCTCGGCAAGGTCCGGGGACGAGGTCTCGCACCAGATGAGGTCGGAGTAGGGCGCATAGGCGAGCCCGCGCGCGATCGCGGCGTCCAGGCCGCCGCGCATGTGAAAGAAGCCCTCGGGCGTCCTTTCGCCGGTTAGGAACCTCTGGTCGCGCTCGTCGACGTCGCTTGTGATCAGGTGGGCGCCGTTGGCGTCGGTGCGCGCGACAATCAGGGTCGCGACGCCCAGGACGTCCGCGGCGAGGCGGGCGGCGGAGAGCGTGCGGATGAACTGTGAGGTTGGAACCAGGACCTTGCCGCCCATGTGCCCGCACTTCTTCTCCGAGGCGAGCTGGTCCTCGAAGTGAACTCCCGCGGCGCCGGCCTCAATGAGGGCCTTCATGAGCTCGAAGGCGTTGAGAGGGCCTCCGAAGCCCGCCTCGGCATCGGCCACGATCGGCGCATACCAATAGACGCCGTTCTTTCCCTCCGCATGGTGGATCTGATCGGCGCGCTGGAGGGTCTGGTTGATCCTCTTGACCACGGACGGGACGCTGTTGGCCGGATAGAGGCTCTGATCGGGATACATGTGGCCGGCGAGGTTTGCGTCGGCCGCTACCTGCCAACCGCTGAGATAGATGGCCTTGAGCCCCGCCTTGACCTGCTGCATGGCTTGGTTGCCGGTCAGCGCCCCGAGGGCATTGACATAGTCCTCGGTGTGGAGGAGATGCCACAGCCGGTGCGCGCCCATTTCCGCGAAGGTCTGCGCGATCGCGACGGAGCCCCGCAGGCGCGCGACGTCGGCCGCGGTGTAGTCGCGCACGACGCCTTGCCAACGGGGATCCTCGCGCCATTCGGCGGCCAGGCTTCGGGCATCCTTCCAACGGTTGCTTTCAAACATGGGAGTCCATTCCTTTCTCTTCAATCGTGACGATGTGTTCGTAGGCGGGAATCGTGAGGAACTCGGCGAGCTCGGGAGCGGTCACCAAGCGGTCGAAGAGCGCCGCGGCGAGGAGAAAACGGCCTTCTGAGAAGCGCTCTTCCCCGAGAGAGGCCCGGAGCTTTCCAAGCTCGCTCTTCTGTGCGGTGCGGTAGAGGTCGAGGGTGACGACGCGGCCGTCGTCGAGCCTCGCGCCTTGCCTCAGCCATTGCCAGAGTTGGGTTCGTGAGATCTCGGCGGTGGCCGCGTCCTCCATGAGGTCTTCGATGGGAACGCAGCCCTGGCCCCTCAACCAAGCCTCGAGGTATTGGATGCCGACGCGGATGTTCCGCCTCAGCCCGTCCTCGGTGAGCTTGCCCTGAGGAACCGCAAGGAGCTCCTCGGCGGTGATGTCGGGTGTGTCGTCTGGCCGGTCGATCTGGTTGGGTCCCGTCAGGACCTCGTCGAAAACCCGGCGCGCGAGCTCGACGAGGCCAGGATGGGCCACCCAGGTCCCATCGTGCCCGGCCCTCGACTCGCGTCTCTTGTCTGTCTCGACCTTCGCGAGAGCCTCGCGGTTTCTTCCTTCGTCGTTCTTGATTGGGATCTGGGCCGCCATGCCACCCATGGCATGAGCGCCGCGGCGGTGGCAGATCTTGACGAGCCGCGCGGAATACGCCTTGAGAAACCCCTTGTCCATCGTGACGGATCCGCGGTCCGGCAGCACGGCGTCGGGCCGCGTCCGCTGCTTCTTGATGAAGCTGAAGATGTAGTCCCAGCGCCCACAGTTGAGCCCGGCGGAGTAATCGCGCAGCTCCCAGAGGATCTCGTCCATTTCGAAGGCGGCGGGAAGGGTCTCGATCAGAACCGTCGCGCGGATGGTTCCCAAGGGGAGTCCCAGCGAGGACTCGGCGTGCGCAAAGACCCGGCTGAAGAGGCGGGCCTCCCGGTGGCTCTCGAGCTTGGGCAGATAGAAATACGGACCCGTTCCCTTCGAGACCAAGGCCTGGGCGTTGTGAAAGAAAAAGAGCCCGAAATCGAACAGGCTGGCCGCGATCTCCTTTCCGTCGGCGAGAACGTGTCGTTCCAGAAGGTGGAGGCCCCGCGGCCTCACCATCAAGGTCGCGGTCTTGGGGTTGAGGCGGTAGGACTTGGGCGCCGCGGAGGACTCGCCGGCCGGAGCGACGTAGGAGATGGTTCCCCGGACCGCGTCGAGAAGGTTCACCTGGCCTTCCACGATGTTTTGCCAGGTTGGGGAGGTCGAGTCCTCGAAGTCCGCCATGAAGACGTTGGCGCCCGAATTCAGGGCGTTGATGATCATCTTGCGGTCTACGGGGCCCGTGATCTCGACGCGCCGGTCGAGAAGGTCCTTTGGGATCTTCGCGACGCGGAAGTCGCACCGGCGGATCTCGGCGGTCTCTTTCAGGAAGTCCAGCCGTTCGCCCGCGTCGAGCCGCGCCTGAACGACCTTGCGGTCTGCGAGGAGCCGCACGCGCTCCCCTTCAAACGCGCGGGAAAGTCCTGCCAGGAACTTCTGCGCCGCGGGTGTCAGGATCTCCTCCTGGCGAGGCACCGTGGGGCCCAGGATGCGGACCCCGGTGTGGTCCGGTCGAGGCATCTGGGCGGTTCCGAAAGGCGCGTCTACGGAGGTCACGGGGGCCGGCGCGAGTGTGATTTCCATGTTTCGTGAATATTTGTCCACGGCCTCCCAACGTCAACAAGTATTTGCTAAAGAACTGGATAGCTGGTCAAGGAATGTCAAGAGTCCTCTGTAAAGCGGTGTACTTCTGTAAAATGCCGGGCTCGGAGGTCGCGATCACGTATGCGGAAGGGGCCGAGGCTTGGTAACAAGGTCAAGGTGCTGAGGCGGCGCGAGCGCCTCTCGCAGGTTGCGCTGGCCGCGAGGCTCGACATCTCGCCGAGCTATCTGAATCTGATCGAGCACGACCAGCGTCCATTGACCGCGAGCCTGCTGCTGAAGCTGGCGGGCGTTCTCCGGGTGGACGTGGCGGCGTTCTCCGAGGACAACACGGCCGAGATCTTCGCGGGCCTTCACGAGGTCTTTGGCGACCCGCTGTTTGCGGAGTACGCGCTTACGCAGGGCGATATCAAGGAGCTTGCCGGCAACCCATCCGCCGCGCGGGCGGTTCTCGGCCTGTATCGCGCCTACCAGGCCAAGTCCGAATCGGCCCGGGCGCTGGCCACGCAGCTCTCCGACGGCGGCGACGTGTTGGGTCTCGATCCGGCGCACCTTCCGTCGGAGGAGGTCTCGGACGTCATCCAGGAAAACCGCAACTATTTCCCGGAGCTGGAGGCCGCGGCGAGGGCCTTGACCGAGACCTCCCACCTCGGAGCCGACGACCTCTTCCACGGGCTCGCGCGCTATCTGAAGGAGTCCCACGGGATCGAGGTGAGGATCACGAGGATCGAGGACGACCGTGGAGTCCTGCGTCGCTACGACCCGGAGCGTCGCCGTCTGATGATCTCGGAGGTCCTGCCGCCCCGGAGCCGCAATTTCCAGATCGCTCACCAGATTGGGCTCTTGACGCTTGGAAAGGAGCTCGACGGGATCGTCGCCAGGTCGCATCTCACGACCCCGGATTCGGAGGCGCTCTGCCGGGTGGCGCTCGCGAGCTACTTCGCGGGCGCGCTTTTGATGCCGTACGAGGCGTTTCGCGAGGCGGCCGAGTCGGTCCGCTACGACATCGAGCTTCTAGGGCATCGCTTCAGGACCAGCTTCGAGCAGGTGTGTCACCGCTTGACCACGCTTCAAAGGCCCGGAGCCGAAGGCGTGCCCTTTCACCTTGTGCGCCTG
>WBZQ01000454.1_pt2 | contig 17774 bp, 16 predicted proteins | sample 5204251 | NCBI WGS metagenome assembly WBZQ01 (sample SAMN12412402, study PRJNA552823) | activated sludge metagenome | isolation source: activated sludge from nitrification reactor of wastewater treatment plant... | place: USA: Virginia | collected 2017-09 | reverse complement strand
GACGAACACACCGCCTGGGGCCACCGCAACACCCTCCCAGCTTGACACCGAACACCCCTGGGATGTCTTCGTGACCCTCGCTCCTTCGTCGCTTCGGCCTCAGGGATCAAGATGTCGGGTTGCTTGTGTGTCGGTTCGGCCTCGGGGATCAAGATGTCGGGTTGCTTGTGTGTCGGTTCGGCCTCGGGGATCAGAATGTCGGGTTGTTTGTGTGGCGCTTCGGTCTCAGGCGGCATGTTGTTTGCTGCACCTACGGCTGCGTTTCGGAACCATTCCTCTTGATCCCTGAGGGCGAGGCGACGAAGGAGCGAGCGTCACGAAGGGTCCGGTGAGGAAAGGCTCCCAACGTTATTCGTGGGGAGCCGTTACGGTCACGTGGTGGGGGAGTGTTCGCCGAAGGCTCCGCGGAAGAACAGGAGGGGGGATTTGGGGGAGGCGACGGTCAGTTCCCGGACGGCGCCGACGACCAGGTGGTGGTCGCCGAGTTCCACGGTCGTGTCGATGACGCAGTCCACCCACGCGACCACGCCGTCGAGCACCGGATTGCCGGTGACCGAACGTTCCCATCCGACACCGGCAAATCTGTCCACACCCTTCTTCGACATCTGCCGGCACACCGATTCCTGGTCGGCGGCAAGGGCATTGGCGCAGAAGCGGCCGGCCGCGAGAATCTTGGGAAGGGTCGATGAGCCCTTGTCGACGAGGAACGACACCAGCGGAGGTTCCAGCGACACCGAGGTGAACGAGCCCACCACCATGCCGACCGGGACATCCCCGTCGTCGATGGTGGTGACCGCGACAACGCTGGTGGGGAAGTGCCCGAACACATCCCGCAGGTAACGTCCCTCGAACTCCGGTGCGACAGTTGATTCGCTCATCGATCCCTTCCTTGCCTCGCGGAGAATGTGTGCGCCGTCAGACGACGACGATCATTCCCTGCGGCGTCTCCAGACCCATGTTGTGCAGCGAATTGGCGTGGTACACGGCACCGTCGGTGTGGATCATGTGCTGCAGACCCACGTGCGCGTCGCGCCAGTGCCGCTGCATCGGGCTGGACTTGCGGATCGCGCCGCCGCCGGAGCGGGCGAAGATCTCATCGAGTGCCGACACCGCGCGCCACGCGCACCGCACCTGGTTCCGGCGCTGGTTGGAGCGTTCCTGCAGCGTCGGTTCACCACCGGCGGCGATGGTGTCATGGATGCGGCTGATGCCCTCGATGAGCTGGACGCGTGCGGCCTCGATCTCGGAGGCGGCCTCGGCCGCGGCCCGCAGGATGTACGGGTCGTCCTTGGACAGCACACCTGTCGCCGACACCCGGCTCTGCTGGATCTCGTAGTGGTGGGCGAGCGCACCCTCGCAGATGCCGATGGTGGCGGCGGTGATACCGAGCGGGAACATCACACCGAACGACAACTTGTACAGCGCTTCGGGACGCCCGGACCGCTGCGCGGCGACCCCGTTGGAGATGTCGTCCTGGGTGACGGTGCGGTACTTGGGGACGACCGCCTTGTCGACGACGACGTCCTTGCTGCCGGTGCCGCACAGGCCCACGACATCCCACGAGTCGTCGATGAGCTGGTAGTCCTTGCGGGGGATCACCACGTGCATCACCTCGGGCGGCAGCACCGGCATGCTGGTGCCGGAGCCGTCGCCCTTGAGCGCTCCGAGGAAGTCCCACTTGCAATGATCGGAGCCGGACGAGAACGGCCAGCGGCCGCTGAGTGTGAAGTTGTCGTCATCAATAGGGTCGGCGACACCGTTGGGCATGTACGGGGAGGCCACCCAGGTGTCCGGGTCCTCCCCCCAGATCTCTTCCTGCAGTTTGCGATCCATCTGGGCCAGCTCCCACGGGTGCACACCCACCACGCCGGCCACCCAGCCGGCGGCGGGGTCGGCGGCGGCGATGGCCATGACGGCCTCGGCGAAGTCACGGGGCTGCGCGGCGTAGCCCCCGAAGTCGGTGGGCTGCAGCATCCGGATCACCCCGGTCTGCCGCAGCAGCTCGGCGGTGCGATCGCTCAGTTTGCCCAGGCGCTCGTTCTCCTCTGCGAGGGAGGCGAACTCGGCCCTCGCCTCCTCGATGCGCTTGTGTACTTCGTGTGCCATGTTTCGGGTACCTCCGACTTGTGTTCTGTGCCGGCGCGCTGCGGCCGACCCTGTGTTCTGTGTGACCGGCCCGGCGCGGCGGGCGGAACCGGTCTCCTTCCGGGGCGTGTGGCTTGTCCGGCGTGCGGTCCGGCGCGGACCTGGTGCGCGGTGTCGATCTTGTGTGCCACGGCGGCTTTCCTGTCCCGGCACTCCCAGTGAGCGGGAAAGTCTGTCGGTCAGTCTGTTCCGCGGGTGAGGAATTCAATGGCGATGCGCTCGAACTCCTTTTTGCGTTCGATCTGGATCCAGTGCCCGCAGTGGGAGAAGGTGTGCAGCTCGACGTTCGGCATCCACCGGTTGGCGAAATGCGCCTGGTCGTAGGGCAGCATCCGGTCCTCGCGGCCCCACAGCATCAGCGTCGGTGTGGTGACGCTGTCCGGGCGTGTCCACAGCGGTGTGTAGGCGGCCTGGAAGGCGGGATTGAGCAGGGCGCCGAAGACCGCGGCATTGCGGGCGAGCACACCGTCGGCGGTGGCATTGGCCATCCGCTCGTCGATCAGTTCGTCGGTGACCAGCGCCTGGTCGAACAGCATTGTTCGGACCCATTCGGTCATCCGCTCGCGGGTCGGGTCCTGCAGGAACGCGAACAGCTTCTGGAAGCCCTCGCTCGGTTCGGTCTGGAACAGGCTGCGCGAGAGCCCACCCGAACCCATGATCGCCATCCGCTCGACCCGGCCGGGCAGATTGGCGGCCATCTCCGCGGCCACCGCACCGCCCATCGAATTGCCGATGAACAGTGCCGACTCGATGCCGAGGTGATCCATCAGCCCGGCGATCCGGCGGGCCGCGTCCAGTGAATACACCTCCTTGAACTCGGGCAGCGAGCTGGCACCGAAACCCGGCAGGTCGGGCATGATCACCCGGAAGTGCTCGGCGAACACCGGCAGGTTGTGCCGGAAGTTGGACCACGCGCTCACGCCCGGGCCGGAGCCGTGCAGCATGATCAGCGGACGTCCCGAACCTGCTTCGTGGTAAAGGAATTCAACACCGTCGACGGTGGCGGCCTTCTTGGTCGATTCGTAGGTCAGTTCGTCGGTCACGCCTTCGCCCTTCTGAAGGATTCGGGGTTTCTCGCCCGCGCGGGGTCTCATCACGGGCGGTGAGGCCGAACCTAATCCGATGGGGTGAGCTGGACCGGATGCGGTCTCGCTCACCGGAAGATCGGTCCGCCGCGGGCGACGGGGTCGGCAGACTGTGCCGATGGTCAGCGATACCGCCACAGAGCAGGGCGACCGGCCTCCCGAGCAATCCGAAGTGCCGCATACGCCGGGCGAAACCGGCCTGTGGGTGTTCCTGCTCGGCGACATGGTGGTCTTCGTCGTCATGTTCGTCGCGTTCCTGTCCGAACGCGCCGTCGACGCGGACCTGTTCACCTCGTCACGTGAGTCGGTGAGCCTGGTCATCGCGCTGACCAACACGATGGTCCTGCTGGTCAGTTCGCTGGCGGTGGTGATCGCGCTCAATGCCGTGCGCGCCGGCCGGTTTTCACCGGCCGTGCGGGCGTTCGGGGTGGCACTCCTGTGCGCGGTCGCGTTCATCGGGTTCAAGGCCACCGAATACACGCATCTGGTGTCCGACGGGCACGGCCCCGACAGCAACGCCTATTTCATGTGGCTGTTCATCCTCACCGGGGTGCATCTGGCGCATGTGGTACTCGGTCTTGGAGTGCTGACCGCGCTTGTGCTGCGTGCCCGGCGCCGGGTGCCGGCGACGGGCACCGGCCGCATCGTCTATGAGGGCGGCGCCTGCTACTGGCACCTGGTGGACCTGCTGTGGATGATGCTGTTTCCGCTCGTCTATCTGGTGGCCTGATGGGGGAGTCCCGATGACCCACAACAACGCGCTGATATCGAAGAACATTCTGCCCCACAACAGGATTCGGGAGACGCTCCGGAACCGCTATGTGCGCACCTGGCTGGTCCTGGTGATCCTGGCGGTGGTGATCCCGGTGCTCAGTGGACAAGGCCACGGCGGGACGGTGCCCACGATCGCCGTGCTGGGTCTGTCGGCGTACAAGGCCCGCCTGGTGGGCCTGGACTTCATGGAACTGCGCACCGCCCCGCGGGAACTCCGGCTGATCTTCGAAATCTATTGCCTGGCCACCTGGCTCGTGCTGTCCGGGGCGTTCGTACTGCTGTGAAACCAACCGTCAACTACTGAGGAGGAAGTGAATGTCAGTGAGCGAAGAGAGTTTTGACGTCGTCGTCGTCGGATCCGGAGGTGGTGGCCTGATAGGTGCGTACACCGCCGCATCCCGCGGGCTGCGTACGCTGCTCATCGAGAAGACCGACAAGGTCGGCGGCACCACATCGTATTCGGGTGGGGGGTCCTGGTATCCGGGCAGCGCGCCACTGCTGCGTTCGGGTATCGGGGAATCCGATCTGGAGGCGGCACGTACCTACCTGCGTGCCGTGGTCGACGATGCCTCCCGTGAGGACCTGCAGGACGCCTACCTCGCCGCCGGTGCCCAGTTGATCGACGAACTGGAGAAGAACCCGGTGTTCGGACAGTTCGACACCGCGCCCGTGCCCGATTACTTCGGCACGGTCGAGGGTGCAACCCTGCACGGCCGCACCGTCTTTCCGGCGCCCGTCCCGGTTGCCGAGATCGGTGAGCACGCGGACATCGTGCGGCGTTCGATCTACACCGAGCGGTACGGGCATACCGAGGACGAGATCCTCATCGGTGGGCGCGCACTCATCGGCCGGGCGCTGAAGGCGTTCCTGGAGACCGGCAACGGCACGCTGAAGCTGAACACGGCGCTCACCGAGCTGGTGGTGGAGGACGGCCGCATCGTGGGCGTCGAGGCCACCACCGACGGACAGAGCGTGCGCTACCGCGCCGGACGCGGCGTCCTGCTGGCCACCGGCGGATTCGAGCACAACACCGAACTGCGGGCCAAGTACGACAACTACCCGCTCAAGGGCGACTGGTCCGATGCCGTCGGATCCAATGTGGGCGACGGGCATGTCGCCGGCATCGCGGTGGGCGCCGACACCGAGCTGATGGACGAGGCCTGGTACATCTCGGGAGTCGTCCAGCGCGACGGGCTGCCGCTGTTCAACGTGACCCGCGGCGGCATCTGGGTCAACGGGGCCGGACAGCGATTCACCAACGAGGCCGCACCGTACGACCAGGTGGGCCGCGCGATCCGCGCGGGTGACCGCACCACCGGTGTCTCGCACGCACCCACGCACTGGATCTTCGACCACAAGCAGCTGGCGCGTGACGGATTCGGTGGCAAGTCGCCCGATACCCCGGTCGACGAGGACTGGTTCACCTCCGGCACCATCAAACGCGCCGACACCCTGGAGGAACTGGCCGCGATCATCGGTGTGCCCGCCGACGCGCTCACCGAATCGGTGGCGAAGTTCAACGGTTTCGTCCCCGGTGGCGTCGACGAGCAGTTCCACCGCGGCGAGAGTGCCTGGGACCAGATGGTGTCGTTCATCGTCGGATACCCGGCGCTGCCGGAACAGGCGTTCGTCCAGCCCATCGAACCCGAGGGACCCAACTCGCTGCTGGTGAAGATCGACACCCCGCCGTACTACGCGGCGACGATCCTGCCGTCGGACATCGGTACCAAGGGTGGGCTCAAGACCGACACCAAGGCCCGCGTGCTGCGTGCCGACGGCACCGTCATCGACGGCCTGTACGCCACCGGCAATACGATGGCCGCCATGTCGGGCACCGTGTACCCGGGTGCCGGCACCCCGGTCGGCTCCACCCTGGCCTTCGCCTACCTCGCCGCCCGCGACATCGCCGGCGACTGACCGCTACGACGACAGGGGCGGCTCCCGATCGGGAGCCGCCCCTGTGCTGTGCGGTTCGTGCTGTCGTTTGGGAGCCCCGGCGACCTTTCGGCACCTGGCGCAACCACCTCAGACCTACACCAGCACGGGGAGCTGGTTTTCGGCGGCTTCCTTTTCCTCGGAGTCGACGGCCTTGAGCAGCAGCAGCGGGGTGGAGATCTTCCACACCGCGTACGCCAGGCAGGGCAGCCAGAAGGCGAACAGACCGTTCCAGGCCAGGGGGCCGTCCTTGAACACGTAGATGAACGCACCCGGGGCCAGGACCACTGCGAGCATGAAGTTGACGTAGGCGAACCAGCGCGGGAACACCGGCTCGGTGCGCTTGTCGATGAGGGTGGCCCAGCCCAGGCACACGCACTGCAGGCAGAAGATGAAGGCGAAACCGACGTACGAGAAGTAGAACAGGTCGGTCATCAATTGCAGGATCTCCGGGGAGCGTTCCTCGACCCGGTACGCGGCGGCCGACAGGATGAACATCGGGTAGAAGAATCCGATCGGGGCCACCACACCCATCAGCACCTGATTCATGGTGAGCACGCCCCAGCCGCGTTCGATGCGGCGCATCTGCCAACTCGTGGTGACCACGAAGAAGTATTCGAGCGGGATGACGAACGAGCAGATCACCGTGGTCCACAGGATGCCGGCGCGATTGTCGATCATCCATTCCTTGACGTGATCGGCGCTCGATTGCGGATCGAGCGGCGGCTGCACCTTGGACAGCATGAAGAAGCAGCCGCCCTGCACGGCCATGACCAGGAAGCCCGACCACGCCGAGAAACGCTGGAACTTATACAGATACGACTTGTCGACCGCGAATTTGGGCGGCGACATCTCTTGGATGCTCACGGCACGGATCTCCTTTGCTCAATTCCCGAACGCCGGCCGCCGCGCGAGTGCGCGGTGACCTTGTGCCCCACAGTGTGGTGGTGAAGGTCCACACCCGCGGGTACCTTCCCGGTGACTGAGATCACTGCTTATGCAACATATTCGGCCAAACCTATGGTCATCGCCATACATCGGACACCTGTTCGTCGAAAGTGTGAGGAGATCTGACCATGGCAGTTGAATTGCCCCCATACCGTCCTCAGCTCGCCCAATGTGGCGCGATCGCGCTGGGCACACCCCAGCTGGAGGTCTCGCTGAAGTTCTTCCGTGACATCCTCGGCATGGAGGAGGTCGAGCGCGTCGGCGACACCGTCTACCTGCGTGGATATCAGGAGATGAAGCACCATTCGCTGGTGCTGTTCCAGAACGACACCGCCACCGTCGACTCCTACAGCTTCCGGGTGTCCCGGCCCGAGGACGTGGAACTGTTCTACAACCAGCTTCTCGCCGATGAGGTGGAAGTGGTGGAATTGCCGACGGGCCACCAGGCAGGGCGCGGCACCGCCATCCGGTTCGTGGTTCCGCACGCCGGCCACACCTTCGAGCTGTACTACGACATCGACGCACCGGAGGCCCCCGAGGAGATCCGGTCGCGGCTGCTCAGCAATTCCTCCCGCCGCCGTGGACTCGGGGTGCGCAGGCTCGACCACTACAACATCCAGGCCGGCTTCGAGAACGTGGGCAAAGCCGAACAGTGGCTGCAGAATTCGCTCGGCTTCAAACGCCGCGAGTACGTGCACCTGCCTGACCACCCGGACATGCTGATCGCGTCGTGGTCGGCGGTCACCTCCCAGGTGCACGATCTGGCGATCGCGATGAGCATGAACAATCAGGACAATCAGCTGCACCACGTCGCTTTCAATCTGGAGAATCACAGCGACCTGCTGGTGGCGGCCGACACCCTGCGTGACCTGGATGTGCATTTCAACTGCGGTCCCGGCAAGCACGGAATCGGGCAGGCGATGTACCTGTACCTGCGTGAACCCGGTTCCGGCCACCGCATCGAGCTGTACTCGGGCGGCTATCACATCTTCGATCCCGACTGGAAGGCGCTCGGCTGGGAGCCGACCAACCAGGACGGTATGACCTGGTTCGGTCAGGAACTCGACGTCACCCAGGACGGCGAGATGGCCACCTCCACCGAGTCGGTGTCGTCGCTGACATCGCTGATCGGTCAAAAGGATCCGGCCCCGGTGGCCTGACACCTCATCACCTCGAAGCCAACTACTCGCCACACGCAAGCAGGGAATCGGATGTCAGAACAACGGTATTTGCATTTGAATCTCGTCGGGAACGAGATCAACAGTCATCAGGGCGCGCCGGCCTACGAGCGCGACCACGGCGGCGGACCGGACCGGCAGAACGCCTATCTGCCGATCTCGGAGATGGGCAAGCTCGCAGAGGAAGGCTACTTCACGGCCATGTTCCTCGGCGACATCGCGGGCACCGCCGGCTCGCCCGCCCCCGACGGGGGTCCGCCCGAACCGATCACGGCGTTCGCGGCGCTCGCCCGCGAAACCTCGTACCTGGGCCTGATCGCGACGGCGTCGTGCTCGTTCTACGATCCGTACAATCTGGCCCGGCTGCTGGCATCGATCGACCAGATCTCCGACGGCAGAGCTGGATTCAACGCTGTCACCAGCGTGAGCGACGAGTGGGCGCAGAACTACAGCATGGAGGCGCACCTGGACCGGATCACCCGGTACAAGCGGGCCGACGAGTTCCTCGACATTCTGACCGCGCTGTGGGAGAAACGTGAGATCCGGATCGACGCCGACCAGATCACCCGCTTCTACTCCGAACAGATCAATCACCGCGGCGAGCACTTCCAGGTGCTCGGGCCGCTGAATGTGGCGCCGAGCCCGCAGGGCCGACCGCTCATCGCGCAGGCAGGCGGTTCCGGACCGGGAATCGCCGTGGCCGCCAAGCACGCCGAGATGGTGTTCACCAACGCCACCACCCGGCAGCAGGCCGCCGACTACCGAGCCGAACTCGACGCGGCCTTGGTCGCCCGGGGCCGCGCCGCGGGCAGCGTTCCCGCCATCCCCGGCCTGGTCCCGTACCTGGGCAAGACCCGCGCCGACGCCGAGGACCTGTTGCACGCCCTCGACGAGAACGTGCCGTACGAGTTGTACGCCCCGTTCGCGCTGGTCCAGTTCGGGCTGGAGTTCACCTTCGACAGCATCAACGATCCGTTCCCGGTCGATCAGATCCCGCACCCGGAGACGGTGAAGGACACCATCAAGAGCACCTACGGCAACTATCTGGGCCTGTACAACTGGATCACCGAGAATCCGGGCGTCACGGTGCGGGACGTCACCGCGCAGTCGCTGGCCCGTGGTGGCGCCCAGCACCGCAAGTTCGTCGGTTCCTATGACGAGTTCGTCGACGATCTGGCGTCCTGGCATGCCGACGGTCAGGTAGGCGGCTTCAACCTGATGTTCCCGACCAGTGTGATCGGCGTGAAAGATTTTGTCGCGGAAGTTGTTCCGCGCCTCATCGATCGGGGCATCTATCGTGGAAAGCCGGACACCCGGCCGCTACGGGAACGTTTCGCGGGGGAGTGAGCACTGTGACCGTGGAGCTCCGAGATCCCGGACCTCAGCCGGACACCTACGATCCGGACTGGGTGCACGCCAAGTACGCCTTCGAGCGGGCCAAACGCCTGCGCCGTGACGGTCTCGACCAGTTCGTCGAGGTCACCGCGGAGTTCTCGCACTACGCCGACGACCTGTACACCGAACGCACCGAACGTGACCCGGTCGACGACGAGGTGCAGGTGCTGGTGATCGGCGCCGGCCTGGGCAGCCTGATCGCCGCGGTCCGGCTGCGTGAGGCCGGATTCGATGACATCCGGATGGTGGACAAGGCCGGCGATGTGGGCGGTACCTGGTACTGGAACAGGTATCCGGGCGCGCAGTGCGATGTCGAGGCGTATGTGTACATGCCGCTGCTCGAGGAACTCGACTACATCCCCGAACGCAAGTACGCATTCGGTCCCGAGATCCGCAAGCACTGCGTGCGTATCGCCGAAAAGTATGACCTGTACCGTAATTCGCTGTTCCAGACCGCGGTCACCGGGATGGAATGGGACGACGACGCGGGCAAGTGGACGGTCACCACGGACCGGGGCGACACCATTACCGCGACCGTCGTCGTGGTGTCGCCCGGTCCGCTGAGCCGCCCGAAACTGCCAGGCATTCCCGGGATCAACGAGTTCACCGGGCACACCTTCCACACGAGCCGCTGGGACTACGGCTACACCGGTGGTGGCGAGGAGAACTGGGAGCTGACCGGCCTGGCCGACAAGACGGTCGGCATCGTCGGCACCGGGGCGACTGCGCTGCAGTGTGTTCCGCACACGGGGCGGTTCGCTGAGCAACTCTACGTGTTCCAGCGCACCCCGGCCGCGGTGGACGTGCGCGGTGATCATCCGACCGACCCCGGGTTCGCGGCAGGACTCAAGCCGGGCTGGCAGAAGGAACGGATCGAGAACTTCACCCACTGGACCTCGGGTGCCGGTGCCGAGGTGGACCTGGTCTCGGACGGGTGGACCAAGGTGTCCAACGACCTCACCACCCCTGCCGTGCTGCGGGAGATGGCCCGGCGCACCGAGCCGATGACGATGGAGGATATCGGCGAATTTCTCTACGAAGAGGACTTCAAGTCGATGGAGGCCGTGCGCGCACACATCGCCGACGTCGTCGACGATCCGGAGACCGCCAAGGCCCTCACCCCCTGGTACAAGCGGATGTGCAAGCGGCTCAGCTTCCACGACTCGTACCTGCAGACGTTCAACCGGGACAACGTCACTCTCGTCGACACCGACGGCCGGGGCATCGAACGGCTCACCACCGACGGCGTGGTGGTCGGCGGCACCGAGTACAAGGTGGATGCGCTGATCTTCGCCACCGGCTTCGAGGTCGGCACGAACTACACCAAGCGCGCCGGGTTCGATATCGTCGGCCGGAACGGGATCAGGCTCAGCGACAAGTGGGCCAAGGGGCCGCGCACGCTGCACGGCCTGCAGACCCACGACTTTCCCAACTGCTTCTTCCTGGGCTACACCCAGTCGGGTATCGCCCCCAACTACGTGCACACCGCGGAGGAACGCGCCGGACATCTGGCCTACCTCCTGGGCCGGTGGCGTGAGCTGGGCGGTGGCGTGATCGAGGCCGACCAGGATGCCGAGGAACAGTGGTGCACGGCGATGGCCGACAGCACCGTGGTGGGCAAGCAGTTCTTCCTCGACTGCACACCCAGCTATCTCGATTCCGAGGGCGACAACGACAACCCCGACAGCCTGCTGGTCGCCGGCTACGGCGGCGGGCCGATCGCGTTCTTCGACATCCTCCGGCAGTGGCGTGAGGCGGGGGACATGGCGGGGGTCTCGGTCAGCGGCGGAGCCCCGGCGGCGCCGGGACGCTGAGCACACCGGTATCGGGGTGCCGATCCCGGCAAAACCCGGGGGGAAACAATGGACAACTCTGAATCACAGGGCTTTTCGAGAAAAGGACGCGGCAGCAGATGAGAGTGAAGAGTGTGCGGGCAGCGGTGGCCACCGCGGCGGTCGCGGTGGTGGCCACCGCGGGGCTGGCCGGCTGCGGCAGCGACGACGACGATTCGGCAGGGTCGTCGTCGGTGGCGGTGACCGCGCCGGAGGGTTCGTTCCCCGGCAAGGCGGCAACCGGGGCGCCGGTGAAGATCGGCCTGATCAACCCTGAAGGCGGACCGGCGATTTCGATGCCGGAGAACCGCGAGGCCGCCGAGGCCGCGACCAAGTACGCCAACGAGAATCTCGGCGGCATCGGCGGGCGGCCGATCGAGCTGGTGGTCTGCAAGAACAAGGAAGACACCGCCTCGGCCCGCGAATGCGCCAACCACATGGTCGAGTCCAAGGTGAGCGCGGTGGTGGTCACGGCCACCTCGATGAGCACGGTGATGGCGCCGATCATCACCAAGGCCGGGATCCCGTACACCGCGGTGGCCGGAGCCGGCGCGGAGATCATGTCGGACAACGCTTTCATCTGGTCGGGTGCCTCGGGCGCCTACCAGTACATGGCCAAGTACTCGGCCAAGGAGAACCTCAAGAGCGTCACCGCCTACGCGATCGACGTACCGGCGAGCATGACCGGACTTCAGGTGGTGGCGACGCCCGCCTTCAAGGCCGCGGGCATCGACTTCAAGGTCGTCCGCATCCCGGCCGGAACCCCCGAGGTGACCCCCCAGGTCAGTGCCGGCCTGACCGACAAGACCGACGGTGTGATCGTCATCGGTAACACCTCGATGTGCACGGCGGTGTTCAAGTCGCTGGCCACGCTGGGCGCCGACGTCAAGAAGATGACCCCGCAGTCGTGCGCCGACGCGCAGGTGTACAAGTCGGTGGGCGACTCCCTCGACGGGACCCGCGTGTTCACCACCGCCGACACCCGCTCCGATGATCCGGAGAGCCAGTTGTTCCGGGCTGTGATGACCAAGTACTCCCCGAACACCGACCCGCACGGATATGCGGTGGCCGGATATCAGGGTGTGCTCGGACTGGTTCGGGCCACGGAGTCGCTCGACGGCTCCGACACCTCGCCTGCCGCGTTCATCAAGGCGATCAAGACCGCCAAGGATGTGAAACTCCCTGCCGCGCATGGACTTACCTTCACCTGTAATTCGACCGCACAACCGCAGTTCAAGGCGGTCTGCGGCAAGGGCATGATCGTCGTCTCGCTGAAGAAGGGCGAGGCAACCGATCTGGAAGTCGTCCAGTAGCCGGTGCATACAAGAACGCGGCCGAGGAGAGATCCTCGGCCGCGTTCTTTAGGTCCTACCGATATGCGGTTGTGTTCAGGAGGAGCGGGATGCGATCACCAGGTCGCGGGGCCGGCGGCGAGTGCGTCGGAGATGGTGCGGGCCGCATGCAGTACCAGCGGTGCCAGGGGTTCGAGCGGGGCGTCGGCGCGGACGGCCACGGACAGGGCGCCCACGGGGCCGTCGTCGGTCCGGATGGCAGCACCCACGCAGGCGAGTCCGGGGATGAGCTGACCGCGTTCGACGGCGAGCCCGTTACGCGAACGGATGCGCGCGAGCTCGCGGTGCAGTCCGTCGACATCGTCGATGACCGGTGCCGAACCGGTACTGCGGGTGGCGTTCATGATCTGGTTGTCGACGTACTCGGGGGCCATGCCCGCCATGATGGCCTTGCCGGCCGCTGTGCGGTGGGCGGGGGCCCGGCCGCCGACGCGGGAACTGAGTCGCGCTCCGGGACGGCCGCCGAACATGTCGAGGTAGTAGATCTCGGTGCCCGCGAGGGTCACCAGGTGGGTGCACGCCCCCGTGCGGTAGGTGAGTGCTTGCAGGACACCCGAAGCAGCCGAACGCAATTCGTGCTGAGCCAGCTCCCGGCCGCCGAGGGTCAGGGCCCGGCTGCCGAGACTGTAGTGCGTCTTGGCATGGATCAGCCAGCGGCACTGCACCAACTGGTCGAGGATGCGGTGCGCGGTCGAGCGGGGCAGACCCGTATGCCGGGTGACCTCGTCGAGCGTCAGTCGCGCCAGGGGCTTGTCGAATGCCTCCATGATCAGGGTCATGCGCTCCACCATCGACAGCGGCAGGTTGCCGCGGGTGTCGACGTCGGAGTCCTTCTCCAGCAATGCGGTCATAGCGTTCCGTCCATAAGGGTCAGGGCCGGGAGCCGAAGGCGTTCGGGGCCAGGGGGTCAGGGGGCAGGGGAAAGGGTCTGTGCGGACCAGCGGTAGGGGCCGGGCGGTCAATACCGGCTGTGGGCCGGCACCTGCCGATGCACGATCGGGATGTTGTGGCGTGCGGCGAAGGCCGCCGCGTCGTCGAGGTCGGGGAGTCCGGTGCCGCCGGGGGTGACGAGCGCGGCCAGCACCGCGGCGACCGAACCCGCGTGTTCGGCGAGTTCGAGTGCGGCAGCGGCGGAATCACCGCAATGCCGTCCCGCCGCCACCCGGACCGGGAGTACATGTCCGGGACGGGTGAAATCAGCGGGTGTGGCATCACTCGCACCGAGCAGGCGGATGGTGCGGGCACGATCGGCGGCGGAGATACCCGTACCGATCCCGGCTGCCGCATCCACACCGATGCATTGCTGCGAGGCCATCCGGTCGGCGGACGGCGCGATCGGTGGCAGCCGGAGCTGATCACACCGGCTGTCCCGGAGAGCTACCTCCAGGAACCCCGACGAGTGCCGGATGAGGACCGCGGCCTGGTGGGTGGTCAGTCTGTCGGCGGCGCCGACGAGGTCGAAAGGTCCTGCGGGATCGTCGTACATCAGCACGAAGCCACCCCGTCGGAGCGCCGCGACGGCCTCGGTGAGCGTGTCCGCACGCGATGATCCGGGACGCATCGGGCGAACGAGCCGGCCGTCGAGATCGGGGTCGATGATGGCGGTCATGGCGTCAGTCCGAAGCCGGCAGCGGGGTGGACGATTTGGCGGCCAGCGGCACACCGCTCACTGCGAGCTGACCGTCACCCGCTGTGGTGCACAGCAATTCGACGGCACCGTCGTCGGTGACGTAACGCTTGCCGAGCTGGGTGGTGCCTGCCTTCGGCGGAGTGCCCGGTGCGGCGGGAGCGGTTTCGGACATGGCCGAACCGTCGCATGTGAGGTCCAGATCTTCTGCGCCCCAGCGCACCACGATCACCGAGGTGGTGTCGACGGTGCTGTAGAGCCGCTTTCCTGCGGTGGGTTTCATGGCGGTCCTCCCGATGTGATGTGAAAGTGCCTGTCAGAAGGCGAGCTTGGTACCGATGATCTTGTTCTGCTCCAGCACCTCGATGTCGGCGGCGGACAGGCCGAGACCGGTGAGGATCTCGGTGTTGTGCTCGCCGAGCAGCGGGGCCGAGCGCATGGTGGGGCCTTCGGGGGTGCCGGAGAAGCGCACCGGCAGGGTGGTGTGTGAGGCGGTGCCGTTCACCGGGTGGGTTACCTGGGCGAAGAATCCGCGTGCCTGGAGCTGTTCGAGGCCGGCCTGCCGGTGCGGCTGGATCACCTTGGCGACCGGGACACCGGCCTCCCACAGGGCGGCCACGATGTCGTCGTCGGAACGCTCCCGGCACCACGCGCCGAGTCGCTCGTCGACCTGGTCGTGGGCGGCGCGCCGTCCGGCGGCGGTATCCAGCGCCGGGTCGGTGGCCCACTCGGGGGAGCCGATGGCCGTGCGCAGGGCCGCCCACTGGTCGTCGGTCTCGACGGCGATGGCGACCCAGTTGTCGTCGCGGCCGAACTCGTCCAGGCCCGAGGTCTGATACAGATTCTGCGGTGCCGCGACGGGGCCCCGGTTGCCCTGCCGGTTCAGCAGAGCGCCGTAGGCCGAGTATTCGATGAACTGCTCGGCGGCCACATTGAGCGCCGCGTCCACCATGCTGGCCTCCACCAGGGTGCCCTCGCCGGTGCTGTCGCGGTGGGCCAGGGCGATGAGGAGGCCGTTGAGTGCGTGGATGCCGGCGTTCGGGTCGCCGATCGTGTACGGCTCCACCGGGTTCTGATCGGGATGACCGGTCAGCCAGGTCAGGCCGGAGGCGTCCTCGATGACGTAGGCGAAGGCGGCCTTGTCGCGCCACGGCCCGTCGAGACCGAAACCGGGCATCCGCACCATGATGATGTCGTCTCGCAGCGCCTTGACCGATTCGTAGTCGAGGCCGATCTGGTCGAGCACGCGCGGGGTGTAGTTCTCCACCAGCACGTCGCAGGTCTTGATCAGCTCACGCAGCAGTTCCTGGCCGCGTTCGGTCTGGAAGTTGAGGGTGATGCTCTTCTTGTTGGTGTTCAGGCCCGAGAAGATCGGCGACTTCTCCCACCACAGTTCGTCGGTCATCGGGACGCCGGCGATCATCCGGGTGCCGTCCGGACGCGACGTCGATTCGAGGTGGATGACCTCGGCGCCGAGGGTGGCGAGGATGTGGCTGCAGGAGGGGCCCGCCCAGAACGCGGTCATGTCGAGCACCCGCATCCCCTCGAACGGCAGCCCGATGGATTCGCCGGTGTACTTGGCGGCTTTGGCTTCTCGTTTCTCGGTGAGGATCGCTGTGTGTTCGCCGAGGCGGGGCGCGGCCTCCGGCCGGGGCAGGTCGAACGCGCTCATCGTGTACGGCCGGTCGGGCTGGCTGAATCCCGCGGTCGGGTTCTTGACGAAGGTGCCGCGTTCGCCGAAGTGAGCCATGTCGGTGGCGTTCGCGCCGTTGACCACCGGCGAGTTGGGAATCCGGAAGGCGGTGGCCTGCTCGGCGACATCCTCGACGGTGCGCTCGGCGATCCACTCGTAGATCTGCGGTGCGAGCTCACCGGCACGGGCGGTGATCGCCAGCGGCGCATCGGGATCCACCCATTCGGGGTGGCCGACGAGCACGCAGAGATCCGACCATTGCTGCGCGGTGGCCGCACCGAGAGCCACCATGCCGTCGGCGGCCTGGGCGACACCGGGCACGAAGATCGACCGTTCGGACCGGAACGGCCGTTCCCGCAGCTCCAGGAAGGTGACGGGGTGGTAAGTCAGGCCGGCGACGGCGGTCTCGAGCTTGGACAGGTCCACGATCTGTCCCCGGCCGGTGGACGCGGCTGAGCGGAGGGCGGCGAGGGTGGCCGCGGAAGCGTACGCACCGCCGAACCATTCGCCGATCTGGCCGCCGATGTGGATCGGTGCCCGGTCGGGGGCGCCACGGCCGAGACCGACCACACCGCCGGACCATGCCTGCACGGTGAATTCGGTTGCCGCACGGTCACTCCACGGACCTTCGAGGCCGAACGGGGTGATCGTGGTGACCACCAGGTGCGGGTGGGCGGCCAGCAGCGCCGCGGGCGTCAGGGACTCGACCGCCGCGAACGGGGATTCCCGCGACCAGATCACCGCGTCCGCGGAGTGCAGCAGTGCGGTGAGCCGGTCGGCCTCGTCGACGCCGATCACGGCGCTCTTCTTGGATGAGGAGAGGTAGGAGAACAACGCCCCGTCGGTGCCCGCGTCGATGGAGGCGCCCGATGCGGACCAGGTGCGCAGCGAATCACCGTCCGGTGATTCGATTTTCACGACCTCGGCGCCGCCGTCGGCGAGGATCTTGGTGCAGTAGGCGCCCGCGATGCCCGCGGACAGGTCGACGATGAGGTACTGGTGAAGCGGGGCCGGTGCGGGCATTCGGGGGCCTTCCGTAACTGACGGTCTGAGATCGGGGAACGGCGCGTTTACTCGGCGCGCCGGCGAGCGGACTTGCTGAGCCGGAAGTCAGGCGGAAAACCCTCGTCGAAATCCTTGACCGCGTTGTTGATTCCGGCCGACAGGGTGTCCTCGTCGAGGGTGAGTTCCTGCGCGTCGGGCTTGGCGTGGTTGCCGATGGTCTCGAACAGTGCGGTGAGCATGCTGCCCATGTATTCGCCCTGGTTCTGTTTCATCAGCTCGAAGAAGATCTTCTGCATGAAGATGGTGTCGGCGGGGCGGTTGCGTGCGCACGCCAGCGCGTACTTGTCCACCTCGGCCTCGAGCTGGTCGCGGGAGACCACCTTGTTGGCGAAGCCGCAGTCGTACATCTCCTGCGCGGTGAACGGGCGCCCGGTGAAGACCATCTCCTGGAATCTGCGGATGCCCATCGTCTGCGCCCAGGTCCACATACGCGGGCCGAAACCGATGTACCGGAACGCCGGATGCCCGAAAAGCGTGTCGTCCGAGGAGATCACGAGGTCGGCGTCGGCGGCCTGATAGAAGTGCCAGCCGTAGCAGTAGCCCTTGGCCTCGACGATGGAGATCTTCTTGAACTCCTGCAGGCTCCGGCAACCGGCGGCCGCGTTGGCATACCAGTTGGTGATGGCGGCGCCATGCCGGAACGAGCCCAGCGGCGGGAAGTTGACGGCGGAGTCGTCGTCGACCCGCAGCTCGCGCAGCCAGCCACTGGCCGTCGGATCCATCGACATGGCCATCGCCTCGGGGA
>WBZQ01001289.1_pt1 | contig 17781 bp, 9 predicted proteins | sample 5204251 | NCBI WGS metagenome assembly WBZQ01 (sample SAMN12412402, study PRJNA552823) | activated sludge metagenome | isolation source: activated sludge from nitrification reactor of wastewater treatment plant... | place: USA: Virginia | collected 2017-09 | reverse complement strand
CGCGTTTCGCGCCCTCGTGCGGCTGGGCCTCGACGCGGCGGCGAGGCCGCGCTCGCACGACGCGCGCGGGTTCGACGTCGAGGACCGGCTGGAGCGCATCGAGGCGTTGCTCGACGCGCTTGGCCGGGCCGTGTCGGGCACGCCGTCGCTGGCGGCGTGGCTGCTGGCGAACGCGCCTGCCACGCGGGCCGACGCGCCATCGGCTGAGGCGATGGCCGAGGCGCTCGAAGAGCTGCTCGCGGCCGATTGGGACGAGCGTCGCCAGCGGCTTGGCCTGCCTCGCCCGCGGGCGCCCGTGCGTCGCCGCGAGGCTGTCGCGCTCGACGTGCCGGCCAGGTGCGAGGCGCCCTCGGGTCCGCGGCTGAAGGGCACGACGGTGCGGCTGTCGCCTGGTGACTGGGAGCGCGTGGCGGCGCACGTCGCGCGCGTCGGCGTCGGCCGGCAGGCGGCGCTGGTCGATCTCGTCCGACGTGGCCTCGACACAGCCGAGGTGGAGAGCGTGCGCGATGACCTGGCGCGCCTGCTCGACCGGGCGCATCGCATCGAGGCGCAACTCGACGCGATCGGCCCGCTTGCCACGTCCGGGGCGTCGGTCGTCGTGCATCTCTGGCGGCACTTGACCGGTCGGCCCGAGGAGTGGGAGCGGGCCGTCCTGCGGGAGACGTTCGATGTGGCGGAGGCGACCTGGCACGGCCTGCAGGAGGGGCCGCCGCAGCCTGTGCCCGGCAAGCTGCAGCTCGACCCGATCGCCGAGAGCGAAGGTGACGGATGGCCTACGTGAACATCTACTACCACCGTGAGCCGTCGCGGCTGGGCAAGCACATCCGCTACATCGCCGAGCGTCCAGGCTCGACCGGTCTGCACGGCCTCGGGTCGGAGCTTCGGGCGCTGCGCGGGGACGTGGCTGCGGCGGTGCGCCTGCTGGAGCAACACGCGGCCCAGGCGCGCACGCGAGCTTCGCGTTCGGCCTTGCTGGTTAAGTGGGTGACGGACGGTCCGCCCCCGCTCGCCGCTCGTTCCGCGCCCACTGCTTCGCGTGCCCTTCACGCCATAGGCGGAAGATCGAGCCGAACGCCGCCCGGCGCGGTCCAGCGCTCGCTCGCGGGGATCCACAGACGCACCTCGCCCAGCCGAACGAGCGCTTCTGTCCAGCACCGCGCAGCGCCAACGCGTCCAACCAGGGCCAGGCAGGAGCGATGTCGCCCGACCGCTCGACGTAGCTGCCCACGCCGTGTAGGCGGAACGACCCGCGACCGCGCAGACCGCGGTCGTCGGTGCCGAGCTCAGGCGCTACCGAGAAAGGATCCAGGGTTGCTCGCCACAAGTGACCCACCCCTGCGCCAACCGCCGGCCCGATCTCAGTGGCCCTTGACAACCGACGTGCGGCGCCTAGCTCTCAGGGAACCTCGTGCAGCTTTCCGTAGTTCTCGGCGCCCGATGATACCTGCCTCAGCACGCCCGTACCTACCAGGGCTCGCGCATACGCAGCAGCCGTTCCGCATGCGTACAGCGTCCACGCTTCGTCACGTCTCCATCCGATGATGTCGCTAATCCCTCGTATCGTAAAGCAAGGTACTTGGCGAGGATGACAAGCCCCATAGGCCCCCGCGATCTCCATCTCGATGGCCACGATGCCCTTGATCACCGTCCTCCACGCCGCTACAATCTCTGGGTCTTTTACCAGCCGATCGCTCGATCCCACGCGTTCGGCCCTAGCAATCGGGCTTGTACGCCCATTGGCTCGATGATGGCGGAAGGCCGCATCAAGTTCCGCGTTCCAACTCTGGTTCTCGGTCGTGTGGCTACCGTCGTAGAGGGGCCGGGGAGCGGTGACGGCTTCGGCCCAACGTCCCATGGTGCTCGCGAGAGCCGGCAGCCGCGCCACTACACGAGCGGCCTCAGCATGTAGCGGCCCTCCGGTGGCGTTGAACCGCGGCGTGCCCGTGCCCGTGTCCTCGAGCGTCAGGTCGTGGATGAAGCTGGAAACGATGACGTCTCCGAGCGTGAAATCGGCCGTCGGTATGCCCCCTGCGATCCCGCCCACAACCACATATGCGGGGTCGATGTCCTGCAGCACGTCAGTCGCGGCAGCCTGAGCCTGCCCCGTGCCTTGGCCAATACAGCGAGTGATCGCTACGCAGCACGGCCCGTCGGGAGTGTCGATGCAGGCCACCTCGTAGTCACGCCGCGCACCTCGCCTGTGAAGAGCGGCACCCGGAGCGAAGTGCTCCAACACCGCTGAAAATTCCTCCTCTTTCATTGTAATGATGGCAACATCAACCTTGGGCGGAGTCACAGCACGGCTATCCGGAAGAATCGGCCCGATGCTCCTACCGGTGTGCACATCTAGAACCCTCGCGGCGTCGGTACCGCCGGCAACTATCCGAGGAGAGGACACGATCATGGCAGCTGTGAGTGGATCAATCCCTCTCGGAGGCGTTCTCGCCAATACTTCCACCAGAGCCCTCGAAGCCGCGCCGGACGAGTCATGGATCTCGTCGCCCGACAGCTGCTTGGCGCTTCCACTCATCCCTCGCGCCAGCCAGAGCAATGCAACGGCATCGTTGAAGGACAGAGACTGTCCCGTCTGGTCGGCCAAGACGGTGGCCGCCCGGTCTGGAGTGATGGGCGATGACGCGGCGAGCGCAGCCGACCAAAGGAACACCACATCCCACCGTGGCGAACGGCCGCGTACGCTTTCGAAGGCTGTCTCCAACTCGCGGCGAAGCTCGGGGAACTCACCAACGCCGGCCGCGATACCCAGCATTAGTCTCTCGTCATCGTGGGCGCGCGGCGCTGGCGGCAAGGGCTGACGATTCAACTCACGTCGCAGCGCCGCCTGCAACGCGGCTGGGTTCAACTGAGCGATGCCCAGCGATGCCCGGAGCCCGGCCACCGCGACGTCCGCAGGCCTCACCAAGGCCGAAGGCTGATCGACACCGAGCAAGGCATCGATGGCGTCCGTGGCCCAGGGCGGTCTGAGGTGGTTCAAAAGCAAGACGCACAGGTACCCTTCGACGTCGGGTGCTACGAGCGCCCGGAGCACTATGGCTCGTGCCTGAAGAGCCAGCGAGTCCGCTCCGTCAGGCTTGCTCAGATGAACCACAGCTTTCGGCCGAGCCTCTGGTTGATGAGGTCAACGGTCCACTGTTGAACGCCGCGAAGGTGCCCAGTGATACGAGCGAGTTTCTCTGCGTAAGTGATCGAGGCGGGAGCCACGCCAGGATTGAGGGAGCCTACGTTCATGAACGAAAGGAGGTACAGCTGTTGGGCTAGATAGTCGATGTCGGTGACGGTACTTCTCTGGTCCAGCCGCAGGAGCAAGGGTCCTGGAGAACCGTAGCCTCGGTATTGATCTGTGCCGACGAACGTGACGAGCCGTTCGTCTGGGCCGAGAGTCACACAGAGTCCCCGTTGAGGCAGGAGCGCAGCATCCGGCTTATCCCCCTTTCTGGACCTTCCAGTGGTGTTCCTGGTATCGAACACTTGGAATTGGTGGTCATCGTTGACATGAAGTAGCGCGAAATCAATCTTGTACTGAGGGAGCTTTCGAACGGCATTGAGAACTGCTCGCTCTTCGTGTCGACCTGGACGGCGAGGGACGTGGAAGACGAGGCGCAAGGCCGCCGCCTCGCCGAGGCCCTCGAAGGCCGCAACTTTCTTGACAGTTCGGATGATGGTCTCCTCTAGTGCGATTTCGTACTGGTCGCGCTCGCAGTAGGGAGTGCAATCATTGTACAGATACTGACCGTTTGCGCGAAAGACCGTTGCGAAGCCGATGGTTTCCGCCCTTCCAGATCCATAGCGATCCCCGGCGAACGAGCGACCCACGCCGAACACCAATTCGGTGACCCCGTCCGGCTCGCGGCCGACATTCAATACGTGAGATGTTCCGCCGACCTTGGCATAGCAGGCCAGCGCCATCGTGTTGAGGATGTACTGCAGCTTCGAATCGCCTTGCCGCAGTTTCTCAATCTGAACAGCCTGGGTGGGTACTCCGTCGAGCACGAGGGCTAGCGCCTTGGTTTGGAAGTAGGGATTCTCGCTGTCTGGAAGGGTGCGGAACTGCTCTCGAATTACGATCAGGGCAAGATCGAACTTGGACTGGCCCGCGGACCGAGACGACGCCGCACCGATAGCCTCCCTCGCGACGTCAGCATAGCGCGTCATCACCGATGATCCACCCTTAGGGGAGAACACGCACACGAACTCAAGGTGTTCGAGGCGGTACATCGACCGCAGGCCGCCAAACACTCTCTCGGCCGTCGATACTCCACTCTCAAGCTTGCGAATGCCAGACTCCACCTCACGGCGGTTTTCATCGAGCGCAACAACCAGTATCCGAACTCGCCGGCCTCGAGTTTGGGCCTGGTCATACGGGCCATGGTCTCGCAGACCTGAATCGACCCGCCTCGCCACCCTCCGATCGCTCGCAGGATCGAAGCTGTACGTCGGATCCGTGAGTCGGGTGACCGGAAATGACGGTGTGCCAACGCGCAGCATGCCGCCGAACGACGCGCGCAAGGCTTGATGCACCATCAAACCGCCGTCAAGGTCTTTCGTGAGTCGATCGACCGCGGCACTCGCGAGCTGATGCCTTCGTCGCGGGCGAACGAGACGGTCGATCGTTCGACGGAGCTCGAGCTCTCCCTTCTCCCAAGCCTTCGCGTGGCGGGCCGCCAGGTAGGCCGCCAGATTTGCTCGAGTGGGCTCCAGAGCGACCGATCCGATGTCCACCTCTCCTAGCGGAGGGTAGCGACGGTCAGCCAGCACGACGAGACGTCCACCGATTCGATCTGCGCGGCCAACGCTCCTGCCAGCCAGCTCCGGGTAACTGTGAGCCTCCGGCGAATCTGGGAGGAGGACCACATACGCACCCTCGACTTCGCTCCTAAGCCCTGCAGCTAGCCACTCTGAGACGGCCACATCGAGCCTCGTCGTATAGAGGACGTCCATCACCACACCGACGATCAGTTCTCCGGTTGCGCTTGACGTGTAGTGGACTCGCGGGATGACCTTGGCGTACATACCCAACGGTTCGCCCGCTGTCGTAGCCAGCGCCGGGACTTGGGCAAGCAGACTACCTTTCTCATAGTTGACGAACCCATCGCCCTTTCGCTCGAACCCTAACGTCTGAAGACGGGACTCTATGGAGTCGCTGAGCATTCGCTTGAACAGCATGGGGGCTTCTTCGAATCGCACCGTCACTGAACGGAAGTCCTGCGGCAAATCGGAGCGTCCGTCCGCGAACCACACGTAGAGGCGCGCGCCGTCTTCCCGATCGCGCCAGGTGCGCAGTCCCGGGTGGTCCTCGCGAAGACGGTCGGCCGCGTTGCCGTCGGTCCAGCGTCCCACTCCCACGGACACCTTCTTCTCGCTAAGGACAGCGGGAAACAGGTTCACGAACGTGGTCGGAGTAGCAGGAGGTCGATGAGTGCCCCCAGTCCTTCGCTCCGACCTCCCGGGCTCAGCACCCATAGGCCTTTCAGGCGACATGCCCTGGTCGGTGGACGGTTGCGACGAGTGTCGATCGGCATGGGGGACACGCGTCGGCACGGGTGCCGGGGCGCTGCTCGACAGGGTCCGGTCGTGACTTGCCACTGGGGTGCCCTCGGCCTTCGAGTAACTTCGGGGCCATTGGTTCCTGGGGAGCTGCGGGGGACTTGTTCGCGTACGCACGAGCACGCTCTGACCAAATGGGAGCTTCGCCCAGCGCAGCTGTGCAGCGACCTGTCCTCGGATCTCGAATCGCGCTTCTTCGATTTCCAGGCGCCCAAGGCCCGCAAGGGCAAGGTCGCCTTGATCGCCCAAGAAACCGACTGCGTCTAGTGAAGTGCGTGGAGGAGTCCACTGAAGGAGGTCCGGATAGGAGAAGCCTGGGAGGCGCTCCCCCGACGCTACTCGTGCGAGCCTCTTGGTCTCGGCGGCGATGTAGTCCTGGTCCGCAACTGACTCAGGCGGCAGCTCACCGTGAACCGCCCCCAACAGAGCTCCCGCCATGGTGCCGATGGTGTCGGTGTCCGTGCCCAAGGTGTTTGCCGCGAGCAGAAGGGCCGTCAATGGCTCCTCCTGGTGACGCCACGCAAGATACGTTGCAAGCAATACCGTCTTGGTTCCGCTACCCCGCGAGGCTGCGTCAAGCGCGCCAACTGCTCGGACCGCATCCAAGTAGGTTGCCGCGGATCTGACATTACGCGGCAGGGAGCTGAGCGTCGCCAGAAGCTGCCGCATCTCAGTGATCGAGGCGCGAAAGTCAGCCTGGAAGTCGTGGCCGACTCTACGCTGCCACTCCGGCAGCCATGCACTCGCTAGGTGAAAGTCGGTCTTCATGAGAGCGATCACGTTGCCTTCGATGAAGTCCAGGGCGGCAGCCCACTCCTCGGGTGATGGAACCGAACTCGAGGCGAGGCAGGCTCGCAGGACGAGTGCATGAAAGGCTCCACCGACGTGGCCGCGCGGGTGGCCGTGCGTACACACGGCATTCTTGGCTACGTTGAGGAGCAGCTGGGTGGGAGGGGCGTCGGGTTGACTTGCCCACACAAGTGGTTGAATGCGCATCGCTACGCCGTTTCCACCACCCTCGTGATACCGCTCATGAAAATTGGAGAACCAAGAAACGGCGCTGCGCCGCAGGTGCTCCACGGAAGCCATCGTTCCTCGCCCAGCGCCAAGTGAGTACGACGTGAAGATCGGGAGCTCGACCTTGGCGAAGGCCTCCACATCAAAGTCCCCTGTAGCACCAATCGCGCGGCTGGTTGCGAGCCGGAGCTGCGTGTCGTCGGAGTAACACCCCTTGGGGAGCAAGATGTCCGGCCCGAACCGTCCGCCAATTCTTCGTTTCCAGGGAACCAGCCCCCGGACTTCAGGCGCGCCCGTACGACGACGGACGCCTGCCTCATCCGTGAGTTCTGAGATGAAGCCGATCGCATCACCCAGAGCCGCCCATGCCGCCGAGGCGGCACAACGATCAGCGTATCCGCGCCGCGGTTCACTCACACAGTCCTCGCGAACGCACTCGGATCCACGACTGCCCTTCCCGCAAGATCGTGACGACTAAGCGTCGAACACAGGGTCTCGTAGTAGTCCGCGTGGTCCTCGGTCATGAAGCAGGCGCGTTTGAGAAACGCAAGCGACAACTCCTTGGGGTACAACACCTCGGCTTGCGGATCCGTCGGCAAGTCCGTGGGATGGCCGACGCCGCGCCGAATCAGTGTGCCATATATGCCGGCCACTTCAGGACCGAACATCGCCTGAAAACCAGCGAGTGCCTGCGCCCGACGCACGGCGGGATAGAAGTTGTTCGTCGTCGTAAACCACACACCATCATGGGTTGCCACCACGGGATCGAAGGCCATTACACACCACCACAGGCTGCGATCTCCGGCATGCCAGTGCCTCGAGCAGATATCGAAGAAGCGCTTGTTGATTGCGCCAACAGACAAGTTCACGTGATCCACCCAAGATACGTCCTTCCTGACCTCAACGTTGTGCTTGACGATGAACTCGAGCTGCTTTTCCCTGGGCAGCCGTGCGCGGGACAAGATCCTGCCCAAGGTCATCATGCCGAGCAGCCCTCTGTCCGTCGTGAAATGAACGATTTCGTTGACGCCACGTTCAGCGCACTCCGAGAGGATGGAGGTCAAAGTACCACTCGCCTGAAGGTCTTCGCGTCGAGGAATGCCAGGCATGCTGGTGTGTCCACGGGCTTATAACCGAGGACCACGGACTGCCTTGCTCGTGTGATCGACATCGCGACGAGGCGTCGCGCCGATTCAAGATCGACGTGGTCAGGCTCGTCGCCGCACTCAATCATTTCGTCGTTCAGGCCGAGGATCAGAACATGGTCAAACTCAAGACCTTTGGCGCTGGACATCGTGCTGAGACCCACATTGACCGTTCCGCTGGGCCAATCCCTGCTTGCTTGCAACTCGACAACGGCTACGCCGGCAGACGCTAGCCTGCGGCGCAAGTAGTCGAAGTAGCCGCCGCCCTTGGGGTGTAGGAAGACGGCGGAATCGGTCGTCAGGTCGACGGTTCCGAGATAGTCGAGAGCCCAGTCGACTTGGGCCGAATACTTGCCAAGCAAGACAGCCGGTGGCGGCCCAGTTCGCGTACAGGACGTCAGGTCCGGAAGCGATGCGTCAGGCCCCATGGCGATTCCGTCGATCAAGGGCTTCGCGAACGCCGCAATCTGCTTGGTGTTGCGATGATTCGCGCGGAGGAGGCACACGTTCTGGGGGCTCGCATCAACGCCCACCTCCTTCCAATGGAAGAAGTGGGGATAGATGCGCTGCGCAGCGTCGAGAACGAACGTGACCGACGATCGAGGTTCGAGGTGCCGGAGAACTGCCCGAACGCGGCTCGCCGTGAAATCTTGCGTCTCATCAACAACAACGATGTCGTACATGGGCGGAATTGGGCTTTCGACTAACCTGACAGCGAGGTCGTTCCAGTCCAGCAGGCCCTCGCTCGTCTTCCACGCTGCGTAGGGTGCGATGACGCTATCCAACAGCGTCTGACGTTGGGCCCGCGTGATTCGTGGCGCGGCGCCGCGACCATCGCGCTGCAGAGTCGGGGCAGTGTAGTTGGCGTGCTCAGCGGGCAGGAAGCGCCCAAGGACGTAGTGCACTTCGTCGAGCAGGAAGCGCGGATCGTGGGGGAGTCCGGATGCTCGCGCAAGTTCGAGAATCTTTCCGTCGCCTTCGACGATGCTGGGGTTCCCGAGACGTCGTGTGGCCCATCTTGCAAAAGTGTCGATTTCGACCTGCGCTGTCTCTATCGCCTGCTCCCGAGCCAATTCGGCGATATAGCCGCGGAGCGTCCGATTGAAAGTGAGGACTAGAACCCGGGGTTCCCTGCTTTCCGAACGATGCAGTTCGCGCCGCCATCCCACCAGCAGATGCCGAATACGGAGCAGTGCTGTCGTTGTCTTGCCGCTTCCGGCGGCGCCACGAATGATGAGACTGCCGATCCGAAATTTGTGTTGGAGTACTTGTAACTGTTCGGGCGTTGCGGCAACGCCTTGGAGGACCTTCAACGTACCCCTCCGGGATTCACAGGCAACGGGCGGAAGGGTGTGGCCTCCTCCTTCGTCGCCAGACCACGTGGCCGCAGCTGGCGCGGCTATTAGGTAAATGTTAGCATGTTCGGCGTGGCAGATTGGCGGCTAGCGGTACAGACCCGACCACACAAGAGCGCCGCCCCAGGGTGTCCGCGAGTCCGGGTCAAGCCTACGTGAGTCCCGTGACCGCGGCCTGGGGCCTCTGAGCCTAACGTCTGGACTGACGGTTGCTGCCGCCGCGCCTATCACCTGACGGTCTTTCGCTCATTGCCTCGCGGCACTTCTCTCGGAGCGCTCCCCCCTTTCGCCGAGCAGAAGCGCCCTGCTTCGAGAGCTTCCTGAGCCCTTGCGAAGTCGCGCATGCCGAGGAGCGCGAGCCCTCGATTCATCCAGATTGCTCCGTCGTTGGGCGTCCTGCTCCAACGCGCGGTCGGCACAAGCCAGCGCTTCGGGGCGCGTGACGGATGCCCCCGCGGATAGGATCCACCTTAGGTGGCGCTGATGGTCGCGGTGGGTCAAGACACCCCAGTCGATACTGGGTTGCGCGCCGCGCTTTGTCCAGACAATTGTTCAGCGCCCTCTTACCAGGCATTCTCGGGGGGGGGCGACAATCGCGACCTGCTACCACGCTGCTACCACTTCACGCGAATCACCCTGGTCTCAGCGGGTCTGGGTGTCTGGTCGTGCCGTTGATTTGCAAGAGCTTAGCTCGCCGAGGACCCGCTGAGGTTGGTGCCGCAGGCAATTCGTAATCGGCAGGTCTGGGCCTCCGGCCCACGCGCGATCAGACGCTTCGCGCGTTGTGCGACGGCGTCCTGAAGACGAAGGCGTCCTCGTGAGCGATCGTGGCGACAGCGAAGAGGCGAGCACGGCGGGCACGCTCTCGTCGGTCAGGGTCGCAGCCTTCAGACTGCCTGCGCGGCCCGATTCGCGTCCGACGCGTCACCCGCCCCCGGGTCGTCGTTCCGCGCCACGATCGCATCGAGCAGGTCGCCCCACGCCTGCAGCGCCTCGCGCGCCTCGGCCAGTGGCAACGTGGGCATGTACGTGCGCAGCAGTTTCGGCCGCACGTGTCCGAGCACGACGTGATCGACGATCCACGGTGACGTGCCGATGCGGTTCAACAGCGCGTCCGCCACGGTCCGGCGGATGTCGTGAAGGGTCACGTCGTCGGGCAGGACGGCCGCGCGCGGTCGACTACGCCTCCGCTCCGTCATCGGCTGGCCGTTCGCTCGCCGGCCGCGCAGCGCGTACAGGATCGGCTTGAGCGCGTCCCCGTGCGGCCGCTGCCCCGTCTGCGTGGCGAACACGTACTCCGATTCCACGCCTTCGGCCCGCAAGCGTGACCGCTGCCCTGCGAGCACGTCCATCACGTGGCCCGACAGCGGGACGCGCCGCGGCTCGCTCCGCGCGCGCCCCGCCTTCTCGACCTCGGGCGGCACCGTCAACACGCGCTGCTCCATGTCGATCCACGCCCACTTCATCCCGAGCACTTCGTCGCGCCGCAGCCCGGTGACGAGCAGCATGCGCAGGGGCGCCGCGTAGCGCGAACCCGCGAAGCCGCTCACCAGCGCACGCAGTTCGGCGTCCGTCAGGACTCGCGTGCGCGGCTCCTCCGACTCCTTCGTCAGGCCAGCCGCCGGGTTCGCTTCGATCAGCCCGTTGCGTGCTGCCCAGCCCAGGACCATGCGGGCCATCGTCAGCGCGCGGTTGCGTGTCGCCGCCGCCTCCGGCGCGGCCACGAACGCCTCGACGTCGCGCTGCGTGAGATCGACGAGGAGCTTGTCGCCGAAGGTCTGTTCGAGTCGCTTCGCGTGCGGAAGGAACGAGCGCGCCGACCCGCCCGTGAGCCCCCCCTTCCAGCGGGCAGCGGGACCGCGCTTCGCATCCGCGAGCCATGAGGTCAACACCTCGTGCACGGTCGCACCGAGCTTGCGCTGGCGTGCCTCTTCGCGACGCTCACGACGTTGGTCTTGCGGATCCTCGCCAGCCGCGACGCGCCCGCGGATGACAGCCGCCAACCGGCGCGCCTCCGCCAGCCCCACGGCCGGATGCTCGCCGATCCGGTAGCGCTTGGCCTGCCCGTCGAACAGGTAGCGCGCCGCCCAGACCATCTGGCCCCGGCGCACTCGCAGCACCAGGCCTCGCTGCTGTGTGTCGACCCACTCCGCGTCGATCCCGGCGTCGAGCGCAGCCAGCCAACCCGGGTTCATTCTGACTTTCGCCATGTTCTCGCCTCGTGCCGAGGATAGCACGCGGGGACAAATCGGGGACAAATTCTCGGCGTGATGCCCTGAAATCTCATGCAAGCACTTGAAATCTATTTTACACAATATCTACGCGCAAAATCGAGAGTTGGCCGATTTCAGACGGTTTCACCTGATTCCAGGATGGTACCAGTTTTTCGGCCTCCGGAGCCGAAGGTTGCTGGTTCGAGCCCAGCCGGGCGCACCAACCTAGCAGGACTGGCCGAAGCCTAAGCATCCCGTAAGCGGATGGAGGACGCGGGTCGGAAGGGCGAGGTTGCATGTGGCGCACGTCGGTGAACACGAGCGATGCAACGAAGGCCGCCAACGAGCGAGCCGCGTTCGTTGACTTCGCTCGGGCGGCCCGGCTCTCGGCCGCTCCGGCGAGCATCGAGGTTCGGCGCCCGCCGGAGCCGGATGTCCTGTGTGCCTTGGGCGGGCGGCCTTATCGCTTCGAGCTGGGGCGCCTCATCGACCAGAGCATTCCGGACAAGGTACAGCGATCTCTGCGGCAGAAACCGCGAAATAAGATCACGGGAGGCGCGTACTCCGGCTCGAAACCCATCGAGAAGATGCTCAGGGAGAAACTCGCGAACCACTACGAAACCAGCGGCGCGCCGCTCGACCTGCTGCTCTACTACGACAGTGACGGCCCTGCGGCGCACCAGCCACCTCCCGAGTTCGACGAGTGGGCTCGGCTCTACGCGTTGCCAATCCTGAACGAAGCGGACTCTGCTCGGACGAATCCGTTTTCGCGCGTGTGGTTCTTCGACCGAAACACGCTGCGCGTGCTCTGAGCGGCCGTAGCGCGCGAACGTCGGCCGGCCGCAAGCGCAGCGCGAGCGGCCCGACGCCGGCACGATGCCCCACGCCGGTCACCGCGGCCGCCACGGGTCCGGCGCCAGCCGCAGCTCTGCCGTCGGAGCCCCACGAGCGCACCACCGGATGCCGTGAGCGGTGAACCAGCGTCGACCGCGACCTCGGGCACCCAGGCAGCGCGAGGCCATGCGTGGTGGGCACGCGCCAGCCCGTGGCGCTGCGGTGCGGCCGCGCGGGCGATCCGGCCGGGGGCGACCGCGCGCTCAGCGCTCGAGGAAGTGCAGCCCGCGCAGGCTCAGCAGCGGCTCGTCGCCGCGTGCGGCGTAGAACACCTGGCCGGAGGTCGCGGTCAACTCGTCGATGAAGCTCACGCTGGCAGCCACCGGCACGCGCTCGGCCGCGCGGCCGTCGTAGCGCCAGACCTCCGCGTCGTTCATCACGATGATCAGCGCATCCCCGAGCGTCGCCAGGAAGCGCCCGCCCGGGAAGGCGAAACTCTGGGGCGTGCGTGGAGGCAGCGAGGCCACGGCGCGCGTCCCGGACGCGCTGCCGTCGCTCCTCCAGAGCGCGTCGTCGACCGTGAAGTCCAGGCTGTCGCGCGTCGCCAGGGCCGGCGTGCCCGGCTGCTTGTGGGCATCGAGCGTGAACGCCCCCAGGCGGCGCGTGCCGGCGGCCGCGCCGTCCGTGAGCCACAGTTCCACGGCGCGTTCGGCCGACGCCGGCCGATAGAAGAAGGCGAGGCTCGCGTTCCACGGCACGAGCGTCGCGTAGAGTCCCGTGACATCGACGGGTGCGCCGGGCACCGCCAGAGTGGTCGCGGCGCCGCCGTCGCTCATCCACAACTGGCGCCCGCACGCGAAGTACGCGCGACGGCCCACGCTCACGACGCGCCGGTTGGCGAAATCGGGCGCGCAGGCGTACGTGAGCGGCTGCGTGCCGGCCACGCTCCCGTCGCTGAACCAGAGCCCTTCGGATGAGCCGATGCGCGCGCCGAAGAAGGCGCCCGCGCTCGTCGTGACGAGACCCGAGATGCCGTCGAAGCGCCAGAGCTCGGTCGGCTCGCGCGCGCCCGAGGCCAACGTGAAGATCCCCGTGCGTCCGTCCGAAGCCGTGGCGTCGAAGAAGAGCCGCTCCCCCGACAATGCCAGGTGCCGCACGTCGTGTGCGCCAAGACGCAACTGCGGCGGCCCGTTGGCATCGATCCAATAGAGCGGCGTGACGTGGACGGCGGGCGGCGTGGGGAACGCGCAGGCGCCGCGCATCGCGAAGTACATGCCCTCGCCGAGGGGCAGGATGTCGGCCACGTAGGGCGTCTCGGCCCCCTCGCTGTAGGCGCTCGACGACGTGACGAGCCGCGTGCCCGCGGACGTGCCGTCGCTCGACCACAGGCCCGCATCGTCGCCGTCGGTGGTGGCCTGGAAGACGAGCCGGCCGGCGCTGGCGCGAAACGCGGCGGGCTCGACGGAATCACGCACGCTGCCGCCGCAATGGCCCAGGTAGCGGATCGAGAACGGGTGCGCCGTGCTCGTGACCAGATAGTCTTCGAGCACGCGCACCCGCGGGGGCGCGTCGGCACCGCACGCGGAGAGCGCTACGCACAGGGCGCCCAGAAGCGCCCGAGACGGCGCCAGATGACTCGCGCTGGGCGGAACACGCATGATGAGGACCCCCGGCACTCTGTCCTCGGCCGCGCGACCGGCCACACCTCAACGCTACGCCCGAGCACGCGCGCGGGTCAAGTGTTTCTTGGCGCGACGAGCGCAGGGCGCCCCCTCGTCGAGAGCGGCAGACGCCGCGTTCGCGACGCGATGACGCGTCGGCGCGCGACGGTCGACCGAAACGCCCGCCAGGACGCCTGCCACGTGTTACGCCAGGTTCGGAGCGTCACCCGATCCGAGCGCCGTGGCCACCCCCACGTCGAGCGCCGTTCACGCTCGCGTCCTTCCCGGCACGTCGCGGCGCGCGCGGCGATGCGGAAAGCCGTAAGATGCCGCGGCGACGACGAGAACCCGTCACAGGCGAGTCAGATGAACGACGCGACCGACGTGCCCAGCTCCGATACGTTCGACAGCCGCGCCGCTCCTGTGCGCATCGGCGTGTCGGCCTGCCTGCTCGGCCAGCCGGTGCGTTTCGACGGCGGCCACAAGCGCGACGCGTTCCTGCTGGGCAGCTTCGGGCGCTTCGTCGAGTGGGTGCCCGTCTGCCCCGAAGTCGAGCTCGGCCTGGGCACGCCGCGCGAGACGCTGCGGCTCGAGCGGCGCGGCGACGACACGCGTCTGGTCACGACCAAGACGCGCGTCGACCACAGCGACGCGATGCGCGCCTGGGCGCGCGCGTGAGGACCTGTCGGGCTACGTGCTCAAGAAAGACTCGCCGAGCTGCGGCATGGAGCGCGTCAAGCTCTACGGCCAGTCGGGAGCCACGCGCACGGGCCGTGGGCTCTTCGCGCAGGTGCTGCTGGAGCGCTTCCCGCATCTGCCGGTGGAGGAGGAAGGTCGTCTCTCCGACGCGCGCCTGCGCGACAACTTCGTGGAGCGCGTGTTCGCGTACCGGCGGCTGACGGCGTTCTTCGCCGGCCGCTGGACCGTCGGCGGGCTGGTCGCCTTCCACACGGCTCACAAGTTCCTGGTGCTGGCCCACTCGCCGCGCCACTACGCTGCGCTGGGGCGCGTGGTGGCGGCGGCGCGGCGCACGCCGCGCGCGGAGTTGCGCGCCACGTACACGACGACGCTCATGACCGGCCTGACGATCCTCGCCACGCCGGCCAAGCACGCCAACGTGCTCCAGCACCTGCTCGGCCATCTGCGCGACGGCGCCTCGCCGGCCGATCGGCAAGAGCTCGCGGCGCTGATCGACGATCATCGGCGCGGCCTGGTGCCGCTCATCGTGCCGCTCACCTTGCTGCGCCATCACGTGCGCCGCGCCAACCTGACCTACCTGGCCGACCAGCTCTACCTCGAGCCGCACCCGCGCGAGTTGATGCTGCGCAACCACGTCTGACGCCCGCGCCCGTTGCCTCCTGGGAGCAGCGGGAGCGTTCCCCAGCCCGGCGCCCACCATCGCCGCTGTCGTCCGCGTGAGCATGCGCGCGCTTGCGTCGGCTCGGGTGCCAGCCAGCCATCACTGCCCTCCGCGTGTGCCAATTCCCGGCGCGGGGCCAGTCCACGCGAGTCGCGAGGTTCGTACACGTGCGTATCGAGATCGCGCGCGGCACGCTCACGCGCTGTGCTAGGCTCGCGCCAGGTTCGATCACATGAACTGGGATGCGACTGAGCAGAGCGCGCAGGCGTCCGGAGCGCTGGCTGCGGCGCGCCCGCCCGAGCGCCTCGGCCCGTACCGGATCGAGCAGCATCTGGGCCAGGGCGGAATGGGCGCGGTGTACGCCGCCTGGGACGAGCGCCTCGAGCGCCGCGTGGCCGTCAAGCTGATCCGCCCGGAGTCGGCCGAAAGCCCTGCCGTGCGTGAGCGCTTCCGCCGCGAGGCGCGCGCGGCCGCCGCGCTCAACCATCCCGCCGTGGTGCAGGTCTACGACGTGCTGGCGGCCGAGCACGGCGACGCCATCGTGATGGAGTACGTCGCAGGCCGCACGCTGGCGGAGCTGCTGCGCACGAGCGCGCCCTCGCGCGACGTGGCGCTGGCTCTGGCGGCGCAGATCGCCGACGGTCTGGCCGCGGCGCACGCCCAGGGCATCGTGCACCGCGACCTCAAGACCGAGAACGTGATGGTCACACCCGCGGGCCGGGCCAAGGTGCTCGACTTCGGCCTGGCCCGCCGCGAGCAGGCCGGCAACGGCACGACGACCGGTGTGATGGGCACGTATCGAGCCATGTCGCCCGAGCAGGCGCGCGCGCTGCCGGTCGATCACCGCTCCGACCTCTTCTCCTTCGGCACGCTGCTGTACGAGCTGTTCGCGGGGCGCTCACCGTTCGCCGCCGCCTCCCCGCTCGAGACGCTCACCAACGTGTGCGCGCACACCCCGCCGCCGCTGCATGAGGTCGACCCCGCGCTGCCCCGGCCGTTGTCCGCGCTGGTCGAGGGGCTGTTGCAGAAGGAACCCGGCCGCAGGCCCCAGGACACGGCCGCGGTGGCCGACACGCTGCACGAGCTGCTCGCGTCGAGCAGCGCTGCGAGTGACGCAGCCCGGCGGCTCGCGGCCTGGTCGCACACTGCGGCGTCCGCACCCGCCACGCCGCCCGCGTCCGCGGCGGCCGACGACCCGAGTTCGGCGCCCACGGCCGCGCGCCTGGATGGAGGCCCGCGCTCCGCGACGCCGCGCCCACGCCGTCACCGGAGTCTGGCCGTCGCAGCAGCGCTCGTGGCGCTCGGCGCCGGCACGGCCGCCTGGCTCGCCTCACGCCCGCGCTCCGCGACGCCGCCGCCGGTTGTCGCGCCGCCCCTCAGCGTGGCCGTCCCGCGTCCGGTGCTCGAAGGCGTCACGAGTGAAGCGACCGAGACGCTGCGGGCCGGCACGCGCACGGCCGTGCTGCGTGGCCTGCTCAGCCTGGCCGGGGTCGTGCCGGTGGCGCCGGACGTCCTCGACCCGGTGCCCGGCTCGGCCCTCGACGCGGCTCGCGCGGCAGCCGCCGACGAGCTGGTCACCGCGCGCGTCGCCTGCGCGCCCGAGTCGTGCCGCGTCACGCTCGCGCGCCTGGCGAGCCGCGACGGAGCGCTGCTGTGGACCACCGCCTTCGAGACCCCGGCGCACGAGCCGGCCCTGCTGCCCGAAGTCGTGCTCGGCCACCTGCGGCGCGCGTATCCCGAGCACAGCCTGCGTCCGGGATTGCGCGCGCTGGAAGTGAGCCCGGCCGACTTCACCGAGTACCTGGCGCTTCAGCGCGGCTTCGACACGCAAGGCCGGGAAGGCGTGCCGCTGGCGCAGCTCGACGCGCGCCTGGCTGCGCTCCGCCAGCGCGCGCCGCTGTTCGTCGAGGCCGGCGTGTTCGAGGCCGAGGTCCTGCGCCGGCGCTTCGTGGACAGCCGCGACCGCAGCCTGCTGGAGCGGGCTACGGCCGTTCTGACGCGCCTGCGCGAGCTGGCGCCGGAGGATCCACGGCCGCTGGCCGTGCTGTTCGAGGTGGCGCTCTCGCGCGAAGACTTCGACGCCGCCGAACGCACGCTCGACGAGTCGCAGCGCCGCGAGCCGGGCGACCCCGGCGTCCTGATGCAGCGCGCGGTATTGCTGCTGCGGCGAAGGGCCGATCCGGCGCGCGCGCTCGAGCTGGCGCGCCTCGCGGTGAAACGCCAGCCCTCGTATCCGCACCTGCTCCGCGCGGCTCAGCTCGAGTACAATCTCGGCGGCCCGCAGGGGACACTGGCCGCTCGAGCCTATCTCGAGGAGCTGCTACACCGCTACCCTTCCTACAACAGCGGTCAGTCGATGCTGGCCGAGATCGAGCTACTCAAGGGCGACCCGGAGCGAGCCGCCGACATGTACGACGCTCTCGCACGGCGCACCCCGACACTGGTCGTGCTGACCAATCTCGGCCTCGCCCACCTCCTGCTGACGCGTTACGGCGCCGCGGAGCAAGCCCTGCGTCAGGCTGTGCAGCTCGCCCCCGCCGACGCCGTGGTGGCGCTCAACCTCGCCGACGTGGTGCTGCTGCAAGGGCGCCGCGACGAGGCGCAGGCACTCTATCGGCGCGTTCTCACGCTGGT